>Ga0101944_10000778_pt1 | contig 84613 bp, 78 predicted proteins | sample DewCreD2012metaG_FD_75245 | JGI IMG/M metagenome (GOLD analysis project Ga0101944, IMG submission 75245) | Hot spring sediment bacterial and archeal communities from British Columbia, Canada, to study Microbial Dark Matter (Phase II) - Dewar... ... | reverse complement strand
TAATAATCAAGGTCAGTTGGGCGACGGTTCAACGACAAACCGCAGATTTCCCGTCCAGGTGAAGGGTCCCGGTGGAGCCGGGTACCTCACAGATGTCGTCGCGGTGGGAGCTGGGTTCGGGTATTCGTGTGCGCTGAAGTCAGACGGAACTGTGTGGCAGTGGGGGAACTCTGGGTGGACAAGCCCAATCCAGGTCCAGAGTCCCACAGGTCCGTTAACAGGTATCGTGGCAATTGATGGCGGCATTGTGAAACTTCTCGCCGTAGGGTCTGACGGAAGGGTGTGGCAGTGTGGCGCGGGGAGCACCCTCGCGTTCCCTGTGGAAGGTTTTGCGAACAGTATCTCTGTGGCAGGTGGGTACTGGCATAGCCTCGCGCTGGAGTCAGACGGAACTGTCTGGGCCTGGGGTTCGAACGATTTTGGACAACTGGGCGATGGAACAACGACGAGCCGAGGAACTCCGGGGCAGGTGAAAAGTCCCGACGGACTCGGGTATCTCACGGGAATCACCCACATCAGCGCAGGCCACTCGCACAGCGTAGGGATGAAAAACGACGGCACTGTCTGGGCGTGGGGAAGAAACCCAGAAGGAGAGTTGGGAGACGGCACGACTATGAACAAGACGCTGCCCGTCCAGGTGAAGGGACCCGGCGGCATCGGCTATCTCACCGGTGTCGTGGCAATCGGCGCAGGGCAGTTGCACACACTGGCAATCGTTCCGTAGGACGACGCCTCTGCAAGCGGCTGGAGACAACCCGCACCATCGTGTTGCCCTCTCTGCCTCCGGGGTGATATCCTTTGATGACAGCGGGAGGCGTATGCATCCACTCGCCCTGAGTATCGTGTGCCTTGCCTGTCTGCTTCTCCCTGCGTACGGCCAGACCGCAGAGATCGTTCGGTATCTGGACATCCCGTACGCGACCTTCCCCAACTCTGCGAAGCAACTTACCTCGCTTGACATCTACGCTCCGGCGGACGGGAAAAACTGCCCGGTGATGGTGATGATTCACGGAGGCGGGTGGACCTACGGCGAGAAGAAGTACGCCGCCTCTGCCGGAGTGAAGTCCAGATTCTTCGTGAACGCCGGATGGGTCTTTGTCTCTATCAACTACCGCCTTTCGCCTGCCGTCAAACACCCCGCGCACGTGCAGGATGTGGCGAAAGCCCTGTCGTGGGTCGCAGATTCCATCAAGAGATACGGCGGCAGTCCTGAGAAGGTCTTCGTGATGGGACACTCTGCCGGCGCGCACCTTGCCGCCCTCGTTGCCACCGACGAGCGCCGGCTCAAGGCGGAAGGCAAGTCCCTCTCCCTCATCAAGGGCGTCGTCCTTCTTGACGGCGCAGGATACGATATGCCGATGGAGGCGCGCCTGCTCGGCGCAACTCAGATTTTCAAACCTGCCTTCGGCACAGATACTGAGGTGTGGCGGGACGCCTCGCCTGTCACTCACATCGCGTTGGGCAAAGAGATTCCTCCCTTCTTCATCGCCTACGCTGAGGGAAGAATTGGCGCGAAACTTCAGGCAGAGCATCTTGCCGAAGCGTTGCGGCTGTCCGGGTACAGGGCTGAGGTCTTCGCGGCGCAGATAGCCGGCAACGCAACGCGGAGTCAACTTGCAAGACACCTCGCCATCAATGCGCGGTTCGGCGTGCCGGATGACCCGCTTACCGCCTCAGCGATGAAGTTTCTCAACTCCCTGTTGCCAGTTGCCACGCACGACTGAGACAGATGATGGCACCGCGCACAACAGCCGTCTTTCTCATCCTTCTCATCTTTTCCCGCGTATCGTCCGCGCAACCGCGCCTGTCCACATCTTTTCTCGCCGTCAATCCCGCCTCAGGAGAGACGCTTCTGGCATACGACCCGGCAGGACTTCTCTCAACCCCGCTTCCCACCGGTTCCCTCATCAAGGTGTTCACCCTCATCTCGGCGCTCAGGCAGGACCCGTCTCTTGCGCGCCTCTCGGTACTGTGCGGGAAGACCAGCGCGTCCAGAGACCCTTTTGACGGCTGCTGGTACCTGCCCGGCCACGGAAAGGTGGGGATGAGCGAGGCGCTTGCCTATTCCTGCAACAGATACTTCCGCGTCCTCGGAGAGAAGGTCAATCCGGCGGTCTTCTGGACCACTCTTGTCGAGTTTGGACTGATTTCACCGTCTCAGGCAGCGCGGTGCCTCAGGTGGACGGCGCGGGATACGGTGGAAGCGATGATCGGGCTTTCAGCCCGCCTCCTTGTGAAGCCGCGCAGTATGCTGTACGCCTATTGCTGTCTGGTCAACGGAGGTTTCCTGTTTCAGCCCGGCGAGGTGACCACGCGGGTGCGGTTTGTGCCTCTGGAACAGTCCGCGCTCCACACAGTCTCTGAGGGGATGTTCGGATGCTGTGCCTATGGTTCCGGCGCCAACGCCTTCCTCTCTCCCGCTGACTCTGTTGCCGGCAAGACCGGGACAGCCGCCTACTGCCTGTCCGGCAAGGTTGTTGCCGGCAAGACGCACGGGCTGTTCATCGGGTTTGTCCCCGCCGGAGACCAGCCGCACACAGGCATCATCGTCTTCTCCCCTGAAGGCACCGGATCAAAAGCCGCCGTCACGGCGGAGCCGATTCTCTCCGTTTTCTCACTTCTGAGAAACCGCCACCCCTCCCTTGCAGGCGAGCAAGTTGAATCAAAGGACATCCGGACAGTACAATAGGCACGATGGAAACCGGGTCCCGCGAACTGTGGCAGGTGCTTGCGGAGAACATCTGGACACTGCCGCAGATGGAGCAGTCCCTTGAGGTCTGCGCGGATGCCGTCCGCACAGCGCGCAGGGTCTTCGTCGCCGGCTCCGGAAGAAGCGGGCTGGTCGGCAGGTGCTTCTGCCAGCGCCTGCGGCATCTCGGCATTGAAGGGTATGTCATCGGAGAGACGGTCACACCGCCCGCAGGGAAAAAAGACCTCTTCATCGCCGTCTCCTGCTCAGGGCAGACCGGTTCCCTGTGCGCACTTGCCTGCGCCGCGCGGAAAGCAGGGTGCCGGATTCTGACGATTACGGGGAACAGGGAAAGTCGCGTGGCGCGTCTTTCCCATCTTGTCATCCCGGTTCCCTCTCGTGGTTCCGCGCAGTGCGCAAACTCCCTCTTCGAGCAGGCGGCGTTTTTCTTCCTCGAAGCGGTCGCCTTCTTCCTCCAGCGACGCACGCGCCAGTCATCGTCCGCGATGCGCCGCAGGCACGCGAACATTGAGTAGGCGATGAAAACGCTCATCGTTCTCGACTCCACCCATCAGGTCCCCTTCCGCCGCGCCAAGCGCGCCATCCTCGAGGTTGCCGACCACATCGGGCTGTTCTTCGAGGTGCTCGATATCGCGTGGCTGCGGCTCACTGAACGCGACCTGCGGCCGTACGCCCTCGTCATCCTCGGTCAGGAAGGCATTGCGAAGTCGCTTTCCCACGAGGAGTTCTCCGTACTGTTCCGCAGGATGACCCAGGGGATGGGGCTGGTGCTTCTCGACGGGTATCTGCCCGGGTATCCCGCAAGTTTCCTCTCAGGCCTCAACGCAACCGGCTGGCAGGACGAGCGCACGGCCGCGGTGCGCATACTGCCGTCTCACTGGATAAGCCAGCGGACCGCCGCGCAGACCGTTGACCTCCTGCAGCCCCTCGCCTGCCACTCATACCGGCGGATGCCCGGATGGAACCCATTTCTCGTCTCAGAAACCAGCGCGTCAGTCGCCGCGGCAGCCCAGTTCGGCAGAGGGAAGGTGGTGCTCTTCGGACTGCCTGCCGCCGTGTGGCAGGACGACTATCTCGGGCACGGCGCGGGGCTTGACGGCATTCTGTGGAAGTCGCTCGTGTGGGCGGCCCACAAGCCGTTTCCCATCAAGGCGATGCCGCCGTATGTGACCGCGCGGGTGAACGCGGCGTGCGGCTCTGCGCGCGCGTCGGACATCTGCCGCAGGTTCTCCTATCTGGACACGCTTGCGCGCTTTCAGTTCGTCCCCGCCGTCGGGCTGTACGTGAAACAGTGCGTCGCAGACGATATGGAGGTGGTCAGACGGGCGTACTACGGCGGGAGGGCGGAGTTTTCCGCTCAGGCGTTTGCCTGCCCTGCCGGAGGTCAGCCGGAGCCCATCTACCTGAGACAGGACGGGAGCGAGTTTTCTGACGAAGAGATTGCCGACCATTTCGCGTATCTCGACAGGACCTTCGCCTCGTGGGATATCAGACAGGCGCGCACCCTGAACGCCCTGCGAGGTGAGGTCGGACGCGCCTGCCTGCCGTTTCTCCGGGAGCGGGGACAGACCTTTTTGATGAACAGCACTCCTCTCGGCAGGCGGTCTGTTGACGCACTGCCGCCCGGCTGGGAGTTGAAGCCGTACGGCAAACCGTGGTTTGTGCTCGATGCGGCGATGGAGGCGCGCGACTTTTTTGTGTGCGTCTCGCAGCCGCCCATCGCGCTGCCGCGGGGAATGAGCGACGACTTCCTTGCGGGGTGCACCTCGTGCGACCGGGAGTTCTCCTCTCCGGACATCCCCGCGGCGATCACCCAGGGAACTACGCAGATACTCTCCGGTCTTGAGAACCTCGTGTTCGGTTGTCTGTCCACAAGCGAGGAGCGAATCAGCCGCCTGCGTCCTGCCGAATGGGAGGAGGTTGTCCGAGGCATCTCCCTTCAGATTGCAGGCGTCCCCCACCTTTTCCGCAGTTACGACCAGATAAGCGCCTGCGCGGCGAACCGGATGCGGTTTGAGATTGCCAGCGCCGAGGAGAAAGACGGGCTGACCATCCTCCTGAAAGGAGAGAGCAGGCAGCCCGCGTATCTGACCCTGTTCCTTGACGAGACCGCCGGAACCGTCAGGCAGACATTCCTTGAAGTGCCCCCGTTTGAAAAGACCGTCGTCCTCAACTTCCGCCTGTAGGTACGCGTTCAGAAGCGGTAGGTCACCACGCCGTTTTCCTCGGCAATCATCCCGCTGCTCATCAGCCGGCTGATGATGCGGTCAACCTCTTCCTGCGGGATCTTCTTCTGGAACAGCGACGCGATGAGACGGGCAAGGGTCTTGCGTTTGCGCGGCCTGCTGCGCTTCTCGGCCCTGCGGAGGAGTTCGAGCACCCGGCGGTAGGCAGGGTCTTCCTGCGCCGCGGCATCTGCTTCCAGTTCGCGGATGTGCTCAATCCTGCGGCACTTCAAGCCGTGTTTCATCAGGTACCGCAGGAGAGGGTCAAACCCCTTGTCCCGTGACAGGATGATGCACTCTGAGTCCGGTTCCTTCTCAAACACCCTGCCGAGGTGGAAGGCGATGAAGAAGTCGAGGGCGTTGCGTCCGTGCCCCTCCACCTGCTCCCATACAATCCTGTCCCCGAACTTCTGCGAACTCCTGACGAGTTCCAGCGGCACGCTCTTCTGCTGGGAACCGACAAAGATAATCACGCGGCAACCGATGTCAAGGCGGGACAACTCCACCTGCTGGACATTCTCAAAGTCAACCAGAACAAGCCCTTTGGGCATATTCCCTCCCGCGGCAGACGCCGTCTTCCTTGCCCTCTTACTCTACCCCGGGGAAACACCCTGTGTCAATCGGTTTCCCGCCGAAGTTTCCCGCCGGCGGCGACATCCTGCGTCCCGAACCGATTGAACCGACGGATGAAACGCAGTATAATACCAGTCGTTCTTCGAGGAGGGAGTATGCGCATCATCGTCTGCATCAAGCAGGTTCCTGACACGATAGAGGTGAAGATTGACCCTGAGACCCGCCGCATCGTCAGGGAAGGGGTCAAGGGAGTCCTCAACCCGTTTGACGCGTATGCGGTTGAGGAGGCGGTGCGCGTGAAGGAGCGGTTCGGCGGAGAGGCGACCGCCGTCACGATGGGGCCCCAGCAGGCAGAGCAGGTTCTCCGGGACGCGATTGCGGTGGGTATTGACAGAGGCGTTCTTCTGACAGACAGAAAGTTCGTCGGCAGCGACACCCTTGCCACCTCATACGCGCTCAGCAGGGCCGTGAAAAAACTCGAGCCGTTTGACCTTGTCATCTGCGGATTTGAGACGCTTGACGGCAGCACGGGACAGGTCGGACCCGAACTGGCAACCCATCTTGGACTGCCCTGCATCCCGTATGTGAGCAAGATCCTCTCCGTTGACAACGGCAGGATCGAGTGCCGCCGTCTCCTTGAAGACCACTACGAGACGCTCTCCTGTCCGTTGCCCGCGGTGATCACGGTCATCAAGGAGATCAACGAGCCGCGCATCCCTTCTCTGAGAGGGCTGCTGAAAGCGAAGAAGGCGGAGATCGCCGTCTGGTCCGCGCAGGATGTTGCCGCCGATGAGCGCCGCATCGGACACGAGGGCTCTCCCACATGGGTGGTTGACATCTGGAAGCCGGTCATCAGCAAAGAGGGACGGGTTGTGAAAGGGGATGCGGAGGAAACCGCGGAGGAACTGTTCAGGCAGTTGAAGACGATGGGGGTCGTCTGATGGGACTGGCGATAGACAGAGAAAAGTGTACTCTGTGCGGGGTCTGCGTCGAGGTCTGCCCGTTTTCCGCTCTTACGAACACAGGGGACAGGATTGAGGTCAGCGAGGCGTGCACTCTGTGCGGACAGTGCGTGAAGGAGTGCCCGGAAAAGGCGATATCCATAGAGGAGAAACCGCAGGCGCCGGCAGCTGACAGCGCACAGTACAGAGGCATCTGGTTCTTCGCCGAGCAGAGGAAAGGCGCGCTCATCCCCGCCACGCTGGAACTTCTCTCTGCGGCGCTCTCGATGAAACAGACGCTCGGCGAGGAGGTCTGCGGGGTGCTGTTCGGGCATCAGGCAGACGGGCTTGCCGACGACCTCATCAAAAGAGGGTGCGAGAAGGTCTACCTTGTGGACCATCCGTCCCTCGCGGAGTTTCAGGACGAGGCGTACGCGTGCATCCTCACGCATCTTGTGCGGAAGTACAAGCCCGGCATCGTCCTTGCGTCCGCCACGATGGTGGGAAGGGCGTTCATCCCGTCGGTCGCCTGCCAACTGGGCACAGGGCTCACCGCTGACTGCACCGGCGTCTCCATAGACCCTGAGACGAAACTTCTTGTCCAGACGCGGCCGACCTTCGGCGGAAACCTGATGGCGCGCATCCTCTGCAGGGCGCATAGACCGCAGATGGCGACGGTCAGACCGAAGATGTGCGACCCTGCGCCGGTTCTGCCGGACGGCAAGGGAACGGTCATCCGCGAGGAGTACTCTTCGTTTCCTGTCTGCGTTTCTATGACCTCTGTCAGGAGAGAGTCGCTGGAACAGACGGTTGACCTTCAGAGCGCCGAGATCATCGTGTCAGGCGGAAGGGGTCTTGGAGACGGCAAGAACTTTGACCTCCTCAGGGAGTTCGCAGACCTTATCGGCGCGGCGGTGGGCGCGTCGCGCGCGGCGGTTGACTCGGGGTGGATTGCCTACCCCCATCAGGTCGGACAGACAGGGCGCACGGTCAAGCCGAAAATCTATATCGCCTGCGGCATCTCGGGAGCCATCCAGCACCTTGCGGGGATGCAGACATCCGACTACATCATCGCCATCAACAAAGACCCTGACGCGCCCATCTTCAAGGTCGCCAACCTCGGTATCGTCGGAGACATCTTCGAGATTCTCCCCGCGCTGATGAAGAAGATACGCAGCGCAAAAGGCGGCTGACCGCTGTCAATGCGCTCTGGGTGCTCCTCTATGGACCGCGACAAAGCGATGGCCTCCCTCGCGGAGGAAGCGCGCGCGTGCAGGAGATGCTGCCTCGCCAGAACGCGGACCAGAGTTGTCTTCGGAGACGGCAACCCCTCGAGCCGCATCCTCTTCGTCGGAGAGGCGCCCGGCTTCCACGAGGACAGGCAGGGCATCCCGTTTTGCGGGAAGGCGGGAAAAATACTGGACAACCTGCTCTCGTCCGTCGGGCTCTCACGGAAGTCCGTCTACATCGCCAACGTTCTGAAGTGCCGCCCTCCCGGGAATCGCGACCCCTTGCCTGACGAGATTGCGCTGTGCACGCCGTACCTCAGCCGTCAGGTGGAGATTATCCGGCCCGAGGTCGTCTGCTGCCTTGGAAGGTTCTCCCTCGCGTGGGCGTGCCGGCATTTCGCTATCCCCCATCCCGGCAACATCAGCAGGGTGCACGGACAGGTCTTCTCAACCGGAGAGGACCTCTTCGGCTCGGTCAGCATCGTGGCGCTCTACCACCCCGCGGTTGCGACCTACAATCCTGAGGCGTTCAACATCCTGCGGAAGGACTTTGCGGTCCTCGCGTCCCTCTGACCCTCTCAGCGGAGAGGGGCGGGACGCTCCTGCGCAGGCCTGAGGTTGAGAAGAACCAGAAGGAATGTCCGGTGCCAGAAGGCGCTGTTGATGTAGGGGTTCTCCTCCGATGGCCAGTTCGTCCAGTAGGTCTCATTGTGCGGAATCCGGTGGTACCACTGAACGAGCGGAATGGCGGGAAGTTCCCTGTACCAGATGTCCATCGCCTTCAGAAGGAGCGTGCCAACCGCAGGGTCGTCAAACCGGGTGCGTCCCATCGCGTCCACAATGCGGTCAAACTCCGGATTCGAAAACCGCCAGAACGGGTAGGTTGCGGTCCCCGTCGGCTGGCAGTGCCTGCCGTGGTAGAGGTTCAGCGTGAAGTACGGGTCGCGCACGCCGCCGCCGTTGCCGAACATAAACGCCATCGCGGTGCCCTGCGTCATACGGGTGTATCCGTCGGCGGTCATCCGGAACGACGCGTCAAACCCCGCCTTCTGCAGTTGAGCGATGAGCACTGGCGCGATATCCTGAAAGATGTCAAAGATGTCGATGACAACCTTGAACCTCTTGCCGTCTTTCTCCCAGAAGCCGCGCGCGTCCTTCCGCCATCCCTTTCTTGTGAGAATCTCTGCCGTCTTCGCCGGGTTGAACGCGTCTATCTCGTACTTCTCTATCAGGGGCGCCAGAGTTCTTGTGTACCTCTGCATCGCCGGGAACTCAGGGAACGGCGTCAGGGAGTAACTGCCGCTTCCCTGCCAGCCAACCTCCACCAGTTGCCTGCGGTCAATGGCATGGTTGATAGCGTGCCGCACCTCGGGGTCGTTGAAAGGGGGTTCAAGGATGTTGAACCCGAGGCAGATGGGCCACCAGTCAAGGTAGCCGTACGGTGGCTTCTTCCCTGTCCAGGTCGTCACATGGTCGCAGTGGTCAAGGATTGCCTTGATGTTGTACGAGCGCAGGTCAAGGCAGGAGTCAATCCTGTTGGCAATGATGTTCTGCACCCGCTTGCCCTCGTCCATTCCCGGCAAGAAGATAATCCGTTCAACCTTCGGGAGAGAGTGGAAACCGGACTTCGCCGCCCACCAGTCCTCCCGCAGGTCAAGGATTCTCTGCTGGGGACTGCTGTGGACGACCCGGTACGGACCGCTGACCACCGGCCAGCCCTTTGAGAGGTCAAGGTTCTTGAACGACTTCGGGTCCTGTCCCTGCCAGATGTGTTTCGGCACAATCATAAAGCAGTTGTCGAAGTTGTACGCAAAGTAGTCGAACACGAACCTCGGATTTGGAGCGGTCAGGCGGATGCGGACCTTCTGAGGGCTGAGGGCGACCGCATCCCTGACCCACTTCTTCATATCGGAGGAGAACTGAAGGGACGGCGCATGCTCTTTCAGCATCATCACTGTGAAGGCGACATCCTCCGCGGTCCACGGCGTTCCGTCGCTCCACTCCACCCCTTTTCTGATGGTAATGACTACCTCGGTGAAGTCAGCGTTGTACCTGTGACCCGTCGCAATCCACGGAATCAGGTTGTCCTTCTCCCGATAGGCGTTGAAGTAGTACAGCGGCTCGTAGAGAAAGTTGGGTCCCGTCCGTATGAAGCCGGGCAGGAACGGATTGAACGAGTCGTACTCCTTCAACTGGCCCGAAGGACTGTCGGAACTCGGCAGAATCATCGTTCTGTTTCTCGGCACCTTTTTCAATCCCGGAGGCGTCGGATACTCACCCGTTGTGTCTCCCCCGCACCCTGACAGGAGAAGCGCCAGCAGAAAGACCATTGCTCCAGGAGCCCTCATCACGCGCCTCCTTTCCCGCACGCTCTTGCCGCGGCACGCACCTCTTCGTCCCGCGCCTTTCCGAATCTCTCGCACAGCCAGCAGGCGGCCACAGACCGTCCGGCGGTGCGGAAGAGCGGCGGCACCTGCCTGCCGCACTGTCTTTCCGCCTGAGCGCACCTTGTCAGATACGGACAGCCGCAGCGCGTCTCCTCATCGTCTTCCTCGGGAGCCTCCCTCAACCCCTCAAGCCAGCCACTGCCCGGTTCAGGGTCCGGGATGGACGCAATGAGTTCCTGCGTGTAGGGATGCGCCGGTCTGCCAATGACCTCATCAGCGGGCCCCACCTCCACCGTCCTGCCCCGGTAGAGGACGAGGATTGACTCGCACACCTGCCCCGCGGTTGTCAGGTCGTGCGTGATATACAGGAAACAGATCCCGCGGCGCGAGTAAAGCGACCGGCACACGGCGAGTATGGATGCCCGCAGGGAGGCGTCAATCATTGAGACCGGCTCGTCGGCAATCACCAGTTTCGGGCCCACAAGGAGCGCCCGCGCCACCATCACCCGCTGGCGCTGCCCTCCCGACAGTTCGTGCGGGTATCTGCCGAGGACTTCGGCAGGGTCAAGCCCCGTGGCAACAAGCGCCTCCTCAATCAGCCCTGCCTCCTCCCGGCGAGAGGACGCCAGACGAAACCCTCTGACGGCGGCGGCAAGGCAGTGGTTCACCCGGTAGAAAGGATTGAAGGTCTCAAACGGGTCCTGAAAGACCGCCTGCACCTCTCTGCGGAAGCGCATGCGCGTCTCGCCGTCAAGAGACCTGAGGTCTCTCTCGCGGTACCGCACGCTGCCTTCCGTCGGATGGATGAACCCGAGGAGGAGCCGGCACGCTGTCGTCTTGCCGCTGCCGCTTTCTCCCACCAGCCCGACGAAGGAAGGGCGTTCGTCGTCAAACTCAATGGAGAACCCCGTCAGGGCACAGACGCGCCTGCCGCCCCACAGGCCTGCGCCCGCCTCGTACTGTTTGGAGACGCCGCACGCCTGCAAGAGTGCGCTCATATTCCGCGGCTCCTTTGCCAGCACGCGACAGACCTGCCCTCGGACACCTGCCGCAGGACGGGCGTCCGCGTGTCGCATGTCTCCGTCCGCTTTGGACACCGCCACCTGAACAGGCACCCTTCCGGCGGCTCACGTAGCGAGGGAGGCGAGCCAGGGATGCCTTCCGGCTCCCACCTCTGGTGCAGGGACGGCACGCTTGCTCGGAGCAGCCGGGTGTACGGATGGAGGGGAGAGGAAAGCACTTCTCTCGTGGCGCCAATCTCCACAATCCGTCCCGCGTACATCACGCCGATGCGGTCCGTGGTCTGCGCCATCAGCCCAATGTCGTGTCCCACGAGGAGCACCGTCATCCCGAACGATTGTTGGAGCGCCTTGAGCGTCTGCATCACCCTGCGCTGGACCACCACATCAAGCGCGCTTGTCGGCTCATCCGCAAGGACAAGGCGCGGACGCAGCGAGATGGCGGCGGCGATGCAGACCCGCTGCTTCATCCCGCCGGACAGTTCGTGCGGATAGCACTGTTCCGCGCCGGCAGGCAGCCCCACGAGAGAAAACAGTTCGGACACCTTCCGATTCAGTTCCCTGCCGGACAAATGTTCGCCGTGCTCTCTCATCGCCAGCGCAATCTGGGCGCCGACCCGCATGACAGGGTTCAGCGAGTTCATCGCTCCCTGAGGGATGAGGGAGATGCTGGCAAGCCGCATCCTGCGCATCTGTTCGACGGAGAGACAGAGGAGGTCTGTCCCCTCCAGCAGGATGCTGCCCGAGACAATCCTGCCCGGCGGCTGTATCATCCGAAGGAGCGCGAGGAGAAGCGTGGTCTTGCCGCATCCCGACTCTCCCACGAGGCCGAACCACTCTCCGCCGCAGAGAGAGAATGACGCCTCCTGCACCGCCCTCACCGCACCATTGTCGGTTGCGTACTCCACCGAGAGGTCGCGGACCTCAAGCACGCGGCTGTTCACTGCGTTCTCCTCAGCCGGGGGTGGATGACTGCGTCCATTCCTGCGGTGATGAGGAACATCCCCACAAACAGAACGATAAGGAACACAATCGGCACCAGCCACCACCACCAGAGCCCCCTGATGACCGAACCGGACGACATCGCCCAGTAGATGGTCATCCCCACGGTTGGCGCGTTTTGCGGTCCGAGCCCGAGCGCCTCAAGATAGACGGTTGCCAGCACCGCCGAGGCGACCGCGCCGATGAAACTCGCCGCAAGGTACGGCAGCATATTGGGAAGCAACTCCACGCAGATAATCCGCAGGGTGCCCGCGCCGTTGAGCCGGGCGATGTGAACATATCCTCTGTCCCGCAAACTGAGCACCTGCGCCCTGATGGTTCTGGTGGGATACATCCACGAGAGCGCGGCGACGACGCACGCCATAACGGCGAGATTGATCTCTTCCCTGATGGTTGAGGCGATGGAGACAAGAACAACCAGCCCCGGCACGGTCAGAAGGGTGTCCACCGTGCCCCTGATGACAGCGTCCAGCGGGCCGCGCAGATACCCCGCGAGAAATCCGAGGACGACGCCAATGCCGAGCCCGAGAATGCCGGCAAGCACTCCGACGGAAAGAGTCATCGGAACTCCAACCACCATCACGGCGAAGAGGTTCCTGCCCCAGTCATCGGTGCCAAACGGATACCTCAAGCAGGGCGCAAGCCGCGCCGCGGCAGACAGCGGCTGCGCCTCTTCCACATTGACCGCAATCCTGCCGAACGCACCGAAGAGCGCAAGGAATCCGAGCAGCGCGATGCCTGCGGTCAGCCCCGGATTGCGGCGCACAAACCGTACCGCTTTCTCCATATCGTTCCTACGCGCCCGCGCGGTGCGATGTCCTCGGGTCCAGAAGCGGATAGACAAGGTCAAGCAGAAGCGTCATCGTGCCGATGGACAGTATCGTCAGGAAGACAATTCCGTTCATCAGCGTGTAGTCAGAGGAGGAGACCGCCCGGAAGAGAAGGTTGCCGATGCCCGGATAGTCAAAAAGAACCTCGACGGCAACCTGACCGGTCACCACATACGCAAGGGACAGGCCAAGCGCCGTACACTGGGGCAGAAGGGCATTTCTCATCGCGTACCTGAGAAACACTGTTTTTGGCCGCAGCCCGTTCGCCTCTGCCTGCACGATGTAGTCCTCGCCGATGACGGAGACCATCATTCCCCTCATGCCCAGCGCCCACATGCCCGCCGCAGACAGGACGATGGAGAACGCGGGCAGGATGGAGTGGGAGAGGACCTGCCCGATGAACGAGAGCGTCAGCGACGGCACCGCGCCGGGTTCTGCGCCGCCTGACAGAGGGAAGATAGGCACGCGGAACGCAAAGAGATAGAGAAGAAGCAGACCAAGCAGATAGTACGGAATCGCCGACAGGGTCAAAAAAGGCATCGCGAGGAGTTTCACCCAGCGCGGAGTCGCGGGCCAGGCGACGAGCGCTCCGAGAAAGGTGCCGGATGAAAACGCGATGAGCGTGGTGACGAGAAGGAGCCCTATCGTCCACGGCAGGGCGTTGCCAATCAACTGGCTGACCGTCTGGGGATAACTGGCAAGGGAGTACCCGAGATTCAGCGAGAAGGTGTCCCTGAGGAAGTTGAGGTACTGAACCAAAAGGGGCTTGTCAAGCCCGAACTTCTCCTGATACGCCCTGACCAACTCCTCGATGCCTTCCTGCCTCAGCCCGCCGCTGGCAGCAAGTTGCCCCATCTGCTCCCGGATAGGGTCCCTGCCCGTGGCGATGCGGGGGATGAAGAAGTTGACGGTCGCCGCAGCCCAGACCACGAGGACGAGAAGGCACAGACGGGCAACAATCGGCATCCCCATCCATCTCCTCTTGCGTCCCCGAACCTTCCGCCCGTCCGTCATACCGTCTGAGAGGATAAACCGTCCGCGGGCAGGGCGCAAGACACGCCGTCAGCCTGCCGACTGTTTTCCCGAGATGCGGTCAATGACAACTCTGATGACACAGGTCCGCTCCACCGCCTCATCAGGAAGCGCCCGTCCGACCGCACCGTAGTGAGACAGAAGAATGTCAAGCCCCCTGCGCTTCTCCGGAAGAGTGCTGAGTATCTCCGCCCTGCCCCACGCGATGACGCTCTGGTAGACGGTCTTCCACCGGCACGGCGGCTGCATCTCGGACAGTTCCCTCAGGATGTCCCACTCGAGGCACACCCTGTCGCTGCGCCGGATGATGTCAAGTTTTCTGCCCTCCAGCGCCGCGTGGAAGTAGACGGCACTGCCGTCGTATCCAAAGCACATCGGCACGACATACGGCTCACCCTCGTCGCACAGACCGAGGCGGCAGACCCGGCACTCGCGGATGATTGCGTCTATCACCCGGCGGTCGGTAATCTCACGGTCTTTCCTGCGCATCGCCCGTCTCCTTTTCCCGTCGGCACACCGTCTTTCTGTCAGTCGCTGTGCACGGCACAAACTGCGCATCCCACTGTCCCCTGACCGAGTTGACGAGGATGATGCGGCGGCAGGAAGCGATCTCCTCCACCCGGATGACCCGTTCTCTGACCGCCTGTTCCCTCACAAGTGTGTTCCGGAAGATGCCCGCGAGCAGTCCGCACTCCGCCGGCGGCGTCCAGAGATAGCCGTCCAGTTCCACGCACACATTGGCAATCGTCGTCTCCGTGATCTCTCCGCGCTCGTTCCAGAGGAGCACATCGTCAACGCCCGGACACCTCTTGCGCGCGGCGCGATACGCTGTCCGGTACGTGGTCTTGTGGTAGAAAAACGCACTGCGCGCATCGACCGGCTCCTTCGCCAGACAGATGCGGAACGGAGACGGCAGAGGCACAAGCGCACTGTGCTGAATCCTGACCGCTCCGTTCCGGGCAACGCACAGCCTCACCCGACGGGAATCTGGGGGAAACCGCCGCGCGCATTCCTCAAGTGCTCTGCGGACCTTTTTTTCGTCTACTTCAAAGCCGAAGTAGTCCGCCGACTCTCTCAGCCGGCACAGGTGCTCGTCAAGGAACCGCCACCCGTCCTGCGGCGTCCACAGGAGCGTCTCAAGCAGGGAGAAGCGGGGCGTTGAGGCAGTGAGAACCTGCGCCTTCGTCCTGCACTCGTCGTACTCTGACGCGCTGCGCGAGTCCCAGACAATCCCGCCTCCCACGCCGTACTCCGCCTGCCTGCGTCTGGTGTCCACAAGGACGGTGCGGATGGCGACATTGAACTGGCCCCGCCGGCCGGGCGCAAGATACCCCACCGCTCCCGTGTAGAGCCGCCGGGGAGTGTCCTCAAGTTCCTCGATAATCTCGGTTGTTCGTATCTTCGGGGCTCCGGTGACTGAGGCGGGCGGGAAAAGCGCATTGAAGATGTCCACGATGCCGGCGCGGGTGCGGCACGACACGGTCGAGGTCATCTGCCAGACCGTCGGGTACCGCTCGACCTCGTACAGGTTCTCCACCTTCACGCTGCCGGTCTCCGCGATCCTGCCCATATCGTTGCGCACCATATCCACGATCATCAGATTCTCTGCCCTGTCCTTCTCCGACAGATACAGGCGCTCGCGCAGCGCTGTGTCCTCCTGGCTCCATCTGCCGCGCGGCGCGGTTCCCTTCATCGGCCGCGAGACGAGCCGGTTGCCGTCGAGACGGAAGAAAAGTTCGGGCGAGGCGCAGCAGATGCGCCAGCCAGGGATGCTGACGAAGGCGGAGTACCCGAGCCCTTGCGCGCGCGCCATCCTGAGAAAAAGGCCCCACGCGTCGGAACAAAACCGTGCAGTCAGCCGCACCGTGTAGTTGACCTGATAGGTATCTCCCTCGCTGATGTACCGTCTGACCTTCTCCACCGCCTTGTCGTACGCATCCCGTGATGTCGCCATCCGCCACCGGGGACGCAGGGAGCTTCCCCTGCCCTCTACCCTCACCTCTTCCGGCTGGCAGTAGATCCCGAACCAGACCAGCGGAAACCGCGGACAGACCTTCGCGCGGCACTGAAAGGCAACCGCCGCGTCGTACGAGACGAAACCTGCCGCCCACCTGCCGCTGGCGCACCTGTCAGCAACGTGCTCAAGAACTCCCGCCACCTCGCGCCGGCTGCGTGCGGTCACAACCTCGACAGGCGAGGAGAACAGCATCCACCTGCCGGCATCCGGATCATGGACAAGGACGCTCCGGGAACATGGCTGTCGTTTCAGAATCATACCGTCCGGTCCTGCCTCACTCGAAGAACTCGTCGGACGGATCGTGGGCGGGCACAGGGATGTTGACAATCCTTAACTTCCCGACCGCCCTGTGCCGGCATCCGGGCTTGATGAAGACCGCGGTCATCGGCTTCACGGGCACCCGCCTGCCGTCAAGTTCCATGTGTCCTTTGCCCTTCACCACGAGGTAGATTTCCGTCGTCCGCCTGTGGTAGTGCGCCTGCGAATCCCGCGCGATGTCCACCATATGAACCGTCGCCACAGGATTGTCCGGACTCACAAACGCCCTGCGGGATAGCCCGCACGAACACCTGACAGGCGAGACCTTCTCAAGGTCGGCAATCAGGTAGCGCGGGGATGCGTCCTCCTTCGGTTTTCGTCTCGTGCGTCTTCTCCGCGGGGACATCTTTTTCTCCTTACGCGACCCTTCTGAGGTCTGCCTCCGACACCACGAACAGAGGACGCCCGCCTTCAAGGAACCGCGCGATGTCGTCCACCACCTGCGTCCCGATGGTGGGGAAAGGACCTCCGGCGATATGGGATGTCAGGACAACATTGGGCAGAACGCGCAGAGGACTTTCGTCCACCGCCGGTTCAGGGTCGGTCACATCGATGAACGCGAAGAACCTCCCCTTCTGGAGTTCCGCAACCAGCGCTTCTTCGTCCACGCACGCCCCGCGCGCAGTATTGATGAAGACCGCGTCATCCTTCATCGCGCTGAGCACCTGTTCGTTCACCAGTTTGAAGGTGTCCTCCTTCGCGGGAGCATGGACGGTGACCACATCACATATGCTGCACATCTCAGCCAGATGGTCGGTTTTTTCCACGCCCAGCCGCGCCGCCTCTTCCGGGGAGAGAAACGGGTCGTACACGAGGATGCGCGGACCAAAGGAAGCAAGAAGTCGGATGACCGCCCTGCCCACCAGCGACGCGCCGATGATGCCGATGACCGCCTGCGACACTGGCAGCGCGCGCTCCGGTTTGGGAGCCCCGCCTTTCCGATTCGCCTGCGCGTTGACAAGCATCCTGCGGCAACCGGCAATGATGGCGGCGAGCGTGTACTCCGCAACGCTCTCTGCGATGGTGGGCGCGCACGAGGCGATGAGGAGGTTTTTCCCACGCAGGTGCGGTCCGAACATATGTTTCACGGAACCGCCGGCGTGTTCCCATAGCCGCAGCGTCGGGCAGGCATCAAGAAGTTCCTGGCACGGGTACGGCGTGTTCCATGAGCCAACGGCGATGTCGCAGCCGGCAAGGAACCTGCCAGCTTCGGCAACGTTCATATGCTGCGCGCCGTCGTACCATCTCACCTCCCCGAGACCGTTCAACCGGGCGCAGTCGGCAGCCGCAAAGAGCCGCTCCTTCAGCGGTTTTGGAATGATGACGCCGATGGTCGCTCGCATGTGCGCCTTTCCTTCAGGCGGCCGCAGCAGACGGGATGCTACGCACCTTTCAGCGCCGCCTGCGCAAGTATCTTGAACCCGACCTCCATTGTCTTGACCGCGTCGCGGAACGACGAGGAGGTCTTCTCCTCGCCCGACCTGACCGACTCAACGAACTCCCTGTGCTTCGCCAGAAACCCTCCGTACACACACAGTTCCTGACTGCCGGCAACCTCTTTCGCATCGTAGACCGTCGGTTCTGCCCCTCCGTCGGTGTACAACCACGCTCTGTCTTCAGGATCGGCATCGCAGGAGACGCCGTGCGCGTGCATCTGGACCCGGAAGACGCGCCTGCCCGCTGTCCAGTTGCCGAGAAGAAACCCCACGCTGCCGCTGGAGAAGTGGAGCGTCGCCGAAATCCAGTTGATGTCCGGCACGCCGATGCGGCGGCAGTGGGACTCTATCCCCGCCACCTCTCCTGCGCACATCCACCGCAGGGTGTCAATCGCGTGGACGCAGTCGTTCAGCATGTGGTCAAGTGCGCCGACCATCGGCGCCGGCGCGTACTTGGCAAACTCGCAGACCGCGTGGGTGAGAGGACCTTTCCTGCAGCACTCCTCGTGCATCCGGACCAGAAGCGGCGCGCTCCTGCGCTGGAACCCAACCTGCGTGATGCAGCCGTGGCGCTCCGCAAGATTGGCGAGCACGCGCGCCTGATGAAGCGTCGTTCCCATCGGCTTCTCGATGAAGAGATTCAGCCCGTGCTCAAGGCACCAGACCCAGATGTCGTACATCAGATGGGGCGGGCCGACCGCGTACACGGCGTCAGGCGCGGTCTCCTCCACCATCTTCCGGTAGTCCGCATACCTGCCAGGGATGCCGTACCTGTCCGCGGTCGCCTGAAGTTTGTGCTGGTCAATGTCGCACGCCGCGGCAAGCCGCACCCCGGGCAGCGACGCAAGCGAAGGGTAGTGCACACGGTTTGCCATGCTCCCCGCGCCCACGAACGCAACCCGCACATCGCTTCCGGGACCGTTGTGCCGCGCCCTCATCTCAACACCTCCTTCGCGAAAGCGACATCCTCCACAATGAGCCGGTCAACCGCCTGCTCGTCGCTGTACTCCGCGGTCAGGCAGACAGGCCCCCGGTAGTTCTGCAGACGCAGCAACTGCGCGACGCGAGGCCACGAGGCATAGCCCTCTTTCCCCGGCACCCACACCACCTTCCATCTCGCCGGCTCGTCCGGTCCGTTGACCCTCTGCCTGACGGCATTCTTCAGGTTCACCATCCCGAGGTGTGTTCCCACGATGTCGAGGGCTATCTCCTCCGGTTCGCCAGCAAGGCAGCAGTGGGCGAAGTCAAGCACCGCGCACACATGCCTCGGTTCAAAACCGCCGACTACCTCTTTGATGCCGAGCGCGCTTCCGACAAACGGCCCCTCGTGGTTTTGAACTCCGATGGCAACCCGGTACCGCTCCAGCAGCCCGAGGAGGTTTTCGTACTGCCTGCGCGCCTCTTCAACGCATAGACGGTAGCCCTTTTTCATATCAATCCTTACCATCACCCGTATGATGGGAACCCCCGCGTCTCCGCACGATGCAATCATCCGTTCATCCGCGTTTCCGGCGATACTCCAGATTTTCAGTCCTGCTTCTGTGAAAACCCGCGCCGCTTTCGGCAGGTCGCGGTCCACATTCTCCGGCTCCACCTGAAAGCCGGGACGCACCGGCAGTTCCACGCCGTCGCATCCGAGGGAGCGCACGAACTCCGCGAGGCGCGGCAGGGGTGTCTTCCTCCACGGCTTTGTGAACACGGTCAACGGCATCCGCAGACCGCTGACAGAACCAGTGTCACGCAACACCATACATCCCCCCGTTCAGTCGGCAATCGCCTGACACGCAAGGTTCCTGAACTGGTTCAGAAGGCGGAACCCCTCCTTCGGCCGTATCTGCTGCATGATGAGGCACACCATCTCCTCTGCGGGGTCAATCCACACCTGCGTTCCTGCCGCGCCTCCCCAGCCGAACTCGCCGACAGAACAGAGCATCTTCGTCTCGCCAAGCCGGCGCACCACGGACACACCAAGACCAAACCCCCTGTGATTCACCTCAAGGGGAGGATGTCCGGGAGGAAGGTGGTCCTCGCACATCAGTTCCACCGTCTTGCGGCTCAGAACGCGCACACCATTCAACTCGCCCTTGTTCAGCAGCATCAACGCAAACCGCAGGTAGTCGGATGTGGTCGACACAAGCCCTCCGCCGCCGCTCTTGAAGGGAGACGGCTTGAAGTAGTTGCGGTACGGCGGAAACTCGGCCGGGACGAATCTCCCTTTCTCGCCGGGAGTGTACATCTTCACGAACCTGCCGGCTTTCTCGGGCGGCACGAAGAACGAGGTGTCCGTCATCCCGAGGGGTCTGAAGATGCGCTCCTCGAGAAACACATCAAACGGCATGCCAGAGACAATCTCGATGAGCCCGCCGAGGACATCGGTGGACGCGCCGTAGTGCCAGACGGTGCCCGGCTGGTACTTCAGAGGGAACGTGCAGATCTCCTTCACGAAGGTCTTCAGCGGCATATCGGCGAACTGCTTCCTGTCAAGGAACTCGTAGGAGAGGCCACTCAGGTGGGTGAGAAGGTCGTGGATGGTCACCTCGCGACGAAGCGGCTCTGTCCGCGATACCGCGATTCTCCCGCCCCGCGCGTGAAGGTTGTGGATGGTCACATCTCCCGCTGGACTGACCCGTCTTCCTTTTTCCACCGCGACCCGCAGGTTCTTGAACTCAGGGATATACTTCGAGACCGGTTCCGTCAGGAAGATCCTGCCTTCTTCCAGCAGGATGAGCGTCGCGACGCTGGTGACTATCTTGCTCATCGAGTGAATGCGGAAGATGCAGTCCTCGGTCATCGGCAGGCGGTGTTCAAGGTCGCGGTACCCGGCAAGGCGCAGGTGCGCAATCTTCCCTCTCCTGCACACCACCGTGATGACGCCTGGTGTCACGCCTGTCGCAACCGCCTCTTCCATCAGGTCGTCAATCAGTTTCAGCCGCCTCGAGGAAAGCCCCACCGTCTCCGGTTTTGCCCGTCCAACAGGCCATCGGGCCTGCGCATCTGCCATGCCGCCTCCTTCTGTTTCGTTCCCCCCTAGCTGAAAAACGCCCTGCGCAGGGCGAGCATATTCTCAAGCGGGATGTCAGGCATGCACCACACATTCAGCACCAGTCCGCCGTCGGAAAACTCGTCGGCAAGCCGCCGGTAGTAGTCGGTAATCTCCTGCGGTCGCGCCGTCCGCATAAACCCTTGCATATTCATACCGACGAAGAACACAACAGACCTGCCAAACTCCTTCCGCAATCGCACAACATCGTTGCCTTCCGCATCCGGCTGGACAGGGTGGATGAGGTCAACCCCCGCCTTGATGAAGAGAGGCATCAATTCCCTCACCGACCCGCAGCAGTGCTGGATGAACCTGCGGCCGTGACGGTGGCAGATGTCAGAGATGCGCCTGACCCGCGGCAGGTTGAACTCTTCGTACATCTCCGGACGGTAAAACGGTCCCCGCTGGGTGCAGACATCGTCGTTGAAAAAGACATACTGGGGCACCTTCGCGTCTGCAGAAAGGAGCCGCTCGACGAACTCTGCGTGGAAGTCGGTCACCCGGTCAAGGGCTGCGTGAACCCGCTCCGGTTCCGTGTGAAGCATCATCAGCGTCTCGTCCTGTCTGCCGAGGAGCGCCATCGCCCAGTTGTAGATGGAGTGGGCGGTTGAGGTCAGGATGACCTTGCCCGGATACTGCGCGCACTTCTTCGCGTAGCCCGCGTAGTCGTACCAGTCGGCGCTCGTCGCAGGAGGAGCGGGCAACCGCCGTATCTCCTCCGCCGTCATACCTGCGCAGATGTGCGGCTGCCCCAGCGCTCTTCCCCAGTCGGGAAACGGCTGCGGCCCGATGTAGTCCGGTTCAAGGCGGATGGTGTCAGAACCGAAAAAGTCGGAAACCGCCTGCGCACAGGGCAGGTTCAGTTGCTTCATATACACCTCTATCCCCGGCGCAACAGCAGGCACATCCAGCGGCGGCCTGTCCGGATGAGCAAAGGTGACCGCGCGTTCCATCCGTTCCCGCGAGTCCATCGTCGTCCTTTCGTCTCCATCGCCTCGCGCCATCGCTCTGCCAGCGCGGGCAATCTTCCTGCCGCCAGAGTATACCGCACAAAGGCGGTCTGCGGCTACCTGTCCCCTGATGCCGGCAACTCACCGCGGGATGGTCGCGGCGCGGCCGCGGAGGATTGACACGACGCCGCGCTCCTCGTACACTGTCTCGTCTTCGGCGAAAGGAACTGCTATGAACCGTGCAAGTTTTCGGGCCTTTTTCCATACGGCGCTCATCGCCTGCGGCCTTGTGTGCCCAGCCAGCGCTGACGAGGTGCGGGTGTGGAACTTTGAGGTGTGCGGTGACGCCTCTCTGGTCGCAGCCCCCGCTGCCCTTGGTCCCATCGTCATTGAGGGAGCACGCAACGGCGTGTTCTCCGGCGCCGTCGCGGTGGAGTCCAAAAGCCCCATTGCAGGACTGAAGGCAGTTGCAAGCCCTCTCACAGGACCCGCCGTCATCCCTGCCGACCGCCTCGCCGTCAGATACGCGGTCTCCTGGGAGACGGTTGGAGGCGGACCCGGCGGCCTTGACATCCTCCTTGAGTCGCCCCCCGCCACCATCCCTGTTTCCAAAAACCGCGCTCTCGCAGGCGTCTGGGTGAGCGTGAATGTCCCTCCGGACGCAAAGGCAGGGCTCTACCGCGGCACACTGTCGGTGGAGGCGGAAGGGATGCCGGTCCAGAGCGTCCCTGTGGAACTCACCGTGTCTGACTGGACGCTCCCTGACAGCCAGAACTGGCGGACATGGGTCGAGATGATTCAGTCGCCCGACACCCTCGCGATGGAGTACGGCGTACCGATGTGGTCAGAAAAACACTGGGCGCTCATCGCGAAAAGTTTCCGTCTGATAAAGGAAACCGGAAGCCGTGTCGTCTATGTGCCGATACTGCGGAATACCAATCAGGGCAACGAGGAGTCAATGGTGCGATGGGTCAGGCAGAGAGACGGCACCCTGAAGCCCGACTACGCCGTGATGGAGAGGTACCTCGATACCGCGCAGAAGCATCTTGGCGGAATCAAACTCGTGGTGTTCTATGTCTGGGACTCCTACCTGACCCGTTCCTACCGCGGCCAATCGTACGAGACAAAACCCGAGACGCCGGGTCCCGCGATGGAACGCTGGGAACTGCTCCAGAAAGGGCTGACGGTGACGATGCTGAACGAGGAGACCGGCAGGACGGAGACAGGCTTTCTTCCTCACTACACAGCGCCGGAGAGTAGAGCACTCTGGCAGCCGGTGTACGACGAACTGCGCAAAAGGATGAGGGCGCGCGGACTGGAACAGGCGATGGCGCTCGGCATCGTCTGCGATATGGAGCCGTCAAAGGAAGAGGTCAGGTTCCTTCACGAGGTATCAGGCGGCCTGCCGTGGATTGCCCACTCGCACTTCTCCCGCATCAACAACAAGCCGTTGCCGAACACCGCACTGCACGGCATTGCCGGCATTTGCTACGAGGCGCACGCGGGCAAGGCGTATCAGGTCAATCCTGAGAAAGGGCGGCTCTTCGGATGGCAGGTGCCTGAACTGCGGGCAGAACTCAACCGATTCAACGAACTCAACGGTCCCTGCCTGCGGGTGAGGCAGGTGCCGCAGTTGAACATCACCGGGCGCCAGAGAGGAATCGGACGGCTGGGCGGCGACTTCTGGCAGGTCATCCGCAACAACCGGGGACAGCGGGCGTTTCAGGTCTTTGAACGGTACCCGGAGAACCACTGGCGCGGGCTCAACATCGGCTGCTGGTTCCTCGCCCCGGGTCCTGACGGACCTGTCGCGACCGCGCGGCTTGAGAATCTTCGGGAAGGCGTGCAAGAGTGCGAGGCGCGGATTTCCATAGAGAGCGTCCTCGTCGACCCGGAAAAAACCGCGCTCATTGGCGCTGACCTTGCGTCCCGCGCGCAGAAGATGCTCGACGAACACCAGCGGGCTGTCTGGCGGAGCATCTGGTCAAACGAGGAACACCTTGCGATGATGGGAGCCATCAGCGGACGCAACACCTACGAGGCAATCTGGGGCGCGCTTGCCCGCGCCGGCGTCCCGATGCCTGACTTCTGGGCGGGCGAGGCGCGAACCCTGCGCAGCACCGAGGACCGCAAAGGCATCGAGTGGTTCGTCGCATCCGGATGGAAGGAGCGCACCCGCCATCTGTTTGAAATCGCCGGAGAGATTCAGCGCCGGCTCAAGTGAGAAACGTGTTCTTCCTCACCTCTGCGCGGAAAACCATTTCCAGTGGAACTCCGCGACCGCAGGTGACTGACTGTGCCAGTAGGTCCAGTCGTGTGCACCGTCGCTCTCCACGCTGAGCAGTTCTATCCGCTCCTTCTCGTATCTCTGCCTCACCAGCGCCTGCTTCTCGCGTGAGTCAGGGCCTCCAATCTCCGCCTCTATCCGTTTCCACAATGCGGCGTTCAGCCCTGCAGTGCAGTCAACGAAGGCGCGGGTCTCGGGCAGAAGTCGGTCGCGCGTGCCGCACCTCAGCATCATCGGCGGCAGACGCACCCCTTCCGCGGCGCGGGCGCGCAGAAGCGCACACACATCCGCCGCCTCATATGCCTGCCTGTGCTCCTCGTAGGAACCGAGTACGCCGGAGAACCTGCGGACGAACTCGGTAGGGTCTGCCTTGCCTTCCAGTGTCGGCAGAGACGAACTCAGCCCGCTGACCGACACGAACGCCTGCGGCTTGCTTAGCATTGAGTACAACGCGCCGAACCCTCCCATTGAAAAGCCGGTGATTGCCTGCCTGCCGTCTGTCCGGTACCTGGCGTGGATGAAGGGGATGAACTCGTCAAAGATGAATGTCTGAAACTGGGACGACGGATTGATGGGAGAGTCCACATACTGGCTGGCGATGTCTCCGTCAAATCCCGCAAGAATCATCGGCATCGAGGCAAGGCAGGCGCGCAGGCGGGACATCTCGCTCCACGTGGTATACGGCGCTGACCTGCCGTGCAGACAGATGAGCACAGGAAACCTCCCGTCTTCTTCTTTCAGATATGCGGGTGGCAGGACGACCCACGAGCGGATGTTCCGCTTCATACAGGCGGACGGGACAGCAAACTTCTCCGTCCGGCATCCCTCCGGCGTCACCGCGGTCTCCGCCTCCTGAGACCACGACGGCAACGCTCCCGCGCACAGCAGCATCACCGCGAGCGCTGCGGCTATCGAATAATCGTTCATACAGTTTCCCCCTTTCCTATGCGCGCGAACAGACAACCTGCCTGCGCGGAAAATCGTGCAACGAGGTCAGAGATGCGAAAGACCGGCGCGCCGACGAGGTACGAGTGGACAGTGTCATTGAACCGCAGGTACCAGCGCCGGTCAATCCCTTTCTTTCCCACCACCGCGCCGCAGATGCTCCCCGCCGTCGCCCCCGTGCAGTCGTTGTCCATCCCCATCGCAACGGTCTGCCCGATGGTGCGGGTGAAGTCGCCGTCTCCGAGCGCCAGCCCGAACACAACGAGACAGGCATTGTTGATGCTGTGCGCCCGATGCATGCCGACGAACCTTTCCTCCACCGCCTGCCTCGCCTGCCGGAAGTTTTTGATGCGGGGCGCCCTGCTAAGCGCCCACCGTATCGCCTGCGCAAAGGCGCACTGCCCCGGGATCTCTGTCAGACCGATGCGGACCGCGTCGAGCGGATGGTCAACGGCAAACGCGGCTGACACGGTTGCCGCGAAGAACATCTCTCCGTAGATGCCCTGTCTCCTGTGAGTGAGGAAGGCGTCGCGGTACGCCAACTCAGCCGCCTTCTCCGGCCAGCCGGGCGCGAGATACCCCCACGGGTCGGACCGTATCCAACCGCCTATCCACTCGCAGAAGGGATTATTCTCTTCGCCCGCTTTGTGGGCAGGAACACCTGCACGGAGATTGGCAAGCGCGACCTTCTCAGCGGTGCACGCGTGCGGCAGGTACTTCAGCCACACGCGCGCCACGTTGTCTGTGGTGAAGTCAGGTCCGCACTCCTCGGCAATCAGCAGTCCGAGCAGCGTGTAGGCAAGGTCGTCGTCCACAGGCACTCCCTCCATCCCGCCGCGCGTGTACGACCTGCGGGGAGACACCCCGTACCGTTTCGCCTCCGGCTCAGGAACATACGACCAGTAGTTGTCAGGGGGAAATCTGTCGCCGTTTTCCCTCGCAAGCGCCTCCATTCGGTCAATCTCCCAGAACTCAACGGGCGAACCGAGCGTACATCCGGCACACCTCCCGAGAAGCGCTCCTTGAAGGCGTCTTCCGTACTGCTGCCCGTCGCATCCTTTCCACAGACGCCGCGGGCCTTCCGGGCGCAACGCGCGGATTAAGGTAAGGTCGTCCGGCTCGTTTTTCTTCAACTCCGCGTCTTCAGCCAGACAGGCAAGCGCGCGCCGCGCGTCTTTGAGCGAGCGACGAACTTTCCGTATCACCGCCTCAACGCCTGCCGCTCCGCGTTCGCTCTTCAGCGCCGCGTAGAGTTGGACTTCGTCCACAAGACCCTTCAGGTCAGACACCTCGGGATACCGCGAACCGCTGCGCCGTTTCACTGCACGCTCCTTTCCTACCATCCCGCCGCGCACCCGTCGGCGTGGGCGTCGCTGCCTGCCCGCAACGTTCCGTCTTTCTCCCTGACAATCACCTGTCCTCTGCCGAAGACAAGCCGGTCGTACCCTGCGACCACCGACGCAGGATGTCCCATCCGCGCAAGTTCAGATACGGTTTCCTTCGGGATGCCCTCCTCAAGGAGGACCCTGCTGGACGGGCACGCCTCAGGCAGAAAGAAACGGGGACGGTCAAGCGCTTCCTGCGGGTCGCATCCGTCGTCCACCAGCCCTACCGCCACCTGCAAATGCCCCTGTGGCTGCATAAACCCTCCCATCACGCCGAACGGTCCGAAGAGAGAGCCGTCTTCTCTGGTGAGCATCCCGGCAATGATGGTGTGGTACGGCCTCTTCCTCGGCGCTACGCAGTTGGGGTGGGTGGCGTCAAGAGAGAAGTTCGCGCCCCTGTTGTGAAGAGCGAAACCGAGACCCGGAGGCACAATGCCTGTCCCGAAACTCATATAGATGCTGTTGACGAACGAACACGCATTCCCCCTGCCATCCACCACGCACAGATAGACCGTGTCCGACGATGAGGGCGGAACGCCTGCCTCAGCGGTGAGCGTAGCCCTTTCAGGACTGATGAGTTTCCTTCGCTCTGCGGCATACTCCTTTGAGAGAAGCCCCTCCACCGGCACAGGAAAGACCGCAGGGTCTGCGACATACCTGCGGCAGTCAGCCCATGCGAGCCGCATCGCCTCAATGAGAAGATGGAGCCGGGAGGCGCTCAGCGGAGGATACCGCGCGGCGTTGGTTCCCTCAACGATGTTGAGCGCAATGAGCGCCGCAATCCCCTGACCGTTTGGCGCACACTCCCAGACGCGGAGATTCCGGTAGGTCGTGCTGATAGGCTCCTCCCACGTGGAACAGTGCGCGGCAAGGTCGTCCACTGTGAGAACTCCTCCTGCCTCCTGCACGCAGGCAGCAATCGCCTCTGCCACCGCCCCTTTGTAGAAGACATCCCTGCCGCCTTCAGCGAGAACTGCAAGAGTCCTCGCAAAATCGGGATTGCGGAACAGTTCTCCCTGCCGCGGAGCCCTTCCTTCAATCGTCAGGGAAACTCCGCCTGCGCGCCTCAGCCGCTCCGCGGACTTCTCCCACGAAAGCGCCGTGAGAGGAGCCACCGGAAAACCCTCCCCGGCGAGTTCAACTGCCGGCGCAAGGAGCGCAGGAAGCGGCATACTACCGAACCGGTCAATCAGGTCGCACCAGCCGGCGAAGGCGCCGGGCACGGTGATGGTGAGCGGATGGTACGGGTCGGCAAACTGAAATTTCTCTGAGACAAGACCGCGTCTCTCCACAATCTCCCGCGTCAGGCCGGCAGGCGCGCGTCCGGAACCGTTCACCGCATACACCTTCCCTGAATCTGCGTCGTAGTAGAGCGCAAAACAGTCCCCTCCGAGTCCTGTGGACATCGGCTCTGTGACCGAAAGCGCCGCCGCCGCGGCAACCGCCGCGTCCGCTGCGTTGCCTCCCGCAAGGAGGATGCGCACGCCAGCCATCGTCGCAAGCGGCTGGCTTGTCGCCACCACTCCGTGCCGTGCGAAGACAGCCGAACGATGGGATTGAAACAGGAATGCCACCTGTTCCTCTCTGTCTGTTTTTCTCACAGGCAGGCAATCGTAGCCCGACAACCGCCTCCTGTCAATGACAGAAGCGGAAAGCCCAACCATCTACTTCGTCCCAGGTCTGTTCAAATGGGTGTTGCCCCACACACACGGTATAATAAGGGCAACCGGGAGGGATGATGAGAAAGGCATCCATCTTCTGCTACACCGGTAGCCGTCGGATGGGCGGACAGAATTACCTCTCCCTCACGGTATCTGTCCAGGAGGAGACGGTAATGCCAGAGAAAAGAGTCCTGCTATTGCTTGTCGCAACGATAGTCGCGGCAACGACGGGGTGCAGCGTCCTCGCAACACGCACAGCCGCCAGCGACCCGGAAGCCCGCAAGGCCGAGGAGGACAGGAAGAAGAGTTACGGCGGCGGACTCTTCGCAACAAAGCCCGCCTTTGAAGACGACTTCCTGCCCGGATGGGAGAAGAATCAGAAGGACTGGCATGTCGCCACGTGGATGCAAAACGGCACCCAGATGTCGCCGGAAAGATGCGCCACAGACGGAAACGGATTCCTCGTCCAGACCGTCCTGGCGGGCGACCCGCCGCGCGGCGGCTCCCTGCAGACGAGGAAGGAGTACGGCTACGGAAGATGGGTGGGACGCCTGAAGCCCTCGGCGGTTGCCGGCGCCCTCAATAGTTTCTTTTCCGACGACTGGGACAACCTCGCCACGCCGGAGACGCCAAACGACGGCACGAAGTTTGAGATTGACATCGAGTTTGTGACCGCCAGCTTCGGACCCGGCAAGGGGCAGGTGGAACTCGCCCTCCACAGCGCCTTCGGCAAGCGGACACCGTACGGGAAGATTGTCGACCTCGACTTCAACCCGTCCGACAGTTTCCACATCTGGGGCTTCGACATCCTGCCCGACAGAATCGTCTGGCACTGCGACGGAAAGGTCATCGGAGAGTATGTCTGCGGTCCCGGAGAGTCGGTGCCTGACATCGGGCACGAACTGTTTATGAACTCGTGGACTGCGAGGAAGTGGGTGAAAGGTCCGCCCGCATCAGACGCGAAGTACTTCATCGATTGGGTCCGCTTCTACCCTCTGGTGAGGAAGCAGTAGCCAGCCGTCCGGCGCCAGCACTGAACGTACGAGGACAGGACGGCATAGTGGACGAACGTCGAGAACCGTTCGAAGGGGGACATCATGCTGCTCGCAGCGGCGGCAGGAGCGGCTTGCCCTGGAGCGCAGGAAGCGGTATAATCGAGGCAAGGGAACGCGACGCACAACGGTCCATCGGACCAATGACCAACTGCACATTCAGTTCAGGCGGAAGTGTCCAAGAAGATCAAAAGACATACACGCTCTGGGACTCGACCTCCTGGGGATTATCTGCATTGTCATCGATGCGTGCTTCTTGCTCCTGTTTTCCCTGGAAATTGGAGAGCCATGGGGACAGATCTTGGACGAGATGGGCGCTGCAGCCGATGATTCCAAACCGGAGGTGACTATGTACTGTGGACGATGTAGGAAGCAGGTTTCAAGTGACGCGCAGTATTGCCGGTCCTGTGGCGCACGGGTAGGCGCCGTCCTTTAGCCGAGGATGACAAGCAGGTTCGCCATAGCCAGCGTGATTCTCGGCATCATCCCTGTTATCCCTCTGGTCGGCTCGATTCTCGCGATACTATTCGGAGTCAAGGCGAAGACGCAAATCAGCAAGGATGGGTCGGTCGGCGGGAACGGCCTGGCTACAGCAGGAATCGTTCTTGGGAGTGTTCACCTGCAGTTGTTGCTCTCATCCTTCTGGCCATTCCCATTCCCATTCCCATCTACCGCGCCAACGTCCGCAAGGCGATGGCGTCGGAGGGAGCCGCGCTGCTCGGCGAAGTCCTCACCTCCGAGAAGGTCTATTACGCCGAGTACGACACCTTCTGCGACACGCCCGCCACGCTGCTGGTGGATGCGACCGGCAACAAGTACTTCACCACCTTCACCCTGTCGGGTGTGTCGGCAAGCGGATTCACCGCATCCACTTCCGGAGCTGGCGACGCGAGCGGCATCACTGTGACGATGGAGTACGACAACACAACTCCCGGCGGCGCGACGATCAGTTACTCAGGGCTGTAAGCAGGTCGGCAGCAGGTTGCGCCTTGCTCTCGCGGAGAGCGGGAGAAGGGTGTGAGATACGGGTCGAGGGGCCTGGTTGCCGCCGCACAACTGCCGGCGGCAACCGCCCTCGACCGGCCGGCCGCGCATCAGCCGGCGCATCCCCCCCTCCCTCCACTCCCGCAGCAACACACCGACGGGGCTTCCGTCTCACCCTCCCCGTCAGACAGGGCGACATGGACCAGCAGGTCGCGGTTGACATCGGAGCGCGAACCATTAAGGCGGTTGAAGGCAGCCGGATACCCGCAGGGCTTACCATACGCAGGACAGCAGTCGCACACAACCCTGTCCCTGACTTCCGTTCTTCCATCCTCGAAGAGCAGAGGCACCGCGCGCTCTCCTTGTTCCTGACAGACCTTCGGAAGACCGCAGGCGTTCAGGCAGAAGAGGCAGTGTACACCGCGGCTGATTCTGACGTGATTATCCACTACTTTGACATTGCTGAGATGCCGCAGGAAAAGAGAGAGCGCGATGCTGGGGGACTTGGACGCATTCAGAACTGTTGACTGGCGTCGGCTGAAGGAAGAACTGGAGCGACTGACCATCCCGCTGCCTGCCATTCCCCACCTTGCCTTGACACCGCTGGAACCGGGTGATTGACTCAAGGCGAAGAGCGCTCAATCAGCCCGTGCAGCCCATGCATGAAGATGCTCCTAAACCAAGTGGCGATATCCTCTGTCTAACTCTCATCGCGAGCCGGGAAGGTCGTGATGCATGGATTGCGGGAGAAACCGGTATCCGCCCGTTCGCCTTACGGTCCCAGCGAGAAGGGAGACAAGGTGAAATGCCTCATGGCCGTCTTGTGTGTCATGTACGTGTTCTTGGGAACAGCGGCCTTCGCGCAGGAGGAGATTCCCCACATCGGCTACGTGTATCCCGCCGGCGGTCAACAGGGCACGAGATTTCGAGTGGTGGTTGGTGGTCAGTACCTTACCGGCGCGGATGGAGTCCGCATGACCGGCACGGGCGTGCAGGCGGAAGTCGTGGACTACCTGCGCCCATTGAATCAGGGTGCCTTCAAGACAGTGCAGCAACAGATGCAGCATCTGTTGGCGAGGAAAAATGAAAACCCGGAAGCATGGACCGCCGACGACGAGAAACGCGTCGCCGAACTTCACGAGCGGATGACCACGTTCTACATCCGCCCATCTTCCGTGCCGACCCTGGTGGAAACAGTCACGCTGGAAGTGACAGTGGCTGCAGATGCAATACCGGGCCGGCGGGAATTGCGCCTCCACACTGGGCAGGGACTGTCCAATCCGCTCGTCTTCGAGGTCGGCCAATTACGCGAGTACACCGAGCGTTCCGCGCGCAGTATTGCCGTGGCCGAAAGCCAAAGCAACGTGCGACGCCGCCGTCCTCCCGAAGGCACGGAAAAACCGATGCCCGGCACGTTACCGGTCACGAATGATCCCAATGAGATCGTCGCCGTCGCACTCCCGGCCATCCTCAACGGCCAGATCCTGCCAGGCGACGTGGATCACTACCGGTTCACAGCGCAGAGAGGTCAAAAACTCGTTGTTGACGTCAGGGCCCGCAGTCTGATTCCCTACCTCTCCGACGCGGTGCCAGGATGGTTTCAGGCGGTAGTCTCGCTGAGGGACGCCGCCGGTAAGGAAGTCGCCTACGCCGACGAGTTTCGCTTTCATCCGGACCCGGTGCTGCAATACGAGATTGCGGAAGATGGGGACTACACCCTTACCATCCGCGACGCCCTCTATCGAGGTCGCGAGGATTTCGTCTATCGTGTCGCCATCGGTGAACTGCCCTATGTGACCGGTATCTTCCCGTTGGGAACGCGTCTTGGCACACCCACCAGAATTGAGTTCACCGGCTGGAATCTGCCGGTCACCAATCTTCTCTATCCGGCACGCGAAGCGGGGGTGCACCCAATCGCCGCATGCGCCGGTCGACTGCTCTCCAACCCCAAGCTTTTCGCCGTGGACACCTTGCCGGAAGAACTCGAATCCGAACCGAACAACCTCTCCATCAACGCACAGCGCGTGACATTACCGGTCATCATCAATGGAAGGATCGATCGCCCCGGCGATGTGGACGTCTTCTGTTTTGCCGGAGGCGCCGGGCAACAGGTCGTGGCCGAAGTGAACGCCCGCCGGCTCGATTCGCCGCTGGACTCCGTGCTGGAACTCACTGACGCTACCGGTAAACAACTCGCGTTTAATGACGACTACGAGGACAAGGGTGCCGGCTTGACAACGCATCATGCGGACTCGCGACTGACCACCACGTTGCCTGCAGATGGGCTGTACTACATCCATCTGAAGGACAGACAGCAACACGGCGGCGCGGACATTGCCTATCGGTTGCATCTCACCGCTCCGCAACCCGACTTCGAGTTGCGCGTCGTGCCATCGGCCATCAACGCCCGCGCAGGGACTACCGTACCGGTCACCGTGCATGTGTTGCGCCGGGACAATTTCGCCGGCGAGATCACGCTGGCGCTGCAACACGCGCCGCCAGGATTCACGCTGGCTGGTGCGCGCATCCCCGCCGGACAAGACATGGTACGCCTGACATTGACCGTTCCCGCCGATGCGCCGACTGGACCGATGCGCCTCAACATGTTTGGCCGAGGAATGATTCCCCAGCGCGAAATCATTCGTCAAGCCGTGCCTGCCGACGATCTCATGCAAGCGTTCATCTACCGGCATCTCGTGCCCGCAGAAGAATTGCTGGTCTGCGTGATGAATTCGTGGCAGCCCATCGCGGTCGGGACGCTCGGTGTGGAGTCGCTCAAGATTCCTGTGGGCGGCAATGCCCGGCTATCGGTCAACATCCCCGGCCGCACAGCGTGGGGAGAAGTCCAAATAGCATTGAGCGACCCGCCGCCGGGCATTACCATCGCCAACTGCGCGCTGGGACAACGCAATGGCGGCATCACGTTCCACTGCGACGCACAAACCTCCAGACCGGGGCTTCAGGGAAACCTGATCATCAATGTCTACGCATACCGCGACCCCGCGACCATGAGCGGCCGTGAGCAACACAAGAAGCCCCTCCGCCTGTTGACGGCGCTACCCGCCATCCCGTTTGAGATCGTACCTGCCCGAGAGATACGATGAAACGATAGAAGAGTGGAGGAATAGGGCTTCGCTCCTGAATACGGCCAAGATACTCTCGCCAGCACGGGGGAGGAAGTAGATGGAATCGGGAATCCGCGACACAGCGAAGGCGGGAGAAGAGGCGAGAAACAGGGGGGCCCTGCAGCAGAGTTCGCCGTCAATCACGACTTCGACGTGCCATCTTCCTCAACTCCCCGCACTCGCCCGCCACCAGTGTTTCCTTCTTCGCGCGAGTCCAGTGCTTCACCTGTGATTCCCGGCGGCGGGCTTGATTGAAGGCGGGGAACTCCTCCGAGCAGACAAGGCACACAGGAGGATCTATCTTGGGACGGTGTGTCAAGTTTAGTTGAAATTCGTGCGGTTCCCGGTTCATGTCAGATCCCGACGGCAACCACTTCTCTTCTGGGGAACACCTTCGGTTTCCCGTCGAGTTTCAGCAACCGTTTCAGCCGTTCGCGCAGCAACGGCAGATGCTCGTAGCCCATCAGCCTCCTCAACTTCGGCTCGATGCGCTCAGCCCGCACACCTCCGCCGCCAGCCCCGCGCTCTCCGCGTACCGGCGCGTGCTCAGCCCGTTCAGCAGCTTCAGGAAGACACCCTCGTCCATCCCCGGAGGCTCCTGCAGCCTCCGGTAACTCTCCAGCACCACTTCCCGGTTCTCCCGACGATTGCGCACCCGCGGCACCCCCATCGGCACCTTCTGGTCCAGCAGGAAGACACTACCTCCCTGTCTGCCCCAGCGCCAGCAAACCCATCGGTATCAGCGCCTGGATCAGCCCAATCCTCGTCGGTCTCCCTGCCCATGCAAGCCGCTCCACCTGCGGCTCCAATCGCGCCCGCTTCTCCCCCACCAATCCCCGCTTGCCCTCCCCCTGCCTCCATGCTACTCTTTCCATGCGGCCCTCCTTTGATATGGGGTCTTCTCTTCGCCGAGAAACTTACCCCTATTGTAAGGGGGCCGCTCTGTCTATTTCAACTAAACGCAGGATACCGTCTATCTTGGTGGTGCGACAGGCGAGACCTTGTGTGTGGTCAGCGTATCGCCGTCGGAGATTCGTTGTTGAACCCGGATACAGAGCACCAGAACGGAGACGAAGGATGTAGAACCAGGCGGGCATGGAAGTGGATGGCCTTTCGATGCGTTCGCTTTCGCTCACTTACTCAAGGCCCTTCAACTCGCTTCTGATGTCCGTGAACTGCCTTCGCTACGCCCAGGGACTCTGGCTGGTTGGTTGCCAGCCGCCAGGCCCTGAGCGAGCGAAGCGAGTCGAAGGGCTGGGGGACTAGGATTTGAACCTAGACACTCAGATCCAGAGTCTGATGTCCTACCGTTAGACGATCCCCCAGAAGAGAAACGGCGGCGGGTGCGACTGTCCCAGAGGAGCCTCGTGTCACTCTCTTCTCAACAGGGTGATACGGTAGTCCTTGCCTTCCTTCACAAGTTTGACGTGGCCTTCGCGCGCCAGCCAGCCAAGGCTCATAAGAACCAGTTGCCTGTCCCTGCCGATTGCCTTGCTCAGTTTTGAGAATGAGGTCTCGTTGTACTTGTCAAGATACTGCCAGATCTCGCCGGCTGTCAGGCCGATCTCGGTAATCATCTTTCCTCCCCGGCGGCAGGTTCACCCGGACGCCTGCGGTTCCTGCGCGTCGCTGCGCTTCTTTCCGCCACTGTATTGTACACCCGTTTCGCCCCTTTTGTGAAGAGCGCCGCACACCGGACAGGCGGAAATGGATTCGGAGCGGCTGTCAATGTAGACGGAAAAACAGATGGGGCATTCCCACAGGGCGTCTGTGCGGCCAAAGGTGCGCGACGGCCTGCGCCTGCGCTCCAGCGCCATCCACAGCGACAGTACCGCAATGCTCACCCCGAGGTAGACCGCAACCGCGATGTCAAGATGGACGCGTATCATCGAATCCTCAGCCGGAACACAATTTCGCCATCGGCAACCGCGGTTCCCGGCGCCGCGTTGAACCTCCATCTCTTGAACTGGTCTGTCACCCACAGGTCAAGTTCAGGATAGCCGCAGGAGACGAGCAGTTCTGTCGAGACGATGGCTCCGGACGGCGATACGGAGAAGGCAATCCGCACGTTGCCCTCCATCCCTTTTTCCTGCGCCCACACCGGATAGACAAGAGGTTCCCGGAACACCACTGTGCGGTCTCCGCCGAGTCCTGTGATCTCAAAGGTGAATCCGCGGCTGCCTTCGGCAACGGTTCCGAGCGTCTGCGGAGGAGCGAGCGTCTCTGGCATCCTGACGCCCGCCGTATCCCCTGAGACCCGCCTGACCGCAATCGCCAGGTCTTCTGGCATCGCTGCAGGAAACCGGAAGACATCCGACGCGAGCCGGTCGCGCGTAGCTTCCCTAAGAACCTCCCGTTCCTCACTGACGTAGATGCGCTCTGCAGGAGCGCGCACACGGGACACAAGTTTCACCTTCGGCAGATGAGGGCTCGGCTCTCTCCTGACAGGGGTCAGTGGCGGAGGACCAGCCGACGGTTCCTCAAGGACAACCGGCCGCAGGACTGTCCGTGACATCCGCTCGGGCAGGATGATGGAGACCGCAGGTAAGACCGCAAGGTGTCCTGCTAAGACCGCCGCAAACACCTTCGCCAGCAGACCGTGCTCTCTCATTCTTCCTGCTCCGGCGTCGTGCCGACCGCCATCCTGACAATCCCTGCCTGACGGGCGATATCCATCACCTTCACGACCGCGCCGTGCCTGGCGTCCCTGTCTCCTTTGATGACGAGGAGGATGTCGGGGTTCCCCTGAGCCAGTTCGCCGAGCCGCCTGCCGAGGTCAGCGGCGGCAACCGGTCTCTCGTTGAGGAACAGCGAGCCGTCCGCAGTCACGCTGACGGTCACCTGCCGCGTCTGCACCGATTGCGTGGTTGAGGCGGTCGGCAGGTTCACCTTGATGCCCGGCTGGAGGATGAAACTGGAAGTGAGCATAAAGAAGATGAGCAGTTGCAGCACCACATCTATCAGGGGCGCAAGGTTCATCTCGCCCCTCATCATCTGGTAGTGCCGCGGGAAACGCATCCTACGCCTCCTCCGCTTTCAGGAGGAAGAACACATCGAGAAGCCGCGCCGCGGTTTTCTCCATCTCAAGCACCAGCATATTGACCCTGCTGACGAAGTAGTTGTACGCGAGGTAGGCGGGGATAGCGACCACCAGCCCGGCGACCGTCGTAATCAGCGCCTGCCAGATGCCTCCCGCAAGGTCTCCGGGATTCACAAGCCCGCCCTTTGCCTGTATGACCATAAAACAGTTGATGAGACCTGTCACCGTGCCAAGAAGTCCAAGGAGGGGCGCGACCGTCGCGATTGTTGCCAGAATACCGAGGTACCTTTCAAGCACTGGAATCTGGTGCCGTGCCGCGTCGTCAATCGCCTCCCTGATCTCCTGAGGCGAACGGTCGGACTTCAGAATCCCCGCCTTGATGAGCGCGGGGATTGGCTGAAGGTTCCTGTCACACAGTTCAAGCGCCTCACGTATCTTGCGCCTGCGCAGGGTCTCTTCAATCTTCGGGAGAAACGCCTCAACATCGGTGGCGGCGCGGCGCAGAGAGATGATACGCTCGATGATGATAGCTACGGTAAGCGCACCGCACAGAAGGATGGGAATCATCACGACACCGCCTTTGACCGTTATCTCCCACAATGTCATACCGCCTCCTTCTCCCGACGCGTATGTCAGAAGTTCCTGCGCAGAGAAACCGTAATCTGACGTCCCTCCGCCGGGTATCCGGGCACAATCTGCCACCGCGTGTCCGAAATGTTGTTCACCTCAAGATGTAGTGACGAGTGGTCGTTCAGCAGCAGCGATGTCCGCAGATTGCCGGTCACGACGCCTCCCAGATGCTCTCCGCCGAATCTCCTGCTGCTCGCGCACTCAATCCACGCGCCTGCGCTGACCTTTCCGCGGCTTCCCGTCACCCCGCATCGCAGCGCGTACCGGGGGATGCCGTCCACGTCTCTGCTGAACAGCCGCGCCTCTCCGTCGGCAAAAACGTCCCACGACGGCGCAACCTGCCAGACTGTCTCCCATCGCAGAGACCCTTCCCACACATCCGGGATGCGCCTCGGCTCCCAGAGGCCGTCGGCGTCCGAATCCGCAAGCGTCCACAGCGTCTCCCACCACGCAACAGATACCCAGGCGCTTGCCCGATACCTCTGTCTCTGCCATCGCGCGGTCAGGGCGGTCCTGTACCGTTCCTCTGGCTGAATCTCCCCTGCGCCCTCAAGGTAGTTTTTCTCCAGAACATCCTTCCAGATGTCCGGGGATTCAAAACAACTGTCCACAGTCCAGAAGAGGTGCTCTCCCAGTCGCACCGTGACCGCAGGGGCCAGCCGGACCCCCGCATCCTCTATCGCTTTCAGCCCGAGGAAGAGTTCTGTCCCGCCGTCTGTCCACCGCGCGCCTGCGCCGCCTCCGGACCTTCGGTATCTCCCCTCAAGACGCTCGTCCTGCACAAACCCTTCAGCCCTCCAGTTTCCCAGCGGCAGCCCTGCGGAGAGCCGCGCAAAGTTCCACCTTTCTGCCTCCACTTCGCAACGGGTCTCCTCAATGGTCAACTCAGGTCCGGTTTCCCCGAACACCCTCTTTCCCAGCATAGCCAGCCGCCATCCGTCCCTGTGTCTGTCAAAAAACGGCGACTCCACAGGCCCCGGAAGTTGCATACCGCGCCTGGCGGCCTCTGCGGAGAATAACGCGTCCGGCTGGCGCGACCAGGTTACCCCGAAGGTCTGCCAGTCAGCCGCGCTCCAATCCCGGTATCCGTCCGTCCTGCCGGCACGCGCCGAGAGCGTGAACCGGCGTACAGTGAGGTCTATCCCCGCTTCCACCGTGCCGTGGCTGCCCGCAAGGACACGCCCGGACTCTGCGCAGCGAGCAGGGATGCCATCAACAAGATGCCCGGTCTCAGTGAACGACCTGTCCTCGGGAAGGTAGATGAACGGCATGCCGGGGAAGCGCACCACCGGCTCCGGAACGACGAAGGATGGCACAGGCGTCTTCCTGACGGCAATGTCCTTTCCCTCCACATACTCTTCCGGAAGGAGCATCCCCTGGGCATAGGACAGGACTGACACCGCACTGAGCGCGCATACCGCGCGCCACTGGACAGCAACCGCTCTCATCTGCTCCTCAGTTTCCCGCGCGCAAGGTCGCACCACTCTTTCGCCGACGGATAGAAGGTGATGATTTCAAGATACCGCTGACGGGCCTCTGCGGGTCTGCCCGTTGCCTCGCAGACCTGGCCGAGATAGTAGAGCGCCTCCGCCTTCCTGTCGGGGTTCTCCGCGCCGATTTCTGCCAGTACTTTTTCCGCGGCGGCGTACTCTTTGAGAACCGCCAGCACCTTCCCGTAGAGAAGCCGGAGTTCGTCTGTCGGCTCTTTTGCGAGCGCCTCCTCGCAGACCCGTTTTGCCTCGGCGTACTTCTTCTGCTCGATGAGGCTCTCTATCAGAAACGGATACGACGTAAGCGCAAACCGCTCCTGCGGGAAGTCGCGGAGCAGCCGCCCGAGTTTCTCTTCAGCGGTGGCAAACTGCCCCTGCTCGAATGCCTTGCGTCCGAGGATAAACAGCGCCTCCAGCGTGTACCTGCTCGAGGGAAACTCTCGCAGGAGTTGGTTCCACACTGCGGTCGCTTTGTCCACCTGCTTGTTCCGGTAGTAGGCGTATCCCATCCCGAACAGGGCGTCAGGCCTGCCGCCGGCGGCGCCGCCGTCAAGGTACTTCTGGAAGAATCCGACGGCGCGGTCGTACCTCTTTGCGTTGAAGTTCACGAATCCCAGTTGCAGCAGCGCCTCAGCCGCCTGCGGGGACGAGGGGACATCGTCAACGATGCGCTGGAAGAACTTCTCTGCCGCGTCCCATCTCTCCTGCAGCATTGCCAGCCGTCCGAGTTCATCCAGCGAGACCGCGCGGACGGTCTCGCTGGTTGTCACATCGCACGCGCGCAAAAACCCCGCCTCTGCATCGGCATACCTGCCCATCCGCTTTAGCGTTCTCCCCATCTGAAGGTACGCGGCGTCCCTCAGCGGGAACCCGGGATAGTCCGTGACAACCTTGCGGTACCACGCCTCCGCGTCCGCAAGTTTCCCCTCGTTGAACGCGCAGTCGCCAATCTTCAGGCACGCGTCTGCCACCATCGCCGGGTTGCTGACCCTGTCCGGAACCTCCTTGAAGAACTCCGCGGCGCGGTCAAACCTGTTCTGCCGGTAAAAGATGAGCCCGAGATAGTAGGACACCTCTCCCTTCTGCGCGCAGTCGGGAAACTTTTCCCTGAGATCCTTTAAGAGTTCCTCGCTGCGGCCGAGGTTTCCACCGGTGAAGAGCGCGACCGCGCGGCTGAAGACAACCGCCGTCACCTGCCCTTCCACCACCTCGTCCCGTCCGTACCGCGCGCGGTAGGAAACGGCGTGTTCCAGCGCCTCGGCAAGGTCGCCGGTTTCCAGACAGACCAGCGCAAGGCGTCCGAGGGCGTCTTTCGCGTACACAGAGTTCGGGTACTGTGCCAGCAGGGTTCTCAGGCGGCGTTTCGTTTCGGGATACTCTTTCAACTCAAACAGGTTGGACGCGTACAGGAGGAGAGCATAGTCGGCGTTTGGATGGTTCGGCTCGGCGGAAAAGAAGGAATCAAGTTGTTCGTTGGACAGCGCGTACAGACCTTCCTGCCGCGCCGTAATTGCCATGCGGAGATACTCGGTACCGCCGAACGCGGACGAAAGGACCGGCAGAGCCGTCATCGCCGCCAACACCGCCCGCACCACGCATCCCGCCTTCCTCATGCGCGTCCCCTGTTGTCAGGCGAACCCTCACTTCAGTCTCGTCACCTTTGTCGCCTGCAGGCCCTTTTTCCCCCTGACGACCTCGAACTCCACCTCTTCACCCTCGCGGAGTGTGCGGTACCCGTTGCCAGAAATCTCCCTGTAGTGGACGAAGACGTCTTCCCCATCTTTCCTGCCGATGAAGCCATACCCTTTCGTGTTGCTGAACCACCTCACCCTGCCCCGCTCCCGTGTTGCGGCCTGCCTCTTTCTTCTGAACACGAACGACCAGAAACCTGCCATATCCATTCGCTCCCTTCTTCCCCTGCTTTGCGGAGACCGCCGCATCCGGTCTCCTATTCAAACTGTTCCACCACCTCAACGATGCGGTCCAGACGGAACATCCTGCGTTCGCCACCTTCGCAGAAGGCAGCCAGATACCAGATGCCATTCTCGTTCATCACCTCAAGAGGCCTGACCTCCCGTCTGGACAGGTGGCCGTCTTCGTGCGTGTAGGTGAGACACACCGTCTCTTTCCTTTCCAGCGCATGCATGACTGCCGGCGGCAGATTCTCAAATACACACAGTCCGGTGTCGACGCGGCTGGTATCGCTGAACACCTCCTCGTCAGGCACTCCGTATTCCCGCAGCGTCTGGTAGAACTCCCTGAAAAGGAGAAACGCGGTCATCGCGTCGGACTCCGCCCGGTGCGCCTTCTCCTGCCTGATGCCGCAGGCGCGCGCGAGGTCTGGCAGGCTGTTGCTCTCAAATCTGAAGAACCTGCGGGCAAGGTACAATGTATCCACCAGCCGCGTGTCCGGAAACTCCAGCCCGCACGCCTGCGCCTGTATTTTCAGAAACGCAAGGTCGAATCTCGCGTTGTGGATGAGCAGCGTTTCGTCGCGGATGAAACTCAGCACCGTGCCGGCGACCTCCCGAAATGTCGGCGCGCAGGCGACCATATCGGCGGTGATTCCGTTGATGAGTTGCGCGGAAAACGAGATTTCCCGTTCAGGATTGACAAGCGTGACAAGCCGCTGCGCAAGTTCGCCCTGCCTGATTTTCAGCAGGGCGATTTCACAGATTCTATCCCCGAGGTGCGGGTAGAGTCCCGTCGTCTCAATATCCAGCGCGACCACATCAGGCACTGCTGCGCCATCCGGCATCATCCCACCAGTTTCTCATACTTCTCTGCGTTCTTCTCAAACTTCTCCCTGCACTGCGGGCAGCAGAAAAAGTATGTCTTCCCGTCCTTCTCAACTCTGTTCTTGGTCTCCTTTCCCAGCCACTTGCGGCACACGGGGTCCCTGTGAACCTTCTTCGGCATACTCCCTCCTGCGTTATTTCCTATTATACCACGAAGACGGCTCCCGCGCTGGGTGCTGTTGACGGAAGATTCAGCAGCAGTTTCCCACGCGGATATGGTTGGAGAAGAGCCACGGTCTGCCCTCTATGAGGCACTCAACCCTGAAAACCCCCTCCTTCTCAAGACGGAACTGGCCCTGTCTTGCCTCAACCGACCGGATGACAGCGCCGTTGCGGATAAGACGGATTGTGCACTCCTGCGGCGCGCTGACCACGGCGCTGCTGCCGGCAGGCGCCTGTTCGCCCATCGTCCACGACCCATCGGGAGCCCCGAAGAAAAACCCCCTGCTGTCCGCAAGATGATCGTTGGCGAAAAACAGTGTTCCCTGCCTCAACGCGGCGTAGATCGCCTGCTTGTCTTCGCTGAGAGTCCCTGATAAAGGCCGCCGTAATAGGAGGTGGTTGCGGAGAACTCCGAACACCGTCTGATAGCGGAAGTTCCGCTTCACATCAAGCCACGGCAGGAAAACAGGATGGATATCAAGGCCAGCCACACCTGCGGCAGGACGCTCTTGCGCCATTGTGTCCCATAGGCGCAGATTCCGTGCGCCGGGACCGCACAGATTGTCGGGGAATCCGAAGTACCGTTCCACAAGGTTCAGCGGAGTCGTCCTGCCCGCCCAGTCAAAAAGAAGCGACCAGACCTCCACCCCGGCAACTTCGGGAACGAGGTGGTTCTTTTTCCACCTGTGGTCGACGAAACCGCCGAACAACCGGTGAGTTCCCTCAGGATGGGCGATGAAGGCGAATCCGCCTTCCTCTTTCACCCTGGAAAGCACCTGTTCAAGAGGACGCCTCCCTGTCCACCTGCTGACATTGAAGACAAGGAGATGGCTGTGTTCTGCCCGCTCATCCGCCTCTTCTGCAAACAGAACGCACGTGTTCCCCTGAACGAACTCTTCGCGAAAGAGGGGCTGGTACCTGCGCGCAACTGTCTCTCCCGGGGTGTGGCTGGAAAGTATCACAAAGTCAAGCCCCGCCCTCTCTGCCTCTGCCGCAACCTGCCTGATGGCATTCTTCCCCGAGGGGAGATGGAAGTGTATGTGCAGACACCCGCAGATTTCATACAGTCCTCGCATCCTGATAGTATAACACCGCGACGGGCCTGGTTGCTGTATTTGACGCTTCGGCGACGCCGTAGTAGCATATGTGCGTTCACGGCAGCGCCGCAGGACAGATGGCCGAAAGACGCGGCTCAGGAAACATCGCTCGTTGAGACGAGAACGCGCTGGCCCCATCGTCTAGTGGGCGCCAGGCCGAGGAATAACGAGGCCTGACTGGCGCGCCGACTGAGACGGTGAGGTCGGCCGGAACTCCACGGCCCCAGACGGCAGCACACGCGGTTCAGGGAGTATTGCTCGTTGATGCAAGAGAGCGTTGGCCCCATCGTCTAGTGGACCAGGACGGGTGGTTCTCAGCCATCAGACACGGGTTCGAATCCCGTTGGGGCTACTTCCTTCCTTTCACAGTGTGAGAGATGCCGCGCACCATGCGTGCCCTTGTGAAGGCAGGCTCCGCGCCAGGGCTGACCCTCGCCACGCTCCCTGTGCCTGAGTGTGGCATCAACGACGTCCTCATCAGGGTGGAGCGCACCTCAATCTGTGGAACAGACCTCCACATCTACGAATGGAACAACTGGGCGCAGTCAGCCGTCACACCTCCCCTCATCATCGGGCACGAGTTCGTCGGCACCATCGAGGCAATCGGCTCCAATGTCCACGACTTCAAACCCGGAGATGTCGTCAGTGGAGAGGGGCATCTTGTCTGCGGTCGGTGCCGCAACTGCCTCGCAGGCAGACGCCACCTCTGTATGAGCACAAGAGGCATCGGTGTCAACCGCAACGGCGCATTTGCGGAGTATCTTGTGCTTCCTGTCACCAATGTCTGGTATGCCGACCCGAAGATTCCGCGGGACATCATCGCCATCTTTGACCCGTTCGGCAACGCCGTCCACACCGCGCTTGCCTTCGATGTCCTCGGAGAGGATGTCCTGATTACCGGCGCCGGCCCTATCGGCATCCTTGCGACTGCCGTCGTCCGCCACGCCGGCGCACGGTACGTGGTCGTCACCGACGTCAACCCCTACCGGCTCAACCTCGCCCTGAAGATGGGAGCCACCCTTGCGCTTGATGCCCGCACCCAGCGTGTCGCCGACGCGCAGAAGAAACTCGGAATGAAGGAAGGGTTTGATGTGGGGCTTGAGATGTCGGGTTCTCCGCAGGCGCTTTCCGAGATGATAGACAATATGTGCCACGGAGGTAAGATTGCGCTTCTTGGCATCTTTGACGGGAAGATGTCTGTTGACTGGAACCGCGTCATCTTCAATGGACTGACCATCAAGGGCATCTACGGCAGAGAGATGTACGAAACGTGGTACAAGATGACCTCGATGATTCAAAGCGGTCTTGACGTCTCGCCTGTCATCACCCACCGGTTCCACTTCACCGAGTTTGAGAAAGCGTTCTCGCTGATGAAGACAGGCGAGTGCGGCAAGATCATCCTCGACTGGTCAACCCCGTCGCCGTAAGGAGGTGCTATGCACGCCGCCTTCCGGACGCACATTTTGAACCAACTGAACGAGATTGAGACAGGCGGGCTCTTCAAGAGAGAGCGGATTCTCTCCAGTCCGCAGGGAGCGTGGGTGGAGACCGGTGGCAGAAGGGTGCTGAATCTCTGCGCCAACAACTATCTTGGGCTCTCCTCGCATCCTGAGGTCATCCGCGCCGCACACGAGGGACTTGACAGGTGGGGCTACGGACTTTCGTCAGTCCGCTTCATCTGCGGGACGCAGGAGATTCACAGGCAACTTGAAGACCGCCTCACCCGGTTTCTCGGCACGGAAGACACCATCCTCTACGGCTCCTGCTTCGACGCCAACGGCGGACTGTTTGAGACGCTCCTCGGCGAGGAGGATGCGGTCATCAGCGACGAACTGAACCACGCGAGCATCATTGACGGCATCCGCCTGTGCAAGGCGCGGCGGCTGCGTTTTCGCTCCGGCGATATGGACGAGTTGACACGTCGTCTTGAAGAGGCGCAGGATGCGAGATTCCGGCTCATTGCGACAGACGGCGTTTTCTCAATGGACGGCGCGATTGCCAGATTGAAGGAGATCTGCGACCTTGCCGACAGGTACGGCGCGCTTGTGATGGTGGACGACTCCCACGGCGCAGGCGTGCTTGGCGCGCACGGACGGGGCTCCCACGAGTACTGCGGGGTGATGGGCAGGATTGACCTCATCACGGGAACGCTCGGCAAAGCGCTCGGAGGAGCCACAGGCGGATACACAAGCGGGAGAAAGGAGTTGATCCAGTACCTCAGGCAGCGTTCCCGTCCCTACCTGTTCTCAAACACCCTCGCTCCAATGGTCTGCGCGGCGTCCCTGAAGGCGATAGACCTTGTTGAGTCATCCCCGCACCTCAGAGAACGGCTGATGGAGCATGCGAGATACTTCCGCCAAGAGATGGAGCAACTCGGCTTTGACATCACGCCGGGAGAACACCCCATCGTGCCGGTGATGATAGGCGAGGCAGCGGACGCGCAGAAGATGGCGGACATCCTCCTTCAAAAGGGCGTCTATGTCGTCGGCTTCTCGTATCCTGTCGTGCCGAAAGGGTCTGCCCGCATCAGGGTTCAACTCTCAGCCGCGCACACACGAGAAGACCTTGACTTTGCCCTCAGGATGTTTTCCGAGGCGCGGGAAGAGATGCGCGGAACACTCAGACAACGCAGTTCTCGGCCACCCTGCCGTCGGCAGAAAACTCCACGCCCTCCGCTTCAAGGAGGAGACGCTTGATGCGGCTGCCTGAGCCAAAACCGCCAGGACAGCGGTCTGCGCGCACAACCCTGTGGCAGGGAAAGACGATGGGAAACGGGTTGGCCGCCATCGCGTTGCCGACAGCGCGCGCCGCGCCCGGTATGCCGAGGCGGACCGCAAGGTTGCCGTAGGTTGTCACCTTTCCCCGGGGAACCTCCCGCAGAAGTTCAAGCGCCCTGCGGGTCAATGGCGGAAGATGCTCACAGGCGAGGAGAGAGGTATCCGCGCCAACAGGCGAACCTTCAAGGCAACTTGCGAGCATCTTTCCAAACCGCCGCACCGCGGTCGGCGCAGACGAGCAGCACTTTCTCTTGCGCCGTCCCGCCTCGGACAGAAGTATCCTGACAATCCTCTGACCTTTTTCCGTCTGCCTCCACCTGACCGCCAGCAGGACCTGTCCGGAAGTCACGCAGTACTCTTTTTCCCTGCCCGTCTTTCCCATCCCTGCCCCTCAAAGAGAAAGGGTGGCGGAGCGCTTCCCGCCACCCTTACCGGACCTGTACTCCTGATACTGCGCCACTCCAGCATCTTCCCTGTCGTACCGCACCTTCAGAAACCTCAGGTCCGGCACCATCTTATACCCGCCTGCGACCCAACTGTCAACACTTTGACCTGTGCCGTAACAAACCTACCCGAAATGGGTTCGTTGCGCCACAGAAGAAATCTGCCCGAAAATGACCTCCTGCTACGAGGGGACCGAAGGGTCCGACATCTCGTGTAGGCGCCCAACTGCTCTCATCAGAAGTTCCCGGCAAGAACTTCCTGCCCGCACAGAGGAAGAGAATCGGAAAAACAGGAAAGAGATCTTTGGCTGCTACCGGTGAAGGCGGAACACAGGCGGGATTCTCACCCGTACCTCCGGTTGGCCTTCTTATGCCACGGGCATCCTACTGAAAAGACGTGAGAATCCCGTCAATGGCGGCAAGTTCCTCGTCGGCAAACCCCCTCCCGCTCAGCGCAGCGACCGCGTCCTCTATCTGCGAAACCCTGCTGGCTCCGATGAGGGCTGATGTCACCGAGGAACTGCGCAATACCCACGCAAGCGCCATCCGGGCGAGCGTCTGTCCCCTTGCCTTGGCATACGCATTCAATTTCCGCACCTTTTCGAGTTTGTCGCCGGTTACCGCAGCAGGTTTCAAAAAGCCGTGCGGCTTTGACGCACGGGAACCTTCCGGAATGCCGTTGAGATACCTGTCTGAAAGCAGCCCCTGCGCCAGAGGAGAAAACGCGACACAGCCCACGCCCTCCTCGCGCAACAGGTCAAAAAGCCCTTCCTCAGCCCTCCTGTTGAACATATTGTAGGCGACCTGATGGACGAGGCAGGGCGTTTTTATCTGCCTGAGCATCTGTACAGCGGTGCGCGTCTGGTCGGCGGTGTAGTTAGAGATGCCTGCGTACAGAGCCCTGCCGCTTCGCACAATGTAGTCAAGCGCGGCGACGGTCTCTTCAACAGGGGTCTCAGGGTCTGGTCGGTGATGGTAGAAGATGTCCACATAGTCAACCCCGAGCCGCTTCAAACTCTGGTCGCAACTTGCCACAAGGTACTTGCGCGAACCGCCGTCCCCATACGGACCGTCCCACATCCGGTAGCCCGCCTTCGTGGAGATGACAATCTGGTCACGCCACGGAAGGAGGTCTTTCCGCAGTATCTCTCCGAAGGTTTCTTCCGCAGAACCGGCAGGCGGACCGTAGTTGTTGGCGAGGTCAAAGTGGGTGATGCCGAGGTCAAACGCCCTGCGCGCCATCTGCCGGCAGTTCTCAAACACATCAACTCCGCCGAAGTTGTGCCACAAGCCCAGCGAGATGGCGGGAAGGAAAAGTCCGCTTCTGCCGCACCGCCTGTACGTCATCGTCTCATACCGTTTCTCTGCCGGCTGGTAGTCCATTGTTCTCCCATCTGCGCGGCGCCTCAGTTGCCGCGGAGTTCTGCCTGAAGCGCAAGGTACCGGGCAGCGCCGGAAAGCCCGCCCCACGAGTCCGGCTTCATATGTGCCTCAACCTCCTTCTGGATGTCCGCGGAAAACGGCACGAGGGCTGACCAGTACCGCTTCGTCGCCAGCGCCGTGGCGATGAGGGCGTTGATGTCGTCTTTCGTGAAGACAAGTTCGTGGAGGTAGGCATCGACGATGCCCTCGGTGTCTATCTGGTAGTAGCCGGCGTTCGGATGGACCCCTACCCAGTGCTTTGGAGACCCGTCCACCTTATAGTCCCACGGACCTGCCGGCTGCCAGTAGTTCCAGATGGCATAGGTGCCATCTTCGTTCTTCTTCATCCGCGACTTCATCAGGATGAACCATTTTTCAGCCCGCTGCCTGTACACCTTCTTTCCCGTTGCATCGGAGAGCGCAAGCAGCCATCTGGCGACGTGGTTTGCCTTGTTGTTCGGATGGGAAAAACCCTTGTCCTGCGCAAACCTCTGTGCATACCCCGCTGTCCATCCGCCAGTGGCAGGGTCGATGCCGAACGGAAGCACGATGGTGATCATCCCGCCGTCCGCCGTCTCCCGCCACGACCCGCGGCTGTCCCACTTCTCGTAGATGCGCTCCGCGAGCGCAAGATACTCCTGCGCCTTCTTGCCGTACTTCTCTTTCAACGAGGCAGTGGCAAGCACATGCGCGGAGAGAAGGACAAGGGGACGCAGGCACATCGCCTCGCCAAGCAAACTGTCCGCGGTGAAACTGTCAAGATTGTCCACCTGCGTGCCTGCCGCTCCCTGCTTCGGCCATCCCACATACCCGTCGGGTTCCTTCACAGCCCTTGTTATCCACGCGTCAGCCCAGTCAAACTCCATATCGATCCACTTCGTGTTCTTCGTCGCGAGGTATCCGTAGTAGAATCCGTCCATAAAAGGCGTCATCAGCCAGCCGATATCTTCGCCGTTGGCCTTGTCGCAGTAGCGGTTGCGGCTGTCGTTGACGATGTTGTTCTCCCACCTCGCCAGCCAACTGTCGAAGAGGGTGTCGTCCATCTTCGCCATCGGGCGGTACCTTCCGAGGTCCCAGGAAGGTTTTCCGGCAGGCCGGGGCGGCTGGGTCTGGGAGACCGCACAGCCAGCGATGAGGAGAAAAGCCGCGATGCAGGACACGCCTGCGACAGAAAGACCGCCCGCCGATACCGCTTCCCGCCATCTCATAGCGCCTCCTTTCAGCACCGATGCCGAGTTCCCTGCCGTGCCGAGCCCCGCGAAGTCCTGCCAGAGCCTACCACACACAACCCGGGACCGCAAGGCAACAGCGGCGGATGAGCCGGAACTTCCCTGTTCCGGTTCACGCGGCTCTCAGGGACGCTCGCCGTTGAGGCGCAGGTGCACCCTGTGTTAGAATCGTGAGGATGAAAAAGCGGACCATCGGAAAAAAGGACGGCAGGTACCTTATCCTCTACTCATGGGAAGGCGTGCCGCGGCCAACCGGCGGACGCCGCACCTGCCGTGCGCCTGCGACGCGGCGGCCGTTGCCGCGCGCGTAGCCGCCGGCGCTCTTCAGGAGGCACTGTGCCTGAACTCCGATTTGACCCTGTGTTGTGCGAGTGGGTCATCATTTCGCCCCAGCGCCAGGAACGGACATTTCTGCCTCCCGACGACTTCTGCCCGCTGTGCCCTACCAGACCGGGCAGAACCGAGACGGAAATCCCTGAACCGACCTACGACATCGCCGTCTTTGAGAACAGATTTCCTTCCCTCTCGCGCGACGCCGCGCGGGTCTCTTCGGAGAAGGGGGCGCGCAGCGCGGCAGGCAAGGGTGTCTGCGAGGTCGTGTGCTACACGCCGCGGCACGACACGACGCTCAGCCGCCTGCCTGTGGAGCGCATACGCCGCCTCATCGAGGTCTGGCAAGACAGGTACCGGGAACTCGGCTCGCTGCCGGGCATCAGGTATGTGCTTATCTTTGAGAACAGGGGAAAGGAGATCGGAGTCACCCTGACGCATCCTCACGGCCAGATCTACGCATTCCCGTTCGTCCCGCCGAAGCCGCAGCGAGAAATCGCGTCTGCCCGGAGATACTTCAAGGCACACGGCTCCTGCCTGTTCTGCGACATCGCGAAGAGAGAGAAGAGGGCAGCGCGCCGCATCGTCTGCGAGAATGCGCAGTATCTCGCGTTCGTGCCGTACTGGGCGCACTGGCCGTACGAGGTTCACCTCTACCCGAAGTTCCACGCCAGCCACATCGGATGCCTCTCGCAGGCGCAGATCCGCCTCCTTGCGCAGATTTTGAAGCGGCTTCTGCCAAAGTACGACCGCCTCTTCGGCTTCTCCCTGCCGTACATCATGGTGCTCCATCAGGCGCCGACGACCCGCACCGATGACGACACGTACCACTTCCACTTTGAGTTCTATCCTCCGCACCGCGGGCAAAACCGGCTGAAGTATCTTGCGGGGTGCGAATCAGGTGCAGGCACCTTCATCAACGACACCGTTCCCGAGGAGAAAGCGAGGGAGTTGCGCGATGCGTGAAAAGGTCCTTGCCGCCTTTGCGCGGGAGTTCGGGTCTGCGGACGCCACGGTGGTCAGGCGCGCGCCGGGCAGGACAAACCTCATCGGCGGCCATGTTGACTACTCAGGAGGGCTGGTGCTTCCGGTTGCCATCAACCGGTATGTATGGATGGCGGCGCGCAGACGGTCGGACACCCTCATCCGTCTCTTCGCTGCTGACCTCGGAGAAAGACACGAGGCAGACATCCGCGCCATTGACCGCAACACCACCCCGCGGTGGGCTGCCTATGTCATCGGCGTGCTGCGGGAACTCGAGGCGGCGGGAGTTGAGACCGGAGGATGCGAGGTGGCGTTCTGCGGCAACGTGCCGATGGGAAGCGGGCTTTCCTCCTCCGCGGCGCTGGAGGTGTGCGCGGCAGTCACCTTCCTTGCCCTCGCAGGCGCGCACCTTCCTCCGAAGGAGGTCATCACCTTGTGCCGGAGGGCGGAGAACGACTTTGTTGGCGTCAACTGCGGCATTATGGACCAGTTCGCCAGTTATCTCTGCCGAAAGGACCACGCCCTCCTCATCAACTGCGCCACGTTGAAGGCGCGGCAGATCCCCCTGAATCTCAAAACGCACGCCATCGTCCTCGTGGACACAAGGAGAGAAAGAAGCCTTGCCTCGTCGGCATACAACGAGCGGGTCGCTCAGGTCACGCAGGCATTCTCCTTCCTGCGCAGGCAGATTCCCCGCATCAGATGCCTCGCCGATGTCTCCGTGGCGGAGATTACCGCCCGGCAGAAGGACATGGACCCCCTCTTTTTCCGCAGGGCGCTCCATGTGGCAACCGAGGTCGCGCGGGTCAGGGAGGCGGTTGGGCTCCTGCGGAAAGGGGATGTTGACGGCTTCGGCCAGGTTCTCTACCGATCCCACGAATCGCTGCGCGACCTCTATGAGGTCTCCTGCGAGGAACTTGACTTCATCGTGGACTTCGCCCGGCGTTTTGACGGCGCAGCCGGCGCACGGCTCACCGGAGGCGGGTTCGGCGGATGCATCCTTGCGCTGATTGAGAAGAAGCGCATCCCCGCCTTCAGAGAAGCACTCCAGCCGGTCTACACGCAGAGGTTCGGGCACGGCGCCGGATTCATCGAGGTGGAGTCGGCTGACGGCGCCTCCGTACAGAGTTAGCCGCGCCGCCGCGCCCCCTTCTCCGCCATCCTTATCACAAACTCTACCGCGGCGCGCGCGTCGCGGTACGAAGTGGAATGCCCAGCCGTCTTCCTGTGGAACACCCGCACCATGCCTCCCCGTTCGCTCACCGCCCTGGCAAGACGCAGGACGCTGTCTGGCGGGGTGACGACGTCCTTGCCGCCTGTCGTCACCGCAAGGGGCATCGTGAACCTTTCAGGGAACAACTCCGCGCTGCGCCTGCGGTACTCCTCGGGCAGTTTTTCCTTTGTTCCCCCGAACGAGCGCGCCATCGCCTCAACTCCGGGAGGGAAACTGTCAAACTCAAGAAGGTTGGCAACCGCGTTCATTGCCACCACGCCGCCGACCATCTCCGGATGCAGCGCGGTAAATGTCAGCGCCGCGGTGCCGCCCATCGAGCCGCCCGCCACATACAGCCGGCCCACGCGGAAGGCGGCCCGCAGGTCGCGGATGATCTGGAGAATGTCCGCCTCCGCCGTCGGCCCCATCCACGAATCGCCCCGGTAGTCGGGAGAGACAAGCACCATCCCTCTTTCTGCGGCGACATCGCGGCACGCCCTGCATTCTCCTCGCGGGTCCTTCACAAACTGCCAGCGGTCAGCTCCGTGACCGTGAAGCACCAGCAGGACATCCCGCGTCGCGCCGGGAGCCACCTTTTTCGGCGCAACCACCACATACCGCTGGCAGGAGCCGTCGCAGTCGGCACGAAACAGGACATCCTCTGTCCCCCGTTCCTCATCAACCGTGCACATACGCATCGACGCCCGTCCTGCGCCTGCCGCGCGCACCACGCCCGAACCCCGCATTCTCCCACCCCTTTCCCCGCTCTGCTTCGACGAAACGGTTCCTGCGACTGTTGACAGATGTTGCGGAAGATGGTACCATATGCCACCATGAGAGCGAAAGGATGCGGCCAGTTCTCCAGCCACTTCGGACTTCTGCGCCGCGCCCGGGGCTGGTCTCTCGGCGACCTTGCGGAGCGCGTCGGCTTCGTCTCCCGCCAGATGCTCCACAAGTACGAGACCGGCGCCTCGCTGCCTTCTCCCGGCGTCGCCAGACGGCTTGCGTCCGTGCTGAATGTCCCCATCAAGACCCTCTTTTCTGAACCGCCCGCCGAAATCGTCTGCTCATCCGTCGGATACCGACACTTCTTCGGATTACGCAGGAAGGAGAAACTGCGCATCGAGGAGTCGGTGCGGCTCGCCCTCCAGCCGAGAATAGTTCTCAGTTCCATTTTTGTCCCCGGCTCCGGCCGCCTGCCGAGGAAGGTCTCCGTGCGCGGAACGCGGGATATCGAGGCGGCTGCGGCATACCTGCGCAGGGTGTGGAATCTGGGCGGCGACCCCATTGCGCACCTGATCGCCTGTCTTGAAGACCGCGGAGTGCAGGTCCTCCTTCTGAATGCTGACAGCCGGTTTGACGGCACCGGGCTCGTGGTGTCCGACACCAGCGGCACGGATCTTTGCTGGGCAGTCGTCGTGAAAAAGGACGTCTGCGCGGAGCACCAGCGGCTCAGCATCGCCCACGAACTTGGCCACCTGTTGATGAGAGTGCCCCCTTCCGCGCAGGGGACCAAGCAAGAGGAGAAGTACGCCTTCGACTTTGCGGGAGCGTTCCTCGCGCCGGCTGACGCGGTCTACCGCAGGGTGGGACACAAACGAAGACAGATTCGGCTGGAGGAACTTCTCCTCCTGAAAAAGTATTTCGGGATGAGCGTGCAAGCGGTTCTGTGCCGCCTTTTGACGCTTCAGATTATCTCGGACCGGTACTTTACCCTGTGGTTCCGGGAACTCGGCCGGAGAGGATGGAGAACGCGGGAACCCGAAGAGACGGGCCCGGAAGAATCCGTATGGCTCCGACACGCCGTTTTGCGTCTGCGCAGCGAGCGCATCAAGACGGCCGCGGAAATCAGAACTCTCTTCGCCGCGTCGTTCGAGCGAGATCACGTGGAGAGCGTCCTCGCCGGGAAAACCGCCTGACACCCACCGGAGGTGACAGATGACAGTTGCCGCGTCGCTCGCCGGCTTCTGCGCCGGCGTTCTGCTTGCCTCCCTCGCGCTGTGGCTGGCGTTCAGGTCGCGCGTCTCCACAGAGGCAGCCGTTCTGCGGGAGCGGGTCAGCCAGACGGAGAGCCAGAGGGACGCCGACCGGCGGGAGTGCGAACGCCTCCGGGCGGAGAACGCCTCGCTCCTTGCCCAACTGTCAGAGGCGGCCGCGCGCATGGAGGCGGAGCGGAAAGCGGCGCAGGAGAAACTCGCGGTGCTTGACGACGCGCAGAAGAAACTCTCTGACGCGTTCAGGGCGCTCTCCGCGGAGTCCCTCCAGCAGAACAACAAAGCATTCCTTGACCTCGCGCAGGAGACGCTCGCGAAGTTCCACGAGACGGCCAAGGCAGACCTCGAAACCAAACGCAAGGCGGTGGAGGACATCGTCAAGCCGGTGAGCGACACGCTCCAGAAGGTTGACGAAAAGATTACGGAACTGGAAAAGATGCGGGCCGCGGCGGATGCGGCTATTGCCGAGCAGGTGAGGAACCTCGCGCAGACGCAGACCGTGTTGAGAGAAGAGACCGGACGGCTCGTCCGCGCGCTCAAGGCGCCGTCGGTCCGGGGCAACTGGGGGGAGATTCAACTGAAGCGCGTCGTGGAGATAGCGGGGATGGTGCCGTACTGCGATTTTCTGGAACAGGTGTCGGCAACCACAGAAGAAGGCCGCCTGAGACCCGATATGATTGTCCGGCTTCCCGGAGGGAAGAACATCGTGGTGGACGCAAAAACTCCTCTGGACGCCTACCTGCGCGCGCACGAGGCGGAAAACGATGACGAGAGAAAGCGCCTGCTGGAGGAACACGGCCGCCAGGTGATGACGCGCATCAGGGAGTTGTCGGCGAAGAAGTACTGGGACCAGTTCAAGCCAACGCCCGAGTTCGTCGTGCTGTTTCTCCCCGGAGAGGTCTTCTTCAGCGCCGCGCTGGAATACAGGCCTGAACTGATTGAGGAGGGCGTCAGCCAGCGCGTCATCCCTGCCTCTCCCACGACCCTGATTGCGCTCCTTCGCGCCATTGCCTACGGCTGGCAGCAGGAGAAGATTGCCCAGAGCGCGCAGAGAATCAGCGAACTCGGGCGCGACCTGCATGAAAGAATACGCGCCTTCGCCGAACATATGTCGGGCATCGGCACAGGGCTGGAGCGGGCGGCTGAGTCGTACAACAAGGCGGTCTCCTCTCTGGAAAGCCGGGTTCTTGTCGCCGCGCGGAGATTTGAAGAACTCGGCGTCGCCGGTTCCCAGGAGATTCCGGAGGTCGCACCCGTGGACAAGACCTTCCGCTCCCCTTCCCTTCCGGGCAAAAACACGCGGGGCTGACAGGAGGTCTCCTATGCCCGTCTACTCACACAGCCGTCTGGAGACATACCGCAGTGTCCGCAAAGGTATAAGTGGGAGAGAAACTGGACTCCGGACATCGTGGTGACCCGCGCCGAGTAGATGCCCACGCACTACCGCAAGGCGGGAGAGCAGGCGCTTCGCTCATACTACAGACGGCACTACCCGTTTTTCCGACTCACGGACGCTCGGCGTAGAGTACCGCATCAGGTTCTCCATCGAGAAGCACACCTTTACCGGCGTCATCGACCGGCTCGCGCTCGGCAAGAACGACGCGTACGAAATCCACGACTACAAGACGGGGAAACTGCCTCCTGCCGGCACTCTTCAGTCGCACCGGCAACTCGCCCTGTATCAGGTGGGGTTGCGGCAGGCGTTCCCGGACGCGCGGGATGTGCGTCTGGTCTCCCACTACCTGCTGCACGACAAGGCGTTCGTCTGCCGCCGCACCTCAGGAGAGTTGGACGACCTTTGCAGACAGGTGGCGTCGCTCGTCAGAACCATAGAGCGGGATGAACAGTGTGCGCCACGAGAAAGCGGACTGTACGACTGGTGCAAGTACCCTGACTTCTGCCCGGCGAAGAAGCACCAGCGAACGGTCGAGGCGCTGCCGCGCACCAGGTACCTTGCAGACCCTGGCGTGGCGCTGGTGAGGCAGTACGCGAAGATACGGCGAAAGTACGACGACCTGAGTGCCAGGGCTCAGATCTGCGCAACGGAACTCTGGTTCATCGAGCATGCGGCGGTCACTTCGCGCAGAACAAGGGAGTGTCGGTCATCTCCGGCGGAGAGTTCGCCCTGCGCGTGGCCAGACGAACAGAGTTGAGGTTTCCCCCGGCGGGAAGCGAACAGCGGCTTGCCGTTGAAAAGATTGTGAGAAACGCAGGCCTGTGGGACAGGTTCTCAACGATGAACATCAGGTCTCTCGCAAAGGCCGTGACTGAGCGCGCGCTTACCCAGAAACTCTGCCACTCTCTCCTGAAGTACGCGACATCCGCGGAGAAGATGGTCAGTCCGCCTTATCAGGCCGCGGTGACCGCGCCCGCTCAGCGAGCAGCCGCGTCCGGCTGGCGGACACGGTTCTCCAGTTCCTTCCTGACGGCAGCAATCTCGTCTTCCGCGCTTGCGGGGGCGTACGGCAGACGGCGCAAAGCGTCTACCCACCTGCCCGCGTTTTCGTCAAGCGCCCGAGCAATCTCGCCGTCAAAGTACCCGTCAGGCATATTCGTGTTGGCGCGCCACTCGCTTCTCCGGCAGACATCGCGGAACTTCTCAGGGTGATCATACAGAGGACACGGCGCGCGGGGGTCGGCAATCTCTTTCTGCACCTCGCGGTACCTGACAAAGAGCGGATGGGTGTTGACCACATCGGCCACGGACCGGTACGGGCCTTTTCCCTCACGGATCTCCATGAGGTTTGCGCACGCAACCGGAGAGAAGACGCACGGAGAGATGTCGCCGTTGCTGTAGATGTGGAAGTAGCCGCGACCAGCGGCGATGCACCCTCCGGTGAGGAATCCGTCGTTCCAGAAGTCGCCGATGAAGATGGGCTTCCGCAGTTTCCTCCACCTGTAGATCTGCTCCCGCAACAGCGCGCGCTGCTCCGGCGTCACCAGAAGAGACGGGTCGGGTCTCCTGCCTATCATCTGCAGGAGGAAAAACCATCCGAACAGGTCGCCCTCGGCGATGCGTCCGTCAATGAACGCGTCCGATGAGAGAAGTTCCGCGTTGCGCCTCGTGACCGTCGCCGAAAAACCGTACACCACCCCGAACCGTGCCAGGCGCTCCCGCACCTTCGCGGCGTTGCGCGAATAGCCATTTCCCCGTCTGCTGTCGCTCTCGGCGGCGCTGCCTTCCGTGGAGATGGCGGGAAACACATTCCCGAGGTCGCCGAGCCGCCGCGCGACATCCTCAGTAATCATCGTCGCGTTTGTGTAGACAAGAAAGCCGAGACCGGGGAACTCCGCGGCAATCCGGCTGATGAACCTGTCCTCGGACTCCCGCAGAAACGGCTCCCCGCCGGTCAGCGTGATGAGCGTCGCGCCCATCTGCTTTGCCTCTGCGACGGTATCCCGCCAGACCTCGTAGGGTAGGTCGGCCGCCTTCGGACCGCTGTTGGCGTAACAGCCCGGACAGTTGAGGTTGCACCTGCCCGTCGGTTCAATCGCGACGGTCACCGGCGCGACCTTCCCCGCCTTCTCGAGAGCGTTCCGGCGCCGCATATCGTGCGCCCACTGGTACGCCAGTTCCACAAACTTCTTCGCCGCCTTCGGCTTCTCCTGAATCAGCCGGACGAGAAACGGCTTGAGGGTGTCTCCGAACCACAGAGTATGCGCGAGATACTCCACATCCTCTGGCCGGTAGGTATCGCAGAAGGACGACCGCATCGTCGCCGACAGACGCTCCAGCACAAACTGCCTCAGCGCAGGCGAACGCCTGACACCCTCGACGAACAGACTGATTGCAGCGCGCGAAACTCCCTCCCGAATTCGATCAGTCGCTCGAAGAACCGTCGTGTTCATCGCACACCTCCGACCGTATGGCGGCAGCGTTCAGCCAGCCGCTCACCCGACCACTGCCTCGCAGGAGCCCGCACGCAGGCGCCTGGCCTCTATGAGGCGCAGGTAGTCGCGAATCTCCCTTCTCCACTCGCGCAGTTCCCTTTCCGCGCTCACTGCGGTTCGCACCAGCGCCGCCAGTTTGCGTCCGGCGCTGCCCGGACCCCGAAGCGCCTTCTGGATCCTCTGCGGATGCAGGAGAGACGCGCACCGGTAGAACTCCCTGTGCGCCTGCAGGAGTTTCTCGTGGAATCTCCTGACGCCCATTCTGGCGTGCGCAAACACCTGATGCGTGCCGTCGAAAAAGTCCCAGTCGTCCGGGAATGAAGACAACAGCAGCCGTCTCTTGCTCTCCTCAAACAGTGCGGTTCCGGGAAACGGCGTCAGAGCGGAAATCTGGATGCTGTCAATCCCGCTGCGCCGGGCGAACCTGACAATGCCGTCCGCCGTCTCCTCGCTGTGGTCCGGGCCCAGGATGAACATACCGTGAATCCACATCCCCGTCTCGCGGAGAATCCGCGTGTCCTCCGCGCACCTGCGCTCAAGCGTGCCGCGCCCGCGGTAGCCCTTTTTCCACCGCCTCGCCGTCTCCTCGTCAATCGTCTCGTAGCCCACAAGGAGCATATCGCCGCCTGAACGCCTCATCTCCTCAAGGAGGCGACTGTCGCACCGTTGCCGCTCGGCAGGGTCAAGCCACGAGCAGTCAAGCCGCACCTGCGCCGTCCAGGTAATGCCAAGTTCCGCCGCGCTGGCAAGAATCTCCATCGCCCTTTTTCTGTCCGCGGTGAAGTTGTCGTCGTAGAAGAAGAATCTGCGGTATCCCATCTCTCTCAGGCACCTGAGGTCTTCAGCCACCTTGCGCGCGCTGCGGAAGCGGAAACGGCTCCCGAACAGGGCGCTCACCGAGCAGTACCGGCAGTTGTACGGACAGCCCCGAGAGGTGACCAGAGGGTACGGGTGGAGGGACTTTGCCTCCGGCTCTGACCAGAGACGGTCAAACCCGTGGACGAGGCGGAAGTCCGGAAGAGGAAGTTCTTCGAGGTTCTCAACCGTCTGGCCCGCGACGATGCCCGACGGAATCGTGCCGTCAGCAATCTCCCTGATGACCGACTCCCCCTCCCCGGTCACCACGACATCCGCGTGCCGCAACGCCTCCTCGGGGCAGAAGGTCGCGTGCACCCCTCCGAACGCAATGCGACACCCGCCTTCCGCGCGCAGGACATCGGCGATGTGGTAGCCCCGCGTGGCAGAGGCGGTCATAATGCTGATGCCCACAAGATCGGACCCGCACAGGTCATCGCGCACCTTCTGGTCGTCAAGCACCGAACCGGTGAGGTTCTCGTTGTAGACGACCGCATCGTAGCCCTGCCGGGCAAGGAGAGTTGCCAGAAGAACCGGTCCCATCAGCGGCATATACCTGATGTGCCGGTTGTACAAACTCCGCCTCTGGCTCATCGGCTCGATGAACCTGACCCGCTTCATCGCCTCACCTCGCGAGATTCTTTATATAACGATGCTCGCGGCCGCACGGAGGTTTCGCCGATACGCGAGGATCGTGCCTGCGGCATCCGATCCCGCATAGCCTCATACTACAACCGGCAGGGGCAGCCGTCAAGGGTTGCGCAACACAGGGGAAACGAGCCGGCGTCCTACCTCCACCAGCAGGCGACAAGATGGCGGGGCGCTACCTCTTCAAGCGTCGGTTTCTCGTCGAAACATCTGCCTTCTGCGCGGGGACAGCGGCCTGAAAACGGGCAGCCGGCAGCAGTATCTTTCCGGGAGACCTCTGGCGCCCTGCGGTAGAAGGAAGAGGCAACAAGGATCTGCGTGTAGGGATGGACGCCCTCTTTGAGAATCTCCGACGCTCTCGCAAGTTCCACGATGCCGCCGCGGTACATCACGGCTATCCGGTCCGCGAGAAACTCCACCACCCGCAGGTCGTGCGAGATGAAGAGGTAGGTCAATCTCATCGCTTCCTTCAGTTCCCCGAACAGGTTCAGTATCTGCGCCTGAATGCTCACATCCAGAGACGAGGTCGGCTCGTCGCAGACAAGAAACTCGGGAGAGGGAGCGAGGGCGCGGGCGATGGCGATCCGCTGCCGCTCTCCGCCGCTGAACTGGTGGGGAAAACCGTCCATACGGCGCGGGTCTATGCCGACGCGGTCAAACAGGTCCGTCACCGTCTCCCTCCAGTTCCTCCGTCCCTCGCCGGATATGCCTTCCGCCACAGACGCGCCAACCGGCATTCTCGGGTTCAGCGTCCGGTACGGGTCCTGGAAAACAATCTGGAACTGCCTGCGCAGCCGACGGATGCGGCGTTCAGACAGTCCGGCAATCTCCATCCCGCGGTACTGGATGGTTCCTCCGTCCGGCTCGATGAGACGGATGAGCGCCTTGCCCAGCGTGGTCTTGCCGCTGCCACTTTCTCCGACCACGCCGAGCGTCTCTCCCTTCTCGATGTCAAAGCTCACTCCCGCAAGCGCCGGCACGCGCACCGCGGCGCCGGTGCCGGTTCTCACCACATACTCCTTGCGCAGTTGCTCAACCTTCCACAGCGTTTCCATATTTGAAGCAGCGCACGCGGACGCCGTCTGTCTCTGTCTCGCCGGGAACCTGCCTCTCGCACACCGCCATCCTCTCCGGACACCGCGGATGGAACGGACAGCCTGCAGGCAAATGCCGGAAGTCAGGCACGCTGCCCGGGATGACGGTGATGCGGCTGCCTGGACGGTACCGTTCAGGCAGGCAGTTGACAAGAAGGCGGGTGTAGGGGTGCTTCGGCGCGGAGAGCACCGTCGTTGCCTCTCCCGTCTCCACAACCACTCCCGCGTACATCACACCAATCCGCTTGCAGAAGAACCCCGCAAGCGACAGGTCGTGCGTGATGAACAGCACGCTGGTGCCGTGTCTGCTCGCCTCCTCCTTCAGCAGGTCAAGTACCTGCATCGCGGTCGTCACATCAAGCGCGGTGGTCGGCTCATCGGCGACCAGAAGGCGGGGGTTGTTGATGAGCGCCATTGCGATGAGCACCCTCTGCTGCATCCCGCCGCTCAACTGGTGCGGATACTGCGCCATCACCGTGTCCGGCAGGCCGACCTCTGCCAGCATATCCCTGGCCCGTCTCCTGCGCGACTGCCTGTCGCCCTCAACCGCCTCGCACAGCTGGACGCCGATTGAGAACACGGGATTGAGGTATGCGCTGGGTTCCTGAAACACCATCCCGACCTTTCTTCCCCGTATCCTGCGCATCTGCCCCTCATCCAGCGGCACCACATCCTCGCCGTCAAGGACGATGCTGCCCTGCTCAATCACGGCTGTCTTTGGAAGAAGTTTTGCGATGGCAAGCGCCGTCATCGTCTTGCCGCAGCCGCTCTCGCCCGCCAGGCCAACCACCTCTGCCTTCCCCACGGAAAGGCGTACGCCCCTCAGCACCTGCGTCCTGCCGCCGGGATGGTCAAACGCCACCCGCAGATTGCGTATAGAAAGAATGCTATCCATCCCCGCTCCTTCTGGCAACGACGCAACGCTGGAACTGACCCGAGGGGCCTCCCCCGCGAACAGCCCCGTCGCGGTGCCTCCCGCGAAGTTCCCGAGGCAAGCCGAACATCCCTTCTTCTGCCCTCTGTCCGCCTTCTGCCTCCTGCGCCTTTCCGCGGCCTTCTCCACAGCGAAGGCGGGATTCGAGCAACGCCGAGTAACGGAGCGGGAGAACGCAACGCAGGGTGCGGGACGCGAGGGGAAACCGGCACTGACCGCAGGGAATTCCGGAGGGGCCTCCCCCGCGGACAGCCCCGTCGCGGTGCCTCCCGCGAAGTTCCCGAGGCAAGCCGAACATCTGGCTCTCTTCCCTCTGTCCGTCTTCTGCCTCCTGCGCCTTTCCGCGGCCTTCTCCACAGCGAAGGCGGGATTCGAGCAACGCCGAGTAACGGAGCGGGAGAACGCAACGCAGGGCGCGGGACGCGAGGGGAAACCGGAACTGACCCGAGGGGCCTCCCCCGCGGACAGCCCCGTCGCGGTGCCTCCCGCGAAGTTCCCGAGGCAAGCCGAACATCCCTTCTTCTGCCCTCTGTCCGCCTTCTGCCTCCTGCGCCTTTCCGCGGCCTTCTCCACAGCGAAGGCGGGATTCGAGCAACGCCGAGTAACGGAGCGGGAGAACGCAACGCAGGGTGCGGGACGCGAGGGGAAGCCGGAACTGACCGCAGGGGATTCCGGAGGGGCCTCCCCCGCGGACAGCCCCGTCGCGGTGCCTCCCGCGAAGTTCCCGAGGCAAGCCGAACATCTGGCTCTCTTCCCTCTGTCCGTCTTCTGCCTCCTGCGCCTTTCCGCGGCCTTCTCCACAGCGAAGGCGGGATTCGAGCAACGCCGAGTAACGGAGCGGGAGAACGCAACGCAGGGCGCGGGACGCGAGGGGAAACCGGAACTGACCGCAGGGAATTCCGGAGGGGCCTCCCCCGCGGACAGCCCCGTCGCGGTGCCTCTCGCGAAGTTCCCGAGGCAAGCCGAATCCCGCCTTCACCCTCCTCTCCTCACCAATTCTTCGGATCCATCGCATTTCGCAGCCCGTCTCCCAGAAGGTTGAAGCAGATGACCGTGATGAAGATGAACATCCCCGGCATCAGCATCCACGGTGCCATCGTGAGAATCCGCAGGTTGCCGATGCACACCGACAGCATATTGCCCCAACTCGGGTAGGGTTCCTGAATGCCGAGTCCGAGCAAACTCAGCGCCGACTCTCCGAGGATGTATCCCGGAACTGACAGCGTCAGCGCGGTGATCGTGTAGGAAAAGGTGTTGGGAATGATGTGCCTGACAATGATGCGCAACGCAGACAGACCGAGCGCCCTGCCTGCGAGGACATACTCCTCCTCCTTCAGAGACAGAACCATCCCACGGATGACCCGCGCGAGACCTGCCCACCCGATGCAACTGAGGATGACGACGATGAGCAGGTAGACCTGCAGGGAAGTCAATTTCGGGGAGAACGTGGCGCGCAGCGCCAGCATCAGGTAGAACGACGGGAAGGTCATCACAATCTCCACCAGCCGCATCAGAAGCGTGTCAACCGCTCCTCCAAGGTAGCCGGCGATGCCTCCGATGATCAGCCCCAGCGCAAAAGAGATGGAGACCCCCAGCAGTCCGATGGAGAGGGAGATGCGTGCGCCGTGGATGACCCGGCTGAAGGTGTCCCTGCCGTGCATATCCGCGCCGAAGAGGAAGAGCGTGGCGGGCTCGTCAACGCCGAAGAGGGCGCGGTTGAGCGGGATGCCGAGCATCCTGCGCCCCTCCCTGCGGACCCACAACCGCACGGGATAAAGTTCAGAGGTATCTTCCTCGTACTGCGCCAGCGCGTAGTTGGTGCACCGCACCCGGTAGACGAACGGGCGAAGGTGGAAACGGCCCCGTGCGTCCACAACGTGTATTCTCGTTGGGGGCGCGAGCGAGTAGTCGCGCATCTGGAGGTCGTACGGGTAGGGAGCGACAAGGTCCGCGCACAGCGCCGCCAGATACAGCGCGACGAGCACCCACAGCGACCAGAAGGCAAGCGGGTTCGCCCGCCTCAGCCGTCTCAGAAAGGTCTTCATCTCAGCCGTATCCTCGGGTCAGCCGCGGCAAGAAGGATGTCGGCGACCAGGTTGCCGGCGACAAGGAGCACTCCGCCGATGAGCAGAGACGCCATCACCACATAGAGGTCGTGCGCAAGAACTGCTTCAAGGATGAGCCGTCCCATCCCCGGCCAGTTGGTCACAATCTCTACCAGCGCGGCTCCGGACAGCAGACCCGACAGTTCGTACCCGAAGATGGTGATCATCGGGTTGATGGCGTTGCGCAGGCAGTGCCTGAACAGCACGCGCGTCTCCGGCAGTCCCTTGGCGCGCGCGGTAACCACATACGGACTGCCCAGCGCCTCGAGAAAGTTGTTTTTCATCAGCCGGAACAGGGAGCCGATCCCTGCGAGCGTCAGCGCCAGACCCGGAAGGAGCAGGTGGCGCAGGTAGTCACCCAGCCTCTGCCACGTGGACGCGTCGGCGGTAAAGATGCTGGTGGTGCCGCCGATTGGCAAGACCATCGTCCGTGCCGCCGCCAGCACGAGGAGCATCGCAATGAGGAATCCCGGGACGGAGATGCCGATGTAGGCAAGGATGGAAAGGACGCGGTCCTGCCATTTGCCGTCGCGAGTCGCGGCGTAGACGCCAAGGGGGATTGCGATGAGCCATGTCAGGACAATGGAGAAGACGGCAAGCGCCAGCGTGTTCATCAGTTTTCCCCTGATGAGGGACGAGACAGGCACGTGGTAGGCGAAGGATTCGCCAAGATTCAGCGTCAGCAGGTTCCGCAGCCAGAACAGGTACTGCACCGCCGCAGGCCGGTCAAGCCCGAAACTCCGGCGCATCGCGTCGAGCGTTTCCTTCGACACCTCGGGATTCATCCGCAACTGCGTGAAGTAGTCCCCCGGCGCAAGCTGGATAATGAAGAAAGAGACGACCGTCATCCCGAGGATGAGAGGGAAAAACTGCGCCAGTCGCCGCAGGATGTATCGCCTCATCGGTCAGTCAAAGTCGGCAAAGATATCCCCGAGACGCACCCCGCACACCGTCCGGTTGAGATACTTCTTGCGGATGGCCGCGCGCGCCTCGTCCAGTTTCCTGTTCCTGATGCCGTTGTCGGAGGCGGCCTGCGCTTCCAGAAACGCCGCAAGGTCGTCCATCGCGCGGACAATGTCGCCGTCGCGCGGTTGGTACCGGTCATCATTGAAGCAACGGGATACCTCCTCAGGAGTCCGCGCGCATCTTTTCTTGCCCACCATCACCACGGTAGAAAACTCATCCTCCGTGAACAGGCGCATCTCCTCTCGCCACGACGGGGGCAACAGGCCGTATATCTTGCCCATCTCTTCCCGCTCGTACCTCCGGATGATGCGGTCAAGCCCCTCCACCGACCGCTTGACCGGATTGATGATATCTCTGGTCAGCACCTCGGGCAGGTCGTGGAAAAGACCGGTGAAGTAGTTGTTCACCAGCCGCCTGCGGCAGCCGCCTATCTCCAGCGTGAACAGATAACTGAGGATGGCGACGATGAGCATATGCCCGAGCACCGATGTCCTCGGCACCCGGTGGATGTGGCTCCAGCGGATTTGAAACCGGAGCATCCCGCACAGGTCAACGAAATCGCGAAGGTTCGGAGACAGGGTGAGCCGCTGAACCCCCGCGAGTTGCGCGTTCTTCTCAAGTTGCGCGTCAAGGTCACGCCTGATCTCAGCGATTTCGTATCCGCCGGGATTGGCCCGTTCGATGATGGCGAACTCCCACCGTGTGGCGCAGAAGTGCGCGGCGGTGAGCACCTTCCGGTTGATATCGCTCTCCCTGCCGCCCAGATACGCCCTGAACCTCCTGCACACGCCGCTGCCCAGAGACCGGATGACCGGTTCAATCTCCCTGTACACGAACTCGTTCACGCGGCGGTAGGTCTCCGCGTCGGCACGGATGCGGTGGAACAGTTGCGGCTTGAGGTCTGTGAGCACGAGCCGCTGGAGGAACTCAAAGAGGCCGCCCTCAATCACGCGGATCCAGTCAAATCCCGGGGTGCCCGCTTCCTCCTCAAACCTGCCGAGAACATAGGCGATCACCATCTTGTGCGCCTGCTTGTCCAGTTCGCGCAGGTCCACAGGCCGTATCTTATCGTTCCACCGTTGCATGTTCGCGGCTTCAAGAAGGGTCAGGAGGAACGGTTTTCGAAGCATCTGTTTCCCCTCGTTTCCGTCAGGAGATTGTCCCTTTCCCGAGGCGTCCTGTCAACTGTCCCTGCACGCGGCGCAGAACGCCTCCACATTCTCGACCGGCACCTCCGGCTCAAGCACATGGGTCGGCGAGAGGATGAGCGCGCCGTCGCCGCCGAGCGTGGACATCCGCTGTCTCACCACGCTGCGCACCTCTTCGGGAGTGCCAAACGGCATCGTACTCTGCGTGCCAACGGTGCCGTCAAAGACGAGGAAGCGGCCGTACTCCTTCTTCAGAGCCACGACATCCATGCATTCCGGCTGGAGAGGGTTGAGGATGGTCACGCCTATCTCGATGAGGTCTGGGATGACCGCGGAGATGTCCCCGTCGCTGTGGTACCAGATTGCGATGTCCGGATTCTCCTTCCGCGCGGCGTCGTAGACCCGTTTCCACCTCGGCTTGAGGAACCTCCGCCAGACAGATGGCGAGAATATCATCCCGTGCTGGGAGGCGATATCGTCTCCGGTGATGAGATAGTCGGCGCCCGCCCTCGCCGCCGCGGAGGCGAGCATCTCCGCCCGCAGCGCGATGCGCTCCGCCACGCACTCTGCCCACGCAGGCCGCTCCAGAAGGTCCTCAAGGAACTGCTCAAGCCCGCGTATCTGCCACGCGTTCTCGTAGATGTGCCCCACCATCCCCGCCACGACCCTTCCCGTGGCCTTCGCCTCCTCGGCTTTCCGCGCCATCCCCTCTTCGGAGTCAGGCAGATGCGGAAAAGGGAAGTTCTCTATCTCGGAAAGGGACGAGACGTTGCGCAGGGGGCTGACATAGCCAGTCAGGTGGTACAGCCCTGCGGGGATTTCAAGGACGCCGATGCCGTTGATGAACGAGCCCTCCCGCCGCGGCTCGGTTGCGAAGTACCTCTCAAACTCCTCGGGTCTGCGGGCAGGACAGTGCGGAGAGATGACGCAGGGAGAAAACATCCCGAAAAAGTCGCGCAGCGAGGCGTCCGGGCCAAGTCCGTGCCTCTGTCTGATGCGCCTTCCAAGGTCGGGAGTGAAGTCGGCGTAGAAGAGAAACCGTCCGTGCGGCTGGTGAGCGACCGTCTCCCTGAACAGTTCCGGCTGGGTCATCGCAGATTCCTGAGGTGAATACAGTGTAGCATACGGGCATTGCTTTCCGGCGGATGGCAGGATATCATCTCTCAAGACAGGGAGGCGGTATGAGGATGAGCGTGGCGGTGCTCGGCGCGCTGGTATGTGTGGCAGGCCAGTCGGTGTGTCAGGAACTGAAGGAGATACAACTTCCTCCGCCGAAGATGACCGGCGGTATGCCGCTGATGGAGGCACTGAAACAGCGGCAGACACTCCGCGCCTTCGACACCCTGCCCCTTGCTCCGCAGACGCTCTCCGACCTCCTGTGGGCCGCCTTCGGCATCAACAGACCTGAGTCGGGCAAGCGCACGGCGCCGTCAGCGTCGAACAATCAGGAGATAGACATCTATGTCTGCCTGCCTCAGGGAACTTTCCTCTACAACGCCCGCGGCAACTGTCTCACGCCGGTTCTGCGGGAGGATGTGCGCCGGGCCTGCGGGATGCAGGAGTTTGTCGGCTCTGCGCCAGTGGTGCTTGTCTATGTTGCCGACGAAGCGCGGATGGGAGCGCGGATGAGCGCCGAGGCGAAGTCGTTCTACGCCGCCGCAGACACAGGGTTCATCAGCCAGAATGTGTACCTCTTCTGCGCCTCGGAAGGTCTTGCGACCGTCGTCATCGGGCTTGTGGACAAGGCAAAGCTGGCGCAGACACTGAAACTTCGACCGGAGCAGAAGGTGATTCTCACCCAGCCGGTCGGGTATCCGAAGCGGTAGGAGCCGTCACTGCCGCAGTTCGTGCCGGTGCTCTCGTATCTTGGCGACGGCGCAGACGATGTCGTCCATCTCCCGCTCCTCCGCGAGGAGCGCCGGATGCATAATCCACACCGCCTCCTTGCAGATGCGCTCGGCGTTTGGCAGAGAAAGGAGCCGGTAGTCAGGCGGGCTCCCGTGGAAGGGGCAGGAGACAGGGCACATCTCAGGACCTGCGCCCGTACGCTGGAACAGCGGATTGCGGTAGACGGGTTTCGGATAGCCAGCTCCTGCGGGAACTCCCTCAGCGACGAGCGCCTCGATGAACGACTCTCTGCTCAGTCCGTCCCACTCCTCTGACGCGAACCGGAACAGGTACATATGGTACGCCCTGCGGCTTGCCCTTGGGTCTTTCTTCTGCGGTATGATGCCGGGGATGCCTGACAGTCCCTCGTCAAGCCGCCTCGCGTTGCGCTCCCTCCTGACTGTCTGCTCTTCAAGGCGGGTCAACTGTCCAAGGAGAATCGCCGCCTGCAGTTCGGTCATCCGCAGATTCGTGCCGGGGACAAAGTGTTCGTAGAACGGCTCGCTGCGCCTGCGTCCGATATTGGAGTAACTGCGGGCGGTTTCCGCGACATCCTCCCTGTCTGAGAGCAGTATCCCGCCCTCCCCCGCGGTGATGTTCTTGCTCATCTGGAAACTGAACGCTCCGCAGTCGCCGATGGCTCCTGTGCCCTTGCCGTTCCACTTCGAGCCCCAACTGTGGCAGGCATCCTCGACAAGCCGCAGGCCGTGCCTGCGGCAGAGCTCGCCCAGCGCGTCCATATCCGCGGGAAGCCCGCCGAAGTGGACGGGAACGACCGCCTTTGTGCGGGAAGTGATCTTCCGCTCCACGTCCGCGGGGTCAAGGTTGCAAGTGTCGATGTCAATGTCGGCAAAGACAGGCACCGCGTTGAGCATCAACACCGCGGTTGCCGTCGCAATGAAGGTGTAGGCGGGCACGATGACCTCGTCTCCCGCTTTCACCCCGCAGGCAAACAGAGCCATCTCAAGTGCGGCGGTCCCGTTCGTGCAGGCAGCGCCGTACTCCGCGTCCTGAAAGCGGGCAAACGCCTGCTCAAACTCCCTCACCTTCTCCCCGTACCACCACCTGCCGCTGTCAAACACCTCAAGGAGGCGCCTGCGCTCTTCATCCCCGAAGACGGGCCACGACGGAAAAGGCGTTGTGCGCACCGGGCTGCCGCCCCGCACCGCAAGATGAGGCATCTTCTCCTCCTTCCCGATCCGTGCCACTCCCGCATCAGGCGGGCTGGTTCACTCGTATCCGTACCTGCGGATAAACCACCTCTTCACATATTCCACCGTCAGGAGATACAGCCCCAGAATCGCGGCGAGCGCCGCGAAATAGGTGGCAGGGGGAGGGACAAACCCGAAGTGCCTGCCGAGTCCGGTGAACGGCAGGAAGACCCCTATGGTGACGATGTAGACCGAGGAGAAGATGAGCAGGGGCGACGGCGCGCTCTCCACAAACGGGACTTTCCCCGTGCGGATGATATGGATGACCAGCGTCTGGGTGCAGAGCGATTCAAGGAACCATCCGGTGTGGAACAACGCAGCCGACGCGCGGAAGAGCCAGAGGAGCACCGCAAAGGTGAGAAAGTCAAAGATGGAACTGATCGGTCCCATCACGAGCATAAACCGCTCGATGTACCGGGTGTTCCACGGACGCGCCCTGCGCAGATACTCGTCGTCCACCAGGTCGGCGGGAATGGCCGCCTGTGAGATATCGTAGAGGAAGTTGTTCAGAAGAATCTGGATGGGCAGCATCGGCAGAAACGGCAGGAAGATACTTGCGCCCGTCATACTCACCATATTCCCGAAGTTTGAACTGGACCCCATCTTGACATACTTCAGGATGTTGCCGAAGGTTCTCCTGCCTTCCATCACCCCGTCCCTGAGCACCAGCAAACTCTTCTTCAGGAGGATGATGTCCGCTGACTCCTTGGCGATGTCCACCGCATTGTTCACCGAGATGCCCACATCGGCGGCTTTCAGGGCGGGCGCGTCATTGATGCCGTCGCCGAGATACCCGACGATATGCCCGAGTCCGTGCAGGGAGTGGATGACCCGCTCCTTCTGGAGAGGCGACAGCCGCGCGAAGACCGACGCCGTTTTGACCACCTCTCCCAACTCGGCGTCAGACGCCTTCTCTACTATCTCTCCAGTGACGATGCCCTTCACATCAAGTCCGACCTCCTCGCAGATTTTCTGCGTCACCAGTTCGTTGTCTCCGGTCAGTACCTTGACCTCTATCCCGAGTTGCCGGAGAATCTCTATGGTGCGCCGGGCAGTCGGCTTGGGTGGGTCAAGGAACGCGAGGTAGCCCTTCAGGATGAGACCGTCCTCGTCGTTTCGCGAGTAGGCCTCCTTCACCGGCTCAAAGTCCCTGTATGCCACGGCGAGCACCCGGAATCCCTCTGCGCTCAACTCATCGCATTCGGCTTTCAGGTCGGTCAGGATGAACTGCTCCATCTCGAAGATTTCGCCGTCCAGTTCGTACCGGGAGCACCTCCTGAAAATCTCCTCTGGTGCACCCTTGGCAATCAACCGGTGCGCACCGTCCATCTCCACCACCACTGACATCATCTTCCGGGAAAAATCGTACGGCACCTCGTCAACCTTTCGGTACTCCCGCGACATCTGTCTGGTGCGTTTCAGAATCGCCCTGTCAAGCGCGTTCTTCAGCCCGGTCTGGTGGTAACTGTTCAGGCAGGCGAGCCGCAGCACGTCGTCGTCTTCCTTGCGCACCACGTCGCAGTGACGTTCAAGGACAATCCGGTCAAGCGTCAGCGTCCCTGTCTTGTCCGTGCACAGGACATCCATCGCGCCGAAGTTCTGGATGGCGCTGAGCCGTTTCACGATGACTGCCTTCCTCGCCATCGCAATGGCACCCTGCGACAGATTGACCGCCACAAGCATCGGCAGCATCTCCGGGGTCAGCCCCACCGCCACCGACAGGGAAAAGAGGAATGCGCTGACCGTATCTCTCTGTTTGAACAGCGCGTTGATGGCGAAGATGCACACGACAAGCACCAGCATCGCGCGGATCATCATCCAGGTGAAACTGCGGATGCCGCGGTCAAACGCGCTCTCTCCCGGAAGGGCGGCGAGTCGTCGGGAGAGTTCCCCGAACCGGGTTGCCAGACCTGTCCTGACCGCAATGCCAAGCGCGGTGCCGCTGACCACGCTCGCGCCCATAAAAACGATGTTCTCTGTCGCAGGTCCTGCGCGGGGCTCCCGCGGTTCCGCGGTCTTCTCGACAGGGAACGACTCGCCTGTCAGCGTCGCCTCGTTCACGAAGAGGTCCTTGCAGGACACGATGCGCAGGTCGGCGGGAATCATATCCCCCGCTGACAGATGGACGAGGTCGCCGGGCACGACCTCCCGCATCTTGACTTCCTTCGGCCTGCCGTCGCGGGAGACCGTCGCGGTCGTCCGCACCATCTCGCTGAGCGCTTCCGCCTCCCTGCCCGCGCGGTACTCCTGCCAGAAAGAGAGCCCCGCGCTCATCACCGCCATCAGGATGACAAAGGCAGCGCTGACCTGTTCCCCGAAGGAAAGGGAGAATGCGGCAATGACAAGGAGGACGATGACGAGCGGATTGAGAAACTTGGAGAAGAACTGGAAGACAACCGTATGCGTCTGCGCGCGCGCCGGCTCGTTGGGTCCGTACTGTTCAAGTCGTCTTCGGGCTTCCTCCTGGGTCAGACCGCGGAGTGAGGTTCCTAACCGGGCAAAAACATCCTCCTGAGCGCATGCGCCCCAGTCGAAGTCCCGGTTCTGATGCGTGATACCCCGTGCCGGCATTCCAGACGCTCCTGTGTGATGCGACACTTCCCTCCGCGGTCATCGGTGTTTTGCCCCCTGTCTCCTGCGGCGCCGTGTCACTTCAACGACCGGATGCGGACCTCTATGCCGGAACCTTTCAGGAGGTCAACAAGTTTCTTCGGGTCGGTGTCTCCGTAGTGGTACGGGTAGAGCACCTTCGGACGAAACGTCTTTGCCGCATCGGCGACCATCTCCGGCGTCATCGTGTAGGGGAGGTTCATCGGCAGAAAGGCAACATCGATGTCCTTCAGCGCCTTCATCTCCGGCGTGTTCTCCGTGTCTCCCGCCACATAGACCCGCGTGTCTCCGAAGGAAAGAATGTAGCCGTTGCCCATGCCCTTCGGATGGAACGGCTGTCCCGGCGCCCGCATATGAACGATGTTGTAGGCGGGCACCGCCTCAATCCGTATCCCGCAGACCGTCTGCGTGTCCCCTGCCGCCATCACCACGCTTCCGGGAATCTTGCTCGCGGAGGCGCGGTTGCAGATGACCGTCGTCGTCTCCTTCTTCACCTTCCTGATGGCGTCAGGGTCAAGGTGGTCAAAGTGCTCGTGGGTGACAAGAATGAGGTCTGCCTTCGGCATCTTCGCATAGTCCACCCTCGGCGCCGCCTGTGCCCACGGGTCAAGGTGAACGACCTTGCCTGCCCATTCGAACATCAGCGTGCCGTGTCCGATGAAGGTAATTTTCAACTCTCCCATACTCGTCTTCAGCGTGTCCATCTCAAACCCCTCCCCGGCGGATGTCAAAAACGCCGCCGCGCACAGAGCGACAAGCACCCTCGCTCCCATCTCCCACCTCCTGCCTGCGCCGGCACGCACCTACTGGACAATCTTGTATCTATGCACTGCGTACGGCGCAAACTCGTCCACAATCTTCCCGTTGCGGACTTCAACCGTCCTGTTCTCAAAGAGCACCTCTGCGGTGCCGTTGCGTACGCCGGCAACGGTGATTTCCGGCTTCTCCGCCTGCCTCTTCATATTCACGGCGAACAGGTATGTCGCCCCGCCGTACTTTTTCACCATCACATCAACCCTTCCGCCCATCGTGGGCCTGACGGTCGCTCCGTTTTCCACCGTCGGGCTGTTCAGCACAGGCGCCAACTGCTTGACCTCCGCGTTTATCTCCTTCAGCGCCTGCCGCATCGCCGGCGTGATGGCAGTCACCGCAGAGCCGCCGGTGATGTTCAGATTTTCCCGGAGCCAGTTCTTCGCCCACGAGTGGCAGAAGAATCCGTACCCGTTGGCGCCGTGCACCAGCGCCATCCAAATCTGCGTCTTGACCTCTTCCGGCGTCGGGCACCTTCCCTCTCCGTCCCTGATGGCGTTCACCTCAATCCACATCCACACCAGTTTGTCAGGACCTCCCCACTTTCTCAGCCGGTCAATCCCCTTGGCGACGAGATGGAGCCGGTCAGGCCCGTTGGGAGAGATGCTGTTGCACGGGTACACATCGTACGAGAGGATATCGCAGGTCTTCGCGTAGCCCTGATACTGCTCGTCCGTCGCCGCCCTTCCTACCTGCCGTTCGTTTGCCACGCCTGCGCCGAGGTTGAGGTAGACCCTGTGCGCCGGGTCGGCATTGCGGATGGTCGCAAAGTCGTAGAGAAGGGCTTCTGGCGTCCGGATGACCCTGCCGGTGGCAGAGTCGGCGTTGTCCGGCTCGTCCCCGTACATCCATCCAAGAAACGCAGGATGGTCTATCAGCCCCGACTCAATGTACTCTTTCTTGAACGGAGCGATGGCATACATCCCGTACTGGGCAATGGCGTCAAGAAACGCCCTGTCTTTCGGGCTCGGGTATAAGTCAATGCCGCCCACATACACATTGACGCCCATCTCCTGGAACGCTCGTGCCGCCCCCGCCGGCTGGAGCCATACGGAGATGGGGAAGAAGTTCGGGTCGTCAAGCACCGTCTTCTTGAACTTCGCCGGCGGAACCTTCATCGGGTCAACCGCTTCGGCAGGAGGCGCCTGCGCCACAAACTGGTACTCTTCTTTCAGGAGCGCCGCGCCGTCTGACGCTGTGACCTCGACGGCAAAGCCCTGTCCGACCTCTGCGCGGGAGAACAGTTCCTTCCACGGGTAGGCAAACCGCTCGCCCGGCGCAAGGGAAAGTGACGCTGTCCGTTCTCCAGACGCGCCTTTCGTTCCTGCCAGTTTCACCTTCACCGACACAGCTCTCTGCCCGATATTGCGCACGCCAAGCCCGTCCGCCACGATGGCCCTGTTCACGAAGAGGAGGTCGGGGTACTGGTCCGGCTTGTGAAACCCTCCCTGATAGGAACTCACCTCTGCCGGCTCGGTGTGCTTCTCCCTGTTGACCCCTATCGCCCACACGCTTCTTTCCGTGACAGGACACCCGAACGATTCAAACGGAATTGCCGCTTCAAGCGTCCACGCGTCCTTTTCCCTGCCGACCGCGTACTTCAGCCCTATCTGGCTGCCCCTCGTCGGCTCTCCCCACTCGTCAGGCACCCATGTCGTCGCTGAGTACTGCCCGTCGCAGGAGAGGATGAGGTGCGCGTAGAAAAGCGCCTTTTTCTCCGGCACCACGAACAGTTCCACGCAGTCGTTCTTCCAGAGAGCCGCTCCCTTGTTCTCGGTCACCAGTTTCTCCAGGACCGGCTCTGTGCACCGCGCCGCAAGGTAGAGGTACTGGCTGTCCCGGCAGAGGAACGCCTCGGTCTGGAAGTTGACCGACTTCGTCCAGCAGAAGTCCCGCACCGGCTGAGCCGCAGCCCACGCCGGGTCGGAGAGATTGCCGTCTATCTTCGGCGCCCCTGCTACCAGAGGTGCGGTCAGCGTCGAGACAATCCTCCGCGGAAAGACATCCTGCGCCGACGCGACCAAGGGAAACACGGCAAAGACAACGCCCACAATCGTGCGGAATGTCATTGTCGCCTCCTTCGGTGCTGGAAGACAGTTCGTCTTCCGTGCGCTGGATGGTATCCCTGTCCTGCGCGGTTGTCAATCGCGCCCGTCCGCCGTTTGTGACGGCACTTTCTTCCCCGCGGCTTCCTCGTCCAGAAGGTCTGCCACGGTCGCGAAGCGGTAGCCCCGATGCGCAAGCCCCTCAATGATGCGCGGCAGCGCCTCGACCGTGTTTTCCGCATTCGGGCTGGCGACAATCCCCCTCCCGTCGTGCAGGAGAATGATGGAACCCGGGGATGCCTCCTTCAGAACCCTCCTGACAACCTCGTCAGCCGGAACGCCCTTCCAATCGCACGAATCCACCGTCCAGGTCACGACGGTCAGATGCCTCTTTCCGCACTCCCTCATCATCGCAGGACTGCGCCACCCGTGAGGCGGACGGAACAGTTCGGGGGCTACCCCTGTCGCCTGCCTGATGGCGCGTTGCGCGTCGTCTATCTCGCGTCCGAGGCGTCCTCCTGACTCCACCGGCGCAAGGAGCGGATGGGACCAGGTGTGGTTTCCAAGGCAGTGTCCGCCGGCAACTATCCTCGCCGCCCCGCCCGGATGCCGCGCGGCATTCTCTCCGATGAGGAAGAATGTCGCCTTGATGTGGTAGCCGTCAAGAATCCTGAGTATCTCTTCCGTCGCAGGCGACGGTCCATCGTCAAAGGTGAGCGCGACCGCGGGCACCTTCCCGCCGTGCGCAACCACATGCCCGAAAATCTGGCTCCCCGGCAGTTCGCACGCGAGGAAGAAAGCGGCAAGCAGGAGAGAGATGCCGAATCCGAGCGCAGACGCCGTCTTCCTGCCGGAGAACGCGGACAGGCGGTAGTTGGGGAAATCAGGAAACAGCGGCCTTCCCGCAAGGAGGAGCGCCGCGTCGTTGAGGAAGTATCTGCCAAGCGCGGACACAGGCGCGCACAGGAATCTCCGCGAAGATGTCATCGCCGCAAGTTGCCGGTCAATCACCACCTTTCCGATGCGCCTCAGGCGAAGGTCAAGCAAGAGGTCTGCGCCGAGGTTCACCTGCGGGTCAAACCCTCCTGCCTCCTCGTATGCGTCCCGCCAGACAGCCATATTTGCTCCCGCAAGGTGCCAGTTGGCTCTGCCGGCAATCCTCCCGAGCCATCTCATCCACGCAGGTCCGTCGAAGAAGCCAAACACGCCCGCGCAGGCGACAACCCCGTCTTCCGATAACCTCGAAACAAGCGCGGTCAGCCAGCCGGCGGGAACCCGCGTGTCGGCGTCAGTGAACGCGAGTATCTGTCCGGAGGACGTGCGCACCCCCCTGCGCAGGGCATTCACGTATCCGCGCCGCGGTTCCCTCACCACCCTGATCCGGGAATCGCCGAAAGAGCGGGCTGTCTCTCCTGTGGCATCGGTCGAGCCGTTCTCAACGACAATGATCTCGTATGCTCCGTCGTAGTCCTGACGCAGGAGCGCGCGGAGGCAGTCCGCAATCATCGCCTCCTCGTTGTACGCCGGCACAATGACGGAGATGGACGGATTCGCCAGTTCTTCTTCGCGGCGCATCATACGGTCTATTGTACCCCTATCCATGGGCCGCTGTCATCGGACAGAGGACTGCGCCGAGATCACCTGACCGGCGCCGCCTGCGTTTGGTTGCATCTTTCCTGCCTCGGGAGTACGATAGTGCAGGGAGAGGAGGGAGTATGGAACGGACAGTGACGAGGTCGCAGGTGTGGTGCGTGCTCCTTGTCGTCTCCGCATGCGTTCTCGCCTCGTGTGGGAGGTCTCTTGCCAACGGCACGGCAGGAAGGACAGGCAGCGAGACCGCGCCGTCTCCCGCAGCGCCTCCTGCCTCTCAGCAGAAGGCGGACGCGGGCAGGATCCATGTCTTCGTGAGCGGCAAGGTGCAGGGCGTCGGGTTCAGGGACTTCACCCGCGCTGAAGCGCGCTCCCTCAATCTGACCGGCTGGGTGAAGAACCTCCGCGACGGACGGGTGGAACTCGTCGCAGAAGGGAACAAGGAGCAGTTGAAGAAACTCCTTGAAGTTGTCAGCAAGGGACCGCCTGCCGCCCGCGTCGAAAAACTCGAGGTTCAGGAAGAGCCCTTCAAAGCCGAGTTCACCTCTTTCGAAGTGTTGCGTTAGGTTATGGGAGTTGAGTGACAGCCGCATTGGGCGCGGAACAACAAATGAGAAAGCAAACTTTCTACGCGCACACTAAACCTGGAACTGAGCCGTCGTCTTGGCATCTGTTGGAAGAGCACTTGCAGAAAACAGCAGAGATTGCACGCCGTTTTGCTGATGTTTTCAGCGCAGGGACATGGGCATACCAGGCAGCACTCTGGCATGACCTTGGAAAATACTCCGAAGACTTCCAGGAGTACTTGACAGCCGCCGACAGGATAGAGGGAGTCGATGAACAAGTTTTTCAATCAGGGAGGGTGACACATTCTACAAGGGGCGCTCAACATGCTGTCGCAAAACTGGGCAATGAGGGCAAGGTACTTGCGTATGTCATTGCCGGGCACCATGTCGGACTCCCTGACGGGCTTGGAGGAAGGGGTGCGCTCACATCGCGAATTGAACAGTGCCCGTGTGACCCACTTCCGAAAGAAGCGATGGAACTGGCAGAAAGAAGTGTGCCCCTGAAGCTGCCAATCAGTCCCGCGCAAGACAGTTCCGAGCGAGGATTTCAAGTAGGGCTCTTCGTTCATATGCTCTTCTCGGCAGTCGTGGATGCTGATTACCTCGATACCGAATCATTTATGGACTCCGCGCGCGCAGATGCCCGGCACGGAGCGGTCAAGTCACTCAACGAGGTGCAAAACCGCCTGACAGAGTATATCAAAACGCTCCAACAGGGATGCCTTCAGACAGAAGTCAACAAGAGCCGTAGACAAGTGTACGAATGTTGCCTTGAAGCCGCCTCGCTACGCCCCGGGTTCTTCCGTCTCACAGTACCTACAGGAGGAGGCAAAACACTGTCTTCCCTTGCTTTCGCGCTCAGGCACGCATTGAAACAGGGAATGCGGCGAATTATCTATGCGTTGCCATTCACAAGCATTATTGACCAGAATGCGGATGTTTTCCGCCAAGCAATGGGTGCCGACGCAGGCATTGTGCTTGAGCACCATAGCAATATCGACCCAACCAAAGAAACTCTCTGGGCACGGCTCGCGAGCGAGAACTGGGATGTACCGCTCGTCGTAACTACAAACGTGCAGTTCTTCGAACCATTTTTCGCGGCAAGCCCCTCATCATGCCGCAGACTCCATAATATTGCAGGTTCCGTGGTTATTCTTGACGAAGCTCACTCGTTACCCATCTACTACCTTCGCCCCTGTCTTGCACTGCTCAGGGAACTCGTCACCAATTACCATTGTAGCGTTGTGCTGTGCACAGCAACGCAGCCCGCGGTGGAGTACCGCAAGGATTTTCCCATCGGATTGAAGGATGTCCATCCCATCGTCCCTCTTGACCCAGTGCTGTTTCAACCACTCCAGAGGACACGTATCGAAAGAAGGGGTACTCACAAAGACACTCTCAAAGACAATGAACTTCTTGATGAGGTGCGCGAGGAACGGCAAGTTCTTTGCATAGTAAACACGCGCAGACACGCACGGGACCTTTTCACAAAGTTGGGCAAAGACCCGCACCACATCCACCTCAGTGCGCTAATGTGCCCCGCACATCGCATTGTAAAACTTAGGGAAATCAAGAAACGGCTGAGAGAAAAAGAACCGTGTGTGGTTATCAGCACTCAACTCGTTGAAGCAGGCGTGGATGTGGACTTTCCTGTGGTATACCGTGCGATGGCAGGGATTGATTCAATCGTCCAAGCGGCAGGGAGATGCAATCGGGAAGGACTTCTTCCAGAAGGAAGGGTTATTGTGTTCGAGCCGGAGGTCCCCATCCCAGCGGGATATCTTTGCCACGCAGCCCAAGCCGCCAGAGAGGTACTTCCTCATAACGGGGAAATATCGCTTTCGCCGGACACCATTGAAGAATACTTCCGTCTCCTTTACTGGCAACACTCCAACGAGTGGGATAGGGGAGATATCGTGACGCAACTTCAGGAAGGGTACGTCTCTCTCAACTTCCCTTTCCGTACAATTGCGCGGGAGTTCCGCTTTATCCGCGATGGTATGGCGCCGGTGATCATCCCTTGGGACGATGTGGCGCGAAGAGCCATCCACGAGTTGCGCTATGCCTCAGTACCTCCCTTCGGGATAGACAGGATTCTTCAACGATATGTCGTTACTGTTCCGCCGAATCTGCGCGAAGAACTTCCGGTTGAGGTGCTACACGGCAGGTTCTATGTCCTTGCGAACTCATCTCTGTACGACGAAGAAACAGGACTGCAATTGGAGAACAGTTCGAAAATGTGGGATGCTGAATCAATGATTGTGTAAACGGAGGGACTATGGGCTACGGAATCGTGTTGCGCGTCTGGGGAGAGTATGCCTGTTTTACGCGTCCAGAAATGAAGGTGGAACGGGTCTCTTACGATGTGATAACCCCCTCTGCCGCGCGGGGCATACTGGAAGCGATATATTGGAAGCCGGAGATACGGTGGGTTGTGGACAGAATCCGCGTTATGCGTCCCATCAAATTCACCAGTATCCGCAGAAACGAGGTCTCCCGCAAGATACCAATACGTAGTGTGAACACGGCGAGACGGAAAGGGAAAGGACTCATTGCGCAGTATGTTGAGGATGACCGTCAGCAGCGAGCGTCTCTTGTCCTGCGCGATGTGGAGTATGTGATAGAAGCCCACTTTGAGGTATGCTGCGGCAGCGATACTGCCGCAAAACACCTTTGCATGTTCAAACGCCGTGCTGAGAAAGGGCAATACCATCATCGCCCGTACCTTGGCTGCCGTGAATTTCCTGCTCACTTTTCCTTGATAGAAGACGGCATACCGAAGTCCCCATTAACTGGCAGGATTGACCTTGGCTTTATGCTCCACGACATAGATTTCTCGAATGGTATGCAGCCACGGTTCTTCCGCGCAGAGATGATAGACGGAGTGGTGACTGTTCCTCCGTTTGAGCCCGAGGAGGTGAAGGGATGATACTCCAAGCCCTTACGGCATACTACGACCGGATGGAGAAGCGCCCACCTCTTGGCTATGCTTCAAAACCTGTCAGTTTTTGTCTTACCTTGAATCCGGACGGTTCTCTATTTGCCATCGATGACCTCCGCACAGCGGAGGGAAAAGGAAGACCACTTCAAGTGCCAGACATTGGTCAGAAACGATCAGTGAACATTCAACCAAACCTGGCGTGCGATAACTGTTCATATGTCCTCGGAATTGATAGCAAGGGAACCCCTCAGGGGGCAAGGGAGCGATTTGAGAGTTTTCGGGTTCTCCACCAGCGACTTGCGAAGGATGTTCACAATGAAACAACAGAGGCAGTAGCGGCTTTCCTCAAGAACTGGGACCCCGCGAAGAGTGATTCGTTACAACACAGAGAAGAAATACTCGCGGGAGGAAACCTCGTATTCCGACTGAGAAACTGCAAGCAGTATCTTCACGACATCCCTGAAGTAGCAGCCTGGTGGTGGAAATACCTGTCGAGTCCATCTCGCATATCAGGGCAATGCCTGATTACCGGTAGGACCGCGCCAATCGTGGAACTCCATCCCGCTGTCAAAGGTGTAAAAGGAACCGACGCAAGTGGAGCAGGCATAGTCAACTTCAACTGCGACGCCTTCGAATCGTATGGGAAAACGCAGTGTCTCAACGCGCCGGTGAGCATAGAAGCCGCTTTCCGTTACACTGCGGCGCTGAACGATCTTCTTCAGAGAAACAGCCGTCAGAAAGTTCTGGTGGGCACTCGGACCATAGTTTTCTGGACAGAGAAACCTGAGCCAGTAGAAACGATTTTCCCACATGTGTTTGATGATCAGAGCCAAGACACCGATACTCTGCAGAGAATCGCGACGCTCTTGGAGGCAGTGAAGAAGGGCGACTACCCGTCTGCGTTAGGCAATCCGGAAACAAGGTTCTACATTCTCGGACTCTCCGGAAACGGTCCTCGCATCGTCGTGCGTCTATGGCTCGTTTCAACCGTCGAGCAGATTGTAAAGACATTGGCACAGCACTTTGAGGACTTGCGGATTGACGGGAAACAAGACAAGAGGGAGTATCCGTCGCTAGACCGTCTACTGCGTGAGTTGGCGGTAGACAAGGACAGAGCAAAGATCCCCTCGCATTTGGCGGAATCTGTTACGCGGGCGGTACTCACGGGGACGCTATATCCACACGCGCTCTTGCAGAATCTCCTTTCTCGCATCCGTGCAGAATCAGGCGATGTAAACTACCTTCGGGCGTGCCTCATAAAGGCATACCTGAACCGACTCTTCAGAACCCAACCAAACAGAAAGGAGGTGCCCGTGGCGCTGGATGTGTCTCGGTCAGAGATTCCCTATCTTCTCGGACGTCTGTTCGCGGTTCTGGAAAAAGTGCAAGTAGACGCCTTAGGAAAACCTGACATCAGTATCACTGACCGCTTCTACGCTTCCGCGTCTTCAACCCCCGTTGTGGCGTTCCCACGCCTTCTCCGGCTCAGTCAGTACCATCTGGCAAAACTCGATGAAGGACGGCGGATTGTGCGCGAACGTTTGATTCAACAGATTATGGACGGGATTGAGAAATTCCCGTCGCATCTTACTCTGGACGAGCAAGGACTGTTTGCGATTGGCTACTATCACCAGAAGAGAGCGTTCTACACAAGTACCGGACGAAAGGAGGTCTCGCAATGAACGACGCATTGAAGAATCGGTTTGACTTCGTGTATCTGTTTGACATCAAGGACGGCAATCCAAATGGAGACCCTGACGCAGGCAACCTACCCCGCGTTGACCCAGAAACCGGTCACGGACTTGTCACCGACGTATGTCTGAAAAGAAAAATCCGGAACTTTGTCGGATTGGTCAAAGGTGAGCAACCGCCGTACGAAATCTACGTAAAGGAAAAAGCGGTCCTCAATAAGCAGCACGAGCGCGCGTATGCAACACCGGATGTCGCACATGCGGACAAGAGCACGAAAGTGGAGGAAGCGAAAAACTGGATGTGCAGAAACTTCTTCGATGTGCGGGCATTCGGCGCGGTTATGTCAACCGGCACAGGAGAAGACAGGTGCAGTTGCGGGCAGGTGCGCGGTCCGGTACAGTTCACTTTCGCCCGCAGTGTGGACCCTGTGGTATCGCTTGAACATGCCATCACGCGTCTGGCGGTAACAACAGAACGCGAAGCCGAGCAGCAGCGTGGCGACAACAGGACGATGGGGCGTAAGTACACCTTACCCTACGCTCTGTTTCGCGCCCATGGCTTTGTCTCCCCTCGACTTGCGAATCAGACCGGCTTTGACACTGACGACCTTGAATTGCTGTGGGAGGCGCTCAAGAATATGTTTGACCACGACCGTTCCGCCGCCCGAGGGCTTATGGCTGCGCGAAAACTGTTCGTTTTCAGGCATGACTCCGACCTTGGAAATGCTCCGGCACATATTCTGTTCGAACTTGTGAAGGTAGTGCGAAAAGAAGAGAAGACACCTGCGCGCGACTTTTCTGACTATACAATATCGTTTGACCGCACAGCGCTTCCGGCAGGTATCCAACTACTTGAAATGCTTTAGAGGACGGCAATGTCAGGATACGCTGATGATGACCTGTTGCCGCTTTCCGGTATCCAGCACATAGCATTCTGTGAGCGGCAGTGGGCGCTGATCTATCTCGAGAGGATTTGGGGGGAGAACCTGCATACCGTCGAGGGCAAACTTGTTCATAAGCGGGTACACGAGGATGCACCCTCTGAAAAACGCGGGGATGTGTTGACTTTGCGAAGCGTGCCCTTGCTCTCTCGCCATCTCGGACTCTATGGCGTTGCCGATGTTGTTGAGTTTCTCCGTGCCTCAGACGCGAACACATCGTCGACCGTCAAGTTGCCTAATCACCTCGGGTATTGGATGCCAAGGCCTGTTGAGTACAAACGGGGCAGAGAAAAACCCGACGACAGAGACGAGGTCCAACTCTGCGCACAAGCAATATGCCTTGAGGAGATGTTATCCACGAGCATAGCGGAAGGCTGCCTCTTCTATGCTCGCCAGCAGGGGAGGGTCACAATCGAATTCACGCCTGCCCTCAGGAGTAGAGCAGAGGAACTCGCATCTTTGATGCATCGCCTCTTCGAAGCGAGCACAACGCCTCCACCGCCTGCTGGGAAAAGATGTGGCGAGTGTTCGCTCGTCCATCACTGCGTCCCCGGCATCCGCCGTGGCGCCCGTATAAAGGACTATATGGCGAGAGGCGTATCAGATATGCTGCCGCCCTCTGAAGGAGTGTCGGATGCGCAAACTGCTTAACACTCTGTATGTGAATACGCAAGATGCGTACCTTGCTAGGGATGGGGAAACAGTGCAAGTGCGCATAGATCGGGAGGTACGGTTCCAGATACCAATCCATAATCTTGAAGGAATTGTGGTATTTGGACACTCAGGCGTAAGTCCGGCGTTAATCGGGCTCTGCGCTGAACGAGGTGTAGCGCTGACATTTCTGACGGAACATGGTCGTTTCCTCGCGCGCTTGGTTGGACCTATAAGCGGGAATGTTCTTCTGCGCAGACGGCAGTATCACCTAGCGGATGACCCCGCAGCGTCTCTTTGTTTGGCTTCCGCCTTTGTGACAGCGAAGATAGCCAATGCAAGAAGTGTTCTGCGGCGATGCATTCGCGACCACGAACATGCCGTTGCTGTGAGGGACATTCTCAGAGCGACGGAGACACTCACTGTGCTGATTGGGCGTGCTCAGTCCGCACAGTCCATCGATGACCTTCGGGGTATCGAAGGAGAGGCAGCGCGAACCTACTTCTCTGTCTTTGACCACCTCATCACCGACCAAAAGTCAGATTTCTTTTTTCGGGGTCGGAGCAGACGACCTCCTCTCGACAGAGTAAATGCGCTCCTTTCTTTCGTGTATACGCTTTTGCTCCACGATACCCGTTCCGCATTGGAAGCGGTGGGCCTCGACCCAGCCGTCGGATTCCTACACAAGGAGCGGCCAGGAAGAATGAGCCTCGCCCTCGATGCGATGGAAGAGTTGCGTCCCTCTCTTGCTGACCGTCTCGTACTCTCCTTAATTAACAGAAGGCAAGTAACAGCGAAGGGCTTCGTTGTGAGGGAGACAGGTGCGGTCACGATGGATGAGGACACGAGAAAAACGGTTCTCGTTGCATGGCAGAAGAGAAAGCAGGAGAAGATTCGCCACCCCTATCTTAACGAAAATATACTCGTTGGGCTTTTACCGTACGCCCAGTCGTTGCTCCTCGCGCGTTTTCTGCGAGAAGATTTGGACGGTTACCCGCCCTTTTTCTGGAAATAGGAGACGCTTTAGATGCTTGTACTGATAACTTATGATGTAAGAACAGAGACGGCTGAGGGAACGCGGCGGCTCCGTCGTGTTGCAAGAGAATGCGTCAACTATGGTCAGCGGGTACAGAAGTCAGTGTTTGAATGCCTCTTGGACCCTGCTCAGTTTGCCGTCCTCAGAGACAAATTGGAAAAGATTATTAACATCAAAGAGGATAGTATCCGGTACTATTTTCTCGGCTCAAAATGGAAGAATCGCGTCGTTCATGTTGGAGTAAACGAGACGTTTGACCCGGAAGGACCCCTTGTTCTTTGACAAGTTTAGCGCGAACAGATGGCAAACGCGACACACGGAGAGGCTCGCGAGTTGAGGTAACGCCTTCAAAGACCAAGTGTTGCAGTAGATACAAAGGAGAATTGCTGTGGCGCAGCCAATGTTCAGAGGCAGGTTCGCGAATCCTTCCCAATAAGACATTGAGAATAATCAACTTGCCGCAAACCAGTCGCTCCCCGTGCGGGAGCGTGGATTGAAACGTCCCCTTCCAGTCCCATCCCTCGATCTGGCGCGCGTCGCTCCCCGTGCGGGAGCGTGGATTGAAACGATGACTGCACGACCGATGACACCTACATTGTCCTCGTCGCTCCCCGTGCGGGAGCGTGGATTGAAACTGTCGCGGTACCATCCGCAGACCAACGCCTATGACGGGTCGCTCCCCGTGCGGGAGCGTGGATTGAAACCCGGCACGTCGTGGAGCATTGAATGCTGGGCCTAGTCGCTCCCCGTGCGGGAGCGTGGATTGAAACCCCACCGCGCACCTCCTCGGATGGAATGCGCAGGAGTCGCTCCCCGTGCGGGAGCGTGGATTGAAACGGAAAGGCAAGATTGACCATATCCGCGTCTCCAAGTCGCTCCCCGTGCGGGAGCGTGGATTGAAACAGCCGGAGAAGCGGAAAGATGCGGCAAAGGACTTCGTCGCTCCCCGTGCGGGAGCGTGGATTGAAACGGGAGACATTCAGGGGATGATGCGAGATATCGACGTCGCTCCCCGTGCGGGAGCGTGGATTGAAACTTTTCGCAATCCACGCCGCTGCGTACCATACCAGGTCGCTCCCCGTGCGGGAGCGTGGATTGAAACTCAAGCGCGCCATCGCCATCGTCGCTGATACGCACGTCGCTCCCCGTGCGGGAGCGTGGATTGAAACGATGACTGCACGACCGATGGCACCTACATTGTCCTCGTCGCTCCCCGTGCGGGAGCGTGGATTGAAACGCTGTCTGGCAGAACAACACGGGCAGACCTGTGCAATGTCGCTCCCCGTGCGGGAGCGTGGATTGAAACTTTGCGGCGGCGAGGTATCCGGCGATACGGCTGTCGTCGCTCCCCGTGCGGGAGCGTGGATTGAAACGGCGATGCCAAGGACGCCAAGTGTCGGCTCAATCTGGTCGCTCCCCGTGCGGGAGCGTGGATTGAAACGTTTCGGCCAGAATGTCAAAGGACGCGTCAATCGCGGTCGCTCCCCGTGCGGGAGCGTGGATTGAAACCCGCCCATCAGGTCTGAGAGGTTATAAAGGACGCGGTCGCTCCCCGTGCGGGAGCGTGGATTGAAACGCAGTGAGAAGTTCGGCGTATCCACCCATCTGAGGCACGTCGCTCCCCGTGCGGGAGCGTGGATTGAAACCCAGGCGTTTGTCCGGTTTCGTATCTCCTCTATCGTCGCTCCCCGTGCGGGAGCGTGGATTGAAACAATCTGGTCGTCCAGAGACGCGAGGACAAGCGGGTGTCGCTCCCCGTGCGGGAGCGTGGATTGAAACTCTGACAGGGATATGGTATATCTGGTGTCGGAAAAGTCGCTCCCCGTGCGGGAGCGTGGATTGAAACCTTTATGAGGAAGATTGAGTGTTGCAGCGCGCTGAGTCGCTCCCCGTGCGGGAGCGTGGATTGAAACGTCCAGATGGAGGCGCAAGACCTCCTGGCTCACCTGTCGCTCCCCGTGCGGGAGCGTGGATTGAAACTCGTCCGTCCATGCGATAACCTGATAGACCCACAGGTCGCTCCCCGTGCGGGAGCGTGGATTGAAACTCGCCGTTGCTTCCGCCATTCGCAACATTGATAACGTCGCTCCCCGTGCGGGAGCGTGGATTGAAACTTAAACCATCCTCCAATCTGAACCCACCCCGACGGGTCGCTCCCCGTGCGGGAGCGTGGATTGAAACTTTCACAGTCAGGGAAGCGGCACGATGCCAATCGTTGTCGCTCCCCGTGCGGGAG
>Ga0101944_10000777_pt1 | contig 84624 bp, 74 predicted proteins | sample DewCreD2012metaG_FD_75245 | JGI IMG/M metagenome (GOLD analysis project Ga0101944, IMG submission 75245) | Hot spring sediment bacterial and archeal communities from British Columbia, Canada, to study Microbial Dark Matter (Phase II) - Dewar... ... | reverse complement strand
ATTGCAGGGGGTGGCTGTTGGTTGTATAAGAGCGAAAAACCAGCAGATATGAAAGGGCACGCAAGCATCTTGTCACGTTCCCGAACATTCAGGCCTTCGCTGTTTTTTCCCTTTCGAATTAGGCTGGCCTTGTGATTTGAGGGCAACCATTAAACGACAACACCATGAGCAACGAAACAGTTTACTTTTGGAAACGCAAACTCCTGGCGTTTTTGCATGATCCGCCCAGCAAGTGTTTGGACATACCGACACACGAAACACAAGCCGCCACTTTGATGAGGCAGGCGGGTTTTATCGAGGAGGAGGTCAATCAATACATCAAACAGGCCGATCATGTGGCGGCCTCGGCAGACCGGCTTCCATTTCCAATATCCCAAAAATGCGCAAGCCCCTTTGATGGTGTGGGACATCCCTTCAAGCATCCATTGGATGGCAGCAAGGAGCTGCGTTTTGAAGAGCCTTTTGTAACCGCAGCCTTGGCCGCGGAGATGGATCAGGCGATTCAACCGGTGATAGGCGCATTTCCGGATGATTGGTCTGAGGATGAAAAGTGGCGGGCTCGGTTCTTTGCGCATTGGCGCTTGTTTGCCAAACATGCCATCGAGCGCGATTGGCGTTTTGCTTTTCTGCCCGCGGATACACGAATCCCCGATCACACCGTCTGGACTCACATGCAGGTGACCTCGGCCCTGGCGGGCTGTGCCAAGTCCTCCGAGGCCAGTTTGGTGCCCAATAAATGGGAGCAATTGAATCCCGCCTTTTTGAAATTCCAGATCGGCCCGGTGCAGGAGTTCATCGCGCAGGCACGCAGTATCCGCGACCTCTGGAGCGGCAGCTATCTCTTGTCTTGGTTGATGGCCGCCGGCTTGAAAGCGCTATCGGCCAAAGTCGGCCCGGACGCGGTGATTTACCCCAACCTGCGTGAGCAGCCCATCTTTGACCTGCAGTGGCGGGATGAATTGTGGAGCAAAATCAAAATGGCCCAAGGGGCAAAAAATGTGTGGGAGTCCCTTGATTATAAGGATGACCAGTTGCTGACGCCCAACCTTCCGAATGTCTTCCTGGCGGTGGTGCCCGCTGAAGGGGCGGTGGAGTTGGCGAAATTGGTTGAGGCAGCTATTCGGGAAGAATGGGAAAAAATCGCCAAGTCCGTGTGGAAATTTTGTGATGCTCAGCCGGAATTGCTCGATAACGAAGGGGAGCATCTGAAAAAGGAATTGAGGAAACAACGGTTTGACGCGCAAATTGCCCGTTTCCTTTCCATCAGTTGGCAGGTGCTGCCTTGGCCGGAGAATTTAGAGGAGGCCATGAACTTGGCTGGTGATTTTGAGAAGATACCCAAAGCAAATCAAACTCCCATTCAGGCCACTGCAAAACGGGTCAACAGTATTATCAAGGTTTCCACCGGACAACCACTCAACGGAATACAACCCACGCACGCAGTACCGCCAGAGGACCGGGATGATCGGTTTTATGAAGATGCTCAAAAGACCAGATTAAACAACCTCGGCCTGGGCTGGGCGGTGATGACGGCCTACACCGGTTGGCAACTGGATGCCGTGCGGCAGACACGCGCCTTTGAAGGGTGGAGCCAGAGCGGATGGAGCCGCGGGACGTCTTGCAACAAAGACTCCCTGACCGGCAAAGAGGAAGCCGTGGCGGGGGGAAAGACATGGCAAGAACGTTGGGAGAAATTGGGTGCCCCACTGGCCTTCCGGTTTAAGCATGATGACTTTGTGGGGGCAGTGACCTTGGTGAAGCGCCTTTGGGACTTGGCATATTTAAAGGCCAACTGGGGGCTGACGCTGCCGTCGATGCCGGATACCCGGGGCATTGCCAGTCACGATCCTAATGGCGACGGGGACAAAGAGGGCAAAGAGAAAGGTGGGAATGGTGATCCCGAGGAAATCTATTTTGCAGTCTTGGCGCTGGATGGTGACCAGATTGGCAAGTGGGTCAGCGGCGAGAAGACCCCCACTTTCAAAACCCAGTTGTCTGCCGAAGCAGTTGACTACTTCCAAAACAATGCGCCAAGTTTACTAGACACCCAGCGCCCCATTTCGCCGAGTTACCATCTCCAGTTCAGCGAGGCCCTTTCCAATTTCGCCTTGCGATGTGTCGGACCGATCGTGGAGGTTTTTGATGGGCGGCTGATTTACGCAGGCGGCGATGATGTGGTGGCCCTGTTGCCGGCGGATACAGCACTTGCATGTGCGCAGGCCTTGCGCATGGCTTTTTGCGGGGAGGCGGCCATTGAGGATTTTTTACATCAAGCCGCTGCGGCTGCGCCCGAAAATGAATATGGTTACAAAGGACTGGCGCTCAATCGCTCGCTCCTTGCCGCTCCGCGCTCCGGTTTCCTTTGCCGCAAAGACATGGTGGACCAAAAAGAAAAGCCCATCCCGTTTGTTGTCCCTGGACCTGCTGCGGAGTGTTCTGTGGGCATCGCCATTGCCCATTACAAATCACCGTTGCAGGACGCCGTGTGTGCTGCTCAGGAGGCGGAGAGGCGCGCAAAGAAAGCAGATTTGAAAAAAGGAGGATTGGGCCGTTCTGCGGTGGCGGTGACGTTGGTCAAGCGTTCTGGTGAAATCATCGAGTGGGGCTGCAAATGGGAGTCGGGCGGGTTGGAATTATTTCAGACCCTTTTGAACGCCCTGCTCAAAGACACACTTAGCGCCAAGTTCCCCCATCGCATCATCGAAGTCCTTGAACCCTACCTCACCCGAAAGTCAGAGCTGATCAAAAACAAAAATACTGAGGAGGATAGCGGCTTTAAGGCCAATGCCGACAAGATCATTCAACGCGAATTTGAAATCGCGTTGGGGCGGCAAAAGGGCAAAAATTGGGACAAGGCAATCATTCAAGAAGTCCTGCCCAAACTGGATCACTACCTTCAACAGCTTCGGCAACTCGGCCATGCCGACTCAGCCGAAGCCAGGGTTTCCGCGGTCATTGGTCTCTGTCAGACCGTGGCTTTTGCTGCTCGTACCACCACTCAACCCCAAAACCCTCAAGCCGACAGGCAAGAATATGAACACGCTCATCCTTAAACCCACCGACGTCTTGTTTTTCCGTGATGGCCGCCCGATGGAGGGCTCCCTGGCCGGTCATTCCATGGCCTGGCCATTGCCCGACGTGACGAACCACGCCCTCCACGCCGCACTCCATCGCTCCGGTTTGGAGGGACACTCCCACCGCCGCGGGCGCAGCGCCAATTACTCGGACCATCGCGACCGCAGATACGGCTCCCTCGTCACGGCGGGGCCATTTCCATTCCGCATGCCGGACAAAGCCGCGGTGCCCGGCAATCACGCCGACGGAGCCAACTGGTTTTTCCCCACCCCGCGCGATTTGTTGGACAACACCCTTTCGCCGGCCCTGTTGCCCAGCAGTGCGTGCGACTGGCCCGGCCTTTCCAGCCTTCCGGCGCCGTTGCGTTATGCGGTGGCCAACCGCCTGCCGCCCTCCAAGGACAACCCCACCCCGCAGTGGCTCTGCAAGCCGGACTTTGAGCGCTACATCAACGGTGTGAAAGGTGAACAGTCCAAAATACAAAACTGCGCCAAAGACTCCGCCATTGCCGACATGGAACAAACCATCGGCATTGCCATTGACCCCGACACCGGCACCACGGGGCACGGCGAGGCCGAAGGCAAAATCTACTCCGCCCAATACCTCCGCCTGCGCGAAGAATGGTGCCTGGGGCTGTTTGCCGAGACAGCCGAAAAAACCGGCTCCAACGGTGACAGGGTGGACTTAATCCAAAAACTCATTCCCGAATCCGGCCAGATTGTGGTTGGCGGGCAACAGCGCACCTGTCGCGCTTTCCGCTTCACCAGCCGAGCGCCCTTGCCGCTGCCTGCGGGCAAGACCGGGGGCTTCAACACCGCCACTGTGGATGGCCAGACCCTTTGGCTTGTCAAATGGGTGCTGCTATCGCCCGCCATCTGGCCTTGCGTGGAGCCGGGTAAATCCAACCGCGGCACCGAGCGCCAGCCACACCCCGGCGGTTGGCTGCCCAATTGGATTCATCCCCAAAACGGCAAAGTGCTCCTGCACATTGTGCCGCCGGAAGAGCGGCGGCGGCGGCGCTCCCTCAACTACAACAGTAAAGGTTACAATAGCAACGAAAACGCCACAGCCATTGACGCCACGCTGGTGGCCGCCGTCGTGCCCAAACCCATCGTGGTCACCGGCTGGGCCTTGCCCAACGCCGCGGACAACACCGAAGGCGGCGCCAAATCCACCCACCTGGCCGTGCCCGCCGGCGCCGTTTACTACTTCACAGCAGCAAGCGAGCAAGACGCCCAACGCCTGGCTGCCGTCCTCAACTGGCATGGGGACGATCCGCAGGGCCAGTCCGTGCAAACCATCAAAAACCGCCGCAGCACACTGTTGGGCGAAAAAGGCTACGGCCTGGGAGTCTGCGGCACCTGGCAATTTATCGAGAACGTCGGCTGACATTCCCCAAATTGAACAACCCACAACCCAACACTAAACTCCAAACCATGAAACAAAAAATACTCTACCTGTTTACGCGAACCCCGCTGCACGTCGGAGCCGGCTCCAGCGTCGGCGCCATTGACCAACCCATCATCCGCGAACGCCACACCGGTTTCCCTATCATCCCTGGCAGCAGCATCAAAGGCGTGCTGAGGGATGCCGTCCGCCGCACAAGCACAGAGCAAGCGGATGCCATCTTCGGCGTGCAAGATAATGCCGGCAAATTGTCCTTTGGCGACGCCAAGATATTGGCTTTTCCGGTGCGCTCGGCTAAAGGTTCTTTTGCCTTTGCAACCTGTCGCCTGGCACTGGAACGTATGAATCGCGATGCCGCCCTCAATTTAGATGACTTGCCGGACGAGCCGCAAGAAATGCAATGCCTGGCAGGCCAAGCCATTACCCTGACCCGCAACTCGAAAACAGGAGTGGTGTTGGAGGAGTACCTGTTCACTAAAAAAGGCGATTTTCCGGGCAAGTTGGAGGAAGTCCTCCTCAGTCTCTTGGATGACCCGGTCTGGAAGGTGGCCAAAGGCCGCTTCGTTCTGCTCAGCAATGGTGACTTTGCCCACTTTGTCAAAAACGCATGTGAAGTCTCGCAGCATGTAGCCATTGAACCGGACAAAGGAACCGCCAAACATGGGGCGCTGTTCAATCTTGAAGCTGTGCCGGCTGAAACACTTTTCTACGCCCCCATCACCCCTCTGGCCAGAAATAATGGTGAACTAAGTCAATTGGATCAGTTCATTCAAAACAAACCCATCTTCCAATTCGGTGGAGACAGCACCACTGGTCTGGGCTTCTGCTCGGTCAAACTCGCTTAAACTGGAGGAACAGCCATGAAAAACCTGGAACAAATTCGTGCCGCCAACGCCTGGGATTATGCCACATCAGGACAGAATACCCGCGGCACTCAGGGCGGCGAGGTTGTTAAAAAGCTTCCTGCTCTCATCATGTCGAACGGATTGCTTGCAGCAGGTGCCTTCGCCTACGCCAAGGGTTATCAGGATGGTTGGTATATTTGCTTCAACTATCTTGCCAAACACCTGGCACATCCGGAAGTCGCGGTGGTACCCGGAGAGAAAAATGACCTGGTTAGAATTATGGATTTTTTAACCAAAGAAGCAGACAGCGCCACCCTGAAGCAGGCCACCGATGAAGCCCTGGCATGGCTTTGTTACGCACGCCGCTTTGTCACCAAACCAAGAAATGGAGGCGAAGATGATACCAACGAGTAAAGATGTGCGCCAATTGATTGGCGACTGGGCGGAGCACGTGGACAATCGCTCCCTGCTCTTTGAAAAATTTTCCCTTCCCAAAATGTGGGGCCAGGAAGAAAAAGTGGACGACGCCGGGCGGTGGAGTGTCCTGCGAATCGTTACCGACGGCAAAAAGCTTCTCAATGGCGATGCCATGAGGCTCCAAAATGAGGCTTCCGGCGGGGATGTTAAACCGCATGTTAGAAAACGAAAAACTCATTTGAGCGAAATTGCGCGAAAAATGGCGAATTTTGACCCCTTTGATCGGGCCCTGATAAACGTGGCCAATCAAAATGCGTCTCTTCTTCTTGAGCAAATCAAGAGGTCCTTCCAGGACCGGGTTGAGACCTTCGAGGCCACCTTGGGCGCCCGCATGATGGTCAACATGGCCGGGGGTGTTGTGGAGAATGCCGGCATTTGTCTGGATCGCTGTTTTGGGCTGCCATACCTCCCCGGCAGCGCCATCAAGGGAATCGCCCGCCACCAAGCCCTGTGGGAAATCAAGACCGCCGATGGTAATAGAAAACGGGAACTACTCCATCTGGCTTTGTTGCTTTTTGGCTTCGGAAACCAAGACGTCGTCAGGCAGGGAGTGTTTGCCTGGGCCGGTGGCTCCGAGGCGGAACAAATCGCCAAAAGAATCACCAAGGTCGAAAAAGACTCCCGCAAAAAAGCTGAGGCTTTTCGTGGCTGCGCGTCCTTCCTGCCCGCCTATCCCACCACCCCACCTACGCTCGTTGTGGACATGGTCAATCCACATTATCGCGAATATTATCAGGGAAAGCGCAAAACTGCGTCGGACGATGAAAACCCCATTCCCAATTACTTCCCTGCAGTTGAGGCAGGCTGTTCATTTGGTTTTGCCGTTTTACTGAATCGGCAGCCTGAAGGTTTTACCGCTCAGCAACTCTTGCAGCAGGCCCGCCAATGGATTGAACGAGCCATCACCCAAAAAGGTGCCGGGGCCAAAACCGCCGCCGGTTATGGATGGTTCAGGTTGGGTCGTATCGCGGCTGCTCAACCAGCCCCAGCGTCCATGCCCGCTCCAAAACCTGCGGAGCCCGATTCGCCGCTCCAAACCTTCCTCAAAAATTGGAGTGGAAGACTCAATACCAAGGACAATTTTCCGGTCGCCTTGCCGGAAATGCTTCAACTCCCAGACGCAGATTTGAAGCAAGCATTTGAAAAAACCATCCCTGAGCAAGAGAGAAGGAAACTCAAAAAGAACAACCCTTACTGGCAATCCTTCACCAGCGGCAAACATGCTGAAGCTGGCAAAAAAATCCTGCAACGTCTTGGACTAACCCTTTCCTGATTATGCACTGGCAACGTGACATTCAACTGCTGTCCCCGACCTTCTGTCGCGGGGCCTACAAGGACAAACCCGAAATCCGCGTGCCCTCCATCCGCGGAATGGTCCGGTGGTGGTTTCGCGCCCTCGGCGCCACCCCGGATGATGAAAAGACGGTCTTCGGCGGAATGCGGAACTTTGGGTCAAACAGGGAGGTCATGGCCTCCAAACTCGTCTTCCGTGTCTCCAATGTCCAAGCCCAATCCGGCAGTTTTCCGGCACTCCCCCACAAGCAAGGTGGACAAGGCAACCCACAATTTGCTTTCCGGGCCGGAGGCACATTTCACCTTGAAGTCTTCAGCCGTTTTGAGCCATTGCCCCTAAACTTGGAAAATAAGGCAATCGATGCCTTGGAAGTTTGGCTACTCCTTGGGGCCTTGGGCTTGCGCGCCAATCGTGCCGGCGGCAGCCTTTGGCCGACGGATGATACCGCCCCAAAAAACGAGGTAGAACTGCGCCTAAAACTCCAACAACACGGGTGCAAATGGCCCGTTTACTTGGCCGGCCCTGAAGTTGGGACCTCGTTGGAGCAACTCCGCGCTGCAGCTACCGACACCGTCTCTGAACCCAAGGAAATATTTGGCTCGGCAAAGCGTGACAGACTCGCCTCTCCCTTGAAATTCAAAATTGTGAAACTCAATGGTGTACTTCGCCTCCTCATAACGGCCCCAAGCGAAGATATCATTACCCAAGCCCGGCAATTCTTGCGGGGCCACCACTCCAGGCCAGAAACGTGGGTAAGAATTTAGCCCCTTCCTTCATTTTGACATCATTTTGCCATCATGGCATATTGCCATCATGATTAAGACGCAAGTGCAAATCCCCGACGAACTCTACCGCCGGGCCAAATTGGTGGCCCGGCAGAACGAATGGTCCCTGGCCGAAACCATTCGCCGCGGCCTGGAGTACATCACCACCGTCCGCCCTCCGCAACCCGGCGGCGGCCAGCCTTGGAAACTCCCACCGGCTCGCAACTGCGGCCCCTTCCTCCTCCCCGAGGACAAATGGACCGCAGCGTGCCACGATTGAAACCCATGCTCGCGTTTGACACCAACTTGGTGGTGTATGCCAGCAACACCCACGCCCCGCAGCACACCGCAGCAGTCGCCTTCCTGGAAAGCCTGGCCAACCGCAATGACATCGTGGTCTGCGAACTGATGCTGACGGAAGTCTATCTCAAAATTCGCAACCCAGCCATTCTGGCCAAGCCCTATCCAGCAGCCGAGGCGGTGGCCTTCTGCCAAGCCTTCCGTTCGAACCCCCGCTGGGCCTTGGTCGAGTCCGCCCCCGTCATGCCCGAAGTCTGGCGGCTGGCGGCGCAAAAAAACTTCGCCTTCCGCCGAATCATTGACGCCCGCCTCGCCCTCACCCTCCGCCACCATGGCGTCACCCACTTCGCCACCACCAACCCCAAGGACTTCGCCGGCTTCGGTTTCACCCGCGTCTGGAATCCGCTGGTGGAGAAAGCCTGACCCTGGTTCAACCCCTATTTCCCTTGACCAAGCACTTCGTAATGCGCCAGTCCCAAGAGGCTTCGGCTGGACGCCGAAACCGGAACAACACACTCCTCCGGCAGGGGAAACCCTCCCGCCGCTGGCCCGTTGCCAATTTTTCTATTCTTCATCTTTCACCTTGCTAAACTCCTGCCATGAATAAACAACATCACATCCTCACCGTCGGTATCAGCCTCCTGACCAATTTTCAAAAGTCCAAACAGGTTGACCTGGCATACACGTTGCGGCACTCCGAACAAATCGTTGCCTTTCTCCGCGAAAACCCCACAGCGCATTGCGCCGAAATCAACTCACTTGAGGCCCGCACTGGTTTCCTGTCCAAGCCCAACTGCCAATTATCCGTATCACTCATCTACTCCCAGTCCACTGCGGGCAGGTTGGCCTCCAAGCTCATTGGCAAATTCCTCGCTGCAATGAAGGTTCGAGTCACAGAAATCAAGCTCGCCAACTTTGATTTGCCGGGCAGCGCTGCGGCTGACCCAGAGGTGGCACAGAAGCTTGCCGAGGATGGTTTGGCCGACCTTCGCCAAAAGGTCGCACGGCATATCACACATCTTCAAACGCAAGACCCCAAACTTTCCATCCATCTCAACTGCACCGGCGGCTACAAAGCCGAGTGCGCCGTGCTCTACGAACTCGGCCGCACCCTCCGCCTGCCCGTCTATTACCTCCATGAAACCTTCAAAGTCGCCGTCGAATTGCCATAATCCCTCTTTCCATCTTTACCATCCTGCGTGCCAAACTCTTCCCCGATGAGCCTGCTTCCCTTGACGAATTAAGACATCTGACCTTGGCTCGCACCCGGGCCACGGCTTGAAATGAACACCCCTTCATAACAAAAGAAATACCTCCAAAAAATGCGCAAAACCACCACCAAAACCGCCCGGCGCCAAACCGCAGCCACCACCCCGGCCACCCCCCCTGCCCCCGCACCAGCAGCCGCCCACGCCACCGTCCTGCTGGCCGTCACCGGCATGTCCCCCGCCGTCTTGACCGAGACCGCCTGGGCCCTGGCCCATGAAACCCCGCCCATCCTCCCCACCCACGTCATTGCCATCACCACCCGCAACGGTGCCCAAGCCATCAAACGCGAACTCCAGACCCCGCCCCCGGGCTCTGCCGAGACCGTCTGGCAGGCCCTCCGCCGCGAAATCCTCGGCCCCCACGCCGCCGCCCAAAACCTCCTCATCCTCGAACCCCCGCGCACCATCACCATCCCCAACCCTGCCACCGGCCAAGGCGAACCCATGGACGACATCCGCACCCCCGACGAAAACGCCGCCGCCGCCGAAGCCATCCTCGACGAAGTCCGCCGCATCACCGCCAACAACGACACCCGCCTCATCGCCTCCCTGGCAGGCGGACGCAAAACCATGGGCGCACTCCTCGCCGCCGCCGTCGCCCTCCTCGGCCGCAAAGGCGACCGCCTCACCCACATCCTCGTCAACGAACCCTTTGACCACCCCGCCCTCCAGCCCCGCTTCTACTTCCCCCCCGCCACCCCCGTCCAACACCGCCTCGCCACCCCCGACGGCGAACAACACATCTCCAGCGCCCAAGCCACCCTCCAACTCGCCGATGTCCCCTTTGTCCCCCTGCGCTACCTCTTCCGCGACCACCTCGACCACTACCCGGGCACCTTCAAGGCACTCGTCAACACCGCCACCGCCATCATCACCCCCCAAAACATCACCCTTGACTACGATCCCCGAAACAACACCGCCATCATTGACAGCACACCCATCAAACTCCACCCCCGCGACTTTGCCTTCTGGGCCTTCCTCGTGGAGCACGCCCGCGCCGGCCACCCCCCCATTGACTCACACAAACAAGCCGTTGACCACTTCAAACAATTCCTCGCCCAATGGGCCCCCAAACACCCCCACATCAACCTCGAACACGGCGGCCAAGACTGGCGAACCACCCCCCCTGAACACGAAGACCTCCGCAAACGCCTCCACAACCTCCGCGAATCCCTTACCCAAGCCCGCCTCGGCCACCTCAAGCCCATCCTGCTGCCCACCCGCGGCCCCGTGGGCTTCCCCCTCGACCACGTCACCTTCCCCAACACCCAAAACCCAAAATGAAGCACCAATCCCATCCCCTCTCACACAACCAGACGACAAGAGTGAGGGCTCAACCTTCTTCCCTCTCCCTCAGGCAGAGGGCAAGGGTGAGGGAAAAACCAATTCACCCCCTTCCCCCCCAAGAAGAGTGCAAAGGTGAGGGCAATCCATTTTTACCCCATCTCACCCTACAACAATTAAAACGTGACAGACACCATACGAACCCGCATCACCTCCACACCCAACTCCAGGTAGCGAGCCCAAACCCCCCAAAAATGGCCATCTCACAACCTAAAACACAAATAATTGCCGCACAATTACTTATGCAAAAACCCATCCAAATTTTGCCCCTATACAGCATTCCACATGCCAACTCAAAAACCGCCTCACAACCTAAAAAAGACTTGCGCCCTTGCGCCACAATGAGTTACAAAGGTGGAGTGGAGAACGGGGAAAACGCCGAAAGGCATTGGTGACTACTCTAACGCCACTTGCTTTCGTCTTTTGGGAAAGTGGAGAACGGGGAAAACGCCGAAAGGCATTGGTGACTCCATCTAATTTTATATTAGTCCCAGTTGGCCTTTTTGTGGAGAACGGGGAAAACGCCGAAAGGCATTGGTGACTCAAGGGCCGTTAGTGTGTAGCCGCCCGCTTCGGCGGGTGGAGAACGGGGAAAACGCCGAAAGGCATTGGTGACCCGCCGCGCTACTAAAATGTTAAAGAACGAGTTTGAGTGTGGAGAACGGGGAAAACGCCGAAAGGCATTGGTGACTGGATGCCTGCGGCCACGGTTTGCGCAGCCGTGTTGTGGAGAACGGGGAAAACGCCGAAAGGCATTGGTGACACAATTGCTTGGGCATTTTCCGAATAGACAAATCCTGTGGAGAACGGGGAAAACGCCGAAAGGCATTGGTGACCTTCCGAACTTTCTCTTGCTTCATAGGCATTGGTGACGTGGAGAACGGGGAAAACGCCGAAAGGCATTGGTGACCTGAGCAGCCAATGCTGCTCAGTTCAAAAGCCGAAGTGGAGAACGGGGAAAACGCCGAAAGGCATTGGTGACTTGACAGTTACGTTGGCGGTACCCACCGACAGCGAGGTGGAGAACGGGGAAAACGCCGAAAGGCATTGGTGACTTTCTTTGGCCACGTCTAAGGCCGTGGCCAGCCCGTTCTGTGGAGAACGGGGAAAACGCCGAAAGGCATTGGTGACCGCATGGCTTTTTGAATTTTTGCTTCCCGCTCTGCGTGGAGAACGGGGAAAACGCCGAAAGGCATTGGTGACTAAATACCGGGAGTTTGGCCACAAAAAGAAGTGTTGAAGTGGAGAACGGGGAAAACGCCGAAAGGCATTGGTGACGGGTCACCTCAACCGGACTTTCCGGTCAGCTTTCAAAGTGGAGAACGGGGAAAACGCCGAAAGGCATTGGTGACTGAGTTCTTACATCCAAGCTTTGCACGCCTTTGGCGCGGTGGAGAACGGGGAAAACGCCGAAAGGCATTGGTGACAGTGAGAGCTTTTCTCTTACCTGGCACCCGTATGAGGGGTGTGGAGAACGGGGAAAACGCCGAAAGGCATTGGTGACCGGTCTCGTCCGGAGTGGCCTTTTGGCCACTTCGAACGGTGGAGAACGGGGAAAACGCCGAAAGGCATTGGTGACATTGGGTCACCTCAACCAACCTTCCGGTCATTCGTGTGGAGAACGGGGAAAACGCCGAAAGGCATTGGTGACGCCTATGAAGCGGTCTTGTCCTTCGAGTCCGTCAAGGTGGAGAACGGGGAAAACGCCGAAAGGCATTGGTGACACTGACCTCCGGTCATTCGTTTCAAAGAGACGGCCTTGTGGAGAACGGGGAAAACGCCGAAAGGCATTGGTGACCCAAATCTTTTTGCCATGAAGCCCAGTCTTGTCCTTCGGTGGAGAACGGGGAAAACGCCGAAAGGCATTGGTGACCTGCGATGGCGTCCAACATGTTGGACGCCATTAAAAAGTGGAGAACGGGGAAAACGCCGAAAGGCATTGGTGACGCCACCTTTTTCTATGGCGTCCAGCATGGTGGACGCGTGGAGAACGGGGAAAACGCCGAAAGGCATTGGTGACCGAATCAATTGCCGCAATGTTCGTGAGCGCCCCAAGGTGGAGAACGGGGAAAACGCCGAAAGGCATTGGTGACAGCCTGCCGGGTTTTCTTTCTCAAAGAAACAGCCTAAGTGGAGAACGGGGAAAACGCCGAAAGGCATTGGTGACTTGCTGGCTCCTACTGAAAGTGTCGAAATGTCGAGTGGAGAACGGGGAAAACGCCGAAAGGCATTGGTGACAACCACCGCTGAATGCCGGCCCGGCACATTGACGGCCAGTGGAGAACGGGGAAAACGCCGAAAGGCATTGGTGACTTACATAAACAGGAATGGCCTTACGGCGACTGCCCGGTTGTGGAGAACGGGGAAAACGCCGAAAGGCATTGGTGACCTATACCGGTATTTTCGGTATAGTTTGAACCCCTTGAGTGGAGAACGGGGAAAACGCCGAAAGGCATTGGTGACAGCTTTCTAACCCTTTCTTGTTTCATAGGCACCTCTACTTGTGGAGAACGGGGAAAACGCCGAAAGGCATTGGTGACCACTCATCATCAGACAAACTTTTTGTGTCGGGGTGGAGAACGGGGAAAACGCCGAAAGGCATTGGTGACTCTCCAAGCGAATTGAATTTAGCCCGCTCCTTGGCGTGGAGAACGGGGAAAACGCCGAAAGGCATTGGTGACTCCGGGATGAAGCTGGTGAACGCTGCGATGTCGTTCAGTGGAGAACGGGGAAAACGCCGAAAGGCATTGGTGACAAGAGCACAATCATCCAGCACTCGTCGTCCGTGAGACGAGTGGAGAACGGGGAAAACGCCGAAAGGCATTGGTGACAGTATACTGCCGGCCTTGGACACAGACCGTTATTGACTTGTGGAGAACGGGGAAAACGCCGAAAGGCATCAGGACTGTCTCTTTACCACAGAGACACAAAGACACAGTATTGAGTGGCTAGTTTCTTTGTGCCTTTGTGTCTTTGTGGTTAATCGCAGAGCTCAAAAACACCGATGGGAGCATTCATCGGGTTTAAGCCTGGTGATGCGGTTCTCACCACCTCGGCACAAAGGCACAGCGGGGCAAAGGACGAGCCGATTGATGCCCTGCTTGATGACCGGCACGTTGAAGTTGATCAGCAGGGCCAACCGGCAGCCGGTTAATTTGAGGTAAGTCAGCGCTTGGGCCTTATGGACCGGCAGCAGATTTTCCACCGCCTTGATTTCGACAATAACTGTGTCGTTGACCAGCAAGTCCAAGCGCAGGCCGGTGTCCAAGCGGATGCCATCGTAATGTACCGGCAGGCTCACCTGCTGGCGAACAGTCAGGCCGCGTTTGCGCAGTTCGTGGGCCAGGCAAACTTCGTAAACGCTTTCGAGCAATCCCGGGCCAAGAGTTTTATGTACCGCAAAGGCACCATCCACGATTTGGCGGGCTATTTTGTTGGTTTCAGGGGGGATCGTCTGCACGTCGCTTTTTTACCACGAAGTCACAAAGACACAAAGTTTTATGGGCCGTTTTTTGTGCCTTTGTGTCTTTGTGGTTACCCCCAGAGTTTTGTGGAATGTCAAGGAATGTCCCATTAAGTGCAAGGCCAGGGAGATGTTGTAGAGTGGAAGCATGAGAATGATGCGAAGAGAGCCGGTGAAGCAGACGGCGCCGGGGTGCGCGGGGGGCGCTCGAAAGGAGGAGTAGGAATATGCCGACTGTGTGTTTGAACACGCCCAACACGCAGGTGCACCTGGCGCAAGAGCGCCTGGAGGTGAGGGCCAAGTCGCTGGGCAGTGCATGCAGTGATGAGGTGTTGCGGGAGATACCGTTGCGGGATGTGGAGCGGGTGATGGTGTTTGAGTGGGTGACGGTGACTTCGGCGGCAATGGCGGCGATGTTGCGGCGGGGCATACCGGTGAGTTTTTTTGCGTGGTCAGGCGAGTTTTTGGGGGGCGTTTTGCCAACGGCACCGGCCCACGGGTTGAGCCGGTTGCGGCAGTATCAGCGAACGATGGACAAGGAGTTTGCGTTGATGGTGGCGGGGCGGATCGTGGCGGCCAAGTTGTACAACCAACGGCGGGTGTTGCAGAGGTTGTTGGCGTGCCGGCGGGAGGAAGATGGAGAGGCAGATGAAGGGCTAAAGTGCCCGTTGATGCCGTATCACAGGCAGGTGGTGGAGGAGGCGGTGAAATGGCTGGGAGGGCGGTTTGAGGCGGTTGTGGGCAGTAAAACGCTGGACGAATTGCGGGGGCACGAGGGGGTGTGCACGGCGCGGTATTTTGAGGCTTGGAGCATGCTGTTGCCGACGGCATTTCCGTTTGAGCGGCGCTCGACGCGGCCGCCGCAAAATCCGGTGAACGCGTGCATCAGTTTTGGAGCCACCATGCTTTACAACGAGTTGGTGGCGATGCTGCACGCGCACGGCCTGGACCCGGCCTTGGGGCTGTTGCACAACTCGGAGAACGGGCGCTGGTCGCTGGCGCTGGATCTGATGGAGCCGTTTCGGCCCGCGCTGGTGGAGGCGTTGACCTTGGACGTGTTCAGCCGCCAGATTCTGAAGCAGGAACACTTTGAGCCGCGCAACGGCGGGGTGTACTTGAACAAGGAGGGCCGTGGGAAATTCATCCTGCAATACGAGCGGCGGATGGAGCGGCAGTTCATGAGCGAAAGTGTGGGACACCGCACGACACTGCGGCAACAGTTGGAGCAGCAATGCCTGATGTACAAGGCGGCGCTGGAAGAGCCGGAGAAGTTTGAGCCGTTTTTGATGAATTGATGCCATGAACCATTTTTGGGCGGAAGCTTACCCAGAGGTGCCTTACGAAAGCCCGCCGCCCGGGGAGGGAGAAATGTTGAGCGTGGTGGCATACGATATCAGCGATCCCAAGCGCCTGGCGCGTGTGGCCCGGGTGTGCGAGCGGTATGGGGTGCGCGTGCAGTACAGCGTGTTTGAGTGCCGGCTGAAGGAGGAAGAGTTCACCGAGTTTTGGCTGGAGTTGCTTGGGGAGATAGACGAGGAGAAGGACAGGCTTGTGGCCTACAAGATTGACGCGCGATGTGCGCGGGAAACCCTGACCGCAGGCACGATGGTCTGCTCAGAGCGCTGCGTGTGCTACCTGGCGTGAAGACACATCCTCGAGTTGACCCATGGATAAACTCGGGACGGGGACGGCGGGGACGCCGTCCCCTCCCGTTGAATCTTGGGCTGTGTTTGGGACGGCGGGGGCAATGTCCCTACGCGGTGCCTTTACCTCGTGTCTGTTTTGTTTCCCTTATCCCTGTCGATTTGCAAAGTGAGATGGTGGAGTGGGGGGGGTATCCTTGGGGGCGGTGGTTTAGGGATGGGCGTTGTGGAAGTTGCACACGCGAGGCAGACGCCATCATCCGCATGCATGGTTGGAAATCAGAAAAATAAATTGGAGCGGGTGAAGGGAATCGAACCCTCGTCTCAGGCTTGGGAAGCCCGCGTTCTACCATTGAACCACACCCGCATGGTGGTTTTGTTGCATATTATCCAACATTCCTGTTTTGGCAAGAGTTTCTTGATTTCCGTTTTTGTTAATGATGAGCGGCGGCCCTGTTTCTGCTCGCTGCCTTGGTGCGATATTAGGTTGATGTTTTGATGCCAAGGGCGGCAGACGTGAAGGGGCGCCGGTTAAAAATTCAGCTCGGTCCGCAGGCCCAAAATGAATGCGTTGGGGATTTGAGTGGAGCCGCCTGGGTGCAGGATGAGTTGAAGTGTGGGTTGCAGGAACCAGCCCGTCTTTAATTGGGCGCGATATCCCACTTCAATCGCCGTTTCATAATCCGGTAAAGGAGCAGAGTTTCCTGAAAATTGTTGTTGGTCCTTGGCCAGATGCCGGACGGATTTTGAAAGTTGGCCGAAGGCGACGCCCAATCCAATCTGGTCTGCATCGCGTCCCGGAATCAAGCCTGTGTATGTGAGTCCTCCCTCGAGGTAATACTCGATCAGACTTCGGTCGCCGGGCATGTAACCGGCTCGGGCAAACATAGCCAGGCCTTGAGATGAATCCTTTGACTCACGATATAGTTGGCGTTCTCCAACCCAATAAATTCCATAATTAATGTCTTTTTTCATTGGGGTGCCGGTGGTGGCCGGATCGGCCAATGACAGGCCATTTTCATCGAGTCGTTGGTGGGTGAAATGTCCCGTGTGTAGAATGATTCCCAACGCCGTCATCCACCAAGGGTCTCCTTGGGCTGCAGCCGGTTCGTTGTGGATGGTCCATTCGTTGATGAAAAACGCTCCATGATTAAGTGACCAGGTTGTGCCGTAGCGGTTGCACAGGCGTCCGTCCGGGTGAAATGCAAGAGGGTCGCCGGCATAGACACCAGTCCGCCAGCGCACTTGTGCAGCAGCATCCCAGCTTACCCGCACGCCGGGTACGGCAAAGGGATACGCAGGGGTGGGCGCGTTTAAGGCAATCAAGGCCGGCCATCCAAATGTTGAATTAACGAATGGAAATCCATGCTGGCTTTGGGGGAATTCCTCGTCAACGGCCATCTGTCCGGCCCGCAGTGTCAGTTGCCCCTCCGCAAATGCTTGCTCGAACCACAATTCAAAAAGCCGCACTCCATCCGGCGCATCAATGCTGCTGGCGGCGAAAAGATCGCCCACGTAGCGCTGAGACAAACTACGTCCATGCACCCATAAAGAACTTGCCCGGAGCCGTCCCCCCTCCCACAAGCCAGCCTTTGCGAAATCCAACACCAGCCCAACTTGCAACAAGCCATCAACCGCCGCTCCGCGCCGGTTTCCCCCGTCCACATTGGCCATCAGCTCTACAACATAGTTTGCGTCAAACCCAATCCCCCTGTCCGCCATCGCTTTTCGCAACCCCCATCCTTCACCGAGGAATTTTTCGCCGGGCATGTTTTGCGGTGGCGCGGACTGGGGATGAGCTGGAAAGACGATTAATACGCAGGAAAAGATTGCAAAGGCCATCATGCGAACGAAGCCACAAAACGGGGCTTGCCGTTGCGCATGTCTGATATGCCTTATTAAATACATCGGGTTACAGGCCGATCGGCATGACACAATGTAAATAGCGTAAAACCACTCTTAGGCAAGGCTAACTATTGGAATTTAAGGCGGCTCCGTTGTTTTCGGTCAACGCCATGAATAGTTAGCGTGTTTCAATTCGTGGCCAAGTGCATGCGATCATTTGGAGAAGTTACGTGATCACTTTAAATCTCGTATGTCAGCGGAGTGAGGCCCTCCCCTTGTAATTGTCGGTGGCGCTCGCATACCTCCGCCAAGGTCATTCGTTCCAAGGTCTCCACCAAAACCTGGCGCACTTCCATCATCACGCTGCGAATGCCGCATCGGGCTTCATCGGGACAGGTGCAGGGTTTGTAGAAATGGTGGCTGACACATCCTATGGGTGCCAAAGCTCCCTCCAAATGCCTCAATACCATCGCCAGGTTGATCTCGCTTGGAGGCCGCGCCAACTGATATCCCCCACGCAATCCACGGCGGCTTTCCACAAGCCCGGCTTCACGCAAATCGCTCATGATGTGTTCCAGATAGCGCTTGGGGATGTTTTGTTGGCGGCTTATCTCCTGCATGCTGACGACACCCCGCCCGTAAGCCAGGCCCAAAACCAGCAACGCCCTCAACGCATATTCACCGCGTGATGTCATCTTCATAAACAGCCCAAGATTTTGTGACAATAAAAATACTTTTTATTAGTGTATATTTCAATTATTTTTAATTTATATTTCATATCCTATTTATTTATAGCACTTTATGTTTTGTATAAAAATACATTGACATGGTAGATTTTTGATGTAATTTGCGGATGAAGATGGTTCGATGATTCGACTACGGACATGGCGAATGCTAGGAATCCCACTGTCAGGTGGGAGCTTGAGGTTTTTCCTTTTCCATGCATGGTTGGTGGCCTTGGTTGTTGTGGTGAATCCCCTTTTGGCCAGCGAGATTCGGCTGCTCAACGCGTCCTATGACCCCACCCGGGAGTTTTATACCGCTATCAACCAGGTTTTCTCCCGGCAATGGTTTGAGAAAACAGGTCAAAAGGTCAACATTCTGCAATCGCACGCCGGCTCTGGCAAACAAGCACGAGCGGTCATTGATGGCTTGGATGCGGATGTGGTGACATTGGCGTTGGCGTATGATATTGATGCGATCGCCGAAAAATCCCGCCTGCTGCCCACCAACTGGCAACAACGTCTCCCCCACAACAGCGCCCCCTACACCTCGATCATCGTTTTTCTGGTCAGGCGTGGAAATCCCAAGCAGATTCGAGATTGGCCGGATTTGATTCGGCCGGAGGTCAAGGTGGTGACACCCAATCCAAAAACCTCCGGCGGTGCCCGATGGAATTATCTAGCAGCCTGGGCTTATGCCTTGAAGCAACATCAAGGGGATGAGTCCAAAGCGCGGGAATTTGTCACGGCTCTTTACCACAACACACCCATCATGGACAGTGGGGCCCGCAGTGCCGCCACCACCTTTATCCAACGGGGCATTGGTGACGTCTTAATTGCATGGGAAAACGAGGCACTTTTAGCCGCCCGCGAAACCGGCAAGGACAAGGTGGAAATCGTCATCCCCTCTCTGAGCATATTGGCCGAACCGCCAGTGGCTGTCGTGGATCGTGTGGCGGCACGCCGCAAAACTTTGCAGATTGCCCAAGCTTACCTGGAATTCCTTTACACGCCACAAGCTCAGGAAATTGCCGCCCGACATTTTTTTCGCCCGCACGACCCCGAAGTCATGAAAAAATACCGCCATCAATTCCCGGAAACGCAATGCGTTACTGTGGATGCCCTCTTCGGGGGTTGGCAGGCGGCTCAAAAACGCCATTTTGCTGAAAATGGTGAGTTTGACCAAATCCTGCGCCGTAAATTCAAATAATTCGTGATTTTTGTTTATGAAACTTGCCACTCTGCAGAATGACGCCCAAAATCACGACACAATAAGTCGTCATCAACTTATGTCGGAAGTCGCACTCATCCGAAAGCGCCTCTCCCATCTGGAGGACCTTGCTGAACACCACACTGGTTTTCTGGATGCTTCCCCGCTGACTGCTTTGGCGGAAAAGGGGCAGGAAGTGCGACTTCCGCATTTCGTGTTTTTGGGTCCGCGGGCAGGCACCGATCCATTACGCATTGGAATTTTTGCCGGTCTGCATGGGGACGAACCGGAGGGCGTTTTAGCGGCATTGGAAATTTTGCAGCGGTGCGCTGCTCAGCCAGATTTGGCTGAGGGATATTGCCTTTACGTCTATCCCCTCTGCAACCCAAGTGGATTGGAAGCCGGAACTCGCGAGTCGGTTTCCGGAAAAGATTTGAACAGGGAATTTTGGCGAAACAGTCGGGAACCTGAGGTCCGATTGTTGGAGCAAGAACTGCGTTCGCACCGGCTTCATGGAATCATCGCACTGCATACGGACGATACCAGTCCCGGATTTTACGGTTATGCTAGCGGGGCCTCTCTGAGCGAGCATCTTTTGCCGCCGGCACTGGCAGCGGCGGAGCGATTTGTTCCAATCAACCGCTCGTGCATCATAGATGGATTTCCCGCAAAAGATGGCATCATCCGCGAAGGATTCCCCGGCGTCCTGCACGGGCCACCGGAGCAGAGCCCGCAGCCCTTTGATGTCATTCTGGAAAGCCCGCGAAAAGGAGATTTGGAGAACAAACTCGAAGCCTTGGTGGACGCCAGTTTGACCGTGCTGGCGGAGTATCGACAATTTATTGCGTATGCGGCCAATTTGTAATTGGCAGATGGTGAAAAACACTTTAGACAAAAGATAGACCGCCAATCCATGTCCACACGAAAAACCACATTGTTGCCAGGTTTCGGACTGACGATGGGATTTACGTTGTTTTATCTGAGTCTCATCGTTTTGTTACCCATCGGGGCGTTGTTGTGGCGTGTCTCGGAGTTGAGCTGGTCGGATTTTTGGAAGGAAGCCCTGAGCGACCGGGCCTTGGCGGCCTATCGCCTGACCTTTGGCGCGTCGTTGAGTGCCGCCATGATTAACGCCGTCTTCGGCGCGCTGCTGGCCTGGGTATTGACCCGTTACGAATTTCCAGGACGACGATTGGTGGATGCGTTGGTGGACTTTCCCTTTGCGTTGCCCACGGCCGTTGCGGGTCTAACACTGGCCAATTTGTTTGCGGAAAACGGGTGGCTTGGGCGCCATCTTGTTCCATTGGGCATTCAAGGAGCGTACACCCCGCTGGGAGTCATTATAGCTCTGACGTTTGTTGGTCTGCCCTTCATGGTGCGCACCTTGCAACCGGTTTTATCCTCCATGGAACGGGACGTGGAGGAGGCTGCTGCGAGCCTGGGAGCCGGCCGCTGGCGTACCTTCACACGTGTGATCGCGCCGATGATGTTGCCGCCAATGATCACCGGCTTTGCACTGGCCTTTGCGCGAGCCATTGGGGAGTACGGCTCCATTGTCTTCATCTCGGGCAATCTGCCCTATCGCACGGAAATAGCGCCGTATCTCATCGTAACCCGTCTGGAGGAATACAACTACTTGGGCGCGATGGCGATGGCCGTGGTGTTGTTGGGAGTCTCCTTCGTCCTGCTGGCCCTGGTAAACACGATTGAGCGCTGGGCGGGACGTTTTCAGGAATAATTTAAATTTTTATAAAACATGGCAGGATACGTTAAAAGCCAGATTCAAACGCCTCGCCGGTCATTGAGGCGTAGCACCGATGAACCGGCGTGGGTGCGATGGGCTTTGACCGCCCTGGCGATGGCCTTCGCGGGAGTTTTTCTCTTTCTGCCGTTGGCCAATGTCTTTGCGCAGGCACTTAGTCTTGGGTGGCAATATTATCAGGAATCCATCGCTCATCCGCACACGCTGGCCGCCATTCGCCTGACGCTGCTGATCGCGGCCATTTGCGTTCCATTAAATTGCCTGTTTGGACTGGCGGCGGCCTGGGCCATTGCCAAGTTTGAATTTCGTGGCAAATCACTGTTGACGGCGTTGATTGATTTGCCGTTTTCCGTTTCTCCCGTGGTGTCGGGTTTGATGATTGTGGTGTTGTTTGGAGCGCAAGGCTTCCTGGGGGAATGGTTGAGGGAGCGGGGCATTCAAATCGTTTTCTCCATCCCCGGCATGGTACTGGCAACGGTATTTGTGACCTTTCCTTTTGTAGCTCGTGAACTGATACCGCTGATGCAGGCGGCAGGATCGGATCAAGAGCAGGCGGCGTTGACCCTCGGCGCCAGCGGCTGGCGCACCTTCTGGCATGTCACTTTGCCCTCCGTGAAGTGGGGACTGCTTTATGGCATCATCCTCTGCAATGCGCGCGCCATGGGCGAGTTTGGCGCCGTGTCCGTGGTTTCAAGCCACATCGCCGGACTGACCGACACCCTGCCCTTGCGGGTGGAAAAACTTTACAACGAATACAATGCCGCCGGTGCTTTTGCGGTCGCCAGCCTTCTGGCGTTGCTGGCCTTGGCGACCCTTGTCATCAAAACCTGGCTGGAATGGCGCGTGGCCCGTGAGGAACAGTTGGCCCAACAAGGGCCGATGCTTTCTGCCGGCGATATTGCAGGGAATTCCGTGGAAAAATGAGTATTCAATTACGCAATCTGACCAAACGATTCGGCAACGTTGAAGCTGTAAGCGGCGTGAACCTGGAAGTTCAGGACGGCGAACTGCTGGCCTTATTGGGCCCCAGCGGGTGCGGCAAAACGACGGTGCTGCGGATGATTGCCGGTTTGGAGGAACCCACCGAGGGAGACATCTTCATCCACGGAGAACGGGTCAACCATGTGCCGGTGCAACGACGCAACATTGGTTTTGTTTTCCAAAATTATGCCTTGTTCAAAACGATGAATGTCTTCGACAACATCGCCTTTGGACTCAAGGTGAAAAAATGCAAGCCGGCAGAGCAGCAACGCAGGGTTCAAGAGTTGCTGAAACTCTTCGACCTGGAAGGCCTGAGCCAGCGGTATCCTCATCAACTGAGTGGCGGTCAACGCCAACGCGTTGCTATTGCGCGCGCACTGGCCATCCAGCCGCGTGTGCTGCTTCTCGATGAACCATTCGGGGCTGTGGATGCAAAAATTCGTCAGGAATTGCGCGAGTGGCTCGTGCATTTGCACGATGAATTGAACCTGACCACGATTTTTGTCACTCACGACCAGGAGGAAGCGATGGAAGTCAGCCGCCGGATTGCGATTTTCTCACGCGGGCGGCTGGAGCAGATTGGCACTCCACGCGAGGTGTATGAACAGCCGGCCAATGAATTTGTGGCGCGTTTTGTGGGGGTCATGAATGTTTTGGAAACTGTCGTGCAAAACGGTGTGGCGCGCTGCGGTGAATTGGAATTTCCTGCGCACGGTCTGGATGAAGGCCGCGCGATGCGCATCGGCTTTCGGCCTTATGCTGTGCAAATATCTCCTGATTTGGGCCAGTACCGTTACCGGGCCGTTTTACGTCACACCTTCTTTCTGGGCATCATGCTGCGCTTGGAATTGGAGCTGCCGTCCGGCTTAACCGTCCGGGCTCGCATGACCAAAGAGGAATACAACGCCCTGGGGTTGCATGATAATTGCGAGGTTTCCTTTCAAATCAAAGCGTACCGCATTTTGGCGCAGGAAGGGGCCCCTCTGCCCCCTGAGACGAGTCAAATCATCGAAATGCCTCCCAACTTGGGCGAAGGCATCTAACCCTCTGGCCGGTCAAACTGCGACGGCCAATGGCACAAACAGCGCGCTTGCATTTGATGCGCAGCCGTCAAATGATGTCCCCCATGGCATTGACGGCAGCCAAATCCCCACCACCCAAAAAGTTGCTGGGCATCGAAGGCGGTGGCACAAGCACAGTTGCTCTTTTTGTTCATGGCAACAAGGTAGTACGCCGTGAGTGCGGTCCGGCCAATTTGCATCTGGTTTCAGACGAACAACTGGCGGCTCTTTTGTCCAGTTTGGCCCGGCAATTTCCGCAGCCTGATGCGGTGGCCATTGGATTGCCCGGTGCCCGATTGGAATCGGATCGTGAGCGCATACGCCGCGCTGCCGCCCAATGCTGGCCCGGCACGCCCTGCCTGGCCACCAATGATTTGGAAACGGGGCTCGCCGCCCAGCCCGCCCGCCGTCCCATGCCACGGGTCCTCGTGCTCAGCGGCACCGGCTCCTGTTGTTACGGTCAAACCGGCGGGCGCGGCGTAAGGACGGGTGGATGGGGGCATTTGCTTGGAGATTGGGGGAGTGCCTATTGGATTGCCGTAACAGCGCTGCGACAAACCCTCGCCATCTACGATCACACCCGCCGCTGGCCTGCACTGGGAGCGCGCTTTTTGGCACGCTTAAACCTCAACGTTCCCGAAGATTTGATTGATTGGGCCAAAACCGCCACCAAGGACCAGATGGCCTCACTGGCCGTGACTGTGTTTGATTCCGCCAACGATGGAGACCGCCATGCACAAGCTGTGTTGGGCGAAGCAGCAACCCACCTGGCCAGCGACGCTGCCGCCTGCGCCAGACGCATTGCACGCCCCCGGCAGCCGGTGGAGTTTATTTTGGCCGGCGGCACCCTGCTCAAACAACCACGTTTTGCCGCGCGGGTGCGGCGCGAAATCCTCGCACGTTGGCCTCAGGGCAAAGTGGTCAGCTTGCAACGTGAAAGTGCATGGGGAGCAGTTGAATTGGCGGCAAGACTGGCTGGCACCGGCATCACTGCATCCAGCGGCCAAACCCAAGAACCGCCCGCAGTTGCGGAAGCCATACGTTCCCCTACCGAGGAACCCAATCCAAATTCCAAAAACCTCGACCGTCTGCCCCTGGCCAAGGCGATTGAACTGATGTTGCGTGAGGAACAAACGACACCTCAAGCGGTCAGGAAAGCATGCCGGGCATTGGAGACCACCATCAGGCACGTCGTCCGCGCTTTCCGCCGTGGTGGGCGTCTCATTTACGTGGGGGCCGGCACCAGCGGGCGTTTGGGCATCTTGGACGCGAGCGAGTGTCCCCCCACTTTCAGCGTTCCACCGGACATGGTGCAGGCCATCATGGCTGGCGGCCCGCAGGCTGTTTTTCAGGCCGTGGAAGGAGCGGAGGATGATGCCGCAGCCGGCTCCCAAGCCGTTGCGGGACGCGGCGTTAGCCGCAAAGATGTGGTGGTGGGAATTGCTTCGAGCGGGCGCACGCCGTTTGTTTTGGGTGCTTTGCAAGAAGCGCGACGGCGGGGCGCCTACACGATTTTGTTGCACTGCAATCCGCGATTGCAATTGCCCTCGAAAAATCAACCCCACCACTTTGTCTGTCTGCCCACGGGTCCCGAAGTTCTAACCGGCTCCACACGCCTCAAGGCCGGCACCGCCACCAAGCTGGCGCTGAACATCATCTCAACACTAAGCATGGTGCAGTTGGGGAAGGTCCTTGGACATTGGATGGTGGACATGCGCCCCACCAATTCAAAATTGCGCGCCCGCGCCGTGCGAAGCGTCACTGAACTTACAGGTGTCTCCGCCGATGCTGCACAGTCGGCCTTGGCCGCTACTGATTGGAACATACGATTGGCGGTGCGCCAACTTTCCCGCACCCGCCACCGTCATGGCAAGGAGGCCAGATAGTCTTTGATGAGTTGGACGTTTTCAGGAGGCGTTTCATACGGCAAACATCCCGTCCCCAAAAGGCAGTTGGGATGCCCATTCGTCAACGCCACAATCCGGTCAATTTCACGGTAAATGCGCTCGGGTTGGGAGCAGGCCACAATTGCGGCATCCATGTTCACCCGAATGCGGACATGTGGATGTTCCTTGCGCGCCCTGGCCACAAACGCCGCTTGGTCAGTCTCCACGTTGCACACGACAAAATGGGTGCCGGTGGACATCAATTCATCGTAAATCCGGTACGTGTCGCCTCCCATGATGCACGGAACAGGGTGCCCCACAATGTCCGCAGCCAAACTTAGAATTCGTTTGAGTGCGGGCAGCTCCAATTCCCGAAATTGACGCGGAGAGAGCAATGGCGGAGCGGCGGCTGATTCAAAAAAGGCAATATCCAATCCGGCCCCGGCAATGGCGCGACAAAACCGTGCCTGATTTTCGGCCAGTTGCATCAACCAACGAGCGGTCAATTCGGGGCGTAACGCGGCGTCTTCGCACAAGTTTTGGATTCCTCTCAAATTAAAGGCCACAGAAAACGGCCCCGCCACCGGAATGCGAACATCAGCCTCGGGCAATTCACGTTTCAAGCGTTGGCCAACTTCCAAAACCATGGGGAGGCGGCCATCGCGCAGCGGGTCAAAGGGGGGCAAATCCAATCCTTCTTCCAAGCTGTTGACGAGGGGCTCATGTATGGCCGGAATGCCGTTGCCTTCCGGTACTTCCACGCGCGCACCGTATGCCTCCGCTTCGAGATTGTAGATGTCAATGCCCACCACCACAGGGGAATGGCGGTAAGCCAACCAAGCTGCGCGGTGCCCGGCAAACATTAACTCGGGATCACGCGAAACCTCCCATGGCGTGTGCCCGGTAAAACGCGCTGCGTGTTCATACACGGCCGGTGTAAAGGGCAGGCTCATGAGGCTGCGGGCCCGCCTTCTACTTGCAGGGTCAGTTTGGAGGCCGAATCTACATCCAAATAAAGGACTGCATGGGACTGGCGGCGCAATATGGAGGCGGGGCAAGTCGTGCTGATGGGCCCCTCCAATGCTAGACGTACTGCCTCGGCCTTGCGGTGCTCCGGCACAATGCAGACCATTTTTCGCGCCATGCACAACGCCGGTACGGTTAACGTGTAGGCATACTGCGGGACGGCCTCCAGATTGGGAAAAGCCCCCTCTCCTACTTGTTGTTGGCGGCAGCGCTCGTCCAACTTCACCAACTTCATCAACCGTGAATCCTGAAAGTCCGCCACCGGCGGATCGTTGAACGCAATGTGTCCGTTTTCCCCAATTCCCAAACAGCACAAATCCGCCGGTTTTTCTTGGAGCAATGACGTGTAGCGGTCTATTTCGTTGAGCGGCTCCAAGGCTTCGCCTTGGATGAAGTGAAAGGCTTGGGGATGCACTTTCATCTGCAACCGCTCCTGTAAAAAGCGGCGGAAACTGGCCGGATGTTCCGGTGTCATTCCCAGGTATTCATCCATGTGGAAACAGATCACCCGTTTCCAATCTACATCCGGCAGAGTGGTCAATGCCGCGAGAAACTGCTCTTGTGAAGCCGCCGATGCGAAAATCACCCGTGCCTCCCCCTGTTGGCGAATCACATGGTTGAGGTAATCGCTCACTTCGGCTGCCGCTGATGCCGCCATGGCAGCCTGGGTTGCGTAAACGCGCACCGGCAGCTCCTCAACTTTGAAGAGGCGCAATAAACTCATGGTCTCATCGAAATTCAGCCCATTCAGGTTCCGTTTGGAAAATCCAACGGTAATATTCGTGCCCCTGCAATTTGGAGGCCGCCGCTTCGTCCACCACCACGGTGCACTTGGGATGAAGTTGCAGGGCTGTGGCGGATATCATGGCTGTGACCGGTCCCTCGACAGCCTTGGCAATGATCTCGGCCTTATGCGCTCCGGTTGCGAGCAGGATGCAACGCCGCGCGTCCAGAATGGTGCCTACGCCCATGGTAATGGCCCGACGAGGCACTTGTTCGGGGCTGCCAAAATAAATGGCATTTTGGGCAATAGTTGTCGGCGTCAATGCCTTGACGCGCGTCCGCGACAACAAAGCCGATAGCGGCTCATTGAAGCCAATGTGGCCATCGCGGCCAATCCCGAGAAGCTGCAGGTCCACCCCGCCAAAACGCTTGATAAGTTTTTCGTACTCCTCACATTCCTTGTCCAAGTCCGCTGCCATTCCATTCGGCAGATGAGTCATGCGCGGATTGATGTTCACGAGGTTGAACAGATGCCGCTGCATGTACTGACGATAAGAGTGAGGATCCTCGGGTGAGAGGCCCACGTATTCATCCAAGTTGAAAGTCCGGCAAAGTGAGAAGTCCAGGCCCTCCTCCCGATGCATGCGCACCAAATGCGCATAAACGGCCTCCATGGTTCCACCAGTCGCCAGGCCCAACACCATAAATGGATTTTCGCGCAAAGCCTTGGCAACCAACCGGGCCACCAACAGCGAGGCGGCTTCGGCATCTTGTTGAATAATGACTTCCATAATGATGATGTCCGGCCCTCAAAAATTGCATGAATTTTTCAGGCACAGTGTTGTGTTTTTCTGTCATCAACATAAACAAAGAACCGCCCGAGTCAAAACCTATCATTGAACGAACTCATCCTTTGGTCTATGTAGAGCTCCGAAAAATGGGTCTATATTCAAACCATGTCTGTGAAAACTGAGCCGCTTGTACCATCTGGTCCCCCGGATATTTACCAGCTTGCCACACGTGCAGCCGGTCCCAAGGGACGCCTTCCGCTTACCGCCGAAGATTTGCGCACACGTCCCAGCGGCGACTTGTTTGGCATGACACAAAACGCCGCCATGGGATGGAAACCTGAAGAATTAACCCGTCCTCATTTTCTAATTCTAAGCACACAGGGCGGCTTGAGAGATGCCGATGGGCAGCCCGTTGCTCTTGGCTATCACACCGGCCATTGGGAAATCAGTGATTTGGTGGCGGACGCTGCACGTGAGCTGCGGCGGTTGAAGGCCATCCCATTTGCCGGCTATTGCAGCGATCCTTGCGATGGGCGCACCCAAGGCACACTTGGGATGATGGACAGTCTGCCTTACCGAAATGACGCTGCCCAAATCTTTGGCCGGCTCATCCGCTCGCTGCCTACCACCAAGGGCGTGCTGGGCGTGGCGACTTGTGACAAGGGATTGCCCGCCATGATGATGGCACTGGCTGGGACGCGACATTTGCCGGTTGTGTTGGTGCCCGGAGGGGTGACTTTGCCTCCCGAATCCGGTGAGGACGCCGCGGCCATTCAAAGCATTGGTGTCCGCTTTACTCATGGCCTGATAAGCTTGGAGCAGGCTGCGGAGTGGGGTTGCCGGGCTTGTGCGACACCCGGCGGCGGCTGCCAATTCCTGGGCACCGCTGCGACTTCGCAAGTCGTGGGGGAGGCCCTCGGACTCACCGTCCCTCATGCTGCACTGGCGCCGTCGGGATTCCCTGTCTGGCACGATTTGGCCGTTCGTTCGGCCCGTGCGTTGGTGCGTTTACAACAACGCGGCCTGCAGTGCGCTGATGTGTTGAGCGAGGCCAGTCTCCGCAATGCCATGACAGTTTTTGCCGCATTTGGCGGCTCCACCAATTTGCTTCTGCATTTGCCGGCAATTGCTCATGCCGCCGGCTTGCCCCGCCCTGCTGTGCAAGACTGGCGGCGCATCATTCAACGCACGCCGCGATTGGTCAGTGCGCTGCCCAACGGACCAGTGCACCATCCGACGGTGCGCGTTTTTCTGGCCGGTGGCGTCCCGGAAGTCATGCTGCACTTGCGACGTTTGGGGTTGTTGGAAACCGATGCATTGACGGTCACCGGCGCAACGGTCGGTGAAGTTTTGGATGCGTGGGAAAAATCAGAGCGCAGGCGCAAATTCCGCCGCCTGCTCCAAGAAATGGATGGCGTGGATCCCGACTCGGTCATCCTGCCGCCGGAGAAGGCTGCTGCGTCCGGCCTGTCAGGTACTTTGATGTTTCCACAGGGCAACATCATGCCTGATGGTTCCGTTCTCAAAAGCACGGCTGTGGATCCAAAACTGTTGGATTCAAACGGCATTTATCACCACGAAGCTGCCATCAAATTTTTCCCGAGTGAACCCGCAGCCATGCAGGCGATTCGCGAGCAACGCATCGCCGCCGGAGACATCATGGTTATTGCAGGCATCGGCCCCATGGGCACCGGCATGGAGGAAACTTATCAAGTGACTTCCGCTCTCAAATACCTCCCTTACGGCGGACGCGTGGCCCTGTTGACCGATGGCCGGTTCTCGGGCGTTTCCACGGGGGTTTGTATCGGGCATATAGGGCCGGAAGCCTTGGCCGGAGGCCCCATAGGCAAGTTGCGCGACGGCGATATTGTCCGAATTCATCTCGATTTTCGCAGGTTGGAAGGGACCGTGGATTTAATCGGAGAAAAAGGACGCGCCGTCAGCCCCGCTCATGGTGAAAAAATCCTGCGCCGTCGCCGCTCCCATCCCGATTTGGCTCCACATCCCCGATTGCCCGCCGCCACGCGCCTTTGGGCCGCCCTGCAATCAGCCAGTGGTGGCGCCTGGGGCGGAGCGGTCTTTGACGTGGAAACCATTTGTCAGAAGTTGCAATCAACAAAACGCAAACGTTAACTGCTTTTGCTTGAGAAAACGCATCAGACAAGCCACCATGGTGACGATGCAGTTTCCACCGTTAACAATTTAAATCAACACATCCGCCCTTGTCCTTATGGCTAACATTTATATTGGCATCAACATGGAGTTTGTGCGGCACGACGACAAACCCTTCGAATGGGGCGTCAAAAAGGCCGCCGAATTGGGCTACAAATTCATCGAACCCATGGTCCACTGGGGTCGCGAATTGTTGAGCGAGGCCGGTTACTTCCACAGCGTGTCCATGCTCGACGATCCATTGCGCATCAAACGCGCTTGTGCAGAACACAAGGTGCGTCTCTCAGGTCTTTCGGCACACTGCCCGCTCATCAAACCGGAAATCAGCGTCGAGTATCTCAAGCAGGCCATCCGCTTCGCCGCCGAATGTGGCGCGCCAGTGGTGAACACAGATGAGGGACCCAAACCCGCTTGGACCACGAAGGCTGAAGACCACGTGCTCATGCGCTATACCTTGATGGAAGCGGCCAAAGTGGCTGAACCTCGCGGCATCTTGATCGGCTTGGAATGCCATCAACAATACAGCAAAACGCCGGCCGGCCTTGATAAGATTTATTCCCTGGTCCAAAGCCCGGCCATTGGCATCAATTTCGACACCGGCAACAGCTACCTGGCCGGAGAGGACCCCTATCCGTGGCTTGAACGGGTAGTGGACCGCCTTGTCCACCTTCACGCCAAGGACATCAGCATCCAACATTCCGCCGCAGAAAGGGGCAAGGTCACGGGTACGCCCGTTGGCTGCGCTTGTGGCGATGGAGTGATTGATTGGGAGCGCGTCATCAAAATCTGCCGAAAAGCAAAACGCGACATTGTGTTTTCTGTGGAATGCGGCACGGTGGATCAAGCCGAGCGCTCCATCAAACATTTGAAAAAATTGTTGTCTCAAAAGTAAGCATACACCGCCCCCGCAATCACGCCGCCAAGGGGGAAGAGGTCATGAACAAGCCCCCCAACCGGAAATGCACATATTCGGTTTTGACCCTCGCATGCTTATGGGCATGGTCAATCGTCGCAGCTTCCTTATATCCAAAAACGGATTGGCCGGAAGGTTCACCTGAAGAGTTTGGTCTGGACGTAAAACTGTTGCATGCGGCGCGAGATTACGCCATCAGCGCGGGCGGCTCCGGATTGATCGTGCACCGTGGCAAGGTCATCCTCCGTTGGGGAGATTCCAATGCCTTGTATGATTTGAAGTCCACCTCCAAGTCCATTGGTTGCATGATTCTGGGCTTGGCGCTCAAAGATGGCAAAGTTCGACTGGATGCCCCCGCCATCAAATATCACCCAGACATTGGCATTCCACCAGAAACCAACCGACTGACCGGCTGGCGGGAGCGAATAACCCTACGGATGCTGGCCGACCAAACCGCTGGTTTTGACAAGCCCGGCGGTTATGTACCCTTGTTATTCGAGCCGGGAACTCAATGGCATTACAGTGACAGCGGCCCCAACTGGCTGGCGGAGTGCCTGTCCCTGGTTTACGGCCGGGATTTGAACGATTTGTTGTTCGAACGCATTCTCACGCCCATCGGCATTACGCAAAAGGACCTTCGATGGCGCAATCATGCCTTTCGCCCTGACCTCATCAACGGCATTAAACGCCGTGAGTTTGGCTCCGGATTTCATGCCAACGTCGGGGCCTTGGCTCGCATCGGTTACCTGCATTTGCGCGAGGGGTGGTGGGAGGACAAGTCCATTCTGCCCCGGGAGTTTTTGCAAACCATTCGAACCCCAAATCCGGCCCTGGCCAAGTTGCCTGTAAGACTGCCTGAAGAATATGGGCGTGCTTCAGCCCACTACCAAATGCTTTGGTGGAACAATTTTGACGGTACACTCAAAAATTTTCCCAAGGATGCTTATTGGTCATGGGGGTTGTACGATAGTTTAATCGTCGTGGTACCGAGTCTGGATTTGGTTGTTGCACGTGCCGGCTCATCATGGCCACGCAAACCCAAAGCAGACCACTACGATGTATTGCGCCCCTTTTTTGAACCCATCGCCGCCGCCTTTCCACGCCACAGCCTTGCACCGCTAAATAAAAACCAGCCATAGGTCTTGGAAACCAGGCCCTCCGGGAAATTACGCGGGAAACAAATGAAAAATATACGGGGACCGCATGACTACCGTGCACTTGCCTGCACCTCTTCCATGCGCCGGTAGAGGCGTCCCTCCCACCACGAGTCGTTCAGCCGCAAATTGCGTTGAATGGCCCAAACTTCCTGTGAGGATTTCTCACGGTTGGCCAGGGTGTAAAATGGAATGGCCAGGAAAGGACGGCCATCAGCACGCACACCTCGAATGACAGTCACACCCCCCAACCATTGAGGGCGATGCTCCGTTTGAAATTGCGGGTCATCTCCCAATTCCACCTTTGCTTGCCCCTCGTTGTCCAGTCCCTCAAATCCATAAACCAGCGGCCCACGCTGCAAAGCCACCTGCCCGCGGCAGGCTTGCACATTTGGATGCGCCACCCATCTTTCCACCGGCATGGCCATCTCCACTTCCACTACATCGCCATCCCGCCATTGCCGTTCCAAACGGACATACCCTCGCTCACGCGGTGGTGGCGGCTGAAGAGCCGCGCTGTTGCATGTCACTGTCATCTGCCGGCACCATCCGGGCCAGCGCACGAACAATGTGGCTTGTTGCGGTTTGGCACTCCGAACAGTCAGGCGAACACGGCCAGACCAAGGATATTCTGTCTGCACTTCAAGTTGCATGCGGCCTGCAGCCAACGGCACTGAAACCGTGCCGCCGATGTACAGGTTCACATACACCTCATTTGTCGTGTAAGCATAGGCATACCGCCCTGCCTGCAAGATTGTGCGGGAAAGGTTCGGCGGACAACATACCCATGAGTTGTACCGCGGTCGGTCGCGGTCGCTTAACGGGTTTTGGTAATAACTGTTGGTGCCCGAGAGGCCCAGTCCGTGCAACACACCATTGTAGAGCACCCGCTCAAGCACATCCACGGCCTCGGCATGCCGCTCCAAAAGAAACATGCGGTGCGCAAAGTCCGCCAAACCACAGGCGGCACACGATTCATAATAACCGTTGTGGGGCAGCTCGTAATCCTCCCCCAAAGCCTCATGCTCGGATCGCGGACCGATGGCTCCGGTCACAGCCATGCGCCGCAGAGTGACACAATCCCAAAAACGATTGGCTGCCAGCCGGTAATCCGCGTCACCTGTTTCAATCGCCAAATCCGCAACTCCGGTGGCAAAGAAAATGGCGCGCACGGCGTGGCCTTCCAACGTGCGCTGCTCACGCAATGGCAGATGGTCTTGAAAGTAAGCGCGCGGGGTAGGTCCTGCCGGGGTGACTTTGCCATGTCCGCGCCATTCAACAAAAGCGCGGGCCAACTGCAAATAACGCGCCTCGCCGGTAAGGCGGTACAATTCCACCAAGGCCATTTCCAATTCGGCGTGACCACAGAACCCCGGTTTTCCCCGTGGCCCCAAAAAATGTTCAAATGCCTGGTCCGCCGCCCGCCGGGCAACATTCAATAGATTGGTTTTGCCGGTGGCCGCATAATACTCAATAGCTGCCTCAATCAAATGCCCCAGGACATAACCATCATGGGACCCATCGAGAAATTTTGGGTCCCAAGGAGGTTTGCCGGAATTGAGGATGTACACGTGCACATAGCCATCGGGCCGTTGAACCTTTTGTAACATGGCCACCAATTCATCCACCCGGCGCTCAAGGGCGGCATCCCGTTGCATGGCCAAGGCGTAAGCAACGGTTTCAAAAAACTTGTAAAGATTGGCTTCGTCCCATGTTCCATTCAAATCACCCGTGACTTTTTGTCCTGCCGCATGGCGCAGCGCCCGCTCATTCCATTGCATGTAATGCCACGAATGGGGAATTGTCTTCTCACGAATGACCTGAAACTTGGGCGCCCAAAAAACATCCTGCGCCTTCACCGCATCGACTGGCGGGGATTTGAGCGGCTCACCCGCAATGAGTTTCACCGCACATATTGCAATCCCCAACCATCCCAGGCCGGGCGCGTGCAAATGCAGCAACAATGAGGACCTCACGGCGTTTTATTTTTTGCCGGTGATGCGCTTGATGTATTCAACCTCCTCCGGCTTGTAGGGTGTGCCGTCTTTGCGGAAGATGTCATGGAACCACAGCGGCGGCTCGCCAGTGTAGGCTTTGCGCCAGGAGTCCCAGGGGAAAATCGTCTGAGTCTTGCCGTCCACAAAACCCCAATTATAAGCGGCCACCTTTTGTTGCTTCAGATAGCCGAGGATGGGGTCAAATGTACTGCCCTGCGGACGCGCCATGTATTCGGTGCACAAAATAGGCCGGTTGTATCGGCGCAAGTTTTGCACGCACCGCTGCATCTCTTCCAATGGTCCGTAACAATGATAACTGATGACATCCGATTGCTCCAAACAGTAGCGCTCCATCGGGGTTAACTTGGCGGGGTCACCCCAGTTGCCTATCCACACACCCGCCGTTAAGGGTTGAGACGGGTTCACCTCGCGGGCCCAGGCAAAGGTTTTGCGAAGCAGTTGCAAGGCCAGGTCAGCCTTGTTTTCCGGCTCATATTGTCCGTAGCTGCTGTTGTTGCGGTTGTCCGGCTCGTTGAACAAGTCCCATACATGCACCCGGCGGTCATTGCGAAAGTGCCCGATGATGCCGGTCACGTATCCCTTTAATTCATCATGCCGGGCCGGGTCTTTCAAAATATCCAACCCGGGTGACTGCACCCAGCCGGAGTTGTGGACAAAAGGCTTGGGGGCAGGTTGCGGGCCTGGTTTTGGAAACGGATGCCACACGCTGTCGAAGAGCACAAACATGACGCCGATTTTGTGGCGGTCGGCAATTCGCAGAAAACGCTCGATGCGCTCGATGAAACCCTTGCTGTCCTGCCGCCATGGAATGTCGTGCAAAAACACACGAATGCTGTTGAATCCGAGCTGCTCGGCCCAACCCAACTCACGATCAATCGTGGCCGGATCAAAAGTGTCGGCCTGCCACATTTCAAGCTGATTGATGGCGGTGCTGGGGGCAAAGTTGCATCCCACCAACCATCCCTTTTGCTCCAGCCATGCATTGGCTTTGGCTTCAGACCATCGCCCTGTTTCCGCAGTCAGGCCTTGAACGATCCCCAAAGCCGCAGTCAACAAAATCATCCACCACGTTTTCATAATTTTCATGCGGTTTATCCTATCGTACATCCACAAGCGTGGACAATCCTATTTGACCACTTGAAAGGCTGGAGCCCCCTGCCTATTTGCCGCTGAGCTCTGCGGCCAGTAATTGCCCCAAGGCCTCCGGCTCCCGCAGCGATCCGCGTGCCTCTACCCGTTGCATTTTTCCTCCTACTTCCGCCACCGCTCGCATGTGCAAGTGGTCTCCCTGCACTTCGGCATAAGCAGCCACTGCACTATGGCACCCCCCACCCATGGCTTTCAAAAAGGCACGTTCGGCGGTCACTGCCTGCCAGGTGTTGTAATGGTTCAGTCGTTGGCAGATGGCAGCCGCCCGCTCATCTCCCGCCCGGACTTCGATTCCAATCGCAGCCTGCCCGGGACACGGCACCATCTCATCCAAACCCAACTTCACCGCGAGCAATCCATCCGGCACAGCGTCACCCAATAAACGTCCGTGAGCATCCACATGAAAATGCAATCGCTCCATGCCGGCAGCGGCCAATATAATCGCATCCAGCTCGGCACGGTTGGCCAGTTTCTCCAGGCGCGTGACCACATTTCCCCGCAATTCAACCAGTTTGAAATCCGGTCTGCGCGCCCGCACTTGGGCCTGACGGCGTGCGCTGCTGGTGGCCAAGGTGATTCCTTGCGGCAGGTCTGCCAAGGTCATCCCGGCTTTGAAGCCGCGCCTTTGAGAATGGCCGGGGGACCATTCTTCGACTTGGGGTTTGGAGGCCTCCGCAGCCAACCATTCCGCATCCCGGTAAATGAGCACATCACGAGCATCGGCGCGTTTGGAGACGGCGCCCAAAACCAGTCCGGAGGGTAAATCCACCGGCAAATCCTTCAAACTATGCACCGCCAAATCCGCCTGCCCCTTGACCAAAGCCACTTCAAGCTCCTTGGTGAACAACCCCTTGGGCAGGTTCTCCTTGGGGCGGGCCAGCGATGCGGTCTGCAATTTGTCGCCGGTGGTCTTGATGATTTTGATTTCAAATTCCAACCGTGGAAATGCTGCGCGACACTGGTCCAAAATGGCGTGAGTTTGGGCCAGCGCCAAGGCGCTGCCGCGGGTGGCCAAAATGATGGGACGTTCTTTTGCCATGCAGGCTGGCCGACACCCAATAAGGCGCGGCACAGCTCTTACTTTTTCGCAACCACCGCCTTCCGTCAAATGGGAAGTAACCGCCTAGACAGGAAACGGTACTTTAGAAATCGCGCTTGGGAACCGGCAAAATCGCCGGACGCTCCCGCTGCTGTTGTGGCGTGCGTGGTGTCTCGGACAAAATATTGGGGGTGTTCATGGGTAGAGCGCCCCCCACTGAACTTCCTCTTTTCTCCTCAAACAAACTGCCCGACGACCGGCGCAACGAGGGCAAATCCTGAACCCCAGGTGACTTCAAATCCCGGCTCAACCCGCCGACCTCGCGCAACACGCTCGGGCCAATGGTGGGTGTTTCCGCCACAGCCGGCGATTGCAAACCCAAGCCGCTTTGCTTGCGGCCTTCCTGCAAATCGTGGTACGTCCGGCTTTCCAACATCAAACGGTATTCCTGCCGCTTTTCCTCCCGCAACCGCTCTTGTTTCATTTCTTCGTGAGAAGCGCGGAAAAAGTCGCTCAAACTTAATTCGCCCCCCGCAGCGGCTCGGTCCACCGTACCGCGGCTCCATGACCCCTGGCCTTTGTTATCCGAATCGAGGATGGAACGAATGGCGGGATTATCAGAAACCCGGTGCGCTCCCAATTCGTCATCGCGATTTCCTAAATCCATCGAATCCATGCCCTGCCGCCCCCGCTGGTCAGGGCGATTTCCAAAAGGCGTTGTGCCGCTTTTTTCATTCGAATTGCCGCTCCGGCCCTCTTCCAGGCGTCCACCACGCTGTTTGAAATATTGTTCCATGAGAGTGGGCTTTTGCATGGGGCGTCCATCCGGCCCCATGCGTTCCACCTTGAAAATTTCTTCTGCCGTGGGCTGGCGGGCTTGATCTTTGGGCAACGCAAAAATCCAACTGTTCTGCCAACCGGCCTTTTCACGATCGCTCTTCTCCGGCAGCGAAGGCGCGGGCATTGGCATCAGCAACTGCGGGGGCACCACGGGACCCAGCGAGCTGTCCGGACGCAACGACTCAAAAGGACGTTCCAAATATTTTTCCAGTGGGTTACCGCCCGGTTTGGCCGGTTGAACTTTGTTTTGATCGGTGGTTGAAAATTTAATCGGCTCGCCCGCCCCGACGCCGACAACGGCCAAACACAACACCAGCGCCACGGCCAGCTTGCGCCAAGCCATCCGCCACACAGGATTATTTGCCACCGGTGTCATGACTCGTTCCTACTATAATCGCGCACTATGGCGGGGTCAACCGCACCTTTTGCACATCAAATCCATTGTCTTCACGACCTCGCCCCTTATAATGCCAATCGAACATGGCGAACGGCACAAACATCCGTTGGCTGCCCACGGGCCGAGAGGATTTTCAAAACAAGCTCCAAGCCATCGAACAGGCCCGCGCCAAAGTTCAACTCGAAACCTATATTTACACGGCCAGCCCTCCGGGAGAGGCCCTGCGGGATGCATTGATACGCGCAGCCAAGCGCGCGGTTCAAGTGCAGGTGCTCGTGGACGCCTTTGGGTCTATCGAGCTGCCGGATACCTTTTGGGAGCCACTCCGTCAGGCCGGCGGAGAAGTCCGTTGGTTCAACCCTCTGGCTCTTGGCCGCTGGGGTTTCCGTGACCACCGGAAATTATTGGTTTGCGATGAAACTATTGCATTCGTGGGCGGCTTCAATGTGGCACCGGAATACACCGGAGACGGAGTGACCGAAGGTTGGTGCGATCACGGCGCTTGCATCCAAGGCAGCCCCGCAGCCGATTTGTCCGATGCTTTCGATGTCATGTTTGCCCGCGCCGATTTTCGCCATCCCCGCCTCGCCCGCCTCCGTCGCAGCGCCTTTCGCCGCCACCTGCCCCATGACGATTGCGAAATCCTGCTTAGCGGGCCGGGTCGTGGACGCAACCCGTTGAAAAAGCGCCTGCATCAAGACCTCCGCGCGGCCCGTGAAGTGCGCATCATCAGCGCCTATTTCCTTCCCACCTGGCGCATCCGGCGTGAACTGGGCCGGGTGGTGCGACGAGGCGGGCGCGTGCAAATCCTGCTGGGCGCCAAGTCCGATGTACCCGTAGCCCAATTTGCCGCCCGCAGCCTTTACGGCCGGTTGATGCGTGCCGGCATCGAAATCTATGAATACCAGCCGCAAATCCTTCACGCCAAATTAATCATGGTGGACAACGCCGCCTACATTGGCTCTGCCAATCTTGACAACCGCAGCCTGCACATTAACTACGAGCTGATGCTTCGCCTGTCCAACCCCTCCGCCGTGGAAGGTGCCCTCCGTTTGTTTGAACAAGACCTGCTTCATGCATCCCGCATAGAGCCACGCTCCTGGAGAAAAAATGTCTCCCTTTGGGAAAAACTGAAACAACGCTGGGCTTACTTTTTATTGGCCCGCGTGGATCCCTTGATTGCGCGCCGCCAATTGCGACACCTTGACACATAGAGCCAACGGGATTTGACGCCCGTCCCCAAGGTACTTAAAGTGGGCGTGTGAAATTCCATTTGCGCCTCTGCCGACCTCGATGCGGCTTTGGATTTGCCGCCGTTATCGGTTGCTTTCTCGTGCATTTATCGCTGCTCTCGGCTGCCCCGGCATTGCCGGAGCATGTGAGGCAGATTGACCTTATTCACTTCTCCCATACGGATTACGGATTCACCGATCACCCGGCCGTCTGCCGCGATTTGCAAGTGCGTTATCTCGATGTTGCCCTCGATACCATCAAAGCCACACGGACATTGCCTCCTGAAGCCCGATTCCGTTGGACGGCTGAGACCACCATTGCGGTGTTGGATTGGTGGCAACGGGCCACCCCCGAACGCCGCCAAGATTTCTTGGAAGCCGTAAGGCAGGGTCAGTTGGAGATTACAGCCCTCCCGTTCAACAACACCCCATTCCTCAATGCCCACCAATGGCAGACCATGATCCACTGGTTACCCGAAGAATTGTGGAACCAATTCAAACCACAAACCGCCGTTCAAAACGACGTCAACGGCTTTCCCCGCGCCGGTGCCAAGGTGCTGCTGGATCGTGGCGTCCGTTATTTGTTCACCGGTATCAACAGTGACAGCGGCGGCCCGCCTCTGCCGCGTCTGACCACCTTTTGGTGGAAACAACCCGATGGAAGACGGCTTTTCGTGTATCTGAGCCTTCCTTATGGAGACGGTTTCTTCTTTTTTGAAACGGTGGAGTGGCGGCGCGGCCCTCTGCCGCGTGCCGCGGATGGAACCTACCGCCCTCCTCGCGCCGGTGACATCCTCAAAACCGACGAAGCCTCACTTCGCAAAGCTCATGAACGCTGCCTCAGCCGCCTCCGGGAGTTTGAAAAAAACGGCTACCGTCTGCCTGTCCTGGCTGTGTCCATGACAAGCATGTGGCGTTACGACAACGATCCTCCTTTCCCGCCCTTGTCCGATTTTGTAGCCGCTTGGAATCGTCTGGGCCTTCAACCTTCACTGCGCATCACAACCGTCACAGAAGCAATGCGCGATCTCGAAAAGGCCGCCGGCGCCACGGCCCCGGAATACACCGGCGAATGGACCGATTGGTGGGCCAACGGCACCGCCTGCGCTCCGCGCGAAGTCGCCGCCAGCCGTTTTGCCAAACGTTACCTCGCCGCCGCCGAGTCTCCCGTCTTTGGGCCACTGGATGCTCCCACCCGCCGGCGCATGACGGAATTATGGCAGGATTTGAGTCTTTTCGACGAGCACACCTGGGGCTCCGGCATGAGCGTGGGACAGCCCTACAGTCTGGACGCCCAAGGTCAGTGGAATGAAAAGGCTCGATTTGCGTGGCGTCCGATGGCCCTGGCCGAGTGGTTGCTCGGCCAACGCGCTCGCACCCGCCTGGCTAATGAAGCCCAAGGGTTGTGGGTGGCCAACCCCGCCTCCGCCCCCTTCTCCGGTTGGGCCACCATCATCACCTCATGCCTTCGCGAAGAGACCCATTCGATAGCCGACCCCACAACCGGAGCTCGTTTCAAACTGTACTATGAACCAGGCCCCCTGTGGGGGCGTCCATCCAAGCCGGAGGACTTGAGCTATGAAGACGTCTCCGCCACTTTCCCGGATCGCTCCCCTAATCGCTTCGCAAAATTCTGGGTGGATAATTTGCCCCCTCACAGCCTTAAACATTATCTCCCAAGTCGTGACAAAACGGAGGACGCCCCACTTGGCGGTGCTCCTCCTTTAGTTGTCACGAATGAAATGGGCTGGCCCATCGCAGCCACCTGGCCCGGAATGAGCAAACCGCTCTTCACAAATGGTTTTGGTGATTTTTTGAGTGTCCAAGTCAAAGGACTTGCTCCCCGCTGGGTGGCTCAAGACATCTGGCACACCCAAGACCCCGCGCGCAAAGCCCAACTTCAAAAAGAAAAACTCGAATTCATTTCAGCCGTGCCGCACAACCCTGCCCACATGGAGACCACCCCCCATACCATCCTCTACACCCAACGCTTCAACCATCCCCGCCTGCGATGGGGTACGCGCAAACTTGAATTGTGGAAACGTGAGCCACGCGCCAGGCTCACCGTCCGCATCCATCGCATCTCGTCTTTCGACGCGGAGTTGCTGTGCATCGTCAATCCCGTCCCCTGCAATGGGACACTGCCCCGTTTTAGCAGTGGCGGCATGGGGTTCACCCCCTTTACCGACCAACTGCCCGGGACATGCCGCGATTACTTCGCCATTGATGGATGGGCCCGTTTTAACACGCCCGAAGGCAGTTGGCTCTGGGTCACTCGCGACGCTCCATTGGTCACCGTGGATGGGCCGCACCCTAAATCCCATATAAGCGCTCCGCCGCCGCAAACCGGGCGGATGCTGGCCATTGTGTATGATAATTTTTGGTACACCAATTTTCAGGGGGATAGCCCGGGCGTAATGGAATTCCAATTTGATTTGGTGTGGCGGCCGCGGTTGGAAACGGACGCTGAATCTGAGGCGCTGGCCACCGCATTGGTCACTGAGCCCATCCTGGTCATCAATCCTTCCCAACCGGAAAATGCGGCGATGCTGCAACGGTTGTTCAAACCTTGAAAAACAGCGGATGTCCTTTTTGTGTCACTACGCCAACAGAACTAGGGATTAGAACTTGTATTAATATAATACATTTAGAAACTAGGATTGACTTTTTCCTCAATGCACATAATTTTACTTGTGATTCGGGTGGCAGTACGTTTCTTCAGCGGGGTCCCCCACCCCCACCTCCTTGGCGTCTGTTGCCCGAATCACTTTTTTATTTTTCCTGTTGACGCCCACGACGAGGTTGCATAGTTTTCTCGTCCCCAACGCGGGGGCGTAGCTCAATTGGTTAGAGCGCTGCCCTGTCACGGCAGAGGTTACGGGTTCGAGCCCCGCCGCTCCCGCCATTTTTATTTCCAACTCTTTCCCCCCCAAGACCCAAGGGTTGAAACGCAAATGCGGATTTACGGAGATTGTGCAAGGAGCCGTAGCGCCTGATTAGGGTGCTCGGCGTATATGGCAAGGCGGGCATTGGTTTTCTGACCGGCGATTTGAGCCGGTGTGCCGGTGGAGTTAACCACTACCAAGTAACCACTGTTACCCACGCGCAAACGTGCGGCAGTGGCCTTTTCGCCCGGCATGGGCTGGGCATTAGAATCCAAAACAGCCACTCTTTCCACCGCCGGCGCTGTACCATTCACGGACACGGCCCAAACCAAGGCTGCCGAGCGGGCTTGAGGCAAACGGGTAATCACCATCGGCACACGGTCTTCCGTATGCGCTCCCACACCGGTGCCGGTAATGTAGGTCACGGGGCCCCCCGCTGGCGCACCAACCCAGTGCAACGGTGGCGGGGTTCCAATGTCCCATTGAAGCTGCAGGCCATCAGCGCGAACCACACTTTGGCAATCCCGCAGGTGGCTGTATCCCGGTTTTTGTGAAGGTGTAAACGGCTGGGCGTTGGGAGGGTGCGTTAATTTGCCGTGATTATAGTAGGCGAAATCCAAGGTATGTTCCCGCTCGGCGGCAACTTGGTCCACAAACAACAGATACGCCCCATTTAAAAGTGCGATGGTGCGCCGGAATTCCACACCGTTGTATATGTTTCCTGCGGTGGCAGTTACCGCGGCGACATTGTTGGTGGCCACAAAGGCTTCACATTTCCCCTCGGCAGGGCGCTGGGATGTTTCATCCACGGTAAGTGTGTTGTGTGCTATGGTGGTGCGATACCAGGCTGATTGAATGGGGACACCGTAATTGGCGGTGCCGGGGTCTGGGGCCAGGATGCGACCGCGGCCATAAGTTACAAATCCTAATTTATCGGGGTGCCCGTGGCCACCTCCATGAGGGCCATAATCAAGACAAAGCCACAAGGCATTGGTCCCCTGGCCCGAACATAAAATGGCATTGCCTGTGGCCGGATAGTTGCCGCTCACCATAGGCAGCTCTTGCCCGCGCTTCACGTCGGTGCGGCCATGCAACAAGGCCCATTCGGACTGTCTGTTGTATCGGGATAACACGGCTGCATAAGCGGCTTCACCGTAGCGGGTAAAGGCAAGCTCGTAGAGAGAGGCCCCCTGCACGACATTCACCGTACCTGAGTCATTAAATGCCGGCAGGTGCAAATCCGGCATGCACAACCGCAGCGGTGCATCAAACATCCTCTTAAACTCCGGACCATAAAGGTTGATGCCGCAATGGTGGGCCGCCTCCACAAATGGCGCCAACGCCGACATGGTGTAAAAATGGTAGCCCCATGCGTTTTCGTACCACGGGCCGTCCGCGCTAACACCTTGACGCATTTGGGCCAAATATCCGTTCGGTCCATTGATGGCCTCATCCACCAATGCCATGTCCCCCAACAACAAACCCGTCATCCCCACGGCTGAATTTTTCCAACATTGAATGTTGTGAATCCCCATTTTGTGGTTCCGAATCACTTGCGCAGCCGGGTAGAGCAGTCCATCGGCAAGTCGCCGACGTTCGGCGTCGCTCATGGTGCTCCACACCATGTCTGCCCCCCCAAGCATGATTATCAACCATGTAGATTCATCAAGGGTTTGGGGCCCCACCTTGCCGCCGCCCACCTTTGCCTGGCCTTTAATATCGTGCAGCGGGTAATCTTGATACTTGGCGGCGTAAGCGAGCAGGATTTCGCGCGCCTTGGCGGCGTATTCCGGTTTTCGGGTGAGTTGGTACACAATCCCCAGCGTGCGGGCGGCAACGGCGAGGTTGTTATGTTCGGTCATCAAGACCACATCATCATAGGGGTAACCTGTGAAAACTTCGCGATCCACGGGACAGACATGGCGCGTGGGGCTCTCCTGCCGCAAGCGCGCACCGTGCTTGGGGCAGGAATAATAATGGTACCACTGACCCCCGCGGGGCGGAAGTTGGATGTCGCGCTTCAACCACGCATCGGCACTGGCTTGCAGGCGTTTGAAATGGGCATCGGCCCAAGGTTGCCCGGAAATTCGCTGCTGGATTACCGGCAGATCCTTCTCTGTGAACAAAAGACGGGGATGCGCCGGCAAATCATTGGTGCGGGGCAAAACAAGCCCTGCGCCCTCCATCACGCTAACAAAGCCTGTGAGTGCGGCAAAACATGCCGCCATCCGGAAAACAAAAGGTTGCTTCACGCCTATTGGACGCTCCTGAGCGGCAATTTATTGATGCCGCTGCCGGCGTAATTTTACGATCAATCCACCCCGATAAACGCCACAACCAAGTCATCGGGCCATCAAGGATGGGGCGGGAGCGCTAGAAACCGGCGTGCTCCGTGCGGGCGATGATTTCCTCTTGGAGCGCCGGCGCCAAATCGCAAAAGTAATCGCTGTAACCGGCCACCCGCACGATTAAATCTCGATGTTCCTCCGGATGCGCCTGGGCCCTGCGTAACGTCTCTGCACGCACCACATTGAACTGCACGTGGTGTCCATCCATTCGAAAGTAACTCCGCACCAGCGCCGCCCACTTGTCCACCCCGTCCTCGTCCGCCACCAAAGCAGGCGTGAATTTCATATTGAGGAGCGTGCCCCCGGCCTTGAGGTGGTCCATTTTGGACGCCGAGCGAATCACTGCGGTGGGACCACGCCGGTCGGCCCCCTGCACAGGAGAAATGCCCTCCGACAAAGGTTGGCCGGCAAGTCGCCCATCCGGTGTGGCCCCGGTGACGGCCCCAAAATAAACGTGGCAGGTGGTGGGAAGCATTTCGACGCGGTACCGTCCGCCGCGTGAGTCAGGGCGGCCGTCCAAGATTTCCACACAAGTGTTGAAGATGCGCACCATGAGTTCATCGGCGGCATCGTCGTCATTGCCATACTTGGGCGTTTGATTGAGAAGCTTTTGACGAAGGCGCTCGTGGCCTTGGAAGTTGGCTGCCAGTGCCTTCATCATTTCCGGCAGCGGGGTTCCATTGCCGTTGGAGGAAAAACAATGTTCGCGGAACGCACTGAAGCTGTCGGTCAAACTTCCCAAACCGACGAACTGAATATAGGTGTTGTTGTAACGGGCTCCACCGGCGTTGTAATCCAGACCCTTTTGGATGCAGTCATCAATGATGACCGAGAGGAAAGTAGCGGGCATCCGTGTGGCGTAAAGCTGCTCGATGATAAGATTGCCACGAAGTTTGATTTCGACAAAGTGCCGCATTTGCTTCTGCCAGGCGGCAAACAAATCCTCAAAGGAATGGTAATCCTCAGGGCCACCGGTGGGCAATCCAAGCCGCCGCCCCGTGCGCGGATCCACACCGTTGTTCAAGGTGATTTCCAACACTTTGACCATGTTGAAATAGCCCGTCAGGATGTACGCCTCCTTGCCAAAGGCCCCCACCTCCACGCAACCGCTGCACCCGCCGGCGCGGGCGTCCTCCAGGGATTTCCCCTGCCGCAACTGCTCTTGCACCACGGCATCTGCATTGAAAATGGAAGGGAATCCATACCCATGCCGAAGCACGCGCAGCGCGTGCTTGAGCAAGGCATCCGGCGTCTTGCGTGAAAGCTGCAAATTGGAGCTGGGTTGCAACAAGTGCATCTCCTCGATGATGTCGAGAAGCATGTGAGATATTTCATTCGAGCCATCCGAGCCATCCGCAAGCAGTCCTCCAATATTGATGTTGGCAAAGTCGGTGTAAGTGCCGCTTTCCTCGGCGGTGACCCCCACTTTCGGCGGAGCCGGATGATTGTTGAACTTGATGAAGAAACACTCCAGCAGCTCCCGCGCCGATTCCGGCGTGAGCGAACCATCGGCAAGGCCCTGCTGATAAAACGGCCATAGATGTTGATCCAAATGACCGGGATTAAAGGAGTCCCACCCGTTCAATTCCGTGATGACCGCAAGATGACAAAACCAGTACGCCTGCAGGGCTTCGTGGAAATTGCGCGGCGCGTGGGCCGGCACATGACGGCAAACCGAGGCAATGCGAAGCAACTCCTCACGCCGACGTGGGTTCTGCTCTGTCTTGGCCTTCTCCTCCGCAAGTGCAGCGTGGCGTTCGGCAAAGAGAATCACCGCGTCACATGAGATGGACATGGCGCGCAATTGCTCGCGCTTGGCCAGGGCGTTCGGGTCATTCAAAAAATCCAGCCGCTCGATGGCAGCGGCAATGTCGCGTTGAAAATCGCGCAGTCCTTTCCGGTAAATCTTGTCGTCCGCCACGGTGTGGCCGGGTGCGCGTTGCTCCATGAACTCGGTGAACAAACCGGCCTCATAAGCCGCCAGCCATTCCGGGGACATCTGGGCAAAGATGTGCTCGCGCATGGTGCGACCGCGCCAGTAGGGAATCACCGTTTCGGCATAGGCGCGCAGGCACTCCTCGTCCACATCGTAATTCGTTTTGGGGCGTGAGTTTAGAATCCGAAGGTCCTCCAAACTGTGGCAGGTCAGCTCCGGATAAGTGGGCACGACCTTGGGCCGGGGACCGCGTTCTCCGACGATCAACTCGCCATCGCCAAGATAAATGGTCTTATGCTCACAAAGGTGGTAAAAGTTCAGGGCGCGCATCATGGGGACCGAATACCGGCCTTCGTTGGCCTTGTAAAACTCCGTCACCAAGAGGGCGCGCTCGGCGGAAAGGCAAGGCCGCGCATCGAGGCTGGCTTGCCGTAAACGTGCAGTGCGTTCGGTCATAACTTCAAACTACCGGCTCCTCAAAGGCCGTCAATCCGGCATTCATCCACAGCAGACCGGAGCAGGCTAAACTGTTTAGCCACCCACCTTTACGGGAACACCGGAACATTGAAGCAGTTCGGCTGCGCGACTGAGTTGTTCCGGTGTGGGCGGTACAACTTCGGGCAGCCGGTACTCGGTGCCCAACCGCACAAATTTGGCAGCGCCTGTGGGATGGTAGGGCAGAACATTGATTTGTTGGATGTGTCGCAACTTTGCCAGAAATTGCCCCATGGCCGCCAAATGCTCCGGTTCGTCGTTCACGCCGGGAATCAACGGAACCCGCGCCCAAATCCGACGATGTACCGCATCCAAAGCCTGCAAATTGGCAAGAATGAGCTGATTGGAAACACCCGTAAAATGCCGGTGTTGTGCCTCGTCCATGTGCTTCAGGTCAAACAGCACCAGGTCGGCCTTCCTCGCCACGGATAAAAAAGTGTCTGTGGGTGCGAAACCACACGTATCCAAGGCACTGGACACCCCCTTCTTTCGGCAGGCATCCAATAATTCCGACACAAAGGGCGCTTGGGTCAGCGGTTCACCGCCCGAAAATGTTACACCGCCGCCGGATTCCTCGAAGAACATGCGGTCACGCAAAACCTCGGCCATGACTTCTTCTGTGGACATCCGCCGGCCCACCAACTGGCGCGCTCCGGTGACGCACGCCGTCAAACAAGCCCCGCACAACCGGCAATGCTCCGGGCGCGGCGGTGGCATCTCGGAAGCAACCGGCACCTCCACTTCAGGACAAACTTGGATACACGCCCCACACCGCACACATCGCGTCTCCAAAACCCACACTTCCGGCGAGCGAGCGCGATTTTCCGGATTGTGACACCACCAACAATCAAGCGGGCACCCCTTCAAAAACACGGTCGTGCGAATGCCCGGCCCATCCTGAACCGAGTAACGCTGTAAATTACTGACGATGCCATGTTCCACTGTTGCCCCGAAACTATGGCTGCCGCTCTAGCGGTGAGCAATGCCAAAGGTTGGCTGCCGTTCTCAGGAGCAAATGAATTGGCAGCAAAGATTTTTCTTTTTCCGGCGCTTCAGGTTGATTTCAATGGCCGCGCATGACCAATGTTCAAAGGCCTGATGGAGGCATGCTGCGGGCGTTGCTGACCTTGGGGCGAGTATCCAACCTCCCCACGGTTTGGTCCAATTGCCTTGCCGGCTGGCTTTTGGGCGGAGCGGGAGACTGGCATCTTCTCGTAGTGATTCTCACCGCGGTTTCCAGCATCTATCTTGGGGGTGTGTTTCTGAATGAGGCCATGGATGCCTCTTGGGACAAGGTGCACCGTCCAGAGCGTCCTATTCCCCGGGGGTGGATTAGTGAATGGTTGGTATGGGCAATGAGTTTCGCCTGGCTTGCCTCCGGGGTTTTATTGTTGGGATTGGTGCATCTGCATCTCCTCCAATTATCCTTGCTGTTGTTGTGGGCGGTTGTGGCTTACAACCTTTGGCATAAAAAGATGTTTTTGTCTCCTATTCTCATGGGTCTGTGCCGCGCTCTTGTGGTCTTGGTGGCGGCCACTGCCGCCTACCGCGGGCCGGATGGCTTGACCGTCTGGTCGGCGGTGGCGCTGGGTGTTTATGTCGCAGGACTTTCCTGGATTGCCCGCGGAGAAAGCAGTCACACAAACACAGGTTATTGGCCAAGCGTCCTCCTGTTTGCACCCATCGTTCTGTGTTTGTTGGTCAACGATGGTCCCTACGGCAAACAAGGGTTAATGCTGTCTTTCGTTTTGTTTTGCTGGCTGTTGGGGTGCCTGCTTACAGCCTACGGAGCTCCCGTGCCCCGCCGTAAAGAGGCGGTTTCCAAATTGTTGGCCGGCATTGTATTGGTGGATTTGGCAGCCGTCGGGCCGGTGTATCCTGAGATGGTTTTAATATTCCCCGCGTTGTTTTTATTGGCCCTCGTCTTGCAACGCTTTGTGCCGGCTACGTAGTCCGACCGCGTCCAAAGATTAATCTTGGCCAGTGAAAGAGAGGGCCTCCTCCAACCATGTATCCGTTTTCAAAACACCACGGCGTTGATGAAAAGCCAGCCGCTGCGCGGAGCGCTGGGCTTGGCCAATCAAAGCGGAAGCCACCTTTTCCCATCCCGGTGCACCGGTGGCGGCCATCCGTTGCACGGCCTGTTTGAGGGGGGCTGCGATGAAACGACGCAGCAATTCATCTTCCAGGCTTACAAACGCCTGGGCTGTGCCCGGGTCTCCTTGACGACCGGCCCGACCAAACAATTGGCGGTCCACCCGGCCGGACTCATGCCGTTCGGTGGCAATGACAAACAAGCCGCCCAACTCCGCCACGCCCGCCGCCAATTTGATGTCGGTGCCCCGACCCGCCATGTTGGTGGCGATGGTGATTTTTCCTCTCTCGCCCGCCTCGGCAATGATTTGCGCCTCCTCTTGGTGCCGTGCAGCATTGAGCACACGATGATTGAGTCCGCGTGCCTGAAGCAGGACGGACAAATGCTCACTGGCGGTGACACTCCGCGTGCCCACCAATAAAGGACGGCCGGTGCGATGAATGGCCTCCACCGTCTCGGCGATGGCCTGCCATTTTTGCTCTTCGGTTGGAAAAATGCGATCGGGCAACTGCTGCCGAATGCAGGGGCGGTTGGTGGGTATGGTAATCAGCGGCAACCGATAGATTTGCCAAAACTCTGCAGCAGCTTCGCGGGCGGTGCCGGTCATCCCGCTCAACCGATAAAAGCAACGGAAAAACCGCTGAAAACTCATTCGTGCCGCTGTTTCGCTTGGGGAAGAAACAGGCAGGTTTTCCTTGGCTTCAATGGCCTGGTGCATTCCCTCGCGCCAGGTGCGGTTGGGCATGACACGACCGGTGAACTCGTCCACGATCATGATTTTGCCGTCCACCACCAGGTATTCCTTGCCCGGACGAAAGAGCTCGCGCGCACTCAACGCTTGTTTAATCAGTTCCTCGCGGCGTTCGTTGTTCCGCCAAAAACCCGGCAGCCGGCTGCAGCCCTCTTCAATACGTGCGCGGCCCGCCTCGGTAAGCTCAATTTCACGGTACCGCCAATTGACCGTGTAATCTTCACCCGGCTGCATGTGGGAGGCCATCTCATGGGCCACCATCACCGCTTCGTGCAGGATGGGGTTTTCGCGGGGTATGGAGATGATTAAAGGAGTAACAGCCTCATCAATGAGCACGCTGTCCGCCTCATCAATCAAGGCGGTATGCAGGCCGCGCAGCACCAGCCCCTGGGCAGGCTGTGCGCGATTTTGGATCAACTGCCGAAGCAGCCGGCGTGTCGGATTTTGCAATTCACCCAGCCGCAAACGGTCGCGTAAAAAATCCGCCAGCAACTCCTTGCTCGTAGTGTAGGTGACATCAGCAGCGTAACCTTGGCGCCGCGCCTCTGGGTCCATGGGTCCCGTTACGCATCCCACGCGGACTCCGGCAAAACGATAAAGAGGTCCCAACCACTCGGCATCCCGTTGCACCAAATAATCATTGACCGTTACGATATGGCACGGGCGCCGTGTCCATCCGGCCAACACCGCGGCACATGCGGCCGTCAGCGTTTTCCCCTCGCCGGTGGCCATCTCGGCAAGAAATCCGCGGTGCAAAGCCAATGTGCCCATTAATTGGACCAGGTAGGGCCGCATCCCCGTCTGGCGGCCAGCGGCTTCCCGCACGGCGGCCAAGGCACTTAGAACAACTTCATTGGAAGGCTCGGGATTTCGGCGAAAATGATCACGGAATTCATGAAGCCGCTCGCGCAACCGGCCGTCTGGCATCGTCTGCCATTCACCGGCCATGGCGTCAATTTTCTCGGCATCTTGCCGCAACTCCTTCAACCCCTGCCGCAGCCGCCGCAATCGCCCGCCCAATCCATCCACGACGGAATCCAAACCCGTCAACAACTTGGCAGGCCGCTTGAATCGGGTCAGGTTCTGAATTTGAGTGGGAGTGAGGTTCAAAGTTGGTAACGCTTCTGCAATAATTGCCACAAAGCCCTGGTGGCCCGAGGCAATAAAGGTTCACGCCCAATGTAAAAACGCGCCTTGCCGGTGCGACCATGCAAAAGCACCACGTCGGACGGCGACTCCACCAAACCAATGACATTAAAGAACGGCTCGGCGGCCAGCCGGCCCTGACGGTCCTGCGGTGAGACCGGCATTTCTCCTCCACCGGCCCATCCAAGGGCGATGGTGGGCAATACATATTGAGCACCAGGAATGATTCTCAACTCTTTGGCTTGCAGATTCAAACCCGCCTGACCGTAGAGGCGAATCTCCACTTGTTGATGCAATTTGCCCAATAAACGGTCCACTTCCTCCTGCCGCACGGTGGCGGAAAACTCAAATGCATTGGTGTTGATGACCAAGCCCAGCGGACTCCCCTTGGGCAGCCAGCGCCCAGGCATTTCCTCCGAACGCGGCAATGTCCACCATCCCGATACACGCGCCCGCACCACAAGATTGCTTTTGTCCTCTCTGAGGCGGTTGAGAAGCTGCCGCGCCGAATCCAACCGCCCTTGCAACGGAGCCAGGCTGGCGGCGTCCAATGACAACGCAGCGCGATAACGAGCTTCCGTTTCTTGATAGGAAGCTTCTGCCGCCGCCAATGCCAAATCCAGTTCAGGATTCTCCAATTCCACCAGAGGCTGGCCGGCATTCACCCATTGTCCCGGTTGCGCCACCAAAGCCTTCACCCGGCCGGCACTGAGCGCGGATACCATGCTCCATTCACGGGCAAGAACAACTCCCGCGGCACGGAAATGGCTTGGAAAGGGAATGAATTGGAAGAAGGCCACCAAGATGGCCAGCCCCCCGACGCTGACCAGAACCGCCCGCGTCCGGCAACGCTCCAGTCGTGGACTGGTGGCCAAGTAATGAATAAAACGGCCCAATGGCACAATAATCCACGAGATGAAACACACCACCGCCATGAGGATGCCCAGGAAAAGGAAACGGTCCGCCACAAACAAAAGAATCCCTCCAAACACAATCACCCGGTAAATCGCGCTGCCAATTCCAAACACGGTCAGCCAAAATTTCTCCCGCTGCGAGGTGCTTGGACTTTCGGATTTTTTCACTCCCAGCAGGTAATGCTCAAACAAATGCCGCAAATGCTGGAAGGATTTTTGGTACAGGTTGGGAATGTCCAGCAAGTCGGAAAGGATGTAGTAGCCGTCAAACCGCAGCAAAGGGTTGAGATTAAAAATCAGCGTTGAGACGGAGGCGATGAAAATGAGGTTGTAACAAAGACTATGAACCAGACCCGTGCCCGTTTTGGCCCAAATCATCATGGCGATGGCGGCCACAAACAACTCCACAATCATGCCCGCCGCCCCCACCAAAGCGCGCTGCCAACGGCTGCGAAAACCCCAACTGGAAGTCGCATCCATGTACGGCACCGGTGTGAACACCAACAACTGCACACCCATGACCGGCACCTCCCCGCCAAAGCGCCGGCAGAAATAAGCATGACCAAATTCATGCAGGGTCTTGACGATGACCATCGCCAAGTACAACAAAGGCAGCTTGGCAGGGTCCAGAATGCCTTGTGATTGCTCCCGCAGCGCGGAGAAATTTTCCACCCCAAGTTTGATGCCGTACCCCACCACCAACAACCACAACACGGCTCCCACCGGTCCAAGCAATGGCTTGAGGTAGGGCAACGTGCGCACCACAAACCGATCCGGATTCAACAACGGAATCCGCATGAACATGACCTGCAACAACGTGGCGCGGGTCTGGCGTTGTTGCGTTTTCTTGTAGCGTTCAAACAAACGCGCGGCGTCAGCCGCCACGTCGTACTGCAACAAGTTTGCGTAGTAAAGCTGCGACAGCAACCGGATGACCGCCTCCTGCCCCGGCGCAGTTTCAGGAAATTTCTCCAAACACTCCTTCCAAACCTCCTCGACGGTGCGGTCAGGCCGCAGCCGCGCCACAAACTCATAAGCTTCGGGCCGCAGCCGGAAATATTGATTGTTGAACGGGTTTTCCAGAACGATCCAGCGCTCTCCGCGATAGACCTGCCGCCGCACCCGCACTCCGGCCCGCAGGCAGATCTTCTGATTGGCCACGCGGTACCACGACTCGCTGAATGTCTTGCCGGCCTCGCTCATGTTGTCCTCAAGCGTGAATTACCACCACAGCCACAGGCGCAGAAAGTCCACCGTGCGATGGGTGGCTATCCACAACAAGCTCCGCTTGCCAGCGTTCAACTTGCAAACCCCGCTCATGCCCGGCCGCCACCACGAGGGGCGCTGTTCCTCCGTGATGTCACAACGCGCCAAGAATACATTGGCCCCCTCCTTCGGCACCGCCGCCGGCTCCACGCGGTTGAGCCGGATGGCATATTTCAACTTGGGCTGGCTGATGAATGCAATTTGACCGGTGGCCCCTGCCTGAATTTCATGAATGTCCCGCTCAGGCACCTCAGCCTCAACATAGAGCTTGGAAGTTTCGGCAATCTTGATCAGCGTTTCCCCCTGGTCCACCGGCGCACCAATGCGCTCGCGCAAATCGCCCTCCGTCACCACGCCATCAAAAGGCGCCCGCAAAGTGGCTTGTTCCAGCCGGAACCGCACAAGCTCAAGCCGTGCCCGCGCCTGTTCGAGTTGGGCCTCTGCCACGCGCATTTCCGCCAGCGCCTTGGCGGCACGGGCACGCTCGGCTTCGCGTTGATAACGGACAATCTCCGCGGCAGCAGCCGCTTGTTCCAACAGCAAATCGTCCGTGTTCAATTGCAGCACCGGTTGGCGGTTGGTCACGGCATCGCCGGGGCGCACCGGGGCTTCCTTGATGAAGCCCTTGAAAGGCGCCGCCAAATACGCCGCTTCCTCCGCCCGTAAAATGAACTTCGCCTCCACGCGATAGGGGACTTTGAGGAAAATCAGCAACAAGAGCAGAGTGGCCACAGTAAGCCCGAGCAACTTGGCCCATGTGTGCTCCGGCCCGATGAGGCGGGCCGCCTTCTCCCTGGTGGCTGTTGCCAGGCGTGCCCCCCACCAGCGGTCCGCCTTCTTCAAATCTTCCAACCGCCGGCTGGCCTGGTCGGCAATCAAGCGCAGTTGCTGCAACTCTTCTGCAGTAAAGGCCGGTTGTTGTCGTTCGCATGTCAAAACAGCAATGCCCCGTTCTTCCACACGAATCGGAATGGAGGCCAGACATGCCACCTTCTGTTCCTGCGCAAATTTTTCGTGGTCACGCCAAACAAAAGTCGCTCCTTCCGGCGCCGGATAAATAATTTCTTCGTCCTGATCCAGCGCCTCTTCCATCACCGCTTCCAAAGCGCTGACGGCTGCCATCTTTTTGTCGAAACGCTCCGTGCGGCTGATGGCCTGCAAACGGACATATCCCCCTTTCACCCATCCCAGGCTCACGCGGTCACAGCGAAAACGTGTCGCCACGGCGTTGCACAAGGCCAGCGCCGCGGCCAGAAATCGTTTCTCGCTGTTGAACTCGGCCAAGATGTCGAGCACGGTGGTAAATTTCTCCACATCCGCCCGTGCCTTTTCCCCGGCACGAGTGGCCGCGTAACTCAGCGGCACATCGGCCACCAACGTCAGGCGGCGCAGCGCTTCCTCCGCCTGCGCAAGGGTGGCCTCCGGCAACAAAAAAGCCCCTATACACGGGGCTTCAGGTTCGGGAAGTTGCAGACGCACCGCCACGCCGTGAGGTGAAGAAGCTCCCTTGGAAGATCGGCCCATAGGCCGGATTGACCCACCCTTGGTTTGACATTCCTCGGCCAACTCCAACCACTCCTGCGTAAAAACGGTGCTCAGTGTTTCAGGCCGGTGGGGCGGCGTCCACTCGCCCAGCTTGCGCCATTCGGCTTTGCCGTCTGTGCTTTTGCGCAACAATAAGCCGCGGCATGCGCCGGTCAGTTCCCCGCTGGCCGCCAGAAAGGCCGGCCAAAACACGTTGGGAGGGCCGGAGAAGGAGCGCAAGGCGGTCCATGCGGCCGTTCCACGTGGCAATTCAGTGGCTTTCAGTTGTTCGTTGCCTCCGTTCATGGCGCCTCCGGCAGATGCATCAGTCCGGCCACACCCGGCCGGATTTTGCCTTGTGGGTTTTCAAACAAAATCTTGATTTTGAGCAGGCCGCTGGCCGGATCCACCACCGGCGACACAAAGGTCACTTCACCGGTCACCGTGAGGGTCTGGCGGCCTGAAGGCAGCTCCAATTTGATTTTCTGCCCGGTTTGCAAAGCAGCTCCGGCGCGGGCCTCCACATTGGCCACAAAGTAGCATTGGCGGGTGTCCACCAATCGCACCAGCGGCTCCTGTGCCTTGCAGTCTTCACCGGCCTTGCGCATCAACTCCACGACGTAGCCGCTTTGCGGCGCAGTGATGATGCGCTTGCGCAACTGCTCCAAGGCCATGTCGTATTCAATTTTTTCCCGGGCCTCAGCCAGTACCAACTTATCGTGCTCGGCCACTGCCTGTTTGTATTCGAGCTCCTTTTTCAGCAATTGCTCTTTGCTGACAGATTTGGAAGTTTCAAACAATTTGCGGGTGGCTTCCAAATCTATTTTCAGCATTTCCACTTGAGCCGCAGCGGCATTCAGTTCGGCCTTGCTCTCGCTGATAATGCGCCGGCGTTCAACCTCCAGCTCCTCCTGCCGTTTTTCCAATTCCAGGATGGCGGCACCGGATTCCATGAAGTCCCCTTCCTTGACCAAGGTTCGGGCAATGGTTCCGGGCACCGAAGCGCTGATGGTTAAATCATGCAATGGCTCGGTGATTCCCTCCACCGTAGCCGCCACCGCAGGACTGGCCACCGCCGCCAGCATGGCCGCGGCAAGGCAGCTTTGAAATGGCCGCCATCGGCTTTGTTTTTCGTTGGTGAGCATCATCATATTTTAATTCAAGGTTGACGCGGCGGCAACGTGGCCGGAGGAATGGGGGGCGCAGACTGGCGGCGCAGCTCGAATTCCCGTTGAACCTGCTCCAAAAATTCCGCAAACGCCTGCGGGGTCACCCGTCCCGAGCGCATCAAGGCACGTGTCCGATGCGCCAAATCGGATTGGCTCAATTCAAGATTGCGGGCTTGCAACACCATGCCCACCGATTGTTCCAAATCCAGCACCGCCCGTTTGAAACGCACCTTGCTCTGCACCAAACCCAGCCGCGCCTCAAACAAATCCTGCTCGGTTTCCAGCACCGTCCGGCTGTCGGTTTTGCCTACTTCCAAGCGATCCAGTTGCGACTTGAGAAGGTTTTGATTGAAGTCCACCACCTTCGCGTAACGCTGGATGTTATCGTAATACGAATCGGCCGTCTTGTGCGCGGCATCAATCAAATTGTCCAATTGCACCCGAAGGCTTTGCATGGCCAAAAGGGTGTTTTGCCTGCGCAACCGTGCTGCGTCGAGTTCCTTGCGCGCCTTGATGTTGCCACCCAACGGAATGCGGAGCTCCAGTCCAAGCATCCATGCCGGATAATCATGGGCCTCAATGTTTCTCCAGATACCTTGATAATTGGGATTGATGTCACTGGAGCCGTAGCTGGCCTTCAAATCCAACTGCGGCAGCCGTTGGTTCTTGGCAAAGTTGATGCGAACACCATCAAGAGCCAATTGATGTTTGAGGGCCAATGCATCCGGATTGAGCTGATCGGCCAAGGTGCGGAAATAAAGGGTGTCGCTGGTCATGGGCCCCACAGGAGGCTCATCCACGGCCACCAGACGGTCATGCGGTCCCAACACCGAACTCGAACAAAAAATCATGGTGCGGTTGGCCGCTTCATAAAGCTTCTGACGGGCTTCATTCGCCAGCGCCTGCCGCTGGGCCAGGCCCGCCTCGGCCTGCAACACATCCAGCTCCGAGCCCTTGCCCACGGCGAGCTTGGCCTGGTTGTCCGCCAACAACGTCTGCGCCACGGCCACCGAATCGGTGCTGAAGGCATATTGTTGTTGTGCCAAATAGACATCCCAATAAGCCGCCTCGGCACGCGCAACAATTTCAATCAACGCCTTCCGGTACTCTTGAAACGTGATGTCCGAGTTGATGGCTGCTGCCCTCAAGTTCGCAAGCGTGGCCGCATAGCCGAAATCCTTCAACAACGGTTGGGTGATCGCAAGGCTTAGCGTGGAGAGATATTCACCGTCCGGAAAGTTGGCCTGGTTGAGATTGTTGCGCAATTCGTTCAAGCGATAGCCCAACTGCACCTTGGCCCCGGAAGGGGTGATCATCTCAACGGAGGAATCATAGCGGTTGTTGCGCTCGTTGAACAACGTGGCAAAAAACAAGTTGCGCTTTTGCTCTTCGGTCAATGCATTACGCCTGTCTTCATGGGTGGCGGTGGTCACCCACGCCGGCTCAAAAAGGCCCTTTTGCGCCTCGTATTGCTTCCGGCTGATTTGCACCTCCAACATCTTCATCTGGATGTTTTCGTTGTTGGTCAGAACCCTGGCCAGAAATTCGTTCAGCGTCAGCTTCAACTCCGCGCACTGGCCTGCGGTCATTCCCAACCACCCACTCAACACCCACACAATACACCTGCCCCACTGCATGTTTACCATAATAATTGATGATTCCTTTTGGCGAATGGTCTGCCTTACAAAGCCGAGAAGGTAGCCTCGCTTGCAGGGAAGGTCAAAAAATTATTATGCCTCCCTCCTGATTCTTTGACTCATTTCAAGGACATCACGAGCACGGTCTGCCTCACGCCCCTTGTGACTCGATGCCGTATATCTTGATTTTGTTGTACAATGTTTGCCGCCCAATCCCAAGCCGCCGGGCCGCTTCCACCTTGTTACCGCCGGTCTCTTGAAGCACTTTGAGGATGGTGTTTCGCTCCATGGCATCCATGAGACTCAACCCCTCGGGCGCGACTTCTTCATCAGTATGCGCTATGGATAGGTCGGTCAGCTCAATGGTGGGGCCGGCCGCGATCAAGACCGCCCGCTGCACTTCGTTTTGCAACTGGCGGACATTGCCGGGCCAGTCAAAAGTGCGCAATCGCTGTGTCGCCTCAGGCGAGAAACCCGTGAAATTACGCCCCGCCTGCGCGGCAAACCGCTGTAAAAAGGCGTTCGCCAACGGCATGATGTCCTCCCGCCGGTCCCTCAATGGCGGCAATGTGAGTGTGATGGTCGAAATCCGGTAATACAAATCCTCGCGCAACTTCCCGGTGCGAATGGCCTCCTGTATCGGCCGGTTGGTTGCCGCAATGATGCGGCAATTAATGGTGTAACTGGTGCGCCCACCCACCGGCCGCACCTCTTTATCCTGCAACACCCGCAACAACTTGCTCTGCGTGTCCACGGGCATCTCCGAAATTTCGTCAAGCAACAGCGTTCCGCTCTCAGCCTGACGGAACAATCCCACACGGTCGGCTGTGGCGCCGGTAAACGCCCCCTTCACCGAGCCGAACAACTCGCTCTCTATCAATTCCCTTGGCAGCGCAGCACAATTGACTTTGACAAAGGGTTTGCCCGCGCGCGGGCTCAGGTTGTGGATTAAATCCGCAATCACTTCTTTTCCCGTGCCGCTTTCGCCCACTATGAAAACCGAGACATCGCTGCCGGCCACTTTTTCCACCATTTTCACCACGGACTTCATGGCGGCGCTTTGAAAAACCGGAGCCGCCCCGCCGCTCATGGTGGACAAAGCCTGCCGCAACTGCGTGGCCTGCTCCTGCAGCGCTTTGTGCTCCAGCGCCCGCCCTACGTTCACCACCAAGGCCGCCGGATCAAAAGGTTTCTCCTGAAAACCATAAGCACCCATCTTGGTGGCGGTGACCGCCGCTTCAATCGTGGCGTACCCTGTCATGATGAGCACTTCGGTCCCCGGCCATTCCCGTTTGATGGCCGGCAGCAAATCCAGCCCCTCGGCGTCCGGCAGACGCAAATCCAGCAGGACCAAATCCGGCGCCTTGTCCTCCGCCAACCGCCGCCGCAGCGCCGCCCCCGATTCACACTCATGAACTTGATAACCTTCCTCGCTTAATATTGAACGCACCAACTCGCGGATTTCCGCCGTATCATCCACCACCAAAATGTTGGCACTCATAATCTTTTCCGTCGTGGAATCAAGAGGAACAAACGCGGACCACTCTTCACGTCCGTCCTCTCCGTTTAATCTTAATCAAGTCTCAATGCGGTAAGCTTTCATTTTCAATTGGAACGTATGACGCCCCATGTGCAACCGCCTGGCTGCCTCCGCCATATCCCCACCTGCAGCCTGCAAGGCCTGAATCATCGCCTTGCGTTCAATGACTTCCAGCAAACCCAGCTCCGGATCGCTGGATGCAGGTTGCGGCGCAATGGATAAATCTTCTGCATCCACCCACGTTCCTTGGGCCATCAACACCGTCCGCTGTATTTCATTCTGCAACTGGCGCACATTGCCCGGCCAATCAAATTGCACCAGCGCCTGTTGTGCACGCTCGGTGAATCCTTCAAACATCTTTTCCGATTGCCGCCCATACCTTTGCAAAAACGCCTGCGCCAACGGCAAAATGTCCTCCCGGCGCTCGCGCAATGGCGGCACCTCCAAGGTAATCTGACTGATACGGTAAAAAAAATCCTCCCTGAGCCGGCCACCGGCCAGCAAAGTTTTCACGGGCTGATTGGAAGTGGCCACCAAACGGCATTTGACCGGATAACCCGCAGTCGCGCCGGAGGGTTGCGCGATTCCATCCTCCAACACTCCCAACAAGCGCCCCTGAATCTCGGCAGGAAGCGTGCCGATTTCATCCAACAACAAAGTGCCCTCGCCTGCCAGCCGCAGATACCCGGGCACCTGCGCCGGGTCACTCCCCCCAAAAAGCATGGTCTCAAATTGTTCTTTGGCCAGCGCGGGACAATGACAACGCACCAAAGGTTGTCCTGCCCTCGGCCCCAAATGATGCAACATGCCGGCTACAACTTCCTTGCCCGTCCCGCTTTCGCCCAAGATGACTACGGGCAAGGGGCTTGCCGCCGCTCGCTCCACCAACCGGACCAGCCGCTTCATGGCCTCGCTTTGAACCACAGGCGCCTCTTCCGCACGCAACGTGGAAACCACTTGCCGCAGCCCTTCAGCCGTAACACTCAAACGCCGGTGCTCAAGAGCATGTTCCACCTCCTGCATCAGCGAGTTGACATCGAACGGCTTTTGTAAAAAGCCGTAGGCCCCGGCTTTGAGCGCTTTGACGGCATTGTCCACCGTGCCATAACCGGTAACGATGATGACCTCCGTCTGCGGCCATGTCCGGCGGATTTCCGGCAACAATTCCAACCCGTTGGAATCCCCCAGCACCAAATCCAACAATACCAAATCGGGCACCTCTTTGCCTTGATCGCTCAACCATTGACGCAACGCAGCCCCCTCCTCCAACTCCGACACCCGGTACTGTTGCCGCGCCAGCGCACTTCGCACCAGCATCCGCAACTCGATGGAATCATCCACCACCAAGATATGCTCTTTCATAGGGCCGCTTCCTCGTCGTCCGTCGCCAATGGCTTTGCTTGTAAAATTGTTTCCGGCCGCCACTCGGGAAAACGCTCCCGAATGGTGGCCACCAACCGCTTTTCATCCGCAGGTTGATATAACCGCCTCACCACACGCCGACGCACGGCATCCAACAATTCCAGCCAATCCTCCAATGGAGGCTCCGTAACCCGCTGCCAATTTTCATAGCGCCGCCCGCGTTGGAAAAACAACCATTGCCCGCCGCTTAACCGCGCAAACACTTCAACCTTTTCCCCTTCTTCGGTGCGGCGTTTCCAACCTATTTCCGCTTTGTTGCCCATGACCTAATTACCCAATTCCACGGCGGCCACGGCCATCGCTGCAATCCCTTCACCACGCCCAATGAACCCAAGCCCTTCGTTGGTGGTGGCCTTGATACCGATCACGTCCGGCGATATCCCCAAGGCTTTGGCCAGATTGTTTTTCATGGCCGGAACATGCGGCCCCACTTTGGGCGCCTGCGCAATCAACGTGGCGTCCACGTTGATGATCTTCCCCCCCCGCTGCGCTACTTGCCGGGCTGCCTCCTCCAAAAACACACGGCTGGGGGCATCTTTCCACCGGGGGTCAGTGTTGGGAAAAAATTGACCAATGTCCCCAAGACCCAACGCTCCCAAAACCGCATCACAAATCGCATGCATCAACACGTCTGCATCGGAATGTCCGGCCAGTCCCTTTTCATGTGCAATGTCCACGCCTCCCAAAATACAGCGGCGTCCCACTACCAACGGATGCACATCATAACCAATACCCACACGCACCATGCCCTCACTATAGGCTTAAACCGGGCATTAAACCAAGGTTTTTTGAGGCATGAAGCGGCGAAGAGCAGGCTCACCTTCTTTGCGGTGACCCCTGCCCGTGAATTCAATCAAAGGTCCTTGAGCGGCAGAATTATTTTTGCGTCATTAAATTTTTCGCTTCTCCTTGAAATCCCCGTTCACAGCGGGCAGAGTGCGCCTATGCAAGGCTGCTTGGGCAGGGTTTCGTGGCTGGCCGTCTTTTTGGGGATGGCCACCGCCGCCTTTGCACAGGCATGGACTCGTCTTCCACGCACCGAGCTCTATGGCAATGAGTACCTGCGCCTTTCCCAATGGGCCGAAGCTTACAAATTTGATTTACGCACCCAGGGGGATACGGCCATTGTCACCAGTCGTTGGAGCCGGCTCGTTTTCAAGGCCGATTCGCGGCAGGCGGAAATCCGGGGAGTCGTGGTTCATTTGTCAGTGCCGGTGGCACGCCAAGGAAACGAGTTCTTCATTGGCACGATGGATGTTGCCACCGTCCTTCAACCGCTTTTGTTCAACGTCAATTCCCCCAAAGTCACTGTGCGCTCCATCTGCATTGACCCCGGCCACGGCGGCAAGGACCCGGGAAACCTGGAAGGCAAATTTCAAGAAAAACGATACACTTTGCTTTTGGCCCAAGAGTTGCAAAAAGCACTCAAGGCAGCGGGGCTTAAAGCCACACTTTCGCGCAGCACCGACATTTACCATGACCCCGCAGACCGCCCCTCCATTGCCCGGCGACAGAAGGCCGATCTCTTGGTAAGCCTTCATTACAATTCGGCCGCAGACTCCTCGGCGCGCGGCATTGAAACCTACTGCATGACCCCGGCCAAGGCCAGTTCCACCAATGCCCGGGGCGAAGGTACCAACACCGGCGCCTACCCTGCCAATTCATTCGACCCTCATAACATACTGCTCGCCTGGCACGTCCAAAATGCGATGGTCCAAAAACTGGGCCTTCCGGATCGCGGTGTCCGCCGCGCCCGGTTTGCAGTGCTGCGGTTCAGCGCCATGCCGGCCATTCTTGTCGAGGGCGGCTTCATGTCCAATCCTGCGGACATGGCGCGCATCGCCGATGCCACCCACCGCAAAAAAATGGCTCAAGCCATCGCCGACGGCATCCTTGCCTATAAAAAGGCCATTGAGTCCCCATGAACCCACGCGCCGCAAATCCCATCGGCATCTTCGACTCCGGTTTGGGTGGACTCACCGTTGTCCGGGCCTTTCACAAGGCACTTCCCCACGAAGACATGGTGTATTTGGGGGACACCGCCCGCGTGCCTTATGGCACCAAATCGCCGGAAACAGTCACTCGATTTGCCTGCGAGGACGCACAGTTTTTGGAGCATCAAAAAGTTAAATGCATTGTCGTGGCCTGCAACACCGCCTCCGCCTGGGCGCTCAATGTATTGGAAGACCAATTCAAAGTCCCAGTCTTTGGTGTCATTCAGCCCGGGGCCCGTGCCGCTGTTGAAAAAACCCGCAACCAACGCGTGGGTGTCATCGCCACCGCCGCCACCATTCGGAGCCGCGCTTACGAAGTTGCCGTGGCCGAACTGAACCCAAAAACTCGCATCTTTCCAAAGGCTTGTCCCCTGCTGGTGCCCTTGATCGAGGAAGGCTGGACCAACCATCGCGTCACCGCCGATGTCCTGCGCCTGTATTTGACGCCGCTCCTCCGCCAAAAAATTGACACCTTGATTTTGGGCTGCACCCACTACCCCCTCATCAAGCCGCTCATCCGCCGCATCACCGGCCCCAAGGTGGTGTTGGTGGACTCAGCCGAATCCTGCGCTGAAACGGTCAGCCGCCGCCTGGCTGAACTGGGCTTGCTTCAGTCCAATCGCACTCGCGCCGGTCGCATTTTTCCATACGTCACTGATGCACCCGAACAATTTGAAGCCCTGGCCGACCGCTTTTTGGGTTTTCCCATCGGCCAGGCGTGGAAGGTGGAACTGCCGGCGCTCAAGCAACGCAAAAAATGATGGACCGTTTCGAGCAAGAACGCCGTTTGCACGCGCTGGGGCTCCGCCGCCTCGCGGGCGTGGATGAAGCCGGACGCGGCGCATTGGCCGGGCCTGTCGTAGCAGCCGCCGTCATTTTGCCGGAAGAATGGATTCTGCAGGGTATGCCATCGGAGCTCCGCGGCTTGAATGATTCCAAGCAGCTCACGCCACTGCAACGAGAACACTACTTCAACCTGTTGATGGAATCTCAAGCGGTCATGAAGGCGGTGGAAGCAGTGGACGCCGATACCGTGGACCGCTTGAACATCCTCAACGCCACCGAGCTCGCCATGCAACGCGCTGTTGCAAAACTTCAACCTCCACCGCACCATATACTGGTGGATGGCCGCCCAGTGCGGACTTTAGGGCCACGGCAGACCGCTCTCATCAAAGGTGACGCCTTGAGTTATTCGATTGCCGCGGCCAGTGTGTTGGCCAAGGTCACGCGCGATCGCCTGATGCGGGACTTCGACCAACAATATCCCAATTACGGTTTTGCCATCCACAAGGGCTATGGCACCGCTTTGCATCTGGAGGCCATCTCCAAGTTTGGCCCGTCCCCGCTCCATCGGCGATCCTTTGCCCCCATGAATTCCGCACACCAACCCGAGTTGTTTTAATCAACCATGCCCTCATGGTGGCAACACATTAAAAATCGCTTTTTCCCCCACACCCCGCTTGCTGACCATTTGCAACGCGGCTCAGACGGTGAGCGCGCAGCACAGAAATACCTCATCTCGCAAGGCATGCATTTCTTGGCGGCCAACTTTCGTGTGCCTGAAGGAGAAATTGACCTCGTCTTTAGAGACAAGGAGGTACTTGTTTTCGTAGAGGTCAAAACTCGCAGCAGCGAACAATGGGAGCGCCCAGCCGCTGCAGTGGATTGCCGCAAACGCCGGCGCATCTCCCGCGCAGCACTTGCCTACCTGCATGAAATTGGACGGCCCCGTGTAAAGTTTCGCTTCGATGTCGTGGAAGTGCTTTTGCCCCGGCAAGGAGAACCGCTCATCCGGCATTGGCCCAACGCTTTTTCGCTCTCCGGCCCTTATCGGTATGCAGCCGCTGCCGACCCCGCCGATGCCCCTCGCAGACAGTGGTAGCAGTTGTCACTTTTTCTTTGTCAACTGCAACGTTCTCCTTTTAATCTTTCCAACCGAAAGAATGCAGTTCAAACACACCAACCTATGAACACTCACGTGTTGCGCAACAGCACTTTGCTTATGACCACGCTTGGCGCCGGCTTGTGCCTCGCAAACCACGGCAACGCCGCCACGTTTGCCGACGATGTCCAATTCCTCCAACAGCACACCGAAGTCCTCGTGCTTTCAGATTCATCCGGGCAGGCGCAAGTTGCCGTGGCTCCGGCCTATCAAGGGCGCATCATGACCAGCACTGCCCAGGGCGGCTCCGGCTTGAGCTACGGTTGGATTAACCGTGAACTCATCGCCTCACGCAAACTCCAACCCCACATCAACGTGTTTGGCGGGGAAGACCGTTTCTGGATGGGACCGGAGGGCGGCCAATTCTCCATCTTTTTTGCCAAGGGCGTGCCATTCGATTTTGAACACTGGTTCACCCCCGCCTGCATTGACACCGAGCCATTCCACCTCCTCAAGAAAAGCGCAACCGCCGCTACCTTTGGCCGGGAATTTACGCTCACCAATTACTCCGGCACGGTGTTTCAAGTCAAAGTGGATCGCACTATCCGCCTGCTCCAGCCCGCTGCCGCTTGGCGAAAAATCGGCCTGCCAGCCCTGCCTTCGCTGAAACTCGTCGCCTTTGAGTCCGACAATAAAATCACCAATACCGGCAAAGAACCATGGACCAAAAACACCGGTCTGCTCTCCATCTGGATTTTGGGCATGTTCAACCCCTCCCCCCAAACCACCATCGTGGCCCCCATCGTGGCCGGAGACGAGTCACTGCTGGGTAAAAAAGTCACCTCGGACTACTTCGGCCAAGTGCCCCCGGAGCGGCTGGTGGTCAAAGACAGTGTGATTTTCTTCAAAGGCGACGGTCAATACCGCAGCAAGATTGGCATCGGCCCCAAACGCAGCCGCGGCCTTTTGGGCAGCTACGACGCCGCCAACAAAGTTCTCACCCTCGCCTATTACACCCAACCCAAAGGGGTGACTGATTATGTCAATTCGTTGTGGAAATTGCAGGATGACCCCTTCAACGGCGACGTGGCCAACAGTTACAACGACGGCCCGGTCAATGGCGGCAAACCGCTCGGCCCATTCTATGAACTTGAATCTTCTTCACCGGCGGCCGCCCTCAAGCCCAAGGGCAGCCTGCGCCATGTCCATACAACCATTCATTTGAATGGCCCCGAACAAGACCTCGACTTGGTGGCCCGTGCCACCCTGGGTGTTACGCTACAAGAAATCACCACGGCGTTGCCAAAATAATCTCACCTCCAACACATCGCTTACATTCTTGAATACGCCTTTCCATCGAAAGGCATAGAAAAATGTTTATCATGAGTACCTCACGTCTTCCCCGCCTCTCGGGCCGCATATCAACAGCCCTGGCCGCCCTGTTTATCTTTGCGTTCATTTACGGGCAGGCCGCCACCAACAACCATGCACGTTGGGAAAAAGAAATCGCCGCCTTTGAAGCCGCCGACCGCCTCCATCCACCGCCCACCAACGCCATCCTGTTCATCGGAAGCTCCAGCATCCGGCTGTGGAAAACTCTGGCGCAGGACTTCCCGCATCACAAGGTCCTCAACCGCGGCTTCGGCGGCTCGGAAATCGCCGATTCCGTCCACTTTGCCGAACGCATTGTATTTCCCTACGCTCCTCGCCAAATCGTCATGTACGCCGGCGGCAACGACATCAACGCCGGCAAAACTCCCGCCCAAGTGGCCGAAGATTTCAAAGCGTTCGTCCGCAAAGTCCATCAACGCCTGCCTCAAACACGCATCGCCTACATTTCCATTGCCCCAAATCCCGCTCGTTGGGCGCAAGTCGAACGCGTGCGCGAAGCCAACCACCTTATACAAGACTTCATCCGCACCGATTCACGCCTGGCGTACATTGATGTTTTCACTCACATGCTCGGCCCCGACGGCAAACCCCTGCCCGATATTTTCGTCGAAGACCGCCTCCACATGAACGCCAACGGCTATGCCCTCTGGAAAAAAATCGTCGCTCCGTTCCTTGGTCCTCCCGATCATTCAGCGACTGGAAATTAATGGGAAGAGGGCCCCTCTGTTCCTAAAATAAGCCCCACCGCACTTGTGGCTTTTTGAGCCGAGTGGCTCAAGGCGCCGGCTCATCGGTGCCACGAGAAGTTTTAACATGAATCACCCCTTGCTCATCAAACCACAACGGATCAATGGCTAAAAACCGGTCCCACCCAATATTGGTGCTCGCCTTCTGATGATACACCATCCACAACTTTCCATCCGGCGCTGCAATGACGCAGTGATGGCCAGGCCCCAAAACGTTTCCTCCACGACGCGCAATAGGATTCCCCGGATATTTCTTGAATGGCCCCATCGGTGAAGTGGCCGTTGCGTATCCGACCCCGTAATTCGGAGAATCTGCCCCCGTCCCTGAATACATCAGGTAATACACCCCTTTGCGTTTAAGCATGAAAGGCCCTTCAGTCACCTGTCCGCTCACTTTTTCCCAATCCTCCGTGGGCCGGATCACCTCCACCACCTCCCCCTTGCGGGTGAGCGGGTCCGCCATGCGCGTGACCAAAATCTTAAAACCCCCCGCCAAATTCACGTAATACAAATACAATTGGCCGTCGTCATCCTGGAACAAATGCGCATCAATCGCATTGGTGGCCAACAATCCCCTGTCCACAAACGGCCCCAGCGGCCCATCGGCCACAGCCACCCCGATATATTTCGTCCCCCGGCCCACTGTGTAATACAAATAAAATTTTCCGTCCCCCTTGGTGTTATGCCAAACATCTGGCGCCCATACCCCACCCCGCGCATCCTCAAACACTTTCTTCGGTTGCAACTCCCAATGCACCAAATCCTCCGAAATATAAACCTCATACCCCCGTGAATCCGTCGTGGGATACAAGTAGTACTTGCCTTGATAACGGATGACATGCGGATCCGCCGGCCCCATGCGGTCAATGATGGGATTACGATAAGTGCGCCCGGCAGCGGGCGCCGCCTCCACACACATCACCCCCACCATCCCACACATCAACACCCACCCGAAGACAACATCATGCTTGCTTTTCATGGGCCTATCCTCTCGCAACCGCACCCCAGTGACAAGCACAAGACCCAACCCCGCCAACTCATCTCAAGCCTGGTGTCAACCCATCGAAAAAGTCCAATCATCCATCTCACTCTGGCTCCACTGCCCATCACGCTTCCCCATCGGCATCACCAATGGTTCCAGCCGGCCATCTTCGTACTCCACCACACAGGTGGTCAGGCACAGCGGCGAACCAGGAGGCGGCAACTTCTCCTTGTCCCCCATTTCCTCTGCCAGTCCCAAGTGCGCAAGCTCCGCCCAAAGATGCTCCCAGACCGGATGAAACACCTCACTGTGATACAAATCCACAAACTCTGGCAACAGGGGCTTTGTACCCAAGCACGCGTCGCTTTCATTTCTGAGCAAAGTTGTTGGGACTGCAAAAGTCGGGGCCACCCGAAAATCCGTCTCCGCCAACGCCCTCAACAACCGCTGCTTCTCCTCCAACGTCCCCCCAAGGCAATACACACGCCCCGCCAACAAAAAAACGTTCAACGTTTCCGCATCCAGGTAATACCACAAATTCACACACAATTCTGGATTATTGTCGTTCATAGACGGCTCCTTTCGCTTTGACAGGCCCAGCCAGCCCGCCTTCCCCGCGCAGTGCCCACGGCCTCACATTCCCTCCCACCATCACCGCCCGACAGCAAGACCACAGCCCTCCCGGACCACCCGGCCCCGGATGGCTTTCCATGCTCACGCGGGTGACTTTTGTTTTCATTTTCAGGAGCAGCCTACAACTCCACCGGTGACATCCACTGTCACCCCTCCATTTTTTCTTTTCGAACTCCCCAGCTTCCAAAATGCAAACATTCCAGAACATCCCCCCCCGCCCGGTTACAAAATAGAAAGATGGAAAAACTCGAAGAGCTTTGAAGATACGGCCCGGGGCGAGCGGGCTGCCGAATCCAAAATTATGGTTGGAGAATTTTCAGGGAGCAATTTCCATTTGCATCCCGCTGGCCTCGATGATGGTGCCCTCGGCAAAGCGCAAACGCGCGCATGCCTGATTGTAATCAGCCATCGCCCGCAATTCGCGTGAACGAGCCATCGCAAGATCCGTCTGAAACTGCAGCACAAACAACACCGTGCTCTTGCCGCCCATCAATTTTTTCTCCTCCGCAGTCAGAACTTGGCAGGCATGATGAACAGCCTCTCGTTGACGTTGTAAACGACGCCATGCCGCATCGGCTTGGGCGAGGGCATCCGCCACCTCGCGCATGACCATCTCCTCCTTCTGCCGGACCATCAACAAAGCCTGTTCCTTGCGCTGTCGGCTGAGGCGGTGATTGGCCCGCTCTGCGGTGCGGCTCAAGGGCATGTTGAACACCACCCCCACCATGTCGCTTGGCGAGTCTCCGCCAAATAATTGATTCCACGCCGGCCCCGAAGAAGCTCTTGGTGGCATCCAAAAGTCCTGGAGCGTATGGGCTCCGCGCCGTCCCCAGCCGGCAACGAGGTTCAAGGAGGGAAACAGTTGATTGTACCGAAACTTCAAATCCACCTCGGCTTTTTCCGCCTCCGTCCGCAGCCAGGCCAAATCCGCACGCTGGGCCAGTGCCGTGCGGCAACTTTGGGAATATTCGTTGGCCTGCGGAATGGCCATCAAGATTTCAGCGGCCTCCAATGGAGCGTTGTGATTTTCAGCAAAAGGCTCCCCCATGATGAGCCGCAAGTTGTTTTGCGCAAGCCGTACCATCTCCTGTGCTTGTTCCAATTCGGCGGCCGTGGCTGCAAGCTGGCTTTCCGCCAGATTGACATCGGCTTCGGTCAGCAGTCCGCCCCGGGCCAGGCGCTGCACAGCTTCAAGCAGGCGTTGCCGGCTGGCATGGAGATTCCGGTACACCGCCAGGTTTTCCTGTGCATACATCAGCTCGAAATAGCCCTGCTCAAGCTGCTGAAGCACATCCATCACGGCATGACGCAGTGCCAGAGTTGTGCTGCGGATTTGTTTGCGGCTGATTTGGATCAGCATCCGGGGCTGGTCTATCCAAAAACCGCGTAGCAAAGGCTGGCTGATGAAGAGATCGAGGTTGATGTTGTAGGAATCAAAATAAACATAGTTCCTCGTCCCAAAACTGTTCGCGTAATCACCCCCGATCGAATATGTCATACCGATGGGGGTCAGCCCGGTAATTCCTGCACGGGCTATGTGTGACTCGGCCTCATAAATGGCATCCTTGCTGAAATCCGCCGGGTCATACCCGCCCAGGTCAGCAAGGTTTTCCCGCCTTGTTTCGAAGGTGAGCAAGGGGTCGTAAACTCCCTGAGCTGCCCGCAGCGAAAGCTTTGCCATGAGGGGGTCCAGCCTCTGAATTTTTAATTGCAGGTTTTTTTCAAGGGCCCTCTGCCGGGCTTCGGCCAAGGTCAACTTCAACGGCACGGCCTCCGCTGCATTTGACAAGTTCAAGGCCAGCAGGCCGCTTAAAAGCACCATCAACCACATTGGATGGGGTGAGCACATAGCATTGGGATGACATCATGGGGAAATCTCGCCGCGCACTCTGTAAAATCCTTGAACGCCACCTGCCGGCATGCGGTACACGCGCGTCCCCGGTTCTGTTATGCCGGTAAAATTCGTCAAGGTTTGCCAAGGCCCAGGCACGCCGGTCGCATATTCCACAAAATAATTGCGGCCTGGATTGACGACGAATTGCAGCTCCATTCCTCCGACGGAAGATTCCATGTGCAAACGAAAGACGCTTGTGCCATCACCCGGATGGGTGCCCATGAGATACTCTTCAAGATTCGTTGCCCCATCTCCATCCAAATCTGCATGGGCATCTTCGTTGATGGCGGGATTTAGTTGATGCGCCAGCTCCCAGTCATCCGGCATGCCATCCCGGTCCCCATCACTTGCATTCGCCCGCCCCGCAGTGGGAGCGCCGGCCCGCCAGTTCAGCGGTTCATTTCCAAAGGACAAGGATTCCCGCCTCTGCAACGACATCAGCGCCGTTGTCTCCCATGCCGGCCACGTCCCGCCAAATCCGTATTGAATGCGCTCCACCATCTCGTAGGGCACAAATCCCGGCCTGTCACTGAGGACTGTCTGCGGAGTGTCCGGCCACTGCAATTCCACAATTTCCCCGGCGTCGCTGAGACGCCCTTCATAAGGGCCATAAATCGGCACTGTGGAAGGAACTTGGAACGTCTGTCGAAATTGAGCCGTCAATTGCGGTTGCGCCACAGGGTCAAAATTGACTACCAACAAATATCCGCCGGCAGGCAAAGTGACTCCGGGCGGAAAACGATAGCTGATGCCGTTCCGAATCCGCCATTGATTGGTGGGATACAGGGGGTCAAACAAAGGCACTGCTTCACTTGTGGGATTGTGCAGCTCCAAATATTCAACATCCAATCCCAATGACTCGGGCGCGCTCATAAATATTTCATTGATCACCACCGGCCCCACCCTTGGCGGAGCGTTGGACGCCCCTCGTCCGGAGCGAAACTCCGGCAGGCTTTGAGGTTGATCCACTCCAAACGTCCGGCGGCTCATGGGCACAAACTCCACCCCCAAACTTGTTCGATATCGCCCCACCGACACTCCGTTTTTCAATGCCCCAAATTTGACATAAGATTGCCGGCTGTCCAGATTACCGGCCGCATCAGCCGCCGAAAGATACACCTCGTCGCCCTCTGCGGAATCGAGCATGAAATAGGGTCCGAATTGTTGCGCATAAAACACCACAAAACCGCCTGGCGGCAAAACAGTTCCGGGGGGAATTCTGTACTTCTTCAATTCAGACGCAGAGTCGCTGAGCCACCAATAACTGATATCCACAGTCTCGCTCGATTCATTGCAAAGTTCGATGGCGTCCTCCAAGGGCGGATCGGTGTGCGACAACACCTCCGAAATGACCACCATGTTCACAAGCGCATAATTCGGGGCACCCGGAGTGACTTGGGACGGCTGAAAAGTGACAATGGTGGAGCCGCCATCCGGCACACGACCCTGCGAAGCTAAAGACACCTGCTGCCCATACTGTATCCGGTCTATGATGGTTGAACGATTGCTTTGATACAGCGTCACAACCTCCCCGCTGCTCCCAAGTTTGAAATCCAAATGGTCCGCATCCGCTTCATCGAGATCGGATGCAAACAACTGCACAAAACCATGCCCGGCAATATAGGATAACGGTGGTATGGCCCGGTTGGTTGGAGTGCCGCTGGGACGATCGGTGACGACATGCCCGCTCAGCTCCACCGGCAGCGCCGCCGTGTTAAATAACTCCAGCCAATCATCGTTGCCGGCACCCGGCATGGCCAGCCATTCATTGATGCGCAATCCCACGGGTGAGGCCAATGCTTGGGCTTCATTGGGGCCTTCCGGCGTCGGCTCGTTCAACGCCCATCCACCGCTCCCATTGGGCACGCGCCCTATGGAGAGGTCCGGTGCCTGCAAGCCATACGCCACATGATCCAAAATCGTCGCACCGTCCGCCGCCAACAACCAAACTCGATCGGTTTTGGAACCAAGGCCAAATGGAGCACGCAACCCCGGAACCGTCGAGTTCGTAGTGCACCACACCAACAAATAGCCCCGCGCAGGAACTGTCACGCCCGCCGGAAACACAAATTGTCGCGGCAAGGTCAGATCGTCCGTAAGGCACATACCGGCCACCTGCACCGCAGTCGTGGAGGGATTGTACAACTCGATCCAATCGGGATACTGACCTGCATGCACAACAGCAGACCGGTTGTCCGCCATCAATTCATTCAACACCACTTGGCCCTGGCCATGATTCAAGCACCACCCTAAACACAGCAGCACCAACCACGCCCTGAAATTGGACCCACGCAGCTTATTAATGAAGTTCGACGTCATCATTGAACCGCTCCTCTCACATCCAATTGCTTTGGCAAACCTGCTTGTTGTTCAGACATACTTTGATATTCCGCCAACGGTATCAATGCCGCACGAAACCGCCGCAGATTCCGGTCCTTGATTTTCTTTTGGGGTTTGCCGCCCACCTTGAGATTGCCATCATCGCTGATGATCAACATCGCATCCACCCCTCCATGACTGGTCAACACCACGGATTCCGGATTGAAGCCCTTGGATAACGTTGCCGGCAATTCCAGAGGGGTGGCCATGCTTGATTTACCATCCCACTCAAACACCTTGGACTCCCCGCCGTCTCCCACCGCACCACCCACCACCAGAAAGCGCCCATGCCAGTCGGAAAAGCTGCGTACACCGCGCCCCTGCAAATCGAGCAACATCGGATTTCCAAAGCGTGCCCTGTAGCCCATGATAACCTCCTGCGGATTCAACAACGGCACCACCAAGGCATTGCTTGCGATGATCGGGTTGCGAAAGCCAATCAATAAATGTCCCTCCAACGTTGCAGCCAGACCTTCAATATTCAGCGCTCCCTCACTCTTAGGGGCGCGCGTGGAGGCCACCGCCAGTTGATAGGTGCGCAATCGTTCATCCAAGAGAAGGTCTGTCAGCAAGTGTTGGTATGCCCGTCCCACCGGCACCAAACGCGGAACGCCTTGTTCATAATGAATATCCGTTGCGAAAAAACGTTGCCGGTTGCGGCGCTCCTCGCCCTGGGCATTGCGGCCATGGGAAGTAATCCAGTAAATGCGATTTCCAAGACGCGCTGCACCTTCAATGTCAGCCTCTGGCGAACGCCATTCCACCTGCAAAAAACGGGACAATTCCAGGGTTTGCAAGGGGCGGCCGCTTCCCCCTATCTGATAAACTCGTATCACATTGTCCTCATCATCCCCCACCGCGAAATAGCGCTCATCCAGGGCCATCAATGCCGAGGCATCGCTCAAGCCGTAGCAATTCATGACCAGCCCTTGCCCCCAAGCCGCCACACAGGAAATCCATGCGGCCATCAACACCGGCCAACCTTTCCATGTGCTCTTGTATTTCATGTTGAATCCCTCTCAGTTACATGCTGCGTGGAGGATGCTGTCCCCGAAGCAAATCCCAAAGACTAAACGTCCTCGGCTGAGGATTTTCGATCAAAACATCCACCACCTCGCCGGCCCGAATCCGGGAATGAGGCGGCAAATCCATGATTACCGGCAGTCCTGTATCCACCAACGCCCCCGGTTTAATGTAGGCCAGTTGATTGGTAATCACCTCCAGACGCGCCCCCACATGCGTAACCTCCGTTTCATACACTGTCCGGTCCCTGTTCCGGCTGGTGATTTTGGCCTTCAATCCCACTGAAGGCTCCACCACGTAAGGCTGGCGCAAATAGGCCACGACATGGTCTGCATACAAAGAATAAATCGCCACCAACGGCTCACCCTCTACCACATTTTCCCCGGCCTGTCGCCAAATGGCCCCCACCATTCCCGTTATCGGCGCTTCCAGTACCACCGGAGCCCAGTTGCTGGCCACCACCGAGCGCATGGCATCCAACCGCTCCACCATCGCCCCGTTCACGTGAGAACCCAGGCTGTATTCCGGATCGCCCAACGCCTGCAACTTCTTCATCCGCGCCTCCACCATCGCCACTGCCTCGCTCTTCTGTTCCACCTCCGCAGCCAGGGCGTTGCGCGTTTGCAAACTTAAATCATACACGTCCTCCGAGACCAACTTCTCACGATACAACGGTGTGTTCCGCGCCAGTTCATTTTCAGCCCGCTGCAAATTCACCCGCGCAATCGCAAGCTCTGATTTGAGCACCGCCAGCTCAAGCCTTAATCGTTCGTAAGCCATCGCATTCTGCTCGGCCGCCGAGGGCTGCATCCGCAATCGCATTAAATCCATCTCCCCTCGCCACAAATCCAGCCCCGCCCGGGTGTCCACCGGCTGCACCACCGCGATGGGGTCACCTTGCTGCACCACCTGATAGGGGTTGACCATGACATGCATCAAACGTCCCACAAAAGGGCTGGTCACCAGCGACTTTGCGCCTTCCCCAACGCCCGTGGTGTTGGCATGGTTCACCTCCCGCCAGAGCCCGATCGTCAAAACCAGCATGGCGGTGAACACTCCATAAGGCACCCATCCAAATCGAAACTGACTCCACCGCACCTTCCACGGTATCGGTATCTTTGGCAAAGGCTTCTCGGTCATGTCCACACGTTGTTTCATGTTCCCATACAGCCAAGCACACTTCCTGCTTGACCCTGCTCTCGGTCTTAGCGTCTTGCATGCCAAAGACACCAACAGTAAGGTTTTAGCATGATTTGACCGGCCAAATGCATCCTGCGTGAATCATGAGTGAAACAAAAAAACTCAACCCTGGCACAAATGGTGCCACAGGCCGCCTGCCCTCCCTGACTGCACGCCTGGTCTGCCTGGGAGTGTTTTTTCTGCTCAGCCTCCTCCTGGTGGCCGCATTTCACCTCGCCACCTGGCACCAGTTGGAACGATTGCAAAACGACTTCGCCGCCCGAAAGGCCGAGGTTTTTCACCTGGGCATCCAACTCCAAAAAGAACTTGAGCGCGCCAACCGCGAACTCATGCAAGCACAACTATCACGCAACAATTCCGAACTCGAAACTCGCTTCCGTCAACGCATCAAATCCGCCCAAAAATCCCTTGCCAACACACTCCCTCTGCTTGGCACCCCAGAAGAACAACAAGCCGCCCGACAACTGGAAAATGCCCTGGAAAAATTCCTGGAGGACGCCCAAGGACTCCTCGATAAAGAACTTAAAGCCGTGCGCCGAGACTCCGCCGCCCTCGTGGCGGCGCGCATTGATCAATTGTCCGCCCCGCTCTTCAGCGCCTGTCAACGACTCGTGGATGCCCAAAAATCTGCCTGGCTTCATTTCCTGGCCGACTCCGAAAATGCAGCCGGCAAACTCCAACTTCTCACCCTCCTTGCCATTCTCCTCCAAACCATCCTAATCCTGCTAGTCGCCCTCTTGATTCACCGGCTCTGGGTCCGCCCCCTCCAGGCGCGCTTGGACGACAGCCATGCGCGCTTGGAACGCCATGAAAAACTTGCCTCCCTCGGCACCCTGGCCGCCGGCGTCGCCCATGAAATCCGCAACCCACTCACCGCCATCAAATTCCGACTCTTCAGCCTCAAAAAATCCCTGCCCAAGGATTACCTCGCCAGTGAAGACCTCCAGGTCGTGGAAAGCGAACTCAAGCGCCTCGAACGCATCACCGGCGACTTCCTGCAATTTGCACGCCCTTCCAAACCAGAACTCTCAGATGTCTCCACCACCCGTCTCCTCGAAGAACTCCATCAATTGATGAAACCCCAGCTCGAACGCCGCGGCATACAATTATGCCTGGACATTGCCACCGACTACACCCTCCGCGCCGACCGCCAACAACTGCTCCAAGTCCTGATCAACCTCACCCAAAACGCCGCCGAGAGCATTGAAAACCACGGCACCATCACCCTGCGCACCCGCCGCCGGGATGTCCGCAGAGGCTCCGCCATCGAATCCACAGTTATCATCGAAGTCGCAGACACAGGACGTGGAATCCCTCCCGAAGCCCAGCGACGTTTGTTTGACCCCTTCTTCTCCACCAAAGCCGGCGGAACCGGCCTCGGCCTGTGCATCGCCGAAGGCATCGTCAGCCGCCACGGCGGCACCCTTGAATACCAGACCATCCCCGGCCGCGGCACCACCTTCATGGTGGTCCTGCCCTTGCAACAAAAACATGAAACCCAAAATACTCATCATCGAGGATGACCTCAGCCTCGCAGCGGCCCTCCAAAAAGTCCTCGTCGCAGAAAACTACGATGTCCACCTCGCCACCCGCGGGGACGAAGGACTCTCGCTGGTTCAAACCCAACCCTTCGACCTCGTCCTCACCGACCTGCGTCTTCCGGGATTGGACGGCCTTGAACTGGTTGCCCGCTTCCACCAACTCCGCCCCAAACTCCCCGTCATCCTCATGACCGCACACGGCACCACCGACATAGCCATCGAAGCAACCAAACTTGGCGCCTACGATTACCTCATCAAACCATTTGAAGCCGAAAACCTCCTCCTCCTCATCGAAGAAGCCGTCGCCCGCATGCGGTTGATGTCCGAACCCGTCGCCCTCGGCGACGCTCCCAACTCAAGCGCCGCCATCGTTGGCAACAGCCGTCCCATGCAGGAAATTTACAAACAAATCGGCCGCATCGCCGCCACCCCGCTCACCGTCCTTATCCGCGGCGAAACCGGCACCGGCAAAGAACTCGTTGCCCGCGCCATCTACCAACACAGCGACCGCGCCAACCAGCCCTTCGTCGCCATCAACTGCGCCGCCATCCCCGAAACCCTCCTCGAAAGCGAACTCTTCGGCCACGAACGCGGCGCCTTCACCGGCGCCCACGCCCGCCGCATCGGCCGCTTCGAACAAGCCCACCGCGGCACCCTCTTCCTCGATGAAATCGGCGACCTCCCACTCAACACCCAAGCCAAACTCCTGCGCGTCCTCCAAGAACGCTGCTTTCAAAGACTTGGTGGCGACGACTGGATTCACGTGGATGTCCGCGTCCTCGCCGCCACCAACCGCGACCTCCAAGCCGCCATCCAAGAAAAAGAATTCCGCGAAGACCTCTTCTACCGCCTCAGCGGCGTCACCATCCACCTCCCACCCTTGCGCGACCGCCGCCAGGACATCCCCGACCTCGTCCGCTTCTTCATCCGCAAATTTGCTGCCGAACTCAAAACTGACCCCCCGGCTATCGAACCCGCTGCCCTCGACTGGCTCACCGCACAACCCTGGCCCGGCAACGTACGCGAACTCGAAAACGTCATCCGCCGCGCCATCGTCATGGCCCGCCCCCTGCCCATCGGCCTGGCCCACGTCCAACAAGCCTCCGCCGCCGCCCACCCCGCCCCCAGCCGCCTCAAACAAGCCCACGCCGAATACATCAGCGAACTCCTCGCCCGCGCCCAACGCGGCGAACTCGAAAACGTCTTCGACCAACTCATCGCCGACCTCGAACCCGAACTCTACTCCCAAGCCATCAAACTCGCCCAAGGCAACCAAGCCAAAGCCGCCCGTTGGCTCGGCGTCACACGCCTCAAAATGAGAGAAAAACTCACAGCCCTTGGCCTCCGCTCAGAACCGGATTCCACCAAAGAATCCGACCCCCAAACACAAGACCCGGGAAAAAGCTGAAAACAAAATGGCGGAAGGGGGGAGATTCGAACTCCCGGTGCCGGTTTCCCAGCACGCCTGATTTCGAGTCAGGTGCCTTAAACCACTCGAGCCACCCTTCCGCGTTGATTAACAATGCACTTGCTAATACGCATTATGCCCGGCTTCGCGTCCAAGGCAAGCTAATCCGCCACAGCCTTAAACGACAAGTTGATTCCATGAGTCAATTCGACTCTCGTTGTACGGCGGCACGTACAAACGCCCCACGTTCGTCCGCAACAAATCATCCGTTCCCAAACTCAACACCGCCAGATTCGTCACCCCCAGCCACACCGCCCCGGCGCTGTTGGTCACATACAGCTCCTTGCAGAAGTACTCCCCTTTGCGCTCGGCCAATTGATGATTCACCGTCACCGTCGCGTTGGTCGCCGCCGTCCCCAAGATGTTCGCAAAGCCCGAATTCATCCACCCCACCACTTGGTTGAGCAGGTTCACCGTGCCAGCCCCCACGCGCCCGTCCCGCACGCTGCTGCGTCGGTTCCCTATCTCATCATACCCGTACCCAAACTGCTGCCCCGCCACCGCCAATCTGCACCCTCAGTAACGCCTGCCAAGAACACCATCGAGGCTTGGGGGTAAGCCTATTTCGTGTGGGAGGTTAATTCGTTGGCTATCCAGGCATTTCGCTAGGAATCATTATGCTCACGAAGGTATGATTCCCAGCTTTCTGGATTCACATCAAAATCTTCATAGGGGATCGTGGTATTGCGCTTTCGCCCGGTGCGTTCATACAAAGCCAAGGCTGCCAACTCAGCTACAGCAGTCGTTTTTCCGTGCACATATCCACGACGCAAACATTCGAGCAAATCTTTTATTGTAACCTCCCCAGCGTAATTTTTAGTAGCTAAAACGGAGGTGGCAATTAACAAACGGCCAAAGGGAGCGTTGTGTTCAGAATAAATGACATTCTTTGCCTCTGATACAGTCATTTTAATACCTCCTCAATCGCTCTTATTATCTCCTTTGGCAGCGTTCCGCCGAGGCCAAGGTGAGCATTCAGTTCGGACATGTTGATGATTTCAATGTTACCTTGTTTATTAAGTCCAATGGAGAATCCTAAAGTTTGCCCAACTGTAGCTTTTTTAGAACGTACAAGGTCCGCATGTCCGAATATCCCGTCTTCCCCAGCCTTAAACAGTCTAATTTCTCCGGAACATTCAATAATACCAATAAATGCATCTATATCCGGTTTGGCCTGTTTAAGCATTGCTTTCTCAGCTGCCGGCGCCGACAATTTGAAAATAATTTTTCCTGAAGCGGTCTTATTACAGCATTTGAATTTTTTCAGCAGGGCGTAGGCGGCGGCTGCCCCGCCAGAAGCCGCTTGGATTTCTGGCATTGGCCCCGCCAAAACAACATTTGCACCTGTCTTGGCTAGTTGTGCTGCTACTTGAGTGGTTTCTGGGGACGCAGGTGTATAAGTGGCGTTTTTATTTTTTTCATTTAGCACCTTTATTGCTTCATTATAATCCACATAACCAAAACGCCGCGCTTGTTCATTTAGTTGGTGAAGTCCTCGAACATTTGCCGCTGTTTCACTATAATTACAAATAATGTCAAATAAACCTAGTCCATCTAAATCAACGTAGGTTAAAGTATTATTATTTACAAATGCAAAAAGATTTAGCCCGCCCTGTTCCTCTATCGGATCCCTGCTCAGCCATCTTCCGGCGTTTGGGTTGTAATAGCGGTAACCGTAGTAGTAATTCCCCGTCTCGTCGTCGCAGTACTTGGTCGACAAACGGAAGGGGTTGACGAAGGCCACTGGGCCAGTGGCGCTTATCGGCTCACAATAGGACAATTGCTCGCATAATCCACTACCGCACTGGGGCGCAGGCAAGGCAAAGCCCACAACCTGGCTTAACAGCCAGATGCACAAACCTATACTTTGCCAAACATTGGTCATTCTAAAATCAAGCTCAAGAAGCTTAATCATTTCTCTGCACATTGAGCCTCAGAATCTTCATTTTCTTCCATTTGCGGAACGGGCCTTTGATTATTTTTTGACGAACAAACGCGCCGTTTCGACCAGTTGCTTGAGGGTTGCGGTGGGGTTTACATCCTTTACACCTGCGACATTTAAAAACGATTGCAACCTCTCGCGGAGATCTGCGGCATGCGCTGGTTCGCTTTCGGCCGCAGCTAACTGAACGTACTCATTGCCAGACGTCAAAAAGCCCTCTTGTTTCCGCACCGTTAAACGCAACAGTCTGCCTTCCGAATCAAACGCTACGTATTCGTTGCTCCGAACGTCAATCGGTTCAATCCAGCTTTCTGCGTCCCGCACGGAATCAAAAACCGCTAAGTCGCCGTTGTTGTCGATGAAAATGGGTGGTTTCATTAAAACCGTTCCTTCCATGTTCCATCATGTTTTGAGCTTTCCCATGGTCTATGTCTTCCGATTCCCTGCCCCGGCGGTGTTTGCCCTCTAGGTCCCACTGCGCCTCTGCGATGGTAGTGTGGCAATTCTTTTTTCCAATCGAATGGTTGACCGAGCTTTGTGCGATTTCCAAACAGGGCTAAGCGAAAGTTTTTACCAAAACTCAACTCCTTTCCCTTCAAAGCACACTTCCCTAAATAAATGTCGCGTGCCGCCTCTCCCAAGTCGCGGCTTAATGCAAGCATAGGGTCATTCATGTCATAACCGCCATTGTCACTAAAAGGGTCCCAGAACGGAATTATACCGTCCAACGTCGCCTGTGCCGCCTGACCTGTATTCCATTTTATGCCCTCCCAAGTGTACCCAGACGACTCATGCCAAGGGGTCAATGAGTTCCACAGCGACCAACCGGTGGGATTCCTATCTCCCCATGTCGCCGGATTCAACAAATTCCAAAGTCCTAGTGGATCAAGTTCAGTGACGGGGTTATTACGGAGAAAATTGTAAAGATTAATTCCACCATATTCACCAATGGGCTCTCTGGACAACCACCGGCCTTGGGTGGGGGAGTAGTCGCGGTAGCCGTAATAGTAACGCCCCGTCTCGTCGTCGCAGTACTTGGTTGAGAAACGGAAGGGGTTGACGAAGGCCACCGGGCCAGTGGCGCGTATCGGCTCACCAAATGGGCCGTATTCATACTGCGCGGCCCATTGGCCAGTGGCAGCGTTGACCAACCCCACCACGTAATTGGAAACAGCCTTGCTCACCCGCCGCCCCATCCAGTCGTACTGGTAAATGAGCTTCTGCTGCGGCACCCCTGCATTGAACGCCGCAGGCATTGGCAGGCTCTCGGCCTCCTCCATTAACTCTGCAGTGGATTCCTCAACTATGGTGTCCGGCTCCTGCATTTGCGTGGCGTTCCGAATGCAATATCCGTTATCCAGTTTCACAAATCAAGGATGTTGGTTTGGGACGGCGGGGACGCCGTCCCTCCCGGTTTCCCCACTCCAAACCCGCTACGCACAGCAGAAGTCAAACGTGACGTAACCGACAGCACTCAGTGCGCCGCTTTCCATTGCCTCCAAAAGGCTATGCAGCAGGCGCGGGTGGCCGACCAACCTCACCGCAGCCTGAGCGGTGCAAAACTCCTTACACCGTTTGTGCGGGACAGCCGGCGTTGGGTCACTGCAACAAATCCAGCTTGTTGAGAAGCTCGGGCCGGGTCACATCTTGTCCTGCGGCACGGTCATTCCAAACGAGCATGAACCTGCTCTTGGCCTTCTCCTCGGCGGTAAGTCGTGCAACGAGCGGAAAGATGTCGTTCTCCGGCCACAGGTCGTCTCGTTCTGCAAACCAGTAACTGCATCGGAACGCCACTTTGCCGTTTTGCTCCAGCGTGAAGGACTTGGCAAACGGGAACAGAGTTTTCGTGTAAGCCCTGGCGCTGCCGTCCAGCAAATCAAATACGTTTCCCGCCAGTGCAAGCTTAAGTGTTTTGCCATCGGTAAAAACTGCGACCAGAGTTCCGAACCGCTTGACCAGCCCAAGCGTTCGGAAAGAAAGAAAACCTTGAGGATTCCGGGACGCGGGCACACTGAGTGGAGTGACCTCGGGTTTCGGCAGAGCAATCGAATCCAACTCCACAAGCCATCGCTTGGTGGCATCGGCGTAATCTTCCAGGCACAGAACGGAGGGCGACGCGGACATGGGCGTGAACCTACTTCTTTTTGCAAGGGTCTGAGCACGCGCTCACCGTCGCACTGCCAAGGGCAGCCGCGCCTGCAGCATTCCACGCGGGACTCGTTCGTCCTGACGCCTTGATGATTTCAGCGGAATCTCCGGCATACTTCGCCATCGCTTTCTCCATCGTCATGACCTTGTCCTTGTTCGCCATGCCGAGATTGAATGCTTCTTTAAGGCCGTTGCGGAACGCTATCGCTTTTTCCGCGTTGGCTGCTGTCGCTCCTGAGCGCAGCAACGCCATTGACTCGGCTTTTGCTATGCCAGCATACGCAAGTCGCCCACCACCCATCGCCAGATCGATCGGCGTAAAGAACAACGATAGCACTAAGAAAAACCACACCATACGGTCAGGTCGTTTTCTCACCAATCATAGTTCAATGTAGAATTTGTCGATCAGCCTCTCCAGAATTGCACCTTCTCTCGTTAGCGAGTAATCTTTGTCAAAACCAATCTTTGCAAGCTGCTCGGTCAAACAATCTCGCAATTCCTCAGCAGTCGCAGGTTCAAGCTCTAGGGTCACGCCGCCGCCCATCTCGACCCCGCCCAACTGAATGGCTGGGAGAAAATGTTTAGCCTCTGAAACTGCCTTTTTCAGCAGAAGCACTTCCTCTGAGGAAAGCGTGATTTTATGCAAATTCCTTTTCATAGTCAGTGTGCTCCTGCTCCCGAAAGTGGATTAGCCGAAATAACCTCCCCAGTTTGGGGATTAATGACGACACGAGCTTCTTGACCTATGAACACCTGATAAGGTCTCCCTTGAGAATCTACCCCGCTGGTAATCTTTTTCGGATTCTTCAACGCATCCAATAAGGCTTCCGGCTTGACGCCTGCACGCTTTGTTCCATCCCCTACCACGCGATCAATACCGTGCTTTGTGAATCCGGTAATTTTCGTTCCGTTTTGAGCAACAATTTCTGTCGTCTTTTCGGCAGACTTCTCCTTCTTAAAACAACCAATGATGCGTTTCCAAAAGCCACCTTTTTGAACTACGCTCCCGCCTGCCTTGACCGCTCCCGTGCCAACCAAAAGGGTTCCTGCCTCAATTGGACCTTCAATCGGAGCTTTTAACACTTCCTGGATGTGTTTCTTGGCTTCAGCTATTTCCGCGCTACTCACATGCAACGTCTTGCAGCCCGCCTCCAAACCTCGCTTGATAAACGGTTCCTCAAATGCAGCAAACTCATCATCCCGCATTTGATTCGAGTTAGACTGGGAGCCAATATTGTTTTGATAGCTGCCCGGATATTCATCCCATCCATAGCTGCCATCGGGACGCGCCCAGTCTGGCGCACCGCGGAAAAACAGTGTCCAATAAGATAGAGAAATAGGATGAAAACCAGGCGAACCAGCCCTTCCATTGAGCCCTAATACATCTATAAAATCCACAGGATCATTACCGCAGAAAGCATAGAGATGCAGGCCGCCGGATTCGTTCAATGGGTCCCTGCTCAGCCACCAGCCGGTGGTGGGATTGTAATAGCGGTGGCCGTAGTAGTAATGCCCCGTCTTGTCGTCGCAGTACTTGGTCGAAAAACGGAACGGATTGACGAAGGCCACCGGGCCAGTGGCGCGTATCGGCTCACAATAGGACAATTGCTCGCATAATCCATTACCGCACTGGGGCGCAGGCAAGGTAAACCCCAGCACTTGGCTCAAGAGCCAAATGCACAACCATATCGTTTGCCATGCCGTTCTCATTCTCAAACATCAGGGACGGGTAGCCAAATCACTTCATCGCGGCCTAAGCAGTGTACGCTGCTTTGCAACCTTTTGGAAGACCACCTACGTTGGTTTATGTATGAGAAAAAAAGTCTCTCAAAATCTTTTCTTCCCGGCTCATCAGCAATCGAGCATCAGGCGAGTCGAGAAGGTCACCATCCATATCAAGGGAATTGCCTCGTTCAAAATATTTAGCCCGCTCCAACTGTGACTGTACATCAAAAATGGGGTTAAACATCGCAACGATTCGATAATCGTTAGTTCTCTCAAATATGTCGAGCCGACTAAGGAATTTAGCTAAATGTCCAGTCGTCAGAACGTCTCGGACGGCAGAATCGTGCTTCAGGATTTGTTGAAGGTGAACGCCCAGTGTTCCAAGCTTCATCTTTCCCGTTACGTTACCTAACAGCGCCGTTGCAAGAGGGGCATATTTGCCAAAAGCCTCGGCAACTCGGCATGTCAGATCGGCCAAATCAATTTCAGCATCAAGGTCCTTCCCGAAATCCAAGATGTGGTTTAAGTTTTGTGAGAGAAATGCCATACCTATTCGTCTGGAACAACACGGAAGAACCGATCTTTATCACAGTCAGCACCTTCCCTTGTGATTCTTTCTTCGCTGTAGTCGCATCGGAAAACACAAAACCTTCTTCCTTTTTCAGGATCAGACCAATCCTTAATTTTGCGGCAAGTCTCGGTCTTGAATTTCTTATCCCTGCACAAGCACTGAGCTAACTTATCTCCAAGCCAACTATGCAACCCCGTCTTGTCGCCGATTGCATAGCCCACCTCCCATCCCGCCAGAGCAACTACGATGCATGCGGCTACTTGCGGCGGACCGATTGGCTTGGGCAGCAAAGGAAATGGAATGATGTTCGGAGGTGGAACTCCTGAAGGAGGTAAAACTATAATCGGAGGGCCAGGTTGAAGTGGAACGTGAAGCGGCGCTGCCTGTAGGCCAAATGCATCAAAGTGATTCACGGGGTTGTTATCTACAATTCCATATAGGTTCGCTCCACCTCGTTCGCCGATGGGGTCTCTGGACAACCACCGGCCTTGGGTGGGGGAGTAGTAGCGGTAGCCGTAGTAGGAGAGGCCGGTTTCCCAGTCAAAGTATTTGGTGGAGAAGAGGAAGTTGAAGGAACGGGCCAAGGGACCCGTCGCCCGCACCAACTCCCCAAACGGCCCATACTCATACTGCGCCACCACTGCCCCATCGGCGGCCCGCACGTAACCCACCACGTTCCCATTCCCGTCGTACATCGCAAAGTAGGTCCCTGCATTTGTCCCCGTGTGTATCACCGTCGCCAACAGTCCCCCCACTCCCCGTGGGAGAGGGCCAAGGGTGAGGGGCAATTCATAAACCCTTGTGTCTTTGTGTCTTTGTGGTGAAAAAATCCGCATCCATCCGCGGTTCCCACTCCAATTCAATCCCCTTTCCTTTGAGGTCAGAGGACCAGGGTAAGCAAACCCAACCACACTCCCTCCCCCTCAGGGAGAGGGCAGGGGTGAGGGGCAAAAATCCAAATCCAAACTCCCTCTCCTTTTAGGAGAGGGTAGGGGTGAGGTTCCTTCCCCCAAAAAATCACCGCTCCCAGAACACTCCCCCACCTCCCCCTCCCACCTCATCCTCCCACACGCATGGCTCAACGCCATCCACAACCAACAACTGAACAAACCGCCCCGGCGGACACCACCCCCACTCCACCCCTCGACCTCTCCAACATCCCCCAACTCCTCCAA
>Ga0101944_10000776_pt1 | contig 84714 bp, 61 predicted proteins | sample DewCreD2012metaG_FD_75245 | JGI IMG/M metagenome (GOLD analysis project Ga0101944, IMG submission 75245) | Hot spring sediment bacterial and archeal communities from British Columbia, Canada, to study Microbial Dark Matter (Phase II) - Dewar... ... | reverse complement strand
TAGCGCACTACAATCTGAGGCATACCCGTCACCCGCTCCACGTACAGGTCGCGCGCGCCCTTTACGCGCTGAACGAGCTCGCCCAGGCGCTGAGCGTAAAGAGCCAGCGTGTCCAGGTCCTCGCCAAAAATTTTGCACACTACGTCCTGCCGTGCGCCGGTCATCAGCTCGTTGAAACGCATTTGTACCGGGTACTGGAAGCCCGTTGTCACGCCCGGAACGGCCTGCAGTTTTTCGGCCATTTTCTCGGCCAGCTCATCGAAACTGCGCGCCGACGTCCATTCCTTTTTGTCTTTTAGGATGACCATCATGTCGGCGGCTTCAATGGGCATAGGGTCGGTGGGAATTTCTCCCGAGCCGATTTTGGTAACGATTTTCTCCACTTCCGGAAAGTTGCGCAGCAGGATACCGGCAGTTTGTTGGGTTGCTTGCACGGTTGTTTGCAGGTTGCTACCCGTCAACACGCGGGTGTCCACGGCAAAGTCGCCTTCTTCGAGCTCTGGAATGAATTCGCCGCCCAGATGCGTGAGCACCACCAGCGCGCCGCCAAAAAGGGCAAAGGCAATGACCAGCACCGTCTTGGGCCAACGCAGTGCTCGCGTGAGCAGGCGCTGGTGCCAATGTTCCAAATAGGCCATCAATCGGTCGCTCAGGGTGCGCCGGTGCGATATTTTCTTGCTCAAAAACAGCGCACTCATTGCTGGGATGTACGTCACCGACAGCAACAGGGCACCCAATACAGCAAACGACACCGTTTGCGCCATGGGGCGAAACATCTTGCCTTCAATGCCTTCCAGCGCCAAAATCGGCAAGTAAACAATAAGAATAATGACTTGGCCAAATACGGCGGCATTCATCATACGCCCTGCTGAGGTGCGCACCTCGCCGTCCATTTGCTCCTGCGACACCCGCACTATATTTAAATAGTGGGGGTTATGTGCTAAGCGATGCATGATGGCTTCCACGACGATAACGGCGCCATCCACAATAAGGCCAAAGTCAATAGCCCCCAGACTCATCAAGTTGCCGCTGACGCCAAAGGCCGTCATGAGGCTAACAGCAAAGAGCATGGACAGCGGGATAACAGAGGCCACGATGAGGCCAGCGCGCACGTTGCCCAAAAAGAAAACTAACACGAAAACCACAATGAGCGCGCCTTCCAGCAGATTGCGCTCCACCGTAGCAATAGCACTGTTAACCATCTTGGTCCGGTCGAGAAAAGGCTCGATATCTACGCCTTCGGGCAGTGTTTTGCGGATTTGCTCGATGCGTTCTTTCACTCGCCGAATGACAGCAGAGGAGTTCTCGCCCTTAAGCATCATGACCACCGCGCCTACTGCCTCGCCTTGATCGTTGTAACACAAAGCACCATAGCGGGTAGCGTGCCCAAAGCGCACGGTAGCCACATCGCGGATGCGTACGGCTACACCTCCGGGCATGGTCTTCAGCGGTATTTCGCGCAAGTTTTCCAGGTTTTCTATCAGCCCTTCCGTGCGAATGAATAGCACGTTGGGGCCTTTCTCGATGTATGCCCCTCCGGCGTTTTGGTTATTGCTTTCCAGTGCCCGAAATACGTCAGCAATGGTCAGTCCAAATGCCTGCAGGCGTGCCGGCTGTACCGATACTTCGTACTGTTTAAGTAATCCGCCAAAGGTGCTCACATCGGCTACGCCAGGGGTGCCCAGCAACTGGCGCCGCACTATCCAATCCTGGATTGTGCGCAGCGACATGGCGTCGTACAGCCGCTCATAGCCGGGTTTGGCCCGCACGACGTATTGATAAATTTCTCCCAGCCCTGTAGTCACAGGAGCCAGCTCTGGCGTGCCCACGCCGTGAGGTATCTGACTCTGCACCTGTTGCAGCCGTTCCGCAATCTGTTGGCGTGCCCAGTAAATGTTGATATTGTCGTCGAAGACAATGGTGACGACCGACAGACCAAAACGGGAAAAGCTGCGGATTTCTTTCAGTCCTGGAATGTTACTGCAGAGTTGTTCAATGGGAAAAGTAATGAGCCGCTCGACATCGGGCGCGCCCAACGCAGGCGACACTGTAATGACCTGCACTTGGTTGTCGGTAATATCGGGCACTGCGTCTATGGGCAGGCGAGTCAGCTGATAACTGCCCCAGCCTATCAACCCCACTACTGCCAGGCCAATGATAAGTTTATTTTTTACCGAAAAATCAATAATGGATTGAAGCATAGCGCAAAACGTTTTAGGCCGCCAAAGATGGCTTGCCAAACGAAAAGATGACCCTTTACCGCTAGCGTTCAGCGAAAAAGGGCGGTTGGTTTCACCGCAAAAAGAAAACGGGAAAGAGGGCTATGCCTCAGGGGGCTGGGCAGGAGTGCCTAGGTAGGGCGAAAGCAAAATGCCCAACACAGGCGGAAGGTCGGATTTATCCGTTACGTCGTCGGGCAATGTAAGCGCCCAAGCCGCTTCTACCGGAGGCTGCAAGGCAAACAGGAAAACGTAAACGAGCGATATGCTTTTGAAAGGCAGCTGCATGTCGCACGCATAATCAGCATCGTAAGTGATGCCGCTGAAGTAGTGCAGCGAGACGTACTCCCAAAATCCCATGTCTGCTTGCGCCACTCGGTGCTCGCGGTAATGCTCAAACAGCACAGGCAACTTCAGCATCTCCATTGCCGGCGTGTTCCCCAACAAATAGATGCCAAACAAAAGCCAACCCAATGCGTATCTTACCCTGCGAAACATGGTGGGCAAAAGTATGAACTCCGCGCGAAAGTTATCCAATCACCGCGGGGGTCTGAGCAAGGCTCCCTTGCCGTACTCGTTGCTCGGCTCCTCAGGGCTGCCTTTAGTACCGCACCGTATGTTCGAAAAAGAGTTCGTTCTGCAGGCCGCGCACTTCCATGCCGACAACAGGCCGCTCTTTTTCCCAGCTGATCTTGAGCAGTCCAAAATTGCGCTTGACAACCATGGGGCCTATGCGCAGTCGGTTAGGTTCTTCTTGCCCATTCCGGACGTGGGTTAGACCACTGGAACAGAACTCATATAACGGGTAAGGAAGCCCCTGCAAGTCCATTTTGGAGATTTCGGCCATGTGGCGGTCGCCAGAAAGAATAAGCAAGTTAGCTGGCTGCGTTTTCACCAGCAACTGAAATAAGCGCTTGCGCGCGTTGGGGAAGTTGCCCCATTTTTCGTGGCCGTGTTCGTTAGGCAATACCTGAATACTGGACACCAGAAGGTGCAGGCTGGCTGGGCTGTGGGTGAGTTCCTTTTCCAGCCAAGCCCATTGGACTTCGCCCAAAATATCGCCCTCAAGGTTGGGAAAATAGCGCCGGTTTGGGTCCGGGTCGGGTAGTAGGGTATCTCGAAAATAGCGAGTGTCCAAAACAATAATTTTTATCTGGCGCGGTGGCTTTCCAAATAGATAAGCCTGGTAGGCTCCTTCGCGTTTGCGCACGGGGTCGGAGTAGGGCACATCGAGGAAGTCGAGGAGACATTTCTTAGCTGCGCGCTTATTGGGCATGCCCTTGCCCCCGTCGTTGGTGCCGTAGTCATGGTCGTCGTAGATGCCGATGATGGGCGTTTTGTCGCGCAGTTTTCGATACTCTGGGTGGGTTTTCAGGCGCTTGTAATGGGCAGCCAAGGCTCGGGCGTCGGTAGTATCGGCGTACACAATATCGCCTAGCCAAATCCACAAATCGGGGCGATTAGCGACGACGTCGGCCCAATGGTTTTGAGGTAAGTTGATTTTGTTGCAAGAGCCAAAAGCGATGATGTTCAGGTCTTTTGACAGGTCTAAAATGCGAGGCTGAAAGGCCTCTAAATCAACCGTTTTTTCAGCAGACTCGTAGTTGGGCTCCTGGGCAACAACCTCCGCAGTGTGCAATAGAGCAAAGCAAACAAGGCCATTCAGGAAAGGGCGAAAAAAGAAGTGGTGCATCGTGCTAATAGAAAATGGATGTTCGGTAGTGTACAACAGGCAAATATCAGACGACCTTTGCCCAACTGCCTTAAAGTGGCTAAGAAGGATGAGGCCGTTCTGTGCCAAAACAACGGAGCCGGTTAGGCCGTTAGTGCAAAAAGGAGATTTAGTGTTTCGCATACCACTGGCTGTTGTCTCTTTTTGCTATCCTCATCCGACATATGCACATGATACGAGCCCTGGCCCTTCTCTCACTTTTGCTTACGATGTGGGCGGCTTGCACCACCACTCTTCCTATAAAAGACGGCATAACGGCATATGACCGCAAGCAGTACCACGTAGCCCTTCCCATGCTCCAACGCGACTTCGAGCGAGCTAGAAGCCGAACAGAAAAAGGCCAGTTGGCTTATCGCGTGGCGGAGTCGTATCGAAATATCGGCAACTACGCATCCGCACACCAGTGGTACGGCTTGGCCTATCAGTACAATTATGGCCCTGAAGCTCTCAAGGGTCAGGCCTATATGCTCAAGCGACTGGAACGCTACGCCGAGGCTAAGGAAGCCTTCCGAAATCTGAGCATTGAAATAGGCAGCCCTTATGAATATCGCAAAGAAATGACTGCCTGCGATGTGGCCTTAGGCTGGTTGGAACTGGTCAAAGAAAGCGGTTGGACGGTGCAACTGTCTGCGTTCAATAGCCCGCAAAACGATTTCGCTCCAGCATTCTATGCCGACGGACGTTTGGTCTTCAGCAGCGACCGGCCATCTGGTCAGGGTAAGAAAAACTACGCCTGGACGGGCAACAAATTCATGGACTTGTTCATCGCTGACCCCGACGCTTTTGGCGCCCAGCCGTTTGACGCCGGCATTAACACCTCCGGCAACGAGGGCACTGTGGCCTTCAACCGCAACTTTAGCGAGATATACTTCTCTCGAGCGGTGGGCGCCTACAAGGGCGACGACCAGTATTGCAAGATTTATCACGCCGTACGCGTCGAGGGCGGGTGGTCAGAACCTCGTCCTTTACCCTTCCAAAAGGAAAAAATCAACTACATGCACCCGGCCCTGTCGCCTGATGGTCAGATGCTCCTCTTCGCTTGCAACGACCCCGACGGCTGGGGCGGCTACGACCTGTGGATGGCACGCCGCAACGAGCAAATGGAAAGCGGCTGGGACGAACCCCGACCACTGGGCCGAAACATCAACACGACCGGCAACGAGGCCTTCCCAAACTTCTGCGCCGATACGCTCTACTTTGCTTCCGACGGCCTACCCGGCATGGGCGGACTGGACATCTTCCGCACCTTCAAAATGGCCGATAACACCTGGGCTACACCACAAAACCTTAAACCTCCTATTAACAGCGGCGCCGACGATTTTGGGTTGGTAGCCACACCGCATAAACCCAATAATAAACCACCCCTGCCCGGCGACCTCCTGCTGTCGGGTTTCTTCACCTCCAATCGCCCGGGCGGACGCGGCGGCGACGACATTTATTACTTTGAGCAGCGCGTGCCACTGCCCAAGCCGCCCAAAACCGACACTACTGCGGGCAAACCCATCGTCTTCAAAATCTTGCTCGAAGGCTACGTGTTGGAAAAAATACTGGCCGACCCAACAGACCCTAACAGCCGCGCTCTTGGCCGAAAACCCCTGCCCGGCGCCCGCGTGGACATCGCCTTCCGCGACAAGCAGCAATTCGTTAGCGTCGGCGACGATGGCCTGTTTCGATTGGAACTGGCCGAAAACACCGACTACACTTTCACTGCCCTAAAAGAAGGCTACCTCACCAACGGAGTCCGATTCAGTACCCGCGGCATCCCACGCGACAGCGCTAACCCGGTGCAGGTGTATGAGGTGGAAATTGTGTTAGATAAAATTTTCCGCAATCGCGAAATCGTGTTGGAAAACATCTACTACGACTTCGACAAGTGGGACATCCGACCCGATGCCGAACCCGCTCTCAATCGGCTGGCCGAAATGCTGCGCCAAAACCCCAACATCCGCATCCAATTAGGTAGCCACACCGACTGCCGCGGCGACAATGCCTACAACCAGACGCTTTCGCAAAAACGCGCCCAGAGCGCCGTGAACTACCTCATCGGGCGCGGCATTGACTCAGCGCGCCTGACTGCCGTTGGCTACGGCGAAAGCCAACCCGCCGTCAATTGTCCATGTAACCGCTGCACAGAGGCCGAACATCAAGCCAACCGCCGCACGACCTTCCGTATCGTTGAGTAATCGCCATGTACCTACTCGGTCTCATCGGGTATCCGCTCGAGCACTCCTTTTCGCAGCGCTACTTTACTGACAAATTTGCCCGCGAAGGCATCCAACACGTGCACTATGAGTTATTCCCTCTACCTAGCCTCAGTGCCCTGCCCGAGCTATTGCTGCAGCACCCTGAACTGCGCGGCTTCAACGTAACTATCCCTTACAAGCAGGCTATTGTGCCCTTAACCCACAGACTCGACCCTGTGGCCGAGCTTACTGGAGCCGTGAACACTGTCGTCGTAGAGCCAACAGGACGCCTGTCTGGGTACAACACCGATGCAGAGGGCTTTTGGGGCGCCTTGCAAGCCTGGTTCGAAGCGGAAGGCCGACCTGTCACCGCCTGGTCGCGCGGCGAAGCACTCGTGCTCGGCACTGGCGGCAGCGCACAAGCGGTCGGCTACGCTTTGCAGAAGTTGGGTATTGCCCACCTGTTCGTTTCGCGGCGGCCAAGCCACCCCAACCATTTGCCTTGGGAAGCACTCGACGACCCAGTCCTTTGGCAAAAGACCTGGCTGATTATCAACACTACGCCGCTGGGCATGTACCCCAATACCAATGCCTGCCCGCCTTTGCCTTTCTCCTTCCTAAACGACCAACACTGGGTGTTCGACCTCGTTTACAATCCTGCTGAAACACTACTTTTGCAGCGGGCCAAGCGCCAGGGAGCACACACCACCAACGGCCTCGATATGCTGCATCGGCAGGCGGAAGCGGCCTGGGCTATCTGGCGAAAAGTCCTCTCCTGACCCACGCTTCTAAGCCAATACGCTCCATGTCCGCACAGCAACCCGAACCAGCCTCGCCATCAACACCAGCAGCTGTAGATTTCTCTAATACGGAGATAGCCTTTGCTCACCTGAGCGATGCTGAGTTGCGCAAAATGCGCTGGCTCTTTCGGCTAATGAAACATCCGCAATTGGTACGCTGGGGTACACCAATAATGTTGTGGGCAGCCCATCGGCGCTCGTCCTGGTTAGAAGGCATCATCCGAAAAACCATCTTTGACCAATTCGTGGGAGGAACCACGCTCCTCGACTGCGCCAAAAACATCGAGCGACTCGCCCAACGCGGTGTCCTGACTATTCTGGACTACGGCGTTGAAGGCAAAGAGACCGAAACCGACTTCAACCGGACCATGAATGAAAACATTCGGGCTATTGACTTCGCGGCGCGCTCTCCTCACATCCCAGTAGTTAGTATTAAGATAACCGGACTGGCTCGCTTTGGACTATTGGAGAGCATTCAGCGCGAACGCAATCTGACGCGCGAGCAACTCAACGAATACCGGAACGTCCTTAAACGCTTAGACGCTATCTGCTACCACGCTGCCCGGAAGGGCGTATCCATCTTTATTGATGCTGAAGAGAGCTGGATACAAGATACCATTGACCACTTGGTCTGGCTGATGATGAAGCGCTACAATCGCGAGCGCGTGGTGGTGTACAATACTTTTCAGATGTACCGCTCTGATCGGTTGGCCTTCCTTGTGGAAAGCTTTGACCGAGCGCGCCGCGAAGGTTTTCTGCTGGGCGCCAAACTCGTACGCGGTGCATACATGGAAAAAGAGCGCCAGCGCGCTGCTCAAATGGGCTATCCAGACCCCATTAATCCAAATAAAGAAATAGTGGATGACCACTACAACACTGCCCTTCGTTTTTGCCTTGACCACATCGAGCATGTAGCCTTGTGCAACGCCAGTCATAATACCCATAGTGCGCTCCTGCAGGTAGAGCGCATGGCCCAAAAAGGCATTTCACCCCAACATCCGCATGCTCTATTCAGCCAGTTGTTTGGCATGAGCGACAACCTTACGTTTAACCTCGCGCGAGCCGGCTTTCGCGTGGCCAAATACGTTCCTTATGGTCAAGTCTTTGAGGTCATTCCCTACCTTATTCGCCGCGCCCAAGAAAACACCTCTGTTACTGGAGATATGGGCCGCGAGTTAGTCCTCATTGAGCGCGAATGTCGCCGACGAAAAGCCGCCTCATAGCAGAGTGCTTCTCTGCCTGAAGAAATACTTGTGCAGGCAGTTTATCTTTCTCGGCTTTTTCCAGATTTTATATGCGCGCTGGTGTTGCTGTTGGTTTGCTGTGTTTGCTGTTGGCTCCATGGTGGGGCACACATGTGAACTATGGATGGGAGCGATGGCGGTTGCATCGCCAGGTGCGCGCACAGGTAGTAGCGGGCTTGCCCGACTCGGCTCTGGTACTTTTGCGCTTCTCTTTTGCTGAGGCACGCCAACAGCTGCGCTGGGAGCGAAGCGACGAGTTTGTGCTCGACGGCCATTGGTACGATGTCGTGCGTCAACGGCAACAGGGCGACACGCTCCTCCTGTGGTGTTTGCCCGACCAAGCTGAGTCCGCCTTAGAACATGCACACCAACAGCATTTGGCATCCCTCATGGCCAGCCATCCTTTGCTGCACAAGTCGCTTCAGCGGCTGTGGCTGTTTTTTATGGGCCTTTTTTGGAAAAAAAGCGAAGTCCAAATGTGGGCTGGTTTTCTTTTGGCAAAAAACAAACCCGCTGTGCTCGCCCTTGCCTCCTACGTCCAGCCCTGTTATTCACCTTCAACGCCTCCGCCGGAGCTAGCACTTAGCCGGCAAACAGGCAAATAGACCTGCCGGTGTCAGCCCTGTAAGCCGCTTTATCCATTTTTCTATTGGCTATTAAAAATACACTCGAACATGAGAAAGATACTCGTGCTCGGGCTGTGGCTTTTGGAGTACAGCCTGAGCTTTACACAAACCATAAGTGTACTCGACCGCGAGACCTCTCGCCCCGTAGAGGGTGTGCGTATAGAAGCTGGGAATGTTGGCCGCCAAGTCCTCACTGACGCCACAGGACGAGCGGAGGTTAGTCGCTTAGGGCCGGCCGACAGCCTGATTTTCAGCCGAATCGGCTACCTAACGCGCGCGGTGCGGTGGGCAGAGTTGGAGGATGCCGCCTTCGCGGTACATTTGACGCCGGCCGCTTTTTCGCCTGACCGCGAAGTGGTCATTTCGGCGGCACGTTGGAAGCAACCTAAACGCGGGGTGTCTGCGCACGTTGCCCTCCTTTCGGAGCGCGACATTGCGTTGCAAAATCCTCAAACGGCCGCTGACCTGTTGAGCGCCTCTGGCGAGGTGTTTGTCCAGAAAAGCCAGCAAGGTGGCGGCAGTCCTATGCTGCGCGGTTTCGCCACCAACCGGGTGCTGCTGGTGGTGGATGGTGTGCGTATGAACACGGCCATTTTCCGCAGTGGCAACTTGCAAAACGTGATTTCGCTCGACCCGTTCGCTATCGAGCACACAGAGGTGCTCTTTGGCCCCGGCTCAGTGGCCTATGGCAGTGATGCCATCGGTGGGGTGATGTACTTCCAAACGCGTTCGCCTCGATTGTCTGAGGATAAAAGCGTCCGCATACATGGCCAAGCCGTCGGGCGGCTTTCCTCGGCTAACGACGAGCGAACAACCCATTTCCATGTCGGCGCTGGCGGGCGCGAATGGGCGTTCCTCAGCAGCGCCTCGATTCACCGTTTTGGCGACCTGCGCATGGGTACGCGTGGTCCCACTCGCAACTATGTGCGACCTTTTTATGTGCAACGCATAGACGGGCGCGATGTGGTGGTAACCAATTCTGACTCACTTGTGCAGCGACCCACAGGCTACGACCAGACCAATCTCATGCAAAAAGTGCTCTTTCGGCCTAATGAGCGGTGGGAAGTGCAGTACGGTTTGCACTATTCAACTACAACCAGCTACTCGCGCTACGACCGGCTCCTGCGCGTGCGCAATAACGGGCTGCCCCGCAGTGCCGAGTGGGACTACGGACCTCAAGTGTGGAACATGCACCAGCTGAGCATCACCCATACGCGCTCAACCACGCTCTTCGACGAAGCAGTGTTTCGCTTGGCCTACCAATTTTTCGAAGAGAGCCGCATTGACCGCGATTTCAACAATCCTCTTCGGCGTAGCCGTGTAGAAAAGGTTCACGCCTACTCGACCAATCTCGACTTCTCTAAAAAGTGGAACGACCGCCACGGGCTTTACTATGGCATCGAAACCGTATTCAACACCGTGCGGTCGGCCGGCACCGACCAGAACGTTAACACGGGCGCTGTCTTGCCCGGCCCCACGCGCTACCCGCAGGCGGAATGGTTGTCGTGGGCTGCCTTTGCCCATTATGAGTACCGCTTAGCCTCAGCGTGGCTGTTGCAGGCCGGCGCGCGCTACAATGCCTACGCCCTGGATGCCCGCTTTGACACGACTTTTTATCCCTTTCCTTTCACGACGGCAGCGTTTCAGCAAGGCGCACTGACCGGCTCGTTGGGGGCGCTCTTCTCGCCTAAGGAACGCTGGACACTCTCGGCGCGCTTAGCCACCGGCTTCCGCTCACCTAACGTGGACGACATGGGCAAGGTATTCGATTCTCAACCCGGCACCGTGCTTGTGCCTAATCCTGCGCTGCGCGCCGAATACGCCTATAATGCAGAAGTAAGCCTCGCGCACCAGTTTGGTCAGGGCGTGCGCGTTCAGGTCAACGGCTACTATACATTGCTGCAGGATGCACTGGTGCGTCGACCTTTTGCGCTAAACGGTGAGGACAGTATTGTGTATGCTGGCGAATGGAGCCGTGTTTATGCCCTTCAAAATGCTGCTTATGCTACGGTATATGGCCTACAGGCTTTTGTAGATGTTCGCTTGCCGGCAGGCTTTGGTTTTTCCAGTAAGCTCAACTACCAAAGAGGAGAGGAAGAGCTCGATGGTGGTGGTACGGCGCCACTGCGGCATGCAGCACCCTGGTTTGGCATTAGCCGCCTGACATACTCTACTGGTGCATTGGCGCTCGACTTCTACGCTATCTATAGCGGGGAGGTGCCTTTCAGCGCTATGCCGCCCGAAGAGATAGACAAGACATTTCAATACGCCGTAGATGCCAGCGGCAAACCCTACTCGCCGGGCTGGTATACGCTGAATTTCAAGGCCCTATACCATCTGTCATCAACATGGAGCGTCAGCGCCGGTGTTGAAAACCTCACCGACCAGCGCTACCGCCCTTACAGTTCGGGCATCGTGGCACCTGGGCGAAACGTCATCTTTGCCCTTCGGGCTAATTTTTAATCGAATAAAAAAATGCAGTCCTCATGGAGCCAGTAGTCAAAAAGGCTCCATGAGGTTTTGGCTTAGACGCCAACCTACCTTTGCGCCTTATTTGAGAAATGGCTATGAAAAAAGTTCTGGTTTTTGGCGCAGGGCGCTCGGCCACAGCCTTGATTGACTACCTGCTGCAACATGCTCCGGTGGATGGTTTCCGAGTCATAGTGGCCGATGCGCAGTTGACCTTAGCTCAGCAAAAAGTGGGTGGTCATGCTTGGGGCGAGGCGATAGCGCTTGACGCTACCAATCCGGAAGCGCGCCGTGCTTTAATGCGTCAGTGCGATGTTATCATCTCGCTGCTACCGCCGGCGCTGCACGTCGAGGTAGCGCGCGACTGTTTGGTTTTGGGTAAACACCTGCTAACGGCCAGCTACGTCTCCAGCGCCCTGCGCGAGCTTGACACCGAAGCTCGCCAGCGCGGTCTGGTTTTCATGAACGAACTGGGCCTCGACCCGGGCATTGATCACATGAGCGCCGTGCAGCGCATCCGCCACATTGAAGAACAAGGCGGGCGCGTGACAGGCTTTTTCTCCTCGACGGGAGGCTTGGTGGCACCGGAAAGCGACGACAATCCGTGGCATTACAAGTTCAGCTGGAACCCTCGCAATGTGGTATTGGCTGGGCAAGGGACCGCCCAATATGTAGAGCACGGGCGGTTGCGCTTCATTCCGTACCATCGCCTCTTCGAACAGTACCGCCTTATTCGAGTGCCTGGCATGGGAGAATGGGAAGTATACGCTAACCGGGACTCGCTGTCGTACCAGAGTGCTTATGGCTTGCAAAACGCCCACACCATTTTTCGAGGCACCATCCGACACCGCGGCTTCTGCGACGCCTGGAATGCATTGATTCGCCTGGGCTTAACTGACTCGAATTTCATTATTCCAAATAGCGAACGCACTACTTACGCCGACCTGGTCGAGGCGCTCCTGGGCTATAGCCCGCAGGAGGGCACGCTAGAGCAGCGCGTGGCCCGCCTGCTGGGCTTAGAACCTGCAGGCCCGGTCATGCAGCAATTGAAGTGGTTAGGGTTGTTAGAAGCGCGGCCTATCGGCGTGCCAAATGCCTCGCCTGCGCTGGCGCTGGAGCAACTGCTGTTAGAGAGATGGGCCTTACAGCCGGAGGACCGCGATATGGTCATCATGCAGCATGTTTTCGAGTATGAGCAAGCCGGCCAGCCTAAACGCCTCACCTCTACATTGGTGGCTAAAGGGGACGACGCTACGCACACGGCTATGGCGCGTTTGGTAGGGTGGCCAGCAGGCATCTTTGGGCGGCGCCTACTCGCGGGAGCCCCGGCACCTATGGGCGTGCATATACCTATTGCTCCAGAAGTGTACGAGCCTATCCTCGCCGAATTGGAAACCCTCGGCGTGCGTTTTGTCGAAGAAGAGGAAGTTCTTTGATGGTCATTTGCCCTATGGGCGTTAGGCTACAAGTGGATTACCTCGCCATAGGCGGCTGCCGTGGCTTCCATGATAGCCTCGCTCATCGTAGGGTGTGGGTGCACCGACTTGAGAATTTCATGGCCTGTAGTTTCCAATTTGCGGGCAGCCACTACTTCAGCAATCATCTCCGTCACGTTGGCGCCGATGAGATGAGCACCAAGCCATTCGCCGTATTTTTTATCAAAAATAACCTTTACAAAGCCCTCCGGAGCCCCTGCGGCTTTGGCTTTGCCTGAGGCGGTAAAAGGAAACTTGCCCACCAACACCTCGTAACCCGCTTCTTTAGCGGCAGCTTCGGTGTAGCCAACGGATGCTACTTCGGGCGAGCAGTAGGTACAGCTAGGAATGTTGTTGTAGTCTATTGTTTCTGGATTAAGACCTGCAATGTGTTCTACACAGGTGATACCCTCGGCACTAGCTACATGGGCGAGCGCTTGGGTCGCCAGCACGTCGCCAATGGCATATACACCAGGCACGTTCGTGCGGTAGTACGCATCCACCTGGATGTAGCCGCGGTCCGTAGCAATGCCGAGCGCCTCTAAACCCATGTTTTCGGTGTTGGGGGTTACACCGGCGGCACTGAGGACGACGTCACAAACCACCGTTTCCGTTTTGCCGTCTTTGCGGTTCTTGATGTTTACCTTAACCTCTTTGCCGGAAGTGTCCACACTTTCCACCGCCCAACCGGCATAAATTTTCATGCCTTTACGGCTGTAAATTTTAGCTAGTTCTTTTGACACATCCGCATCTTCACGAGGGACCAGCCCCTGCTCTAAAAACTCGACAATGGTTACTTCTGTGCCGATGGTGTGATAGAAATAGCCAAATTCAACGCCAATAGCGCCTGCCCCCACCACCACCATGCGTTTGGGCTGCTGTTCGAGCGACATGGCGCGGCGGTACTCGATAACTTTTTTGCCGTCAATAGGTAAGTTAGGCAGCTCCTTTGCCCGCCCGCCTGTAGCTACAATGATGTGCTTGGCCGTGTATTCGGTTTCCTTGCCCTCGGCGTCTTTGACCACTACCTTTGGGCCTGGAGCAAGACGCCCTGCCCCATGTATGACGGTAATTTTGTTTTTCTTCATTAGAAACTGTACGCCCTTACTCATGCCTTCCGCTACGCCGCGGCTGCGCTTAATCATGGCGCCAAAATCAGCGTGGCTTTTTCCTTCAATATGGATGCCGTAGTCCTCAGCATGTTGTAGGTATTCGAAGACTTGGGCACTTTTGAGGAGTGCTTTGGTAGGAATGCAGCCCCAGTTGAGGCAAATACCGCCGAGGCTCTCACGCTCGACGATAGCCGTGTTCATGCCCAACTGAGAGGCGCGAATAGCAGCTACGTAACCGCCTGGGCCACTGCCGATAATGATGAGGTCGAAGTTCATGTTTGCAAAGGATTGAGAGACGGTGATTGGCCAAATGGCCGGGCAAAGGTAGGTAAGCCGTTAGGTTTAGATGGTTTCGACGTAGTTCAAATCCTGGTCGAAGGTTTCCTTCATGCCCACCAACGCGGAGAAAGCAATGAGTAAGCACACTGCACCCACGATGGCTGCCGCCGAGAGGACGTCGCCGGTCATTGTCGGCCCCTTGAGCCAGAGAAAGGCGGAGGCAATGGGCACCAGCATACCGCGCGCAAAATTGGGTACCGACGTTGCTACGGTAGCGCGCAGGTTGGTGCCAAACTGCTCGGCCCCTATGGTAACGAAGATGACCCAAAAACCCACCGACAAGCCCAGTAGGAAGTGGGCAAAATGGAATGCTGCTGCACTTGGAAACGGCGCCGCGAGGTAATAGGCCACGGCAAGAGCATCGGCAAATAGGAAAATCCACATCACCTTCAGACGGCTACGCAGCAGTTGACTAATCAAGCCCGAAGCGATATCGCCTACAATGAGACCGGTATAGCAAGCAGCAATGGCATTTCCAGCCGAGATGTCGGCCAGCCCTTTGGCTTGCCCGAATTCAGGGGCTAACGTTACCAATACCCCTACGACAAACCACGTAGGAAAACCGATGAGCAAGCAACGGGCAAAGCGCGAAAACCTGTCCCAATCGGTAAACAACGCCAAAAAATTGCCGCGGCTAATGCCCTCGCTCGCCTCCATTTGGCGAAACAACCCCGACTCATGCACGCTGACGCGTAATACAAGAAGCAATAACCCTAAGGCTCCACCAATAAAGAAGCAGACACGCCAGGGAAAGAACATATCAATAATCCAGGCTAACAGAGCACCGCTCAAACCCACAGAAGCAACAATCATGGTGCCATAGCCGCGCTTGTCTTTGGGCAGGCTCTCTGCCACTAGCGTAATACCTGCGCCTAACTCGCCGGCCAGTCCAATCCCAGCCAAAAAACGCAGCACAGCATAGTCGGTGGAAGAAGTTACTAAGCCGTTCAAAATGTTAGCAATAGAATAGAGGGCGATAGAAAAATAAAGTACACGGACACGGCCGCGCTTGTCACCCAATACGCCCCACAAGACCCCGCCAATCAACATGCCCGCCATTTGCCAGTTGAGCAGCATGAGACCGATATCGGTAAGTTCTTGCCCCGAAAAGCCAAGCGCTTGCAAACTTTTGACCCGCACAAAACCGAATAGCAGCAGGTCGTAAATGTCTACAAAATAGCCCAACGCCGCCACAATAACGGCGGCGTTGAGCAATCGAGGTGCAACAGCCTTATCTTCCTTCATAGGGAAATGATGTCCTCGCCTCTATACGTATCACATTTTGAAATATGAATTCGGATTTTTGCCCCCACCGCGAATTACTTCCAGGCGCTTTTTGAATTCGTTGGCCATTTCTAACTCGTCCTTGCGCGCATAGATTTCCGATAGAGCGATAAGCGTGTTGGTGTCGTTGGGGTTAATGGCCTCTGCCTTTTGGAAATATGGTAGCGCCTGGTCGAATAAGGCCATGATTTCTTTCTGTATTTGTTGGTACTTCTTTATCGTTGCCGCCGAATAGTCATCTTGTGGCAGAGCGTTCAAGTCTTGTGTGCGAGCCGCGGCCTTATTATAGTACAATGCGCCAAGTGAATAGTAGGCATCGGCTGCTTTGTTGTCTATCTGAAGAGCTTTCTCGTAATACTTCTTAGCCTCATCGAAGTACTCCGTTGCTTTGGCTTCATTTTTTTGCTGCGCTTCGCGCTGATAAAGGTTGTCGTACACACTGCCCAGGGTAATGTACAGGCTGAGGTTGTTGGGCTCCTGTTCAATAGCTTGCTTGAGGCGGGCAATCAAACCGTCGAGCTCTCCTTTTTTCAAATAGAGATTAATCTCCGAAAACAGCAAACCTGCGTCATTGGGGTATTTTTGGCGGCCTTCTTTCAGGATGCGCTCCGCACCTTCGGCATCGCCTTTTTCTGTTTTTACCTGATAGAGCCCCTCATAAACTGTCGATGGAGCGTTGCCCTTTTCATATAGACGCATATAGTACTTCTCTGCCTCGTCATTGAGGCGGGCTAATTGAGCACACAGTGCCGTCACATATAGCTGATTTTGATGCTGTTCAGGGTCGTCCAATAGGCTTTTCAGCTTCTCGGCGCTCAGGATGTCGTGGCTTTTGATGAGTGCATTGAACGAGCGAAAGGCCTTCTCGTACTCTTGCTTCTCATACTTCATCAAACCGATGTTGACGAGGTAGCTCTGTATCTCGCCAATGCCTTTGGCAGCATCGGCTTTTTCAAACTTCTTAGTGGCCATTTCATAGGCCTTTTGAAACGATTGGAAAGCCTCCAGAGCGTCGTTGTCGCCGCTAAGTGGAGTGGCCGGATTGAGCGAGCGGAGCATCATTTCGCGCTGGACAATCGTGCTGTATATCTCGCCTCGGGTTTGCCAGGCGCTTACCATGCCCTGCACCTCAGCAGCTTGAAGGGCGCGGTCGATTTTCTCTTTAGCCTCCTCCAGCTTAGCCACATTGCTGCCGGGGTCCATGTTGTAGGAAGTTAGGGCGCGGGCAGCCTGTTTTGAAAGTTTGACGGGGTCATCTTGCCCTTGAAGAGCGGCAGTGCCGAGTACTAAGGCAAGCGCAATAGCAATGTTTTTTTTCATGACAAAACAATTTTTTAGTAGAGTGTTAGTGGGCATTTCCCTTCGTTCTACGGGCAAAAGGAGCCTTTTCTCATCTGCAGCAAAGGTAGTTTGGTTTCGGCAAAAGACTTTAACAGCGCGATGAGCAACGACAGATTAAACTCGAGCAGCAAAACGCTGTCTATTCGCCCGTTACCTCGAAACACATTCCTGTTCCACTAAAAACACACGAACTATGCGTACAAACATGCATTTTGGGCTTATTAGTCTGCTCTTCACCGGAGCCCTCCTCCTGTCCTCTTGTCGAAAGGACGACCCAGCTGATGTCATGACCTCTGAAGACTTGGCCACGGCAGAGGATTTCTCTGCAGAAATTGACCTGGTGACAGACATTGCCATCGAAGAACGGGGCGGAAACGGCACTTGTCCGACAGTCACCTTAGCGCAACCCTGGGGCACATGGCCTAATACCATCACCATTGACTACGGCCCCACTGGCTGCCTCGGCCCCAATGGCGAGCACCTTCTCAAAGGCAAAATCATCATCACTCAGACAGCAGAAATGTTCACCGCTGGCGCCAAACGCACGAAAAGCTTCGAGAACTTTTACGTGGACGATGTGCGTGTAGAAGGCACTAAAACTTGGACCAACAATGGCAAGGATGCCTCCGGCAGTTGGTCATACACGCGCACAGCAACGGACATGAAACTGACCTATCCTGACGGTACTTTCTCTACTTGGAACCACACGCACACGGCTACCCTCGTTCAAGGAGCACTGACACCCACGCATCGCGACAATGTTTGGAACATCACCGGCTCCACCTTGGGTACCAACCGCAACGGCAAGGCGTTCTCTGCGACCATTATCGAGCCGCTCGTGAAGCGCGGCAATTGCCGATGGATTACTCAAGGTACCATTCAAATCACGCGGGATGGCAAGACCTCTACCTTAGACTTTGGAAACGGCGCCTGCGATCGCTTAGCACGCCTGACCCTGTCGAATGGCGAAGAGGTCGTAATACGCCTTCGACGATAAGTAGAGGACCTTTCAAAATGTCGAGGCCGCAAAGGAAACGCTATCCTTTGCGGCTTTCTCTTTTCAAAGGTGCAGTGTTTTTATGCGAAGAGCCCGTAGAGGTATCGCATGAGAAGCCTGCCGATGTTCAGCGGCAGGCGGCAGGGGGCTCTTGCGTTAGATACAGATCAATCTGTTCGCCTACGCGCAAGGTGCCGTTAGGGTCGTAGGGCGGTGTCTGGCGCCATACGTAAGCTGTCATCTGGTCGGTTACTGTACCGTCAGAGATGACAGCTCCTACATTGAGGTTGCTGCTGGTGATAAGAAAGCGCGCCGCATCGTAGGTTAGGCACACGCAATCGGGAATTTCTACCAACAGAGCCACTTGCTCCGAGACAACAAAGTCAATTTCGGAACCCATCTCTACCTCAAAGCCACCATAGCGCACAATGTGGGTAATAGTGTCACCTTGAAACAACACTGCTACAATAGTATTGGGCGCCAGCTTAGGGTCAGCAATGCGCGCAACGACGCGCGGTTTTAGCCCCAAACGCAAGCACTTACGACTGTACAGGTCATAGTCGTCGCTACCCACTAAGGCCGGTAGCCGGACAATATCGGGGTTGCGCCGGGCAATAGTCAGGTAAATGGTGCGCCCTTCTTTCACTCGGCTTTCTGGTTTAGGGTTTTGCAAAAGCACGACACCAGGCGGCTTTTCAGGCACGTAGATGGAGTCGTTGACGACGACCTCAAAGCCGCGCAGTCTCGCCGTGGCTGTAGCTTCTCGAAAGCCCATGCCCACGAAATTGGGTACCTGTACACTTTCTCCGTGGTTGGTATAGCACTTTAACCCCCACACTGTCAGCAGTACAAAGCCCATCCCAGCAATCATCATACCCAAGCAGTTGCGCACCACATACGGAGCCGTTAGGAAGCTGTACACCTCCAGCCCTATCCTTCGAATGAACAGCCAGATTTTTTCCGTCATGGCAAAAGAAACGCCGTAGCTGTGCTTGCCAACAGCTACGGCGCAAAAGTAGTTCGGCTTCGACGGATGAGCCGAACCGTTTGTTGGACCCAATGCCGAATTATTTTACCACTCGCGCCGAAAAGCGCTGTCCATCCGGCGCCCAAGCCGTCAGGTGATACACTCCCGCAGGCCAATGGGCTGCCACGGGCAAGGTGTACAGCGCTCCCGAAAGGGCGTTGGCGTCGTCCCAAAGCACGCGTCCGAAGGCATCTACAACCTGTACGCGCATGCGGCCTGCGGGCCAAACACGCGCATCCACATAAACCCTATCGGTAGTAGGGTTAGGGAAGACGGCTACCGCTGCTGCATCCACTTCCTGGCGAGTGCGCTCTCCTGTTTCGCTATCTACCAGCGTCTGTGTCTGTTGCACCGTGCACCCAAATACGTCCAAATGTGTCTCTACATACGTTTGCGGAGCCAAACGTGCCGATACGTAAATAAAGAGGGGGTTGGCCTGAGGCGGTAATGTGTATTGGAAAATGTCGGCTCCTCCCAGTGCGATGCCCGGGCCGATACTGCTAAAGCGAATAGAGCGCTGCGGCGATAGGTTCGGGTTGCGCACGGAGTACTGTCGTCCACTCGGAGCGGTGTAAGTAACGCCATTGCTCGGAGCAACAGCTACAATGCCCTGAGGCAATTCGTAAGCGACATGCACCAGTTCGGCGGCGCACTTATTCACTACACGCATGCGGTAGGTTTTTTCCTTTTTGGCGTTTTGGCTAATGCCTAAGATCTCGAACCGCAAACATGGAGTCTCCTTAACATCGCACGGCTGATCGGCAGGAGGAGGAGCCGCTACGCTGACAGTAAAGCAACAGTTCGTTGTGCTTAGGCAACCATCCTCAGCGCTGTAGCAGACCGTCGTGACGCCAACAGGAAAGTTCGCACCACTGGGCAGCCCCTGCGTTAGTACCCCAACAGCGGCTCCGCAAGGACAATTGGTAGAAGCCGTCGGAGCGGTGTAGGTCACTACGGCCGCATTGGCCGCTGGTGTTGCCGTTACTGTGATGTTGGGTGGACATTGAAGCGCAGGCTTGCTTGAGTAGAAACTAATAGTAAAGGTGTCGCGCAACACGCAGCCCAGAGTGTCGGTAGCCAATAAGGTGTAGGTGGTAGGCGCGGCGGGCTTGGCCGTTACTACAGAGCAGTTGGTACAGCTAAGGCCGGCAGCGGGCGCCCATTGATAAGTGTTGAAGCCAGGCAAGGTGTAAACGACACTTTGGCCAGGACAGATGACCGTGTCGCCAAAGCGCGTGTCGGGCAGCAAGCTGAAAGTGAAAAAGACGGAGTCTCGTTGGATACGTCCACAGGCATCAGCGGCTTCCACCCAGTAGTACAAGCCCGGCTCTGTAGCTGTAAACGTCCTGGCAGTGGAGCCATCCTGCCACAAATATTGCACGAAGTTCGGACCGGCGTCCAGTGTTGCAGAGGCCTTTTCGCAAAGTATAAGGTCGGGCCCTAAGTTGAGACTAGGTGCTGATGGCCACGACAGCTGAGCCGATGAGAGGTTGTTGGTATAATCGCATTCTTCCAACCCTGTCGTGGGCAAGTTGCTCAAAGTAAAGGGCGTAGGCAGTGAATTGTCGTGGTTGACGACGCTGTACACTGCTTGCAAACTGGAAGGATTGAGCCAAGAGAGACCCGTTAGCTGTCCGCTGCGACATTCTCCTGGCGCCAACGGAATCCCCAGCGATAATACCGCGCTGCCCATGGCTACTGTACTCGTCTGGGTGGGGTCTGCAGGGTAAAACCAGACGGGCACACTACCACTCACCTCCGTGGCCCCGATATTGCACACCGTGTAAGAGAGGGCTGGTGTGCCGCCGTTGCAAGCCGTTCCGTCAATGCTGAAGGTAATATCGGGCTGGTTGGTGCAGTCTTCTGTTGGACTACACAACAGCACCGCTTTTGGAATGAATGGAACCGGCGGCGACGCTGGCCAAGGCAAAATAAGTAGCGGCTGGTTGGGTACTAAAAGGAGGGGGGTTCGCGGAGGGGTGCTCGCCACCGATAGAATAGCGGCGGACATAGGAGCCAGCTGATTGCAGGCAACAGCCTTACCTCCCAGGTCCACTTTAAGGACGTACATACGCTCCGGCAAAGTCGAATTCAGCGTACCAGTGATGTACAGCGCACCATCGTGCACTATGGCCTCGTATAGCCCATGCTGTGGTTCCACTTGGAATTGAGTTCGAATAGCCCACTGCACCTCGCCTTCTTTGTTCGTTTTTAATACAAAAGCTGTTTCCCCATGACCGTACACCACAAAGCCATCCGGCACAGAAAAAAGATTGCTCACATAGCGGCCATCTATCCCGGGCATGTTCCACTCTTTCAACCACACTAAGTCGCCACTTAGCGTATGCTTTTGCAAAAAAGTGTGCACTTGTGCCCCATCGGACATTCCGCTGAGTACAGAGTAAACAGCGCCGTCTTCCACGAGTACATCGTAAGCGGCAAGACTGAGCAACTGGTTGTTGGTAGGAGCGATAGGGCTGCTTTTTACCCAAGCCACGGCGCCGTTGTTCATCGAGGCCCTCAGAACGAACGGCAGCTGGCCTTTATACTGATCTGGTCTTGCTCGCTCCAAGTGATTGCCCACGGCATAAACGTCGCTCTGGTGCAGCCTAATCCGCTTAGGCTCCGTGAGACTGTCCAGGCGATAACCAAAGGCTGAAGCTGGCATAATCAGGCCATTTTGCCGATTGAGCCTAACTACCTCAAGCGTGAAATTGGACAAGCAGACAGCATAAGCATCACTGGTAGGCATATCGGCCAAGCTGCCTGTGCTAAAAAAATCTTGCTCCGAAATTCTTGACCATAGCGTTTTGCGCAACACTGGGTCGTAGCGCAAGATGAAGCTCCGCGCATTGGCTGCCTGTTGGTGCCGACCCATGATGGCCAGCTTATTTTCTGAGTCCAAAATAGCACTAAGAGGATACACGGGTGAGCCATCGCCCACGCCCAGATAGTCCGCCGATAGGATGCTACCTTGAGGTGAAATTCTAAAAAGCACCATCTCGGCATCGCGTGCGCCTACGGCGAACACACCGCCGTCAGGAGCCGGGCAGATGGCGTAGCCGGCTTCCGCGTCGAGGGCCAGCAAAAAGGAATTGTCTGGTACCGTTGAAGCGGCATTAGGCGCCTGTGCCCAGAGGTGCGGTACCGCCAGCACCACAGCGAGAAGCATAATAATAGAAGAGCGTTTCGTCATATTGGGTAAAGTAGCGTCGGTTAGTGAAACAAAAGACATACAGGCAAATTTAACCTGAAGAGGCGCACACCGAACGTCGCTCACGCGTCAGAGTCGCCTTACCTTCGTCCTTCATTTTGGAAAACTTTGCTACATGACGCAACACCCTGCCATGGTTGGTAATTTGACGGAAAGAGCCACCAAACTCAAGCGCATTTTTGTAGAGCCCAAGCTTCCAATCGAGCTGATGCCCCTGCGCGACCTGGCCCACAATTTATGGTGGTCGTGGCATCACGAGGCCATTGAACTGTTTCATTCCATCGACCCAGGTCAATTTGAAAAGGCAAACTACAACCCTCTGGCTCTGTTGGACGGCCTAGGCATCGAGCGTGCCCAGGAACTTCTGAAAAACGCCGACTTCATGGCGCGCATGAAGAGCGTGCTCGAGCAATTCCAGGCTTACATGGATCAAAAGCCTGAAAAAAAACATCCGCGAGTAGCCTACTTCTGCATGGAATACGGCCTGCACCAAAGCCTCCGCCTCTATTCGGGCGGCCTGGGTGTATTGGCTGGCGATTACCTCAAAGAAGTGAGCGACCGACACTTCCCGATGGTGGCAGTAGGTCTCCTCTACCGATATGGCTACTTCCAACAGTCCATTTCGCTCCACGGAGAGCAAATCCACCAGCTGGAGGCCGCCCGTTTCACTCAGCTGCCGCTTCTGCCCGTGCGCGACGCCCACGGCGAGTGGGTAAAAATCCATGTGACCATCGGCCAGCGAACGGTGTGGGCCAAAGCCTGGTTGCTCAATGTTGGCCGCGTACCGCTCTATCTACTCGACACCGATATTGACGATAACATGTGGGAAGATCGCGGTCTTACCCACCAGCTCTACGGCGGCGACAACGAGAATCGCCTAAAGCAAGAAATCCTGCTGGGTATCGGCGGCGTTCGGTTGTTGCAGGCCCTGCGCGAAAAACCCGATTTGTACCATCTCAACGAAGGCCACGCCGCTTTCTTAGGTCTCGAACGCCTGCGCTATTACATCAAGACTGAGCAGTTCACCTTCGAAGAAGCCCTCGAAATGGTGCGCGCCACCCAACTGTTTACCACACACACACCTGTGCCTGCTGGGCATGACTCCTTCACGGAGACGCTTCTGCGTACCTACTTGTTTGACTATCTGTACGACTTGGATATTCCCTGGGAAACCTTTGTCGCTATGGGACGCCTGACAGCTCAAGACGCTACCGAGCCGTTCTCCATGAGCCACTTTGCCCTGCGCACCTCTGCCGAGGCCAACGGCGTCAGCCGCCTGCACGGCGAAGTGAGCCGGCGCATGTTCAACGACTTATATCCCGACTACAATTACGCCGAGATCCACATCGGCCACGTAACCAACAGCGTACACTTCGACACGTGGATATCGCCCCAGTGGGCAGCTTTATACCGCCAAGCTTTCGGGAAAGACTTCGACCAACGCCAAAACAACCCCGAGCTATGGGCTAAGATTTACGAAGTGCCCGATGCCACTATAGCCGAAATCCGGACAGTCCTAAAAAAGCGCCTGCTCGACTGGGTACGCCGCGCATTGCGCGAAGACTTAACTCGCCGCGGCGAAAACCCGCGCACTATTTTTGAAATTACCAATGCTATCCAAGACGGTGCGCTCGTCATCGGTTTTGCGCGCCGCTTCGCTACCTACAAACGGGCAACTCTTCTCTTTACTAATGAGCAACGCCTAGCTTCCATCGTCAACAACGCCGACCGCCCTGTCATTTTCCTATTCGCTGGAAAAGCCCACCCCGCTGACAAGGGCGGCCAGGAATACATCCGCGCCATTTATAACATTACCAAAAAGCCCGCTTTTGCTGGCAAAGTCATTTTCCTGGAAAACTACGGGATGGAAATGGCCAAGCTACTCGTGCAAGGAGTGGATGTGTGGCTCAACACGCCCACTCGCCCTAAAGAAGCCAGTGGTACTAGCGGGATGAAAGCTGTGCTCAACGGCGTGCTTAATTTCTCCGTCCTCGATGGGTGGTGGGTAGAAGGCTACCGTCCCGGCGCCGGTTGGGCGTTGCCCGAACACGAAACCTACAGCGACCCTACTCTTCAAAACGAGTTGGATGCCGAGACCATTTACAACCTTCTCGAAACAGAGATTATCCCAGCTTACTTCGAACAAAACGAGCAAGGCATTTGCCAAAAATGGATTGGCTTCATCAAGAAAAACATCGCTGAAATTGCTCCGCACTTCGTCATGAAGCGCATGCTCGACGACTACAACACGCGTTACTACGAAAAACTCTGGAGGCGAAGCCAACACCTGACAAAAAATCAGTACCACACCCTGCGCGAACTGGTGGACTGGAAAAATCGCGTACGCCGCGCGTGGCCGTCCATTGACTTAGTTTCACTGGATGCTCCGGACACGTATAATCACTCCCTGCCTTTGGGCGAGCCTTTTGAGGCTCGCGTGGCGCTCAATCTTCAGACCCTGAGCTCTTCCGATATCGGCGTAGAAGTAGTCTTTCTCAGCCGCCGTACCGAAACGGAACTCGAACTGGTTGAAATTCACGAACTCGAACTGGTACATCAAAAAGGGACTATCGCTACGTATTCGTGTAATTTTACCCCTCAGAGAGCAGGCGTTTTTGAGTACGGCTTTCGAGTTTTTCCTCAGCACCCCTTGCTTGCTCACCGACAAGACTTCCCTCTGGTGCGCTGGCTGTAACCTTTAATAACTCCTTTCTGTTTCTTATTAAAAACAAACCACTGCGGAGTAAATCATTAGCCTTATGCAAGAAGCATATATTGTAGCCGGTTATCGAACGGCTGTAGGTAAAGCCGGAAAAGGCGGTTTTAAAAACACCCGACCCGACGACTTAGCTATAGAAGTCATCCGCTATCTGGTAAATAATGTGCCCGGATTGGAGCCCGGGCTAGTGGACGACGTTATCGTGGGTTGCGCCAATCCGGAAGGCGAACAAGGGTTGCAGATTGGGCGTCTTATCGCCCTGCGAGCGCTGGGCAAAGAAGTACCCGGTATGACCGTCAACCGCTACTGCGCCTCGGGATTAGAGACCATCAGCATTGCCACAGCCAAAATACGCGCCGGCATGGGTCATTGCTACCTTGCCGGCGGTGCCGAAAGCATGAGCTTGATTCCTATGACCGGATACAAGCTGGCGCCCAACTACTCGATAGCATCGCAAACGCCAGACTATCTGGTCGGTATGGGCCTGACGGCAGAAGCCGTAGCTAAAAAATACGGCATCTCGCGCGAGGCTGCCGATATTTTCTCCCTGCGCTCCCACACGCGCGCCGCTGAGGCCATCAGCCAAGGCAAATTCCGCGAAGAAATTGTGCCTGTGGCCGTTGAGGAGGTGTGGGTGGAAAACGACAAACGCCAGTCGCGGAGCTTCACAGTGGACACGGACGAAGGAGTGCGCCGCGATACCACGCTGGAAGCCCTGGCCAAACTGCGCCCTGCCTTCGCCAATGGCGGTGTGGTCACGGCAGGCAATTCCTCGCAGACCTCGGACGGCGCAGCTTTCGTTCTAGTCATGTCCGAAACTTTGGTTAAGCAGTTGGGCCTTACGCCCGTTGCTCGCCTGGTAGCTTGCACCGTGGCCGGTGTGGAGCCGCTGCACATGGGCATTGGTCCTGTAGTGGCCATACCGAAAGTGCTAAAGCAAGCCAACATGCGCCTAGATCAGATTGAGCAAATTGAACTCAACGAAGCCTTTGCCGTGCAGGCTTTAGCGGTCATCCAAGAAGCAGGCCTGGACCCTGAACGTGTCAATGTCAATGGCGGTGCCATTGCCCTGGGCCACCCTCTGGGCTGTACGGGAGCCAAACTAACCGTCCAGCTCATCAATGAGATGCGCCGCCGAAACCAAAAATACGGTATGGTTACTGCCTGCGTTGGCGGCGGGCAAGGGATTGCTGGGATTATTGAACGGCTAAACTAAGCAAAGGCGAGGCAGACAACCCAGCCTGCCGGATGCGACCGCCATTATCCCATGGCGAGGAGCCATTCTTTACCTCTTAGCCACTGCTCAGCAAGCAGAAAATTAGTTGCTTTGTCGCTCTCTGGCTCAGAGGAGAGCGCCAGGTGGCAGCCGTCTGGCCTCCGCCGTTTTATCTCTCCTTTCACAAAACAATAATCCTAAATCCTATGGCAACAACACGTCGCCCACTTATCGAACGCAACGAGTCGGTGTGGCTGGAAGGGCCAAAAAGCCGGCGCTATGAACTGGTCTTTGCCTTACGCGTTTTTTGGGAGTTCATCTCCGGCATGCGGGCGCTACATTTCATGGGTCCCGCTGTTACTGTATTTGGCTCGGCCCGGTTCCAAGAGGGGCATCGCTATTACGAGCTGGCCCGCAAGGTAGGGGCGCTCATTGCCTCTGACCTAGGGCTGGTGGTCATGACGGGCGGCGGCCCGGGCATTATGGAAGCGGCCAACCGAGGCGCAAGAGAAGCCGGTGGCTGGTCAGTAGGGTGCAACATCGTGTTGCCACGCGAACAAAAGGAAAACCCGTACTTAGACCGGTTCATACTCCTGCGTTACTTCTTTGTGCGCAAGGTGCTGTTGGTGAAGTACTCCTTTGCATTCGTCATCATGCCTGGTGGTTTTGGCACGATGGACGAGTTTTTTGAGACACTGACACTTATCCAAACGCAAAAGATAGGCAACTTCCCTATTGTGGTCATGGGAACCGACTATTATCAGGAGTTGCGCGCGTTTTTGGAAATGATGGTACATGAAGGAACCATTTCTCCGGAAGACTTAGAGCTGCTCATTTTCACCGATGACCCTGCCGAAGCTGTTAAGCACATTCGGCGCCACCTGTTTGAAAACTACCGGATAGTGAAGCGCCGTCCGAGATGGTGGCTTTTCGAAAAGCGATAGCTTCAGAAAAAACAACGCAGTCTCATCTTACGCTTTCTTTTTGAAAGCCTCAATGGCCTGCCGAGAAAAATCAGAAAGGGCCAACCGACCACTGATAGCCGCACGCTCAGCAAGGAGCTGGTCCCAATGCTCAGTACCCTGCCAGAAAATCTTTTTTAAAGCTTCCAGAGCCTCGGGATGATAAGAGCAAAGGTTCTGGGTAAAGTGCTCTACATAAGCGTCGAGCTGTTCGACGGTATCAAATACTTCTTGAAAAAGGCCTTTTTCCTTAGCCCAAGCAGCTGTTTGCCACTCGCCGGGATTGAGTGCCATCTGACAAAAGGCGGCTTTGCCCACCTTTCGCTCGACAGCGGGGCCAATGACAAACGGCCCAAAACCAACAGCCAGCTCGCTCAAGCGTACGGAAGCGTACCGAGAAGCCAGGCAGAAGTCTGTACCTGCAGCCAAACCCACTCCACCGCCTACCGCCTTGCCATGAATGCGGCCTACAATAATCTTTGGACACATACGCATGGCATTGAGTACATGGCCAAAGCCAGAAAAGAAGCGGTTAGAGGTCTGTACATCGCGTATGGCTGCCAACTCATCGAAACTGGCGCCGGCGCAAAAGGTCTTGTGCTCATCGCTTCGCAAAACGATGACGCGCACGCGGTTGTCGCTGCCCAAGGAGTCAAACGCTTCTACCAACGCCTGTAGCAATCGGCTGGGTAAGCTGTTGTGGTTGGGGTGGAAAAAAGCCACCTGCGCTACGCCGCTCTCTTGAAGCTCGGTGCGCACGTAGCCTTGTTGGGTAATATCCTCCATGATGTCTGTGCCCTCGTTTTTTTCGGGCAAAAAAACGGCTTTAATAGCGCAGCCCCAAGCGATGGTAAATGAAGCTCATTAGCCAGGCCGGCCCAATCAGCAGGAATTGCAAGTCCTTGAAAAAAGACGGCTTTTTTCCCTCGATTTTATGCCCCCAGAACTGGCCAATCCAAGCCAGCACAAACAAGGCTATGCAAACCTGCCACAATACCAAGCCGCTATCCTCGATAAGATGCGCCAGCCCAAGGCAAACTATCGAGAAAAGCAGCATGCCTACGGATAGCGCTGGCGACAGACGCGCATAGTAGAGTACCGTCAGGGCCAAGAGCACCATAGCCAAATTAAGCTGAAGCCCGGGAGCTATGTTAACTCCCAGTTTTACTCCGTAGAACAGCCCAACAATACTGAAGAAAATGGTCGGCACACAAATCCAATGCACCAGTTTGTTGGTCGGGTTTTGATGGCTTTCGCCATACTCAGACAACCATTGGTTAATGCTTTTCATAACACAGAGCGCAAGGTTTGGTGATGAGTGCGAAGAAAAGAACGGTCTCACTGGGGCAGCGCCTGCAGTTGTCGCTCGATTTGCTGGAGCCGCTGGCGGCGGATAGAGTCCATCAGCACAGGGAGCAAGGCGACACGCTCTTGAGCGCACCAGCTATCCACTTCCATGCGGGTCCGTTGCATCTCAACAGCGGAGAGCGAGTCAATCTGGTAGCGCACCTTAGGGTCGAGCGGAGCGTCGGCATCAGCGCAGGCAGCCAAGCCGCAGCTAATCAGCGCACTTGTCACCATGTGCTTTGCCCGACCAGCCCAGAGCGCTACTTTTGCAAGCCATAATATAGAGTTTCCCATGAGCCTTTGGATTGCTGGCTCAAAAATCGAACATTTTGCTAAAAACAGCCCGTAAAGAGCGCTCTGTAGTGGGGCTGGTGCACCAAACACGGAAAAAACGCCTGACTCTTTCGGCCTGCTTGACTGAATGCCCATGCACATCTCCTCCAAATTGCCTCACGTTGGCACCACCATCTTTACTATCATGTCTGGGTTAGCTCACGAGCACCAGGCAATCAACCTGTCACAAGGGTTTCCCAATTTCAATCCATCGGACCGCTTGCAGCGGCTGGTCTTTGAGCATATGCAACGAGGTGCTAACCAGTACGCTCCTATGCCTGGGCTCCCGTTGCTTCGCGAACGCATCGCCGAAAAAATGGAAGGTCTCTATGGGCGCTCCCTACACCCAGACACAGAAATCACTATAACTGCTGGCGGCACTCAAGCAATCTTTTGCGCCATCGCTGCCTTCGTCAATCCAGGTGACGAAGTCATCCTGATAGAACCTTGCTACGACTCGTACCGCCCATCAGTAGAAACAGTGGGCGGCATAGCCGTCCCCTTTGCCCTCAATCCACCCGATTACCGAATAGATTGGGAAGCCCTGCGCCGGCGAATTACTCAGCGAACCCGCATGATTTGCATCAACACACCCAATAACCCCACGGGTACGCTGCTGCGCGAGGCTGATATGCAGACCTTGGGGCACTTGCTCAAAAACACCGATATCCTGGTCATGAGCGATGAGGTGTATGAGCACATCATCTTCGACGGAGAAAAACACGCCTCTGCCCTTCGATACCCTGAGCTTTACGAGCGCAGCTTGTGTATCTACTCTTTTGGAAAAACCTATCATAACACAGGCTGGAAAACAGGATACTGCATCGCTCCACCTGAACTGACGCGAGAGTTTCGCAAAGTGCACCAGTTCAATGTGTTCTCGGCCAACCATCCCATACAAGCAGCTTTTGCTGATTTTATGGCCGACCCGTCGGAATACATAGGTTTGGGTGAGTTCTACCAACAAAAACGCGATCTTTTCCAGAAGTCTATGGCAAACACGCGCTTCAAACCCATCCCCTGCAGTGGCACCTATTTCCAACTGTTCGATTACTCAGCCATTAGCGACGAGCCAGACCTGGATTTCTGCAAACGCCTGACTATAGAGCACGGCGTGGCCGCTATACCGCTCTCCTCTTTCTTTTCGCATCGGCGCAACGACAAGATTATCCGCTTTTGTTTTGCTAAAACGGACGATTTGCTCGAGCAGGCCGGTGAACGCCTGGCTAAAGTATAGACCACTCACTTCTTTACCCATTATGGCCTCCTTTCTGTACAACCGCGTCAATCGGCAGGAGCTGAGAAAAAAACTCCAGCTTAGTGCAGAACCGCGCACTACAATTTCTTTTTACAAATACGCGCGCATTGCTAACCCAGCGTTTTTTCGAAATCACCTATACAGCCTTTTTAGCGAACTCGGCGTGTTAGGGCGCATCTATGTGGCGCACGAAGGCGTGAATGCCCAAATCTCTGTGCCGTCGCATCGATTTGCTGCTTTTCGAGAGGCGCTCCAGACGATTACCTTCTTTCAGGAAATGCGCCTGAACACCGCCATAGAAGACAATGGGAAATCCTTTTTCGCACTGACCATCAAAGTACGTCCAAAAGTCGTGGCCGATGGCATTGACGACCCCTCGTTCGACCCCTCTCTCTGTGGCACTTACTTGAATGCCGAAGCTTTCAACGCACTCACCGATGAGCCTGATACCATTATCGTGGATATGCGCAATCACTATGAGAGCGAAATTGGGCACTTCCAGGGAGCCATCTTGCCGCCGGTGGATACATTTCGCGAGGAGCTGCCTTACGTAGCCGAACTACTAGCTGACAAAAAAGACCACAAGATTGTAATGTACTGCACCGGTGGTATTCGCTGCGAAAAGGCCAGTGCTTATTTAAGGTATCGAGGGTTCAAAAATGTCTTTCAACTCGAAGGTGGCATCATCGAATACACTCGCCAAGTAAAAGCACAACAGCTACCCAACAAATTCATTGGCAAAAACTTCGTCTTTGATGAGCGCCTCGGAGAACGCATCAGCAATGTCGTCATTGCCCACTGCCACCAGTGCGGCGCCCCCTGTGACACACACACCAACTGCGCCAACGTACATTGTCACTTGCTTTTTATCCAATGCTCAGCGTGTCGTCAAAAGTATGAGGGCTGCTGCTCAGAGGCATGCCGAGACTTTACTCGTTTGCCTAAAGAAATCCAAAAACAACAAGCGCCTCACCTCTGCTTCAACGGCCAGCGATTTCCCAATGCCCATTTCCGCTCCACTCCCGAAGCTCCACAGCTGAGCGAACCGGTAGCCATTGACACCTATCAGCCTACACACTGACTGAAAAGATTGAGCCACTAAACGCCCTGTCCGTTGCTTCGCCCCACAAAAAGCTATCGCGGTAAAAAGACAAAATATCCGCAAGAGATAGAAGGGAGCTGTTACTTTTGCGCTGTTTGGATTTTGTCTAAATCCCAATCTTGCTGTTAGACATGCTCAGACGCTATAGAACAGTAGAAAATCTGAAATCTAGGGAATGCGCCCGTGCACTACGCATTGAAGATCCGGTGTTGGCTAGCCGCCTAACCGCTATGGGGGTATTGCCGGGTACCCTAATAGAGATGATACGCAAAGCGCCGTTTGGGCACACCTATTATATTAAAGCTGATGGCATTCGATTGGCACTGCGCAAAGAGGAAGCCGCAAGCATTTTAGTGGACGCATGAAAATAGCCGAGGAAACTCGAGTACCCAATATTGCGCTAGTGGGCAATCCCAATAGCGGTAAATCCACACTGTTCAACCTGCTTACAGGCCTTAGGCAAAAGACAGGCAATTTTCCCGGCATCACAGTAGACATCAAAAAAGGGCGGTTTGGGCTGCCAGATGGAAGAGAAGTGGAACTAACCGACCTTCCAGGCGCATACAGTCTTTACCCGACCTCTAGCGATGAGAAGATAGTAACGGCTGTATTGAGTAACCCAACCGACCCGTACTATCCAGATGCTGTAATTTATGTGGCCGATGTTACCCATCTGGAAAAACATTTACTGCTGCTCACTCAGTTACTCGACCTGCGCCTTCCTGTGTTGCTTGTCCTCAATATGGCTGATGCTGCGGAGGCCATCGGCTTAAAAATCAACACGTCTAAATTGAGCGATAAGTTGGGCATTCCGGTGATTCTCGTTAGTAGCCGTACGGGAGAAAATATCCCTAAATTAACCGGAGAAATAGGCCGATTATTGGATGCTCACCCTGCGTGGAACAGCAGATTTTACTCCTTCGACGAAGCAGAAAAAGCCGTAGCCGAAGCTATTCGGCTGAATATCGGTGCTGAAAGTCCCTATCGCGCCCTGCTGTTAGCTCACCACTACTCTTGGTTACCAGGTCTTTCCGAGCATGCGCGGCAAACTATTGGCGCTATCGTGACCGACAAGCAATTCAACTCGCTAAAACACCAGGTAGATGAGACGCTCGAGCGCTATGACCGATTCACACCTATCGTGCAGGAGACCATCCAGCATCCGCCTCGCTTTCCCAGTACGATAACTGACCGCATAGATGCAGTGTTGACCCACCGCTGGACGGGTCCGGTTATTTTCATCGCCGTGATGCTGCTGGTTTTTCAGGCTATCTACGACTGGAGCTCGCTACCTATGGATGCCATTGAAGCGAGTTTTTCGTGGCTCAACGGCGTGCTAAAAGCTAGCTTACCTACGCACTGGGCTGCTGGGCTACTGACGGATGGTATCATTGCAGGCTTGAGCGGAGTGCTTGTTTTTGTACCGCAGATAGCGATTTTATTTTTTTTAATTACGCTATTGGAAGAGGTAGGCTACATGGCGCGCGTAGTTTTTATGTTCGATCGCTTTATGCGGCGATTTGGCATGAACGGTCGCAGCATTGTAGCCCTCATCAGTGGAGGCGCTTGCGCCGTCCCAGCGATCATGAGTAGCCGCACCATTGGGAACTGGAAGGAGCGCTTGATCACCATCTTGGTAACTCCATTCATCACTTGCAGCGCGCGCATCCCCGTGTACGTCATCCTGATAGGCCTGGTCGTACCAGCGAACAAAGTGCTTGGCATTTTCTCTTGGCAGAGCCTCACCTTCGCCTGCATGTACGCTTTGGGCGTGATCGCTGCTCTGGGCTCCGGGTATGTCATGAAGAAACTGCTGCGCACTCGTGAGATGTCTTACCTGGCCATCGAGCTGCCCGTCTATCGCATGCCTCACTGGCGCAACCTGTGGCTAATCGTGTGGGAAAAAGTATTAGCATTTGTCACAGAGGCCGGTCGCATCATTCTAATTATTTCTATCATTCTGTGGGCCTTGGCCAGCTTCGGGCCGGGTAACAGCTGGCAACAAGCAGAGCAAAAGGCCCGCGAGGAAGCTACAGCCCAACAACTCTCCGACGTAGAGACGAGAAACTTGGTGGCGGCTTACCAATTGGAAGCCTCCTATGCCGGCCGCATTGGTAAGACTTTCGAGCCGCTCATCCGTCCTTTAGGTTACGATTGGAAAATTGGCATTGCTCTTTTCACGTCCTTTGCTGCTCGGGAGGTATTCACTGGCACACTGGCCGTTTTGTACCAATTGGGAGATGCCGCAGACGATATTACTGAGGAAAGCGAAAACACTTCAAAAGTGACCCTTCGCCAGCGAATGCGCACCGAACAGTTTACTGACACGGGCCAACCTGTGTATACGTTAGCCACAGCGCTTTCTTTGTTGGTGTTCTACGCGCTGGCCATGCAATGCATGAGCACTATGGCCGTGGTGCGCCGCGAGACAGGGTCTTGGAAATGGCCTTTGTTGCAATTTGCATTCATGACGCTAATGGCATATTTGGGGGCCTGGGCTGTCTATAACCTGTTTATTTGAGTAGGCTGGTGTGGAAAAACAGAGGAACAACTCGGACGTTTCTCACATCCCCCCGCATGGCTAAACCTCATGAGAGGGGTTTTCCTCACCACTACTCAAGTTATGGGCAATACTGCAGGATATTTCCACATGGAGCCGATGGGCGAAAAGACCAACGCCTTCACCTATTCATTTTTACACGTTGCTGTGGATATCAGCAGAACTTTCTGAATATTAAACCAAAGTTAAGCCTTGCCTGTGTGTAAATCGGTGGGGAGGTGTTGCGAAAAGTCGAAGGCTTTTTCCGTTATGACGAAATCCACAAATACACACCCTTGATGATGAGAGATGAGTTTTAGAAGATTAAAAAAAATTCAAACTATCAAAAATCATAGGGGTGTGGAAAATTCTCGCATCCAAAGGAGGTACTTACCTGTTCCTTTGCGCAGCATAGTAAACAGGGCTTCACCTTCCAATCCTCGTGATAGTAAAATAAACATATGATGTATCGAATAATGAACAACACACAAGTAGCTCGTGCGGTGCGCATCTGGCTGTGGATTGGCGTTGTTATGATTTTTCTTCAAGTGATTATCGGCGGAGTAACACGTCTTACGGGAAGCGGGCTTAGCATCACCCGCTGGGAAGTCGTTACGGGTACCGTCCCGCCCCTAACCACTCAAGCCTGGGAGAAGGCCTTCGACCTTTACAAGGCCACGCCTCAATACGCCAAAATCAACCAAGGCATGAGTCTGTCGGAGTTCAAGTTCATTTACTTCTGGGAATACTTCCACCGACTTTGGGCACGCTTGATGTTCTTTGTTTTCATCATTCCCTTTGTTATTTTTTTATGGAGGGGCATGCTTTCGCGCCGCTTGACCAGGCAGCTGCTGGTGATTGTCCTACTGGCGGGTTTGGAAGGCTTCTTTGGATGGATCATGGTGGCTAGCGGCCTTATTCAACGACCTTGGGTAAACGCATATAATTTGACGCTCCACCTTTGTATGGCGCTGGCTATATTCTCCTACTTACTTTGGATAACCTTTTCCACATACTCCATTGAGGCTGATAAAGGTTACAAGGACTACTGGAAGAAAGCCAGTTACGCAATATTTGGTATTGCTTTCTTTCAAATCGCGCTGGGGGCAATGATGTCGGGCACTCGGGCAGGCCTACTCTTTCCGACCTGGCCTGATATGCACGGCTCTTACCTTCCTGCAGTGCTGTTGGACGCTACTCACTGGCGCTGGGATGTTTTTGTAAATTACGACACCAATCCTTTCATGCCGGCTCTTATCCAATTTCTGCACCGAAATACCGCCTATTTGCTCGCTATTGCGGGAGTATACGTAGTCGTAAAACTCCGGAAGGATGCCCAATCGCGGGCCATTCGCTGGGGAAGTGCGGTATTCCTTTCGGTGTTGTTCGCTCAAGTGTTGTTAGGTATCGCAACACTGCTGAATTGTCAGGGAAGCATTCCTGTGCTGTTAGGCGTACTCCACCAGCTGGTAGCCGTTGTGTTGTTAGGGAGTATAGTTTTCATTTTGCACAGTGTATTTCGGAGTTATCGGCTGGAGATACGGTAGTCGTGCCTGTTAGCGAGTCAGCTAAAAAAATGTCCGATAGGATTTAATCCTTATTTTTGCCCGCAAGCTTTGGTTTTTTTTTATGATGAATGTTCCCATTAAGGAAGACGGCGGGTTCAAGTACATCGAGTCAAACAGCCAGAGAAGCGAAGTTTTGCTCTTGCTGCATGGACTCTTCGGCGCTTTGAGCAATTTCGAGGCATTATACAAACGCTTTGCGAACGAGTATAATGTTGTCATTCCGATGTTGCCAATTTACGAAATGCCTATTCTGGATGTCTCGGTAACGGGTTTGGTGGACTTTGTGACTCGTTTTGTTGAATACAAGGGATTTGGTAAGGTACACCTGCTGGGCAACTCCTTGGGCGGACATATTGCCTTGCTGTATGCATTGGCTCGCCCAGAGCATATTGCCTCCATTACCCTGACGGGAAGTTCTGGGCTTTTCGAAAGTGCTTTTGGCAGTGCTTTTCCTAAGCGAGGAGATTATGAGTACATTCGAAAGAAGACCGCAGACACCTTCTACGATCCTGCCGTGGCAACAAAGGAATTAGTGGACGAAGTATTTGATATTGTTAATGACCGCTCCAAAGGTATTCGCATCGTTATGACGGCCAAGTCAGCGGTACGGCACAATCTAGCGGACAAACTGCACAAAATTGAAGCACCTACTCTCTTGGTATGGGGCAAGCAGGATGCCGTTACACCACCCTTCGTGGCAGAGAAATTTCATGAATTGATTAAGCACTCCAAACTTCACTTTTTAGATAGATGTGGTCACGCTCCCATGATGGAGCGCCCTGAGGAGTTCAATGAAGTTCTGGCTGGTTTTCTCAAGGAAGTAGCTGCTGTTTCAAATCGCGTTCCTGTTAGTTAGAAAGCGGCCTTAGGTTGTCCAACAGCCATTTTCGGAAAGTGGGATAATCTGCAGGTAAGGCCACGCTGTGTTTAGGGCGCTCTAATAGGTCCTTCAGCGCAGAGGGAAGAGGGACGTCTGTTTGCAAGATTTCTGAGACCTCTTGTTGAAACTTGGCCGGATGGGCTGTGCCCAATACAATGCCGAAAGCACGGCTTTGCATTTCCTGCTGGTACGCTTTCCAGGCCAAATAGCCCACTGCCGTGTGTGGGTCTAAGAAATAGCGATACTTCTCAAACACGGCTCGCATAGCATCGCGTGTTTGGTTATCATCAAAGGCATACCCAGATAGGTGGGAGCACATAGTGTTCCACGTGGAACCATACAAATGCAGCATCCGGACAAAGTTAGAGGGGTTGCCCACATCCATAGCGTTGGAAAGGGTTTGGACAGAGGCCTTGGGTGTGAAGCGCCCGGATTTTAGGTAGGCAGGTACGGTGTCGTTGGCGTTGGTAGCCGCAATGAAATGATGCACAGGGAGACCCATCTGTTGTGCAATAAGTCCAGCCGTCAAATTGCCAAAATTGCCCGAAGGAACGCAAAAAATGATAGGTTTTCCAAGGTGCTGCACCTGTTTGTATCCTTCCCAGTAGTAAAAAATTTGCGGCAGTAGGCGAGCAATGTTAATGCTGTTGGCAGAGCTCAAATGAAGAACTTGCCGAAGGTCTTCGTCTAAGAAAGCCCTTTTAACCAATGCCTGGCAGTCGTCAAATGTGCCTGCTATCTCTATTGCCGTGATGTTTTGTCCTAGTGTGGTAAGCTGCTTTTCTTGCAGGAAACTCACCTTTCCCGAAGGGTAGAGAATAACCACCTGAATGCCGGGCGTCTGGTAAAAACCTGCGGCTACTGCCCCGCCTGTATCACCAGAGGTGGCTACCAGAATAGTGAGGTTGTTCGAAGAGCCCTCATTGAAATAGGCCATGACTTGCGCCATGAAGCGAGCGCCAAAGTCTTTGAAGGCCAGTGATGGGCCGTGAAAGAGTTCCAGTATTCCCGTCTGGTCGTCAAGAGTAGCCACGGGTGCTGGGAAAGTGAGAGCCTGTTGTAGAATATGGCGCAGCGCATCCTTTGGGATTTCATCGCCAATGAACGCACATGCCAATTGAAAGGCTATTTCTTGAAAGGGAAGAGTAGGAAGTTGCTTGACCCAGTGCTCTGGCATCCTGGGTAATTGTGCTGGCATATATAGGCCATTATCTGGTGGCAACCCTTGGAAAAGCGCATGTCGAAAGTTCGTCCTTAGAGCGGGGTTATTGGTGCTGTATAATTCCATGCATTGAGGTTAGTGACGTTTGAGCGAGGGAATGTTCCACGTGAAACATGAGAGTGTTATATTCGAGTAACTCGTATTTCTACGCGCCGATTTTGCGCGCGGAGTTCCTCGGTGCTATTGTCATTAATAGGACGTTGAGCACCGTAGCCGACAGTTTCTATTCGATTGGGCAATATGCCTTTACCTATGAGAAACTCCCGGATGGCTTCTGCACGCTGTTCCGAGAGCCGTTGTAAATCTTCTGGCTTACCTACATTGTCAGTGTGGCCTTCAATCCGGATTGTTAAGTTAGGATTGTTCTGGAGCAGCTCGGCTAAGCGCTCCAGCTCGCCATAAGAGGTCTCCAAGATGATGGGAAGGGATTGCTTAAAATAGATCGGCGCCAGTTCGATTTTGCTGCCGACTTCCAAAGAGTCGAGCCATAGGTCTATCCATTGGTATTCTCGGAAATAGTAGTGCTCCCAAGGAAAAAAGACTGAGGCGGGTGTGCCCGTGAGACCAATTTTTTCAGGTGTCAACGTAAAGCGGACACCTTTGGGAATTTTCAAAGAGAAAAGGCCGTCGGGGGCAGTGATGGTATTTGAGGGGTTGTCTTCGGCGCCGTATCGAACGCGCGACTCGAAGACTAATTGACCCGTCTTTCGGTGCAGGATGCGTCCGCGTAGGGCGATTTCTGTAGGTTGCGGCGGAGCGATGCGCACCCGGTAAATGTCGCTATTGCCTTCTCGGTTAGAGGTAAAGTAGAGATAGCCCGAGGTCATATTGAAATAAGGCTGGCTGTCGTCTGCACGCGAGTTGATGGGAACCACCAGCCGCTGCGGTTCCGACCAATTTTGCCAAGTATCATCCAATCGTTTGCTCATGAAAATATCGTTGCCGCCGAGGCTTTCCCATCGGTTCGAGGAGAAGAAGAGCGTCCGGTTGTCTTCCGACAAGAAGGGCGTCGTCTCTCTATAGCGGCTGTTGATCGCTGGACCTAATGAGCGCGGAGCACTCCACTTGTGCTCTCCTTCCTTGAAGCAGACGTACAAGTCCATGTCCTTAGCGTCGTTGCGCCTAGCTGACAGGATAAGGACCTTGCCGTCAAAACTCATCGTTAAGTTGACCTCAGAGGTCAGTGTGTAATATTCAGCAATCTCGACTGGTTTGGGTGGGAGCCAAAGGCTATCTAAGCGTTTAATGAGCGAAAAGCCACGGGTCATGTCGCCCTTAGGCGAAAACTGATTGATGCAGTAGAAAGCGTTAGGGTCAGGAGTAATACACGCAATGCTGTTGGGCAAAGCATTGTTTAATGGTGGACCTGGGTGTTGAATCAGGTAGAACTGAAACGCAGAGTCTGCCTCCGCAATCCACACGTCTTGGTTAAATGACGATGTCGCCGGATTAGCCACGGGCTTCCCTTCTAATTCAGAGTAGATGTTGCGCAAAACCCGTTCGTAGCGCTCTGCGGGGAACTTTTCATAGAGGTCGATGCTGTCTAAAAAGAGATAGCGGCAAAATTCCGGATTAGCTACTCGGGTAAAAAAAATGGTTCGCCCGTCTCGGGTGGGCACGGGCGTAATCTCGTCGTAGGCAGAATTGATAAAAGCAGGAAGTTTTTCCAAGTGGAAATCAGCTACCAGTTGGGCTTGAAGGGATGCGGACAAAATCAGCGGAAAAAGCCAAAAAGCGTACTTCATTGCAGAGGATAAGAGCGGCTCTATTTGGGCAAGTTAAACATCCTATTGGTTCGGCAAATATCGGTTGTTGTCAGAAAGGGCGCTGGTGTTAAGACAAAGAGAGTCCAGCGGTGTACACCGCAGGTTCAATAAAGGAAGAGTTTTGGCCATTTGAAAGAGGTAAACTGCGATAAACCTTAACCTTACGCCTTAGGTAGGCGGCGGATATTTGCGCCAACAAACAACAGATAAATAAGGATGGCGGAGATTCAGAACATCATCTTTGATTTTGGCAACGTCTTGTTTCAACTGGATTTAAGCGCTACCGAACGGCGGTTTCGACAGCAATTGGGTCCGCAATTTGAGGCTGCACGAGAGAAATGGCTGGCGGCAGACGTGTTTCACCGTTATGAAACTGGTGCTTTGACTACAGAAGCTTTTGTAGAAGCAGTTCGTTGTGCTCCGGAGCCTCCTCTGGGGAAAAGCGAAGTACTGGAGGCTTGGAATGCCATTTTTATAGGTATGCCAGCAGAGTATTTTGACCTCTTGGAGCGTCTTCGAGCGCATTACCGCGTGTTCTTACTGAGCAACATCAACGACCTACACGCGCGCTGGATTGACCGCTATATGGAGGATGTGCACCAAAGAGGCAACTTTCGCGAGCGCTACTTTGACCGCGTATATTACTCCCACGAGGTCGGTCTGCGCAAGCCCGATCAGCGCATATACGCGCATGTCCTCCAAGATGCAGAACTGCGGCCCGAGCAAACCGTTTTCATTGACGACTTAGAAGTCAACGTGCGCGCAGCGGAGGCCTTAGGTCTTCGTGGAATCGTGAAAACGCCAGAGGTGGATACGGCACAGCTGATGCAGTCCTTTTTACCTCATTAAACTTCGCCAAAAGGCATCATTAACGCAGCGGTTGGAGATGCTGTACCTTCGCAGCTTCTATCTAAAATGGCGTATGACCGGCATCACACAATCATCCGTTTTTATAAGCGCGATTTGGGCTCGCTATTTAGGGGTCGCGCTCTTTATAAGCACAGCACTTTTGGCTTTCGCCCAAAAACCAACACTCGCCGAGGAACGCCTTGAGGGCTTCGAACGGCATAAGGCTATGCGTAAAAATACCCTGACGGGTAGCCTCAACGCCATTAACATAGGTCCTTCGGTGTTCTCTGGCCGGGTGGCCGACGTAGAAGTAAATCCGGACAATCCGTCAGAAATGTATGTGGCCTACGCATCGGGCGGTTTGTGGTATTCCGCCAACAACGGTACGACCTTCAAACCCGTTTTTGACCAAGAAGCAGTTATGACGATTGGTGATATTGCTGTGGACTGGGCGCGCCGTGTTATCTGGGTGGGCACAGGAGAAAGCAACAGCAGTCGCTCTTCTTATGCGGGTACTGGCATCTACCGGAGCACTGACGGCGGAAAAACCTGGGAGTGGCGCGGTTTACCGGAAAGCCACCACATTGGCCGCATCGTTCTACACCCAAAAGACCCACAAGTGCTCTGGGTGGCGGTGTTGGGCCATCTGTACTCTCCCAACCCTGAGCGCGGCGTTTACCGAAGTACCGATGGCGGCCACACCTGGCAACGCACCTTGTTCGTCAACGACACCACCGGTGCCATAGACCTGTGTTTAGACCCTCAAAATCCAAATACCCTGTATGCTGCGACATGGCAGCGCGATCGCCGTGCCTGGCACTTCAGCGGTGCGGGCGAAGGATCAGCCATCTGGCGAAGCATTGACGGTGGCGCAACTTGGGGCAAAGTCACCAGCCTTACTAGTGGATTTCCCTCCGGCCCTAACACAGGACGCATTGGCTTGGCTGCTGGATTGAAAGACGGAAAAACAGTCTTGTACGCCTGCGTAGATAACCAGAACCCAAAACCCAAAAAAGAAACACCTCCTGCAGAGGCGCTTACTAAGGAAGCCTTGCGCACCATGAGCGCGTCGGCTTTTCTCAAACTACCCGACGAGCAGATTGATAACTTTTTGAAAGACAACCAGTTTCCTGAAAAATATACGGCTAAGAAGGTTAAGGAATTGGTCCAGAAAGGCAAAATAAGCCCTCAGGCATTGGTAGAATATTTAGAGGATGCTAATGCCCAACTTTTTGAGGTGGACTACATCGGCGCCGAAGTATACCGCAGCGACGATGGTGGCCGCTCCTGGAAGCGAACACACGACGAGCCACTGGAACAGATGAATTTTACTTACGGCTATTATTTCTCCAACATCCGTTGCCAACCTAATAATGCCGATAAGGTCTATCTCCTCGGTTTCTACATCATTCGTAGCGACGACGGTGGCCATACCTGGCGCAGCATCAACGGCGACAACGTGCATGTGGACCATCACGCCTTGTGGGTAAGCCCTGATCGACCAGGTTTCCTGGTCAACGGTAACGACGGAGGACTGAACATTTCTTGGGATGATGGTGAGTCATGGATTAAATGCAACCAGCCACCAGTAGGGCAGTTTTATGCCGTGGCTGTAGATGATGCCCAGCCGACCTACCGCGTCTATGGAGGCACGCAAGACAATGGCGTCTGGGTTGGTCCCTCTAATTACCAGGCGTCTTTCAGTTGGCACCAAACAGGTCAGTATCCCTATCAGAACCTGTTGGGTGGTGACGGCATGCAGGTGGCTGTAGATACGCGCACTAATGATATCGTCTATACCGGCTTCCAATTTGGCCGTTATTTCCGCATTGAGCAAAAGAGCGGAAAACGCAAGGCCATCACTCCACGGCACGATTTGGGCGAGCGTCCGCTGCGCTTCAATTGGCAGACACCTATTCACCTTAGTGTCCATCAGGCTGATGTCCTTTACATCGGTGCACATCGCCTCTACCGCTCTTTTAACCGCGGCGACGATTGGGAGGCTATCTCCGATGATTTGACCGGCGGAGGTCGCACGGGCAACGTCCCCTACGGCACGCTAACCTCGATTAGTGAGAGCCCACTCAAGTTTGGTCTTCTCTACGCGGGCTCCGACGATGGTCTTGTTCACGTAACACGCGATGGCGGTGACACGTGGGTACGCATTTCTGACTCTTTGCCGCCCAACCTCTGGGTGTCAAGAGTTGTTGCCTCAGCCCATCAGAAGAGTCGAGTGTATGTCAGTCTCAACGGATATCGGTGGGATGATTTTTCTCCCTATTTGTATGTATCTGAGAATTACGGAGCCACTTGGGAACAGATCGGCACAGATCTACCATTGGAGCCGATTAATGTTGTTCGAGAAGATCCAGAAAATCCCAATATCCTCTACGTGGGAACTGATGCAGGTGCTTATGTATCGCTTGATAGGGGGCAGACATTTCACATGCTCTGTCCAGATTTACCCCCAGTGCCTGTCCACGACATAGCCATTCAAAAGCGCGCCCGCGAACTCATTCTCGGTACACATGGGCGGTCGCTTTTCCGCGTCAATATTGCTAACCTGCAGCAGCTGACTCCGGAAATTTTAATGACTACTATACATGTTTTTGAACCGCCTAAAACCAAATATAGCGATAACTGGGGAAAAAAACAGCCTTGGCGAGAATTGAAAGATCCAGAACTACCTATTGTATTTTATACTTCGACTCCAGGCAAAGTTCTTTGTAATATTAAAACAAAAGACGGTATTATCTTGATTAGCAGGCAGGTAGATTGTCGACAAGGGTTGAATACTTTCGTTTACAATCTCGACGTTCTGGAGGCTGTTGTGAAACGCTACCAAAAAAACCTTCAAGATGCCCAGAAAGACCTCAAAAAAACAGTTGAGCTAACCAAGGCAGATACTGGAAAGTTTTATTTGCAAAAAGGTACTTACACCATAGAAATGCAAAAGGATAATAAATCCTCAATGGCTACCTTTGTTATAGAGTAAGCGTCACCAACTTTCATCTTTTCAAAATACCCTTTTTAGAATGAGAAATCTTACCAAACGACTACTGGGATGGTTATCCTTTGGAGTAGTCACGTTTCTGCTCTCCGGCTGTCTGCATATTGTTGAAGAAGTCACCGTGAGGAAGGATGGTTCCGGTTCTTACAAAATGACGATGGACATGAGCGAAGTCAAAAGCATGATGGAAGCGCTCAAGAATATGGGCGAGGAAGAAAGTGAAGACCAGGAAGAGCAAACACCCGATGAAGAGACTCCGAAAACAGACAGCGATGAAGAGGCCAGCGATACTGAAGGCGAAAGCTCCATGGCTCAGTTAGGAACGGAGATCAGTTCTGTATCCCAATCGCTACGCGGCATTGCAGGTCTGACCAATGTGAAAGAGATCAACGACACCTCTACTTACATGTTTGGCTATTCCTTTGACTTTGCCAATATTGAAGCGTTAAACAAAGCTATCCGAGTGATCCAACGTGAGAAGTACGAAACGAAAGTCGAGGAAACTTTTCGGCTCAAAGGCGGCACGTTTGAGCGCCTGAACGTCGCGGACATGGGAGAACAGTTTAAAAAGACGCTAACCGAAACCGAAGAGGCTGATGAGGAAGGCAGTATGGATATGGTGAAAGCCTTCTTCTCGGGCATGACCTACAAACAGGTGTACCGCTTTCCGGATGCCAAAGTAAAAAAATCATCTAACCCCTTGTCCGAGCTGTCGGGTGATGGGCAGAGCGTAAGCATTTTGATAAAACCCCTGGACGAGGAGCAACAGAAGAAGAAGCCTTCCGTAGCTACAGTAGTTAAACTAAAGTAAAAGGAGACGCCTTGTGGGTTTTATGGGCAACTGAAAGACCCACAAGGCTTCAATTTTTTAATTAGTTATGAGTGCAAAAGGGATTCCAACAGTTGATTTATCTGCTTACATGCGCGGCACCAGTGCCGATAGGCAAGCCTTTGTAGCCGCGTTGGGTAGTGCATTTCGCGAAGTGGGCTTTGTAGCTGTGGTCAATCACGGGATACCTAAGTCGTTGGTGGATAGGTTTTATGCTGCTTCAAAAGCCTTCTTTGCTTTACCTGAGGAGGTAAAGCGCAAGTACGAAATCCCTGGCTTAGCAGGGCAACGCGGATACACCTCTTTTGGACGAGAGCACGCCAAACACGCACAGGCTCCTGACTTGAAGGAGTTCTTCCAAATTGGCCAAGAAGTGCCGGAGGACCATCCTCTCCGGCAAGAGTACCCGCCCAATGTAGAAGTGGTCGAAGTGCCGGAGTTTAACCATTTAGGCCGAGAATTATATCGCGCCTTTGAGGCTGCCGGGGCCAAGCTATTAGAAGCTATAGCTCTCCACCTCAACTTACCGGTAAACTACTTTGCTCCATACGTTACATACGGCAACTCCATCTTGAGAGCCATTCACTATCCACCTATTTTGCAGGAACCAGCAAGTTCTATCCGTGCAGAACAACACGAGGATATCAACCTCATTACCCTTTTGGTAGGCGCCAGCGCCGGAGGGTTACAGCTGCTCAACTCGAAAAACGAGTGGGTACCCATTATGCCTGAAGACGACGAAATCGTTATCAACGTGGGCGACATGCTGCAGCGTTTGACTAATAATTGCCTGAAAAGCACTACTCATCGCGTAGTGAATCCTCCGCGCGAGGAGTGGCACTTGCCTCGTCTGAGCATTCCTTTCTTTTTGCATCCGGTGAGCTCCATGCGGCTCGACTGCTTGCCCTCTTGCGTTACAGAAAGTAACCCGCTTCACTACCCGCCCATCACGGCTGGCGAGTATTTGGACGAGCGTTTGCGCGAAATAGGCTTGAAAAAATAGGTTTCTTTATCCAGCCCATCCTTCGCGGTCGAGGCTTCGGTAGTGAATAGCCTCTGAGAGGTCTTCCAGCCGAATGTTGATGCTTCCGGCGAGGTCTGCTGCGGTGCGGGCCACTTTCAGAATGCGGTCGTAGGCGCGGGCGCTGAGTTGCAGGTGTTCCATAGCTTTCTTCAGCATCGCAAGGCCAGTTTCGTCCAACATGCACACTTCGCGCACCATTCGACTGGGCATCTGGGCATTGCAGTAAACATTCGGCGTGTTTTTGAAGCGCTCGGACTGAATAGCTCGGGCCATTAGCACCCGTTCGCGAATTTCGGCACTGCTGACCCGTGGGCGTTCTTTAGAGGTCAGCTCATCATACGATACTGGCGTTACCTCTACATGCAGGTCAATACGGTCGAGCAGGGGGCCGGATATTTTAGAGATGTAGCGCTTTACTACTCCTGGAGCGCATACACATTCCTTTTCTGGATGGTTGTAATAGCCGCACGGGCAAGGGTTCATGCTGGCAATGAGAATAAAACTTGCAGGGTAATCTACAGACACCTTAGCGCGGCTAATGGTTACGCGCCGCTCTTCCATAGGCTGGCGTAACACTTCCAGGACAGTGCGCTTGAATTCGGGCAACTCGTCAAGGAAGAGCACCCCATTGTGTGCAATACTGATTTCACCCGGAATAGGGTCAGAACCTCCGCCCACTAAAGCAACATCGCTAATGGTGTGATGCGGAGCACGGAATGGGCGAGTAGTAACCAACGCCGAACTGCTCGGCAACACGCCTGCTACCGAGTGAATTTTGGTGGTTTCAAGGGCCTCATGTAGGGTCAATGGGGGTAGAATGGTCGGTAGACGCCGAGCGAGCATGGTTTTGCCGGCGCCCGGTGGCCCAATGAGGATGACGTTGTGTCCACCCGCAGCCGCCAGTTCCAAGGCACGCTTAATATTCTCTTGACCGCGCACATCCGAGAAGTCCACGTCGTAGTTGTTCAAGTTAGCAGCGAATTCCTCTCGGGCATTGACTTTCACTAAATGCTCCTGCCCTGTTCCGGCCAGTACGTCAAGGGCCTCATTAAGAGTCTCTACGCCATACACTTCCAAATCCGCTACAATGGCGGCTTCACGGGCATTCGCCTTGGGTAAAATGAAGCCGCGAAATTTTTCTTTTTGAGCTTGGATGGCGATAGGCAAAGCGCCCTTAATGGGACGAAGCGAGCCATCCAACGACAACTCTCCCATGATAAAAAAGCGGTCTAAGTTATCTGTTGGGATGACGCCAGTGGCAGCCAGCATGCCTATGGTGATAGGCAGGTCGAAGGCGGAACCTTCCTTGCGTACGTCGGCGGGGGCCAGGTTAATAATGGTCTTGTAGCGTGGTAGCCGTAACCCCGAGTTTTTTAGGGCAGCTTCCATGCGCTGCTGGCCTTCGCGCACAGCATTGTCGGGCAAGCCCACTATAAAATAGCCAGGCTTGTCGGCTGTAGTGCCCAAGGCTCCGCCTGTATTGACCTCAATCGTGATAGTTAAGGCATCTACGCCGCGAACTGCCGCCGCAAAGGTTTTGACAAGCATGTGGCGAAGTTCGCGAAAATATTCGGGAAAGTCCCGCTTCCTTGTGTTTGTCTGAGTTTTAGGCTCCCTTAGGCAAATGGTCAGGCTTAGACAATAAAAGGAACTGCTGTGGGCACCCTTTTGAAGCTGATTATAGGTCACTACAAAAGCATCGCTATTAGTACATAAAGTGGTCAAGCGGTAACTTTGTGTGAGTCGTATTTCACCCGTCCATGGATAAGCTCATCGTTATACAAAAATGAACACCTGTCTACGTATCCTGGCTTCCTTCCTCCTATTGTTGCTGAGCGAGGGCAGCCTTTCGGCCCAGCTAACCCTTCTGGTAAAATCCACTCCAGCCAACACACCGCCTAACGCCAACATTTATGTTGCTGGCACTTTTAATAACTGGAATCCTGGCGATACTACCAAAATATTGACCCCACTGGGCAACGGACAGTACACCATTGCCCTAACTCCGCCGGCTGGTCAAGTAAAATTTAAGTTTACCCGCGGTAGCTGGGCTACGGTCGAGGGAAATGCTAATGGTGGGTATCTCCCCGATCGCGTCTGGGACTACAGTGGGCAACCCACTACACTGGAACTCACTATTCTCTCGTGGGAAGACATCGGAGCGGTGAAATCCACCGCAGCGCCCAATGTGAACATCTTATCCAGTAACTTTTATATGCCCCAGTTGAACCGCAACCGGCGTATCTGGATATATCTGCCGCCTGACTATCCGCTCAATTTCTCGAAACGTTACCCTGTCTTGTACATGCACGATGGCCAGAACCTTTTCGATGTAGCCACCAGCTTTGCTGGCGAGTGGGAAGTGGATGAGTCGCTCAATGCGCTGCATCAACAGGGCGATTATGGGTGTATCGTGGTTGGTATAGATAATGGCGGTCAGTTTCGGCTCGACGAGTATTCGCCTTGGGTAAACCTGCAGTACAACGCTGGTGGTTTGGGCGACGAATACGTGGATTTCATTGTCAACACCCTAAAACCCCATATAGATACCACTTTTCGGACCTTGCCTGGGCGTAGGACGACCGGTATCATGGGCAGCAGTATGGGGGGCCTCATTTCCATGTATGCCTTCTCGGAGCGACAAGACGTATTCTCTCGGGCTGGCATTTTTTCCCCAGCCTTTTGGTTTGCCGGGAACAAGCCCGCCGAACACGTGGCAGCGCATCCACGTCAGGGTGAAGGACGCGTGTATTTTCTTGCTGGAGGAAAAGAGCCTGTATCTGTTGCTCAAAACATGCAAGCGGTGGCTGACTCGTTAAAAAAAGCAGGCTTCGCGTCAGAGGAACAATTCTTCCTTGTCCCTGTAGATGGAGAGCATAAGGAGTGGTTCTGGCGTCGGGAATTTCCAGGCGCATACCTGTGGTTATTTGCTGGTGCTGTCTCTCCAATTAAAGAGTGGAATGAGGAGGAGGCCATCCTCCTTTATCCTAACCCTGCGGGCACATGGGTGCGCTTTTCGGGTGTTAAGCCAGATGCTATCTTGGAAGTGCGCATAGCGAATGCTACAGGCAAAAACATTCGCCAGATTGCGTTAACAGGTGGCGAAGCGCTCTGGGTAGGCGATTTGCCGGCTGGTTTTTATTTACTTCGATTGCGCGCAGAGAGAGGCGCGTGGCAGACCTTTAAACTGGTTCGCCAATAAAAAACTTCGTTAGAGTAAGTTTCTACTCTCTTTGGGAGGGTGGTGAGTGAGGGCTGAAACGCAACAGCAAGCCATCGCCTTTTTTGCCTTCGCTGGCGATAAATAGGCGACCTTCGCTATCGAAGGCGATACCCTCTGGTTGAGGCATAATTTTGCGGTCCAGGCGAGTGACATAGCGAAGGTCGCCGGTGGCGTAGTCCAATACAATTAGCCGCTTAAGCGCTGTGGAGATGACGTATATGTCGCCAGAAACTGGGTGAATGGCGATGCCGGAAGGGCTGAAATAGTGCCGTTTTTCTTCGCTGGCGTAAGGTTCCCACTCGTTCACTGCGTGCGGATTTATGCGGTACACCGGAGTGTCGGGTGCATGCTTGCTGCTCAGATCAAAAGCATACACCCGACGCTCATGAGCACTGTCGGGATTCCCTTTGCAAGCCATCAGCAGTGCGTGACGCCGGCGGTCGTAGCCTAACCCTTCTACGTCGTCGTCTTTAGTCAAGAAAGTTTCATAGCACGAGATGCGCGGCTGTCGGCGCTTCCAATGTTCAATTTCGTAAACTTGCCCATTGCTGCGCAATGCGTATAAACGGTTGTTGACCATTTCAACGCCTTCAAAATCGCCTTTTTCGCGAAAAAACACACGCCGAAGAAGGGCGCCCGTAGAGGCATTCAAAAAGAATACTTCTCCGCGTTCGTCCGCTACAGCGCAGAGCACGTCTTTGTGAGGGGTGGCACTCAACCCGGAGATTTCTCGGAGCTGAGCATAGGGCAGTGATAGGGCAGTATCAGGTGTATTGATTGAGTAGGGAAAGAAGTAACCCGAGTGTTCTGCAATCGTTTGGCCGCACAGCAGGCTATAGTGTATTACAAACACGAGCCCCACGCCGTGCTTCAGCGCGCTACGTCCAAGCCCCCTTGCTGCTGCAAATAATACTTTTCTCACCCGCTTACTCTGAGAATACCTCTATGGGATGCACGCGAATCACCAGGTCGGTAAACTTACCTTTAAAGCGAGTAGCGCGCACAATGTGATTATCAATCCAGTGATAGTTACCGCCGCGCGGTTTGCCAAAAATAATCCCGTGATAACGGAAACCGTGCCGATTCAACCACTCTTCGGTGATGCTCCGGTGTGCCTCCGTTCGGCTGGTAAAAAAGTAGATGATATGACCTTCGTCGTACCACTTGTTAATCATAGTCAAGGCATCTGGATAGGGCAGCACTGTTTTCATTCGCTCTGGCTCCTCGTTGGGCACATCATCGCAAATGGTGCCATCAATATCAATTAAAAAGTTGCGCACATTTTCAGGCAGGATAGGGCTGATGCGCTCGCCCTTTTCATTGAAGGCCTCCTGTAGCGTTTGGCCGTTAGCGTGTTCTTTATCCATGATGGTGTGGACTTTACGCAAAGATAGGTGAAATGACAACGAAAAAAACGCATAGGCACGCCTCTCTAAATGTTACTTGCTGATAAGGGTGGTGAGTTCGCCTAAAAGCCTTCGCTATGCGTTGCGTTTAATACGTTGGTTAACAGGAAAGTTACCCAAAAATGGAGTCGGGCCGCAGTGCTCTTTTGCACCGGGGCCCGACTCTTATTTCATCTCTCATGAAAAGTGCCTTCTTCTCGTTCAGAAGTGCCATTCTGCTGTTGGGCTTTCTCTTTTGAAATCCTTTCTGCGGCATTGATGATACAAAGATGCGCCTACCTAGTGGGGCTCCTCAAGACAGTAGAGCGTTCTTCAAATGTGTGATTATTGCTGGTTTTAGCGGACATTAAATTTTTAAAACATTGATTTTAAATTTTTTAAGAAAAGCAAAAACGCTGAGATAGCTTTATCTCGCCACGGTGAGACGAAGTGGTTTCTTGAAAAAAAAATTGACCTTATTCTGCCGATGCTGTCAGCCAATGAGCCAATAGGCGATGAAACTGGTGAACTCCCTGCTCTTGCTTAGGGGCAAAGCGCCCGGCTTTGTAGAAGCGCGATTGAATACCTCGCTGCACTTGTTCAACAATGGCTTCATCTTCCCGTTCGACGAGGTCAACATCGGCGCCGGCACCCGTGCCAAGTTTTTCAGGCTTCCACACGTAGGTGCGAAAACTGACGCGGGTGAGGTCGGGCTGCTGAGGGCGCACGATGTTGAGCGATAGCCCCCAAGGGTAGAAGTTGAACATGATATTGGGAAAGAGCCAAAAGTAATAGGCCGCCACGGCTTGTCCAGCGTCTTCGTGATCGGAGGGCAGTTCAAATACTTCTTCTCCTCCGCGCCCAATGCCGACTTGGCAGCTGCCCCAAGGCATCAGCTCTGTGCGGTAGGCGCTCCAGTCCAGGCTGCTGGCTAAGCCTTTGTGAACGAAAGGGATGTGGAAACCTTCCAGGTAGTTGTCGCAGTACAAGGCCCAGTTGGCTCGGATGAGGTAGTCGCAGGAGCGCGCTGGTTCGAAGCGAAATTGCTCTACCGGCAGAAAACCGATCTTGCGTTCCATGGCGCCTGTCCATTCTTCAAAAGGGATGACTGGAGCCAGAGAGGTAAACACAAACTGCCGCCATTGGCGGATGGGCAGTGAGGTGAGGTCGTCTTGTGGGCAGGGGAAATTTTCCATGCCATCAGTTTCGGGCATAGCCACAAAGTGCCCATCTAAGCGGAAGCGTCTTCCATGATAGCCACACACGATGCCATGCGATAAGCGCTGAGGGTGTTTCACTAAGAGGTTTCCTCGATGGGTGCACACATTGGACAGGCAACGCCGTCGATTGGACTCATCAAGTAGGAGCAGAAGAGGCTCCTCTATGAAGTGCTCCATAAAGACAAAAGGCAGCGCATCGCCAGAGAGGCGGACGTGCTCTTCGGCGCCGATAACCATTTGCCACGAACGGGCAAAAATGCGCTCTCGGCATTGCTCGAAGGCTTCCGAGGAACGATAAAAGGCAGCTGGCAGGGTGGCCGCTCGCCGAATGTCCGGCTCGATGTGGTAGGTCATAGCAGTGCGTCAGCGTTTTTTTGGTGCAAAGAGTTGCTCCATTTCCTTAGCAAACCGGCTTTCTATTTCGTGCCGGCGCAGCTTGAGGGTAGGCGTAAGCAATCCGTTTTCTACGGTCCAAGGTTCAGCCAATAATTGGATAGCCTGCACCTGTTCGGCAGCGCCCAAATACTCCTCGTTGATGCGTTGAATTTCCAAATTGAACAGATTAAGCACCTTGGGATTTAAAACCATGTAAGGCGGGGCCGTCCAATGTACAGCATTCTCGCGGCACCATATTTCCAACTGGCTGAAGTTAGGGACTAATAAAGCAGCGACGTAAGGCCGATTTAACCCTACAGCCATACACTGCGCAATGAACGGCGAGTGCAGCAGCTGCTGCTCAACAAAGGCCGGAGCAATGAATTTCCCGGAAGTGGTTTTGAACAGCTCGCTCAGTCGGCCGGTGATGCGCAAGAAGCGTTTTTGCTCGAAACGACCAAGGTCGCCGGTTTTCAGCCAGCCGTCAGGGGTGTAGCGGGCTGCTGTTTCTTCAGGTTGGTTCCAGTAGCCGAGCATCACGTTGGGGCCTCGTACTTCTATTTCGCCGATACCTTCGGCGTCGGGGTTGGCGATGCGTACTTCCACCCCAGGGACGGGAATACCGACAGTGCCAAAGTGGACGCCGCCGGGTTCGAAGCGGTTGAATGCCACGACAGGGCTTGTTTCCGTGAGGCCGTAGCCTTCACGCACATCTACCCCCGCCGCAGAGAAGAGGCGGCCCAACCGAGGTTGCAAGGCGGCAGCGCCTACGGCTATGCCTCGCAAACGGCCGCCCATGGCACGGCGCCAGTGGCGAAAAACCAACCAATCAGCCACCCACCGTTGTAGGCGGTAAGTCAGCGGCATGCCGTATTGCCCTGCGTAGGGGTAGCGCTCGCCCAGGGCAATAGCCCAATCGAGTGCTTTGCGTTGCCACAGCTTGAGGTGGCGCCTGCGCTCCAAAAGGCGCTCGTAGCTGCGCTCCAATACGCGAGGCACTGCTGTAAAAAAGTGCGGACGCGCCTCGCGAAGGGCCTGAGGCAAATGCTCTATGTTGTCCACATACCAAATGGACATGCCTGCAGCCTGGTACATGTACGTTACCATGCGCTCGAACACGTGACTTAGTGGCAAAAAGCTCACCGCCGTCATGCCGGGTCCTATGGGCGAGATGGCGAGCACCGATTTGATGTTGCTTACCAGGTTGGCATGAGAGAGCATGACGCCCTTAGGCTGCCCAGTTGTGCCGGAGGTGTAGAGTAGGGTAGCCAAGTCTTTTTCGGCAATGCTGGCGCGCAGTTGTTGCAGGCGTTTTTGGTCGGCGGAGTCGGGTGGTTGACGCAGGGCGTTCCAACCAACGGTGGTGGGTAAGTTGTCAAAAGAGATGGTGCATTTTGGAATAACACCGCTATTTCGCAATCGCTCGAGCATGGCGGCATTACTCACAAAAAAGGTGCGTATGCCGGCATCCTGAGCGATGAAAGCAATTTCGTCGCTTCGAGCAGTACTGTGTACGGGCGTGGGTATCAGGCCTAATTGCAACATAGCGGCATCGGCGATGGCCCATCGAGGGCTTCCGCCGTGCGCCAGCACGCCGATGCGGTCGCCTGGCTTCAGGCCCAGAGCCAACAAGCCGGTGCTCACAGCGTCGCGCTCGCGGACGGCTTCGGCTGTGCTCCAGGTAAGCCATTTGCCGCTCTCTTTTCCGGCGAAAGCCACCTCTTGCGGAAACCGCTGGAGTTGGTAATCCAAAATCTCGAACAGCCGGTGAAAGTCCATATTCCACTGATGAGGAAGTGCCCTTTTCCGCTGCAAGTTACGCCCTCCCTATGGCGCAGCCAACGACCGCTTTACCTTTGCGTCCGTATCGTAAACCGCCCAGCGATGGGCACCCGCCTGTTGTATAGGTGGGCTCAAACCACACCTTATAGTTTATTATGATTAACCTTACGTTTCCCGACGGCAGCGTTCGTCAGTATGCCGCCGGCACTACTGGTCTGGAGGTGGCCCGCTCCATAAGCGAGGGCTTGGCACGCAGCGCTTTGGCGGTCAAAGTCAACGGCGAAGTGCGCGATCTCACCCGCCCTATTACGGAAGATGCTACGGTGGTCTTCTGCAAGTGGGAGGACAAAGAAGGAAAAAGCACATTCTGGCACTCTTCGGCACATTTGCTGGCAGAGGCATTGGAATCGCTTTTCCCAGGTATCAAGTTTGGCATTGGCCCACCCATCGAAAACGGCTTTTATTACGATGTGGACACGGGCGACCGACCTATTGCGGCTGCGGATATTCCCGCTATCGAGCAAAAGATGCTCGAATTGGCGCGGCAGAAGTCTGAGTATCGCCGCCGCGAAGTGAGCAAAGCCGAAGCCATTCGTTATTTTACTGAAAAAGGCGACGAGTACAAGTTGGAGTTGCTCGAAGGCTTGGAAGACGGTCAGATTACCTTCTATGAGCAAGGGAATTTTGTAGACCTCTGTAAAGGGCCTCATATCCCTACTACGGAGCCAATTAAGGCGGTCAAGATTCTAAACTTAGCAGGTGCTTACTGGCGAGGCGACGAAAAGCGAAAGCAACTGACGCGAGTCTATGCTATTTCTTTTCCTAAACAAAAAGACCTGGAGGATTACTTACACCTGCTTGAGGAAGCCAAAAAACGCGATCATCGGAAAATTGGCCAAGAACTGGAGCTCTTCATGTTTTCCGATAAGGTTGGACAAGGTCTACCTATTTGGCTACCGCGTGGCACAGCCCTGCGCACGCGTTTGGAGGACTTCTTGAAAAAGGAGCAATTGAAACGCGGCTATACTCCTGTGATTACGCCACACATTGGTTCTAAGCAGTTGTACGTCACCTCAGGCCACTGGGAGAAGTACGGTGAAGACTCTTTCCAGCCTATCCTGACGCCAAGTCGCGACGAGGTTTTCTTACTCAAGCCTATGAACTGCCCGCACCATTGTGAAATCTATGGCCATCGGCCTCGTTCGTATCGCGAGCTGCCTTTGCGCATCGCAGAGTTTGGCACGGTGTACCGCTATGAGCAGTCGGGCGAATTGCACGGCCTTACTCGCGTAAGAGGTTTTACCCAGGATGACGCTCACATTTTCTGTACCGAAGACCAACTCAAAGAGGAGTTTCTGGGGGTACTCGACCTGACGCGCTTTGTATTGGCTAAGATGGGCTTTGACAAGTTCACTGCTCAAATCAGCCTGCGCGACCCAGAGAACAAAACCAAATACGTGGGCTCAGAAGAGAACTGGCAAAAGGCCGAGCAGGCCATCGTCGAGGCAGCCCAGGAAGTTGGTCTGCCTACGGTGACGGCCTTAGGCGAAGCGGCCTTTTATGGGCCGAAGCTCGACTTTATGGTGAAAGATGCGCTAGGGCGCGCTTGGCAATTGGGTACCATTCAGGTAGACTACAACCTGCCGGAGCGCTTCAACCTCACGTACATCGGGCCAGACAATCAGGAGCATCGGCCGGTGATGATTCACCGCGCGCCTTTTGGCAGCATGGAGCGATTTACTGCTGTGCTCATTGAGCATTGTGCTGGCCGTTTCCCTTTGTGGCTGACGCCGGAGCAATTCGTGGTGTTGCCCATCTCAGACAAGTTTGTGGACTATGCCTATGCTGTTAAGCAACAGCTGGCTGCCGAAGACTTGCGTGGCGAGGTGGACGACCGCAATGAAACTATCGGTCGGAAGATTCGGGATAACGAGCTAAAACGCATCCCGTTCCTGCTCATCGTAGGTGAAAAGGAAGCCCAATCGGGGGCGGTAAGTGTCCGCAAGCAGGGCGAAGGCGACCAAGGGGCCATGCCAGTCACGGCATTTGCTCAGCTATTGAAAAGCCTTCTCTGAGAGACGGGTAAAATGCAATGGCGAAGACCTGAGCGTAGACAAGCTTCGCTATTGTTTTCTCCCTGTAGCTTTATAGGTAGCGCGTTGAGTTTTTCTCCGTTAGAACCTCTTTGAGCTCTTTCAAAAAGGCGTACTGCTCAGGCAATACGCGCTTGAAGGCCTCTTTGATGGCAAAGTAAGCACCCTTTTCCATATCAGGAAGAAGATTACGCAGTCGCTCGCGGGCTTTTTCTTTGGCCACGCGGTAATCCTCATAAATGAGTGCCCGCAGCGACGGCAGCTCATGCCAGTCGGCTTCTACGGCGATGGCCCGGCGTTCGGTACCGTCTTCCTGTTGCACCGGTTCCAGCTCGATGCAGTTGGCCTGTTGCAAATTTTCCGGTGCCCCTCCTGCCGCACGGAGCGCTTCCCAAGACTCTTCTCCGGCTTCCGCCGACTCCTTACTAACAAGGAAGACTTCTAAACCCGACTCACCGATGCGGTAAATGATGAGGTCAACAGACTCGTTGGTAGGCATTTAATGTCAAAGCATTTAAACAGAAAAGTGACAGGAACATAAACAGGCACGCTGTCTATTGGTTTGAGAAGGCAAAGAAAACGTTTCACACCCATTTGGGCTGGAACTAAATTCGGATGGTTTTAACGTCGGGTGTCTGGCGAGTTGGTTCGGCGGGTTTCTTTTTATTGGGAGCATTTTTGCGCTCTTCCAAGCGCAGGCGCTCTTCAGGTAGCAGGTGGTTGTTCTCCTCGGGCGTTTCTTTTTGACGCAGACGCTCCTCGGGCAGCCAGTTACCCTCCTCCTTCATCTGGCCGTCATCGGCTGGAAAGTCGGGCCAAGGACGCTGTAGGGGTAATTGCGGCATGCTGCGGAAGAACTGTTCAAACATGCGGTCGAACTCGCGGAATGCTGGAGGGAGGAAGAAGTCTCGTTCAGATGGCCCGAAATGGAAAAAGCGACGCATTTCGCTTCTGAGGTCGCTCAGGCTGGTGTCTACGCGAAAATAGAAGAAGCCGCTGGAGTCGGGAAAAATGTGCAATTGTCCACGCTCAAGGTCGAGCGAGTCTCTAAAGCCTTTGCTCCATGGATGCCGCGGCCTACTCCAGTCGTCCAATGGGTTATGGGTTTGGGTGCAGGCCCAAAATGGTAGCAGTAAGGTAGAAAAAACGAGGGCTACTTGCGTAAGGGACGAAGACATGCTGCTCTTATGCATCATACTGCTCAGCGGGTTTGAGGGTTTAATCAAAACTAAAATTGGGTGGGCAAAAATACAACAGCGAGCTACTGAGTGGAGAGTTAACTGCGAGGTGGCCATGGAATACCGCAAAAGAGAAGAACTGCTCTCAGCAGTCTCAGGGAAGGGCAGAACTGCTCAACGGCGACAAAAAGGTTAATGTAGCCTGCAAACGACATAGTTAGGCAAGGTTTTTGCCTTTAAATAGAGGCACATCATCTTCTTTAAGTCGCATACCATGAACCGGTTTACACTTGCTGCTCTTTGTGGCCTTATTGGGATTACGTCGCTTTGTGGGCAAGGTCCATCCCTTTTTAACCAAGTCATTGGCACCAGTGGCCGCACAGGTTCTCACCAAGGGCGAATTTTTTCCTACACTGTTGGCGAAGCCGTTATTTGGACTGGCGTGGGTAGCCAGCGTGTGCTTACGCAGGGTTTTCACCAACCGGAACACTCCCGATTAGTGTATGTAGGCGAGCCAACCCTTTCCTCGTGGAACATTGTGGTTTTTCCAAATCCCACGGCGGAGGTGCTGAACGTGCGTTTTTCCACGGAAAAAGGAACTTTTTTAAATGCCACTGTTCTCGATGCGTTAGGGCGTGTCGTGCTTCAGGGCGAACGCCTGTCCGATGGCAGCATCTTAGACTGCCGTAGCTGGCAGGCGGGTATTTACTTTTTAGTGCTCACCGATCCCGCTTCGCGCGCATCAGCCACCACGCGTTTCATTCGGCTGTAATTCCCTGCTAACTCTCGGTCTTCTCAACACAATCCTCGTTTTTTATTTCCCATCTTTAAAATCGATTCGTCATCATGGTTAACCGTTACCTTTTACCACTACTATTCTTGGGTATTTTGTGGGTATCGAGTGCTGTAGCACAGAATGTCCCCCAAGGACTCAACTATCAGTGTATTGTCAGGGACAACACAGGAGCCTCCATTAACAATCAAACGGTTACCCTCCTTTTTACCATTCGAAACAATACTCCTACAGGCCCTATTTTGTATTCTGAGATGCAGACGGTTTCTACTAATGCCTTCGGCTTGGTTAACTCAGTCATTGGCGGTGGTACGCCTCTGCAGGGCATCTTCGCCAACATCAACTGGGGGATCGGGGCCAAATTTCTGACAGTTTCTATCGAGACGGCACCGGGAGTTTTCGATGAAATTGGCACTTCTCAGTTGCTCAGCGTGCCTTATGCGCTTTATGCTCAAAATGCTGCCAATGGGGCCGATAACTGGGGGACACAGACTGTTCAGACTTCACCGGTGCTTAGCGGCAATGGTACGGCTGCTAATCCGCTGACTTTAGCCCAACAAGGCGCCCAGCCTGGGCAGGTGCTCAAGTGGAATGGCACTACCTGGGTGCCGCAGAATGACGACTCTGGCCAGCCAGGCACGGTTACACAAATCAACACCGGAACTGGTCTTACCGGCGGGCCTATCACTACCTCTGGCACGATTAGCTTGGCTAACGCACCAGTAACACCTGGTCTTTATGGCGGACCAAACGACATCCCAGTTATCACCGTGGACCAGTATGGCCGTGTTGTCAATGCCACCACGACTCCCGTTATCCTGACCTCCATCAATGCGGGCGCGGGTATTGGCGTTACACAAAATGGCCAAACCTTCACCATCACTAACATAGGCGACGTAGACCCGTTAGATGACCTCACGACGTCGTCCCTCGCCGATGGAGATGTGGCCGGTCCATTCAGCAATTTGCAGATTAAGCCCGGCGTAGTAGGCACACCCGAACTGGCCGATGGTGCAGTAACCACTCCTAAGCTAACTGACAGCGCGGTAAGTGCGGCCAAATTAGCGGATGGCGCTGTTAGTACGCCTAAGATTGCCGATGGAGCAGTGAGCACAGCCAAAATAGCCGATAATGCCGTCAACACCAGCAAGATTGCCAACGGTGCTGTGACGGGTGCGAAAATCAACGATATGGGTGCAATCAACGGACAGGTGCTAAAATGGAACGGCACTACTTGGGCGCCCGCCCAGGACGTTACCGGCCCTGCAGTTAACCTCACGGCTGGGCCTGGTATCAGCATCAACGGAGCTTTTCCCAGCTTCACAATAAACAACACGGGCGACACTAACCCAAACGATGACATTACCTCGTCCAGCATTGCCGACGGCGATATAACAGGGCCTTTTGTGAACCTGCAAATAAAGCCTGGTGCCGTAGGTGCTATCGAATTGGCTAATAATGCAGTTACTACGCTTAAGATAAACACACAAGCCGTTACAGGCGATAAAATTGACCAGATGAGCGCCTCCGTTGGTCAAGTACTAAAATGGAACGGCACTACTTGGGCGCCGGCAGCAGACAACATTGGTTCGATTACCATCAATGCTGGCCTTGGTATCGATGTCTTTGCTGCTGGGCAGAATTTCACGATTGCCAACAGTGGAGATGTGAATCCCTTCGATGACATTACCATCAACAGCATCGCCGATGGAGACATCAGCGGGCCTTTTAGTAATTTACAGCTTAAAGCTGGTGTTGTCGGTAGCGCTGAGCTAGCTAACAATGCAGTGCAGACGGCTAAAATTCAGGATGGAGCCGTTACGGGCAGCAAAATTGCCCAGATGTCGGCCACTAACGGGCAAGTGCTCAAGTGGAATGGCACTACCTGGGCGCCCGCTAACGATTTAGGGCCGGATAATTGGGGTACTCAAACTGCCGTCGTTGCTCAGCGTCTGATGGGTAACGGCACGACTACCAGCCCGCTGGATATCGCCCAAATGGGAGCCACTAACGGGCAAGTGCTCAAGTGGAATGGCGCCGTGTGGGCTCCTGCCGATGATACGGGTGGTAACAATTACTCGGCCGGTTCGGGCATCAGCATCACCGGTTCAGCACCCAACTTTACTATCAACAATACCGGCGATGCCGACAACGACCCGACCAACGAAATCCAGGTGCTCAGCCTGAGCGGTAATACGTTGAGCCTATCCAAAGGCGGAGGAACCGTAACGCTGCCGCAGGGCAACAACTACTCGGCCGGTTCGGGCATCAGCATCACCGGTTCGGCGCCGAACTTCACCATCAACAATACAGGTGATACGGACCCGAGCGACGATGTGACCATTTCGATGAATGCCGGTGGCGATGTGAGCGGCCCCTTCAGCGACCTACAAATTGTGGCAGGAGCCGTAGGCACTCCTGAGCTAAGTAATGGCGCAGTGACCGGAGAGAAAATCAATCAAATGGGCGCTGGCAATGGCAATGTGCTAAAATGGAACGGCACCACCTGGGCGCCGGCAGATGCCACCATTTACACCTCTTTAAACATTGTCGGCAATGGCTCTGCGGGAAATCCGTTTCGGCTGAACAACTTCAGTGCTACTGATGGCCAAATACTGGCCTGGAATTCTGTATCCAATCTATGGGTTCCCGTGGACGACACTTGGGGGGCACAAGTAGCCCAAACAGATGCCACCCTTTCCGGGGATGGCACTACTGGAAGCCCGCTCAAAATCGCTCAACAGGGTGCCAATATTGGTCAAGTGCTAAAGTGGAATGGCTCTACTTGGCTCCCTGCAGACGACAATGTGGCTTCTTCGGGCGGCGACAACTGGGGCACACAAACCGTAGTTTCCGACAATACCCTCGATGGCGATGGTACCACACTGGCTCCCCTGCGCCTCGCTCAACAAGGCGCTGCGGCAGGCCAAGTACTAAAATGGAATGGTACTACCTGGGCTCCTGCCAGCGAAGCAGCTGCGAATAACTATGCCGCTGGCCCTGGCATCAGCATTACTGGTTCAGCGCCGAATTTCACTATCAACAATACAGGCGATACAGACCCCAGCGATGATGTAACGATTTCTATGAATGCGGGTGGTGACGTGAGCGGCCCCTTCAGCAACCTACAAATTGTGGCTGGAGCTGTAGGCACGCCTGAACTGGCTAATGGTGCCGTTACGGGAGTGAAAATCAACGCAATGGGTGCCTCATCGGGTCAAGTATTGAAATGGAATGGTATAACCTGGGCGCCCGCTGCAGATAACAATGGCAACAATTATTCGGCTGGCCCTGGCATCAGCATCACTGGCTCAGCGCCCAACTTTACCATTAACAATACCGGCGATGCCGACAACGACCCGACCAACGAAATCCAGGTACTTAGCCTGAGTGGCAATGACCTGAGCCTGTCCAATGGAGGAGGGACAGTAACTTTACCACCGAGCAATACCTATAGTGCCGGTACGGGTATCAGCATCACTGGCTCTGCGCCGAACTTTACGATTGATAATACCGGCGATGCCGACAACGACCCAACAAACGAACTGCAATCGCTCACCCTAAATGGAACTACGCTGACAATATCGGGTACCAACTCGGCTGTCAACTTCGATACACTTTTCAATAATGCCGGCATTGGGTTGTGGACAGCGAGTGGCGGCAATATTTACAACGCAAACACAGGAAACGTGGGCGTGGGCACTACCGACCCGGTTCGCCCCTTGCACGTGAAGGGTAATTTCGAAGCACTTCGCATAGAAGGTACCGAAGCGGGTATTGGCTTTGCTCATGGGGCCAATGTATCTGGTAGTATCACCAAATCTACAGGCGCTCTCACTCTTGCTACTCAGGACTCTTCCTCCATTGTTATGGCCACAGGCGGTGGCAAATCCGTCTTCATCGATGGCCTGACCGGTCACGTGGGTGTGGGCAACCTTAGCCACCCTACGGCGCGCCTCCGCGTATCGCATGCTTCGGGTTTTGCTGGCCTTATGATTGAAAATATCAGCAGCGGCGGGCAATGGGATTTCCGCATCAACCCTGTTACTGGAGCACTGGAACTGTACAACAACTTCAGCGGGGGTGGGGCTCCAGTTGGTCTTTTTCAGACAAATGGCATTTATATCCCCTCTGACAAGCGCTTGAAAAAAGACATCCAAGCAGCTGCAAGGGTGCTCGACCGGGTATCGCTATTACAGCCCGTGTATTACCGCTATCGCCACGAAAACGCCAACGCCGAGCGGTCTTTGGGCTTTTTGGCTCAGGACGTAGAGGACTTGTTCCCTGAGTTGGTTTCTCATACGCCTGCACCCGACGGTAATGTATACTTAGGCTTAAATTATGCCGGCTTTGGTGTGTTGGCTATCCAGGCTATCCGAGAGCAGCAAGAGGAAATCCAAGCGCTCCGTCAAAGGAACGAACAGATGGAAAAGCGCCTTAACGCACTGGAAGCAAGGCTGCTACAGATGGAGCAAACTCGCGCTTCTTCGGACAAGTAGCCATAGTGCTTATCAGCAGAACGCCATAATACTGCATCTTTGCAGCGTTATGGCGTTTTTTTAAGCTGTTAAGAATTGCTCCAGTTTGGAGATAAAAAACGTTGCAGACAATACAAACAAATTCCCCCGCCCCTCCATGAACAGGTTTTTGCTCCCGCTCCATTTTTTGGTGTCTCTGTTGTGTATCACTCCCCTAAGTGCACAAGTGTATTTCCTTCGAGACACCTTCTGCTCCAATCAGTTGATTGTTGTCAATGGGAATGTTTATGGCCCGGACAAACCCACGGGCACGGAGATTATTCCTGGAGGAGCAAATAATGGGGCCGATAGTATTATTGAAGTGCGTCTAGTTTTCCTTAAGCCTTCACTCACCCGTCTAAACAGCAACCATTGTATAGGGGACACCGTCTGGGTTAATGGCGTTCCATATCACGCCGGCTACTATCTAGGGAAAGAGGTTATTGAACGCGGGGCCGCCAACGGCTGTGACAGTATTATTGAGGTGGATTTACGCTTTTTTCCAAGGCCCATTGTGGACATTGTCCAACCGCTCTGCGACGGCGATACGCTCTGGGTAAACGGCAAGCCTTTCAGTGCCTTTCGCCCTAACGGTGTAGAGATTGTGCCTGGTGGTGCTGTGGGTGGGTGCGATAGTATCATCCGAGTAAACCTGACCATTATTCCACTGCCATACTCAGAAGTAGTAGATACGCTATGCCCTGATGAAATCAGAATCATTAACGGGCACCGTTATGACAAAGACTTCCGGGCAGGAGTGGAAATTGTACCTGGGGCAGCCAGCAGCGGATGTGACTCTATTATTTACGTCCGCTTTTTCTTCCGCGACACTTGGATGACCTTAGGCGGCGATGTAGAAATTTACTACGGCGAAGAGGCTTGCTTGAAGCCGCTATTCAGCTTTTCTCCTACGGCGCTGGAGTGGTCGCCGGCGGTTCCTTGCTCTACGCTTTCATGTCTACCCTATTGCCAACCGTACACGTCGAACGCCAGATATACGCTGGTGGCTCGCGACACTTATGGGTGCATCGTGCGGGACACGGTTAACGTGCGTGTTTTGCGCAAAGTGCCCATATACGCTCCCAACATTTTAGATCCACGAGGTAACTGGCCCAATAATCACTTCTTTATCAGCACAGGTCGAGGTGCTACGCAGATCAACCGCATGTTGATTGCCAACCGCTGGGGTGAGTTGGTTTTCGAACGCGAAAACTTCCCTGCCGATGCGCCAGACTTGGGATGGGATGGCAATTTCCGTGGTCAGGCGGCGCCGCCCGGTGTGTACATATTTTGGGCTGAGGTTCAACTGTGGGACGGAACTACAGAGATAGTATCCGGCTCTGTAACCTTGGTGCGCTGAGGTTAAAGTTTGACCACAGCCAAGTAAATACCCACCGTTACGGCTACTACAGCACTAATGCCGAGCGCCACAGCCGGCCCCAACGCATACCACAAAAAGCCGGTCAAGCTGCTGGCTATCAGAGCAGCAACGCTTTGAAAAGCAGTGAACGTCCCAATGGCAGTGGCGGTGTGCTGACGCTCGCTGATGTTGCTTATCCAGGCTTTGGCTACGCTTTCCGTAGCAGCGGCGTACAGCCCATACAAAAAGAATAGGACGCCAACCACCCACCCTACCTGTGCCAGCCCCATACTAGCGTAAACGATGGCAAACACGAATAGGCCACCGACAAAGACCCGCCGCATGCCAAACCTATCGGCTAAAGTGCCCATTGGAAGGGCTGCCACAGCATATACCAGGTTGTAAAAAATGTAAGCCCCTACCACCCCCGTCTCGCTGAGACCTGCTTCTCGAGCCCGGAGTAGCAAAAAAACATCGGAGCTATTGAACAATGCAAAGAGCAAAAGCCCGCCCACCAGGCGTCGGTAAGCCATTGGCCCTTCTCGCCAGTATGCGGTGAAAGCCAGGAAATTCCACGTCGAAAAGTGCCCCGTGGTCTGGTGCCGACGTGTGCGCTCCCGCACCAGGAATGTTGCTCCTATTGCCAACAAGCCCGGAAGAAAAGCTATCCAAAACAGCGTGCGATAATCGCCGGGGAAGTAGCCCAGGTAGACCAGGGCTATGGCTGGCCCCAATACGGCACCCAGGGTATCCATGCTGCGGTGAAAACCAAACACTCGGCCTTTGGTGGCAGGTGTGGCCTCGTCGGACAGCAGCGCATCGCGCGCACCCGTGCGCAGACCTTTGCCCAGGCGGTCTATGGTGCGGGCCAGTAATATCCACCACGCCCAAGAAAAGATGGCCAGCATGGGCTTAGAGATAGCGCTCATAGCATAACCCAGCTGAACAAAAGGCAAACGCCGAGGGCTATAGTCACTCCAGCGTCCAAAATAGCCTTTGCTCAGACCTGCCACGGCCTCGGCTACTCCCTCCAACATACCAATGAACACGACAGAAAAGCCAACGCTCTTCAAAAAAAGCGGCATGACGGGATACAGCATCTCACTGGCGGTATCGGTGAACAAGCTGACTAAACTCAGCACCCAAATGTTGCGGGTTAGATAAGCGGCAGACTTCATGAATGGGTAGGGCGGTAGACCATAGTGGTGCATTCGATAGCCCTCGTTGTTTAGGGCAATGGCGAAAAAGGTGTCTGCCTCAAAGGTATCAGAAGACGGCAGCAGAAAACAAAGGGCCTGACCATTTGGTATGGCCAGACCCTATTTGATTGGTTGGTACTGCTAAAAAGTCGCTGGACGAAGCGCGCCTTACTCTGGGCGACTACGAGGGCGTAGCAGCTCTTCGATACTGGGCGGATGAGAGCCGTGCAGTTGGGTAGCGCGAGCAGGCAATGGCTGCAGCGGTTGCGCCCAAGGCGCGAGGCGCAACTCTTCCAGCTGGCGTCGAATAGTCGTGTTAGGCGCAGGCACACTGCCGGGTAAAGGCAGGCTGTGCAACGGTTGACGAAGCGCCGGCGGCTCAGCGCTGCGAGTAGGGCGAGGTACTGCAACGGCCTCTTGGTGGGGGTTCCGCCTGTCGGGCTGTGGTTGCTTGGTTTGGGCTAACGTTTCGGGCGATGTTGTAGCGGGTGCCTCGGCAATAGCAGGGCCTGTTTGCGCTGGCATCGCTACTTCGTAGTTGCTTTTCGGCTTCAGGTTATCATCGATAGAGGGCGTAGACTTCCGAACAGCCCAATAGAGCGCGGTAAGGATAACAGCGGCAGCGCCGAGGGCAATCAGCGTTTTATAGGGCCACTGGGTAGGAGGAGATGCCTGCAGATGAGTCTGAATATTCTCCCAAACGTGTGGCGAGGGAGTGTCCCAGCCCGAAGGAGCAGGCGCCTCAGGCAAATCCTTGAAGGTTTGGCGAAAAATCGTGTCGAGATGGGTGAAATCTTTGGAATCTTCCATAGTCAACATGAGCAGAGCAGGCCTAACAGGCGCGCGATTTTCAGGTGATGAAGGATTTGTCCACGATGCGTTTCAAGTATTCGCGCGCTTTGAACAGCTGGCTTTTACTAGTTCCAACGGAGATGCCGAGCTGTTCGGCGATTTCCTCGTGGCTAAATTCTTCGATGACGTATAGATTAAACACTGCGCGATATCCCGGGGGCAGGCGCTGCAGGTACTTGAGCAGCGTTTCGGCATCGAGGTTAGAGGCGAAGTCTTCTTCTGTGCGCAGCAGGTTTTCAAACGGTGAGTAGTCCGGTGTATCGCGCAGAAAATCGCGCTGTTTACGCAGATGACTCAGGGCTGTATTGACCATGATGCGGCGAATCCAACCACCCAGCGCTCCTTCTCCTCGAAATTGTCCCATGTCGCGGAAAACGCGAATAAAGCCATCCTGTAACATGTCCTCAGCTTCAGCCCGATCTCGAGCAAAACGCAGTACCACTCGAAACATCGGAACGCTGTATTTTTGGTACAGCGCCGTTTGGTGGGCAGGACTTCCTTTGAGTACGCCTTGCACAAGATCCTGGTCAGTCAGCTGCTGCATGTTGAACGGATGTTGAATGGGTTGTCTGAGCGTCATTTGGGTTGCCTCGGCAGACATTTTTTTAGTAAATAGTTGCTTGAGTAAGTTGGCTTTTTTGCCAACGCGAAGCATGACGCACTAACGCTGCCCTCTTTAACGCAGGGCAGGCGAAAAGTTTTATGCCCCTGCGCCTGGGTCTGGAAAGCGCTGCACTTAGTTTCTCTCCAAGTGGACTTTCAGATGGGCGCGGAAGGAGCCGTTTTCACGTCCGGTAAACAACTCGTGGCGGTCGGGATAGATGAGCTCCAACTGGCGGTGCACATTTTTTAGGCCAATGCCTTCTGCCCGTGGCAGCGCAGGCTCAGCGTCCACAGTATTGTGCACCTCGAAGTCGAGGATGCTGTCTTTTAAAGTCAGACGTATCGATATTTCCACCGTGCCTGTGGTGCCACCGGCGCCGTGCTTGAAGCTGTTCTCCACAAAAGGCAGCAACAGCAATGGAGCGATGAAGCCGCCCGGAGGTTCGATATGCTCCTCGTATTGGACTCTCAACCGCTCGTTGTAGCGGAGTTTTTCCAGCTCAATGTAGTCGCGTATCACCCTGGCCTCATCAGCTACTGCAATACGAGGTGCCCGGCAATCGTAGAGCATAAAGCGCATGATCTTGGACAGCATCAGAATGGCATCAGCAGTATGGTCGGATTTTTTACGGGCCAGTCCATAGAGGTTGTTCAGCGTGTTGAACAAGAAGTGAGGGTTCATCTGTGCACGCAAGAAATTGAGCTCCGACTGCAGCTTTTCGCGCATCAATTCCTGTTCAAATTCCAAGCTTTTGTAGTGCACTCGGATCATCTTGATTGTGGTAGCGGCAGCTACAGTGATGAATAGGTCAAAAGCAATCAGGTATATGCCCTTCCAGTTGAAGAAGGCCACGTTCCTACTCGGGTTGGTTATTGGGAAGAGGATCCACTCCGTCGTCATGCGGTAGAGCAATATGGCTACGACGAATGCTGCCGAAGTCAGGCCGATCAGCTTCCACAGCTTGTCGCGGTCGAGGTAAAGTGGAATGATGCGATAAAAGACGAAGTAGGTGAGTAGGATCTTGACCGGTATGACACTAGCCTCATTGATGAACGCTTTATTTAAGTCAATGCGATTAAAAAGACTACCCAGCCAGGTGTTTAAAAAGAGGTAGACTACCCAGAAGCTGACGTGGTAGAAGATGCGGAGCCAGTCTATGCGTGCCATTCAATACGGGTAAAATTGGGTGAAACGGTAAATTGGTAAAGAGTGCGGTTGCGAAGGCGGGTCTCCCGAATGGGCATTTCGATACCATCTACGACGCACCCTTTTAAAAAGGAGGGAAAACCGATTAAAAAGAGCTTAATTTTTGAATAAGGGGCAGGCCAGTTACCTTCTATGCGCTGGCTAAGGTAAAAAGATTGCTTATTACCTATGCTGCTCCAAGTGCGCAAACAAAAATCTTTCTGCTTGTAAGCATACCCTTCGCCAGCGTCCTCGTATAGCTGACTGACCACCTCCTCTTTTTCCGCTTGGTAGTAAACATAGAGCGTTAGCTCTTCTCCAGGACTTTCTCCGGTGTGTTGAAGTATCGGGTAAACCGGTAACACAGCGCCGGCTCGAACGAAGAAGGGTATCTCTTCGGGCATGACGTTGACAAATAGCTCTCCAGAGGCCGGTTGGCCATTCCAAAAGTAGTACCATTGTCCTTTAGGCAGGTACACGAGTTGTCTTTGCACCTTGGGTTGCACTACGGGGCTTACCCACAGATGTTCTCCGCAGAGAAAGTCGCGCTCTATGTCGCGCAACTTAAGATCGTTAGGATCGGCGAATGCAGCGTGCTGAAGCACGGGCGTGCCATCTTGGCTATTTTTCCACAAGGCGGTGTAGAGGTAGGGCAATAGGGCATAGCGCAGCTCGATAGCCTTTTGAGCCAGCGGCGTCCAGCGGTCCCCAAACGACCACGGCTCTTGATCCACGGTGTGCCATTTCGGGTCAGTCAGTTGGGCTTCGTCGGTCACAGCAGTATCACCAGCCAAATGCTGTCCCATGCTGTGCACGCGCATGAGTGGGTGAAAAACGCCTAGCTGAAGCCAGCGGATGAAAAGCTCGCCATCGGGTGCACCAGCGAAGCCCCCAATGTCGGAGCCGCAGAAAGAGAAACCCGAGACACTGAGGCGCTGACACTGAACGTTGGCCAGCGCCAGGTGTTCCCAGCTGGAAATATTGTCGCCTGTCCAGACGGCAGCATAGCGTTGACCACCGCTAAAGGTTGCTCGTGTAAGCACGAACGGGCGCTTGTCTGGTTTCAGGTGACGTAAACCCTCCCAGGTGGCGCGCGTCATGAGCATGCCATACACGTTATGCGTCCTTCGATGACTAGCCCAATGCCCTTCAAAACGATACAGCGTATCGTCGGACAATGTTTTGTGACGCACATGAAACACGGCTGGCTCGTTCATGTCATTCCAAAAGCCACTAACACTTAAGTCTACATACAACTCACGATGCAAGCCGCCCCACCAGCTGCGCACTTCCGGGTCAGAGAAGTCCGGAAAAGCGCAAAAGCCCGGCCACACCGGCCCTTTGGCTATGGCCCCGTCCGACGTACGAACGAACATGCCCTTCTCTACGCCCTCCTGGTACACGGCGTAGTTGGCGTCTTCCTTGATACCCGGGTTAACCATGACTATCACCTGGAAGCCGCGCTCGTTCAAAGCATCGACCAAACCTTTAGGGTCAGGAAAATGCTCAGGGTTCCAGGTGAAGCATCGATAGCCATCCATGTAGTCAATGTCTAAGTAAATGGCATCGCACGGTATGCGGAGCGCTCGGAAGGTGTCGGCCACTTCTAACACGCGGCTGTACGGGTAATAACTCCAACGGCACTGCTGAAAGCCCAGCGCCCACAGGGGTGGCAATTCTAACTTACCCGTCAGGCGGGCATAAGCGCGTACCACATCGGCAGGCTTCTGGCCGCCGAAGAAGTAGTAGTTCATCTCGCCGCCTTCTGCCCAAAACGACACGGTGCCGCTGTCGTCACTGTTAAAATCAAAGTGCGTACGAAAGGTATTGTCCAGAAAAATGCCGTACGACAAACCGTGGTGAATACCGCAGTAGAAGGGTATGGCACGATAGAGCGGATCGGTGCCGCGCCCAAAGGCAAAAGCGTCTGTGCACCAATTCTCAAAGGCTTTACCGTACAAATTAGGGCCGCAGGTCTTGTCGCCGAGCCCATAGAAGGCTTCTTTGTGTTGGTATTTTTTTACCATTTTCAAAGAATGCCATCCTTTGAGCACACTCCGTCGTGCGCTAAAGCCCGAAGCATCTTCATTAAGCAGTCGGTCGTCGGCATCGTAAAACCGTACCTGTGCTCCGGATTTGGTAAGTACCAGTTGCAAGGATGAGGTGGCCAGCACGTACTCGTTGGTGGTCTCACTTAGGGTAGCGGTTACCTTTGCCGGAAGTGGCTCGGGAGTCAGTGCATAGGAAATGTCGGGTAGAAAAATGCCATCAGGGCTGTAGCGCAACCGAAAGATGTCGGGTGCCAACACGTGCACTCGGAGACAGAGGCCATTTCTACAGGCAAATTCGTAGGCGTTTTCTCGCCAACGCACGGCCACTACCTCGTCGGGCTGAATATCTTCATACACATCTTCGTAACGCACCCTTATATCAGCTTCGCTCAGCGGAACCTCTCGATGGAGCACGAGTGGGTCAGCCCCCGGCGTTTCGGCTGGTTTTCTGTCGTCCATGCAGCAAAAGTCGGCTAAGTCTTCCGTATTTGCAGGATAGGTTAGGAAGGCGTGCTGCTAAAAACAGCCGAAGGGTCAGCGAACACCGATGATTTCCACTTCCGCACCCGTAAGTGCCGGGTTGTACCAACAGTCAATGCCTCTTGCTTTAAAGGCAGCGACGGCGGCTTTAGCCTCTTCGGGCGAAGTGTAGCCTTTCACGATGTAGCTAGCGCCTTTGGCGCCACCAGGGCATGTACTTCCAGGGTGCCAAAGCAGGTACAAGCCTTCGATAGGAGGGGCCTTGTCCACAGGAGTGTCCTTGCAATAAACGGCAAACTGGACAAAGTGTAATTCACTCACTGGCGTGAACAACTCATTGCCCACTTGCCCACGCCCTGGTCGGACGGTGCGCTGCACATTCAGGCCGTTAACCGTAACCGTAGTTGCTGGGTCTGGGTCGACATTCAGAGGGAGGGGAGAAACCGATGTCGTAGTGGAATAGGTTGCCGGAGCGACCTGCCGAGCACTAACTGCTGAGGGTGCTGCCGCCGGAGCAGGAGGTGGCAGCTGCTTGCCCTGGACCTTGGCCAATGCCGCAGCGCGCCGAGCCTCTGCGTCCCTTTCCACCGATGTCGAAGTAGGTGCGGGAGCCTTTGACGATGCGGAATATACGACAGGAGCAGGGCCTTGTGGCGATTTGTACTCTACAGATGCCGGTGCTGGGTCTGGTTTAGCCGGTTTATAGGGCAATTTGATTTCTGCTTGCGCGGACAGGGAGGTGGCAACGCCGAAAAACCAGCTGACGAGGAATGTTTGTTTCATAGCGTTTTGAAAGAATCGTGGATAATTCATGCGAAATGTCTTGTGCAAAGGTTGCGCGGGTAAGACAGGCGCTTCCTTTCTTCAAAAATAGTTCCTAATACGAGTTGGAGTTGTTCAAAACAGGAGAGCAGCGCCAAAAACGCCTGCGCTATCGCCCAGTTTAGGCTTTAAAAAAACAGTGTCGATGCGTGGATTGAATAAGTGCTTGCCCGCCTCTGCGACGCCATCCGAGTACAGGCGCTCAATATTGCCCACTCCACCGCCGAGCACGATGGCATCGGGGTCTAAAATGTTGATAACCACAGCAATGGCTCTGCCAAAGTAATGAATTAAACGGTTCATCGTATCCGTAGCGACGTCATCATCGCCGCCTTCTGAACGCGCAGCAATATCGGATAAGTGCCTATGTTCGCCGGTTTTTTCCTGATAAAACCGTTCCAACGCGGGCCCCGAGATGAGTGTTTCTACACAGCCGACTTTGCCGCAATAACAGGCTCCGCCCTCGCTGTCAAGAAAATTGTGGCCCCATTCGCCAGCAATGCCTTGTCGGCCATGAATGACCTGGCCGCGTACCACAATACCACCTCCTACGCCAGTACCCATGATGACACCAAAAACCACCTCGGCCAGCGGCAACACTTCTGGTACGGCGCCCAGCAGGGCTTCTGCTACCGCAAAGCAGTTCGCGTCGTTAGCCAAACGCACAGGGATACCCAGGCGCTGATGCAGGTCTTTGTCAAATGGTTTGCCTATCAGGGCTGTTGTGTTGGCGTTTTTGACCACCCCTGTCTGCGGATCGAGAGTGCCCGGATGCCCAAGCCCTAAGCGATCCGGTTTTCGCCCACTCAGTCGAGAAAGTTCATCAATCAGGTGTTCTATCTGCTCCAGGATGTGTTCATAGCCCAGACGGGCCTCCGTAGGTATTCGATGGCGCGCGAGGACGCGCGGGTTAGCGCGGCTTTCGAGCACCACACCTTCTATTTTAGTGCCACCCAGGTCAATACCCCATAGGTTCATACTCGCCTGTTTTGATGGCAAAGAAACACACTTCGGGCAACCGCCGCACCACCCCTCGCATCATGGCTGCGTGCATAAGAATCAGAGGTGTGTTAAATACCTACCTTTGCATGTCCGCAACGTCTGTGGGCACATGAGAAATGAAACATTTTGCAACTAATTTACACCTGCTATCATGAAATTAAAAGCTCCACTTCCCTGGCTGCTGGCTTTTGCTGTGCTTTTCACCTTTATAGATGCGCTTCACGCACAGCTCGTTCCCAAATGTAGAGACGGAAAGGGATATTCATATAACCCTGTAACAGGAGCGCTGGTGCCAACGGGTGAGCGCTGCGCTAATTCTGTAACGAGTGCTGTGCCTTTTTTGCGTATCGCTCCTGATGCCCGCGGAGGCGCCATGGGTGACGTAGGTATTGCCACCTCTGCAGACCCTAATGGCATGCATTACAACCAGTCTAAGCTCGCTTTTGCTGACAAGGACGTAGCCGTATCTGCTACGTATACTCCTTGGATGCGCAACTTAGGGCTGCAAGACGTGTATCTCGCTTATCTATCGGCTTACAAGCGCCTTGACAAGTTGCAAACTATTGGCGCCAGCTTGCGGTATTTCTCTCTGGGCGATATCGAATTTACGGATGAAAACGGTGGCTCTTTAGGACAAGGCCGCCCAAATGAGTTTGAAGTCGCGCTCGCTTACTCGCGCAAGTTGTCTGACAAGTTCTCTGCCGCAGTAGGCGCCAAATTTATCTACTCCAACCTGGCTACGGGTCAGATTGTGGAAGGTAACGAGATACGCCCTGGTGTGGCTGGCGGAGCCGATTTGTCGCTGACGTACCGTACCCCTATGAAGATTACCCGCAACGGCGGAGAGTTCACCTTTGGAGCCGTCGTCAGCAATCTGGGCTCTAAAATCACGTACACTCGATCGGCCAATCGCGACTACATTCCAACTAACTTGGGGCTGGGCTTTGCCTGGAAGTTCAACTTGGATGCTCACAACACCCTCACGTTTACCTCTGATTTGAACAAACTCCTCGTGCCCACACCGCGCCCTGATATAGATGAAGACGGCGACGGGACCCCGGACTACAAGCAATACTCGTCTATTCGCGGTGTGTTCAAGTCCTTCTCCGATGCCCCGGGTGGCTTTAGCGAGGAGCTCAAGGAAATCAACATCGGCGCAGGAGCCGAATACTGGTACGACAACCAGTTCGCTGTGCGGGCCGGCTATTTCTACGAGCATTACTCTAAAGGCAATCGCAAATACTTTAGCGTAGGCTTAGGCCTTAAATACAACATTTTTGGCCTCAACCTATCCTATCTGGTGCCTACGACCAACCAACGCAACCCCTTAGACAATACCCTGCGATTCTCGTTGCTGTTTGACCTGGCGGCGTTCGAAGGCTAAAGAAAGGTGTTTAACAAATAAAGCGGGAAGTTGCCACGCAAGGGCTGCTTCCCGCTTTATTCGTTCGAGGCGTAGGGACGACCGGTCAAAACGATGTGTGTGCCAGGTCGAAGCGAAAATACACGTTTACGCCGGCGTTGGTCATGCGTGCCTGACGAATGGTTTCGTTTGTCAGGTCTAACTCATAATAAGCTTCCAACCCTATCGCTGCGCGCTCGGCAGGGCCAATCACGCGCCCGCAGCCTATGCGCAGAGCCAGCATATTGGCCGATTGGACGCCCAACGGATACGCAGGGTTGTAGAATGTCTTTAGTTGCTCGCGCGCTTCGGCGTTGGTGCTAAACGTGATGGTTTCGGCCCCCCAGCCCCAATCGCGAAACACGCGCTTGAATCCACCGTGGGCAGAAAAGAAGAAATCGCTCTCCAGAGGTCGGAAGTCTTTACCTAACCCAATCGTCATAGCAACGGACATTTTCTGGTAGCTCGATGGAGAAGACATAAACTCCACGTTGCCAAAAACTGGAAAGAGGCGGTGTGCAATGAAAGCATTCAGCCCATAGCGCGGCTGAGCATATCGGCTACGCAGGCCATAGTCTTTTTCAAACTCCTCCCATGTGTAGCCTCCTTTGTCCTTGTGGCTCATGGCAACAAATTTGTACACGTTCTGCAGGTTTGTCGCGTAGAACTGCGTGTTGTGAAACAGCATCGAGCCACCTGTGTTGATGCCAAGGCGGACAAAGAGGTTTTCGTTTTTTTGTGCGGCTGCACTACCGCAAAGCCATACCCCGATGAGCAAGAGTGTAAGGATTTCTTTACTCGTCATAACTTCGTTTTTGTTTAATAGAAAATATAACACAACCTTCCAATTGCAGCGAATTGGAATGGGCGGGGAAGTAAGACGATTAACCGGGGGTCGCGTCATTTCCGGCAAAAACCGTTCCGCATCAGACGGATACGGGCCTCTTCAGCAAGACGCAGGGAACCAAGCCCAAAGGTACAGTGTTCGTAGAGAGCGTGGCATTGAGCAACTGTTAAAAAACAGTGTTAGGTGTTACGCTCGGGCTAATGTATACTCTAAGCCCAGTTTTTCTATGGCCTCCAATAGCTCATTGCTTACCAATACCCATCTACTCGAGGAAGCAAGGGTCAGCCGTTCTTTGTTTTGGAAGTCTATCAGCTCCATCCGCAGCAGATGTTTGCCCTTGTGCTGATTGCAGATTCGCTCTATTTTGGCAATAAGGTCTACAGTGATGTGCTCAACAGGAATACGGAGGGTGATGCCCCGTGCCATCTCCTCGCCGATGCTCTCCAGCATTCGAATATTGCTTACCCTCAGTTCGTAAGTTTCCGAACCGTATCGGGGTTTGTACTCGCCTTCTACGTAGAGGCAGTTCGCTTCTTCTAAAAAACCTCTAAACTTCGAATAAGCATCGGTAAACAGGGAAATTTCCAAATCGCCGGTATAGTCCTGCAAAACAACGCGTCCCCAAGGAGAACCCTTCTGGGTGGTGCGATGTTCCACTTTTACGACAAAGCCAGCGATAGCGACTTTTCTATCTTTATAATTTTCTAGTTCGCTAATGGGGGTGGCAAAACTCTTCCAGACGGACCGATAATCATCCATAGGATGGCCGCTTAAATAGAAGCCCACCACCTCGCGCTCGCGCTGGAGCAGGGTCAGTAGGTTCCACGGCTCCGCGTGAGGCAAAGGCGGCTGCGGGATGCTTACAGAGTCAGACAAGTCGCCAAAGAGCGAGTGAGCAGATAGGATTTTGTCTTCCTGATAGGCATGAGCATAGCGGAGTAAGTGTTCGAGGAACGACTCGTACTTGTCGCTCGAAGCAAACAGTTGGCTGCGGTAGCCGCGGTCTTTTCCTACCAGGGGAGCCAATTCATCGAAGGCGCCAGCACAGGCCAGGCTTTCCAGGACACGCTTGTTGATGGTGCGCAGGTTAGCACGGCGCATGAAGTCGTAAATGTCCTGAAAGGGACCATTTTTCTCCCGCTCTTCAATGAGGCTTTCTACGGCTGCTTCTCCTACCCCTTTGATGGCGCCCAGGCCGTAACGTATAATGCCCTGTTTGTTCACAGAAAAGTTGACTGCAGACTCATTGACATCCGGTCCTTTTACTATCAGCCCCATCCGGCGACACTCTTCCAAGAAGAAGGTGATTTTGTCAATATTGCCTAAGTTGTTACTTAGCAAAGCCGCCATATATTCTGCCGGATAGTTAGCCTTCAAATAGCCAGTCTGGTAGGCCACTAACGCGTAGCATGTGGAGTGGCTCTTGTTGAAGGCGTACGAGGCGAAAGCCTCCCAATCGCTCCAGATTTTTTCCAGCTTTTCTCTGGGAAAACCGCGCGAGGTGGCACCCTCTATGAATTTCTCCTTCATCTTGTCGAGGACGGCCTTTTGCTTCTTGCCCATGGCCTTGCGCAGCACATCAGCATCGCCTTTGGAGAAGCCAGCAAGTTTTTGCGAAAGCTGCATAATCTGCTCTTGGTAGACGGTGATACCAAAGGTTTCGCGCAGGTATTCCTCCATTTCGGGCAGGTCGTAAGTAATGGGCTTGCGTCCATGCTTGCGCGCGATGAACTCTGGGATGTATTCCATCGGGCCTGGCCGGTACAGGGCGTTCATAGCGATAAGGTCCTCTATCTTATCAGGCTTTAGTTCGCGCAAGTATTTCTGCATGCCTGCACTTTCAAACTGAAAGGTTCCGTTGGTTTCGCCGCGCTGGTAGAGTTCATACGTCTTGCGATCGTCGAGGGGGATATGGTCAATGTCAATCCGAACGCCGTGGTTTTGCTCGATCAGGCGCACCGTGTCGCGGATAACGGTAAGGTTTTTTAGCCCTAAAAAGTCCATTTTGATGACCCCGGCATCCTCTATGGTGTTGCCTTCGTACTGAGTAATGAGGTAGGGTGTTTCTTTCGAAACAAACACTGGCAGGACTTCGGTCAGGTCTTTGGGAGCGATAATGATACCGGCTGCATGGATGCCGGTGCCGCGCACGGAGCCTTCAAGCACTAACGCTTCGCGCAAAACCTTGGCTTCCGGAGCGCCTTCGTCGTCCAGATAGGCACGCAGCCGCTTGCAGTTCTCGATTTCGTCAGGATTGAGCTTTTCTTTTTCTGCCAAGGAGCCTTCGCCGTCCAGCGGTGCTTTCAGCACGCGCCTGAGGGAGACTCCCGGCCGCTCGGGCACTAATTTGGCCAAGGCATTGGAGCGGTCCAGCGGCAGGTCGAGCACGCGCGCCACGTCTTTGATAGACATTTTGGCCGCCATGGAGCTGTATGTTACGATTTGAGCAACCTGCTGGTAGCCGTACTTTTTCACGACATATTCAATTACTCGGTCGCGTCCTTCGTCGTCAAAGTCTGTATCAATATCGGGCATGCTCTTGCGCTCTGGATTGAGGAAGCGCTCGAAGAGCAAGCCGTATTGGATGGGGTCAACGTTGGTGATACCGATACAGTAAGCCACCGCCGAGCCAGCCGCCGAGCCACGCCCAGGGCCAATAAATACCCCTAACTCTCGTCCAGCCTGGATAAAGTCGGCCACAATGAGGAAGTAGCCGGCAAAACCCATCGTCCGGATGGTTTGCAATTCGAAATTCAAGCGTTCCTCGATTTCTGGCGTTATCCGGCCGTAGCGCCTTCGTGCTCCCTCAAAGGTCAGGTGGCGCAAATAATCGTCTTGTGATGGAAACGCCTCGGGCACCACAAAGTGCGGCAGGAGGATGTCCTGTTTTAGCCTCAAATGCTCGCATTTGTCCACAATCTCCAGCGTGTTTTCCAAGGCAAAAGGCACATCGTGGAAGAGTGCAGCCATTTCGTCCTGAGTTTTGAAGTAGAACTGGTCATTCCAGAAAGCAAAGCGCCCGCCCTTGGTCACCTTTCCTTCCTCCAAAAACTCGCGAATAGGCGGCGTAGATTGTTTCTCGCCCGTATTGACGCACAGCAAAATATCGTGAGCATTAGCGTCCTGCTGGTCTACGTAGTGCGAGTCGTTCGTACAGATAACCTTGACGTTATATTCCCTGGCCCACCGCAACAGCACTTCGTTGACGCGGTCTTGTTCGGGCATGTGATGCCGCTGGAGCTCGATGTAGTAATCTTCTCCAAAGAGGTCGAGCCACCACTGAAATTCTTTCCGCGCGGTCTCCTCGTCTTTGTTCAAGATGGCCTGGGGTACCATGGCAGCCAGGCAACAGGTAGTGGCAATGAGACCCTCGTGGTATTGAAGCAGCAGATTTTTGTCGATACGCGGGTATTTGCCATACAAGCCCTCGATGTAACCCAAGGAGCAGAGTTTGACTAAGTTCCGATACCCTGTGGCGTTTTTGGCCAAAAGGAGCTGGTGGTATCGCCGGTCTTTTTCCTCTTTAGTAAACGTCTTTCGGTGTCGGTCTTCAACTACGTAGAACTCGCACCCCACAATTGGCTTGACGCCTTCGTGGCGCTCAGCTTCGGCCACGAACTGGAACACCCCGAACATGTTGCCATGGTCCGTGATGGCAAGGGCTGGCATGCCATCGGCACTAGCCTTTTTGAAAAGGGCTGGTATGGCCGCTGCTCCGTCGAGCAGCGAAAACTGAGTGTGGCTGTGTAGATGGGCAAACTTGGGCATGAGCTAGCGTTTATTCCAGTTGTCGAAAACTGCAGCTTATTGAGTTCCTCCTCCAGCAGACCTACAGGCGGCGGTTTAGCAATTCCTCCCTATTCTTCTACACCCAGCGCGATGTAGTCGCCGTTGAGATGATAAAAGTCGTTGGCAAAAGCGCAGATAGCCGCTGTTACCTGACGGAGGGCTTCATTCAATAGACTTTTTTTGAATTCCACCCGGGCAGACTTTACTGTTTGGGCTCGTAGCAAGTCCTCTGTGTCGATGGGAATAAGCAGCATGGACGACACGCAACAGAGCGTTTTGGGTGGTGAATGCTTCTCCTAAAGTCTGGCTAAGGGTTAAGACAAGCCCGGGCAAAAGTAGCAAATATTGCCTTCAGGAGGGACCTGACAGGGAGGTAATGTGCGCGCGGTTCAGTTGGCCTTGAAAAAGCACCCCTCAGGCATATCCTTTTGCTTGTAAGCGGAAGAGTTCGGCGTATTTGCCGCCTTGGCTAAGGAGTTCCTCGTGGCTGCCTTGCTCCAAGATTTGGCCATTTTCCAGCAGGAGGATGCGGTCGGCCATGCGCACGGTGCTGAAGCGGTGGCTAATGAGGACTGCGGCCTTGTCGCGAGTCAACTCTGCAAAACGCAGAAAGACCTCGTGTTCGGCGCGGGCGTCCAGCGCTGCCGTGGGCTCGTCCAGAATGACGATTTGCGCCTCGCGCATGTAGGCCCGCGCCAGCGCTACTTTCTGCCACTGACCACCAGAGAGGTCAACACCGCCCGCAAAGCGCTTGCCCAGCATCTGGTCGTACTGTCTGGGCAGGCTCTCTATGACGGTATTGGCCAAGCTTTTGGCGGCAGAGGACACGATGCGCGGGCGGTTGAGGCGCTCCTCGATGTCACCAATAGCGATGTTTTCAGCCGCAGTAAACATGAAGCGCACGTAATCCTGGAAAATGATGCCGATTTCGCGGCGCAGTTCTTCCGGATCGTACTCGCATAGGTCAACTCCATCCAGCAGAATGCGTCCTTCGGTTGGTTCGTACAAATGAGCCAAGAGCTTAACCAACGTCGTTTTCCCTGCGCCATTTTCGCCAACCAAGGCCAGTTTTTCGCCGGGCGCCAGAGTAAAGCTGATGTGGCGCAACGCCCAAGTCTCGCTGCCGGGATACCGAAAGCTGACGTTCTCAAAACGGATACCCTCGCGCATGGGGCGGGGTACGCGGCGTTTGCCGACGTGGTTTCGCGACAAGGGCTTCAGCGCCAAAAAGTCGAACAAGTCGCGCAAATACAGCGTCATCTCGGCAATGCGCGAAAAGCGGCCTACGATAGCTTGCAATATTCCCTGCAGGCGGCTAAACGCTCCCGCCAGAAAAGTCAAGGTGCCCAGGCTAATAATCCCGATCACGGTCTGTCCGATAATGAAAGCGTAGGTGCCATAATAAGCAGCGGTGCCAAGGGCGGAAAAGAGCGCTCCCCACGCTGCGCGGCGAATGGCCAGGCGCCGATTGGCGTAGTAGTAGCGCGTAGCAATGGATTGGAAGCGCTCCGCCAAGAAGTTTTCCAGGCCAAAAATCTTGATCTCTTTGGCCGTCTCGTTGCTTGCGCCGATGTAGCGCAAGTAGTCCAGTTCGCGCCGCTCGGGCGTCCAGGAACGCGTCAGGGAATACGTCTCTCGGTTGAAATGCGTCTCGCCGATGAAGGAAGGAATGACGGCTAACACTAGCAGAGCGATGAGCCACGGGTTGAAGGCCACCAAGCCGGCTGCTAGGAAGCCGACGGTAATGAGGTCTTGCACTTGCGACAGCACCATGCTCATTAGCGCCGTTCGCCCGGCAGTTTGGGTGCGTGCCCGCTCTAGCTTGTCGTAAAACGAGGGGTCTTCGAACTGGTACAGGTCGAGCGTGGCGGCATGGCGGATGATGCGCACGGACGAATCGTTGTTGACCATATCACTCAGCAGGCTGTCTGTCAGAGTAATGGCGCGCCCCAGTAGGCTATTAATTACTGCTAAGGCGAACTCTAGCATTACCCAGCCCCAAAGGGGATGGCTGAGTTGCCACACGTCATCGGAGGCTGATACGGCCTTGACTACGCCGTCTATGATTTCCTTCCCCACATACAAGAGCAGCAGCGGAATGGCTGCCTGCACCAGGCGAAGAGCAGCATTCCATAACGTTAGATTTGGAGAAACTGCCCAAATCATCTGAAAGAATCGCCACAAGTGCCGCCAAGAGGTCCAGCGCTCTGCCGGAGCTTTGCCATTCTTGTTTACGTTTCGCAGCATGCCATTAAAACGGGTACAAATGGAAAGGGTTTCGCGCGTACAGAGAGGATTTAGGCCAACAAAAAAACCCTGACGGCGCGCAGCCAGTCAAGGTTTTTTATGAGAAAGTAGGTTGTTCGAAACTGTTTTCATTCCTGACAGAAGTCGTCAGGAGGGATGTCTTTAAGCTTCTTTCAGCATTTTATTGCCAAAAACCAGAAGCACGAGCAGCAAACAGGTGAGGATAATCATGGCGGATTAAACCGTTTTTGTGTGAAAAAATTGGAGTTACAAAACAGAAGCCTTGGCGCTTCTCACCGAATCCTTGTCGGTAAGAGAACGCTTTAATCAGCCAAAAAAAGGGCCGGAAAATGTTAATACTCGTTAATGAAAACCAAAACCGACCAGCAATGCTCTGGTGTAGCTCAACGAAGCGTGGGTGCGCCCGAATGGTTGGCCGGGGGAATTCGCCTGTCCAGTGCATACTGCCACAGGCTACTGATGGCCATCACCAGACTGCAGGCCAGCGGATTGTACCACAGGTAGGCGTCGCGGTCAACGCCAAAGAAGAGGAGTAGAATGAGTGCCTGGCTGAGGACAGCCGCCCCAAAAACGGCGGCTCCTCCCACCTTTTTTAAGAAGAAGGCGGTGAAGAAGATGCCCAGGATGGTGCCGTAGAAAACCGACCCGATCATGTTCACGGCTTGGATGAGGTTTTCGAAGAGGTCGGCATAACTCGCAAAGACGACGATAAAGATGCCCCATCCTACGGTAAACCAGCGCGAAGCGCGAAAATAGTGCGTATCGTCGCGGTCAGTAACGAAAGAGCGGCGGTAGATGTCAGACACGGTAGTGGCAGTCAGGGCGCTCAGCTCAGAGGCCGTGGTGCTCCAGGAGGCGCAAAAAATCATAGCCAGCATAAGGCCAGTGAGACCAGCTGGTATGTGTTTGAGAATAAAATGAATAAAAACGAAATCCTTGTCCTTGGGATCAGCACCTGGCCGCGCTTTTTTGACTATGGCTTCGGCCTCCTGGCGTAAGGTCTTGCGTTCAGCATCCCACTGCTGCAGCTGGGTGCGCTCTGCTGGAGAGAGTTGGCCATTGCCTTTGTGTAGGTTGGCAGTTGCCCGTTGCAACAAAGCTTGCTTTAGTAGGGCGATGCTGTCGTTTTTTGACTCCAGGCGTTGAAAGGTCGCTTCGTAAGGAGTATTTCGCACTGCCGTCCGATTAGCCTCGTGGAAATATAAAGGAGCAGGGTAGAACTGGAAGAAGACATATACCATTACGCCAACTCCGAGAACAAGTAGCTGCATAGGTATCTTCACAAAGCCATTGAACAGCAGCCCAAAGCGGCTCTCGCGCAGCGACTTGCCCGACAGGTAGCGCCCGACCTGGCTTTGGTCAGTACCGAAATAGGAAAGGAAAAGAAAAGTAGCCCCCAACACACCAGACCAGATGTTATAGCGGTCGCGGAAATCGAACGACCAATCCACTATTCGCGTCTTACCGGTAGCACCTGCCACTTCCCATGCCTCCGACAGACCAACGCCGTCGGGCAGTTTGTGTAAGGCCAGCACAAAGGCCAGCACCAGGCCGCCCAACATGATGCTCATCTGCAGCTCCTGGGTACGGCTTACGGCTGCGCTGCCACCGGACGTAGTGTAAATGACGACAAAAACAGCCATCAGCGCATTGGTCAGCGCTAAATTCCAGCCGAACACCGCGCACAAGATGATGCTCGGCGCGTAAATGCTAATGGCCGCTGCCACGCCGCGCTGGATGAGAAAGAGGATGGCCGTCAGCGTTCGCATGCGCAAATCAAAGCGCTGCTCCAGATATTCGTATGCGGTGGTTACCCTTAGCCGATAGTACACTGGCAACACAAACACCACCAAGAAGAGCATGGCAATGGGCATACCGAAGTAGAACTGCGCAAATTCCATCCCATCCGCAAAGCCTTGCCCCGGGGTGCTTAGGAAAGTGATGGCGCTGGCTTGCGTGGCCATAATGCTCAGGCCAATTGTCCACCACGGCAAATCCCGCTTGCCCGCCAGAAAATCCTTGCTGGTGCTGATGTGGCGGCTTTTCCACAGCCCATACGCCACAACACTGCCCAGCGCCAAAACCAGCACTACCCAGTCTAATGGCGTCATTTTGAGAAAGATAGATAAAGAATAACGAAGATTACCGCAAAAAACAGCAGCCAGCTAGCTAAACCGATGCTGTTTTCGCGCCATAAGTTGAAAGCTCTTTCCATGAGGTTGCGCCAGTCTATCTCGCCTCCGCCCGGAGCGCGAGTCGCTGGCTCATGCACCAAAAAGAAATACTTGCGCTGCCCCTTGCGCACTTGGTCGCCGTGTTTAGTCAACACCATAAAGTCATTGTTTAAAAACCGCAGGTCGAACAACTCGCTCCGGCCTGCCAATTCGAGAATTAGCGAGTTAGACTCGCCCAAGCGCCGCCAGGAGCCCTTGATTATGTTGCCGTCGAGCGACAGCAGGTATTCGCCGCCCGGATTAAAAATATGTAAGATGGCTTCGTGGAACCCTTCGTCGTCGCGTACCTCTTTCCAACGCTTGCCTATCCAGAATCTTTCCTCTCGAAGGTCTTCGCCATAGGGGATGATTTTCGGCACGATGAAATCCAAGTGTTGATCCATCGTGCCTAAATCAGCCGGCAACTCCGGGCTCAATGCGCGGGATATGTCCTGGAATACCGTTATCTTCATCGCTGGACTCGTTTTTCGGGGGTAAAAATCGGTATTGCCTCCATTTCCTATAGAAAATACGCGTCTACACCGCGCGCAGGAGTGAGAGTCAACAACGACCAACCTCCCTTCGGCTGCTGCAACCAGAGAGTTTGGAGAGCGTTGTAGCTCGTAAGTTTGTCGACGTATTGTTGGTTTCTATTGTCAGCATGGCACACACCACCCTTCGCATATTAGAGGAAGTCTCGCGCACTGGTATTGAGTTGCTGCTGCGGGAGCCGTTCTATGCACACCTGTTGAGCAGCCTCAATAAGGCTGTTGTAGGTCCGGGGCATCCGGTCGAGACACTCGCGGTGGGCATGGGGCGCGACTCGTTGACGCTATACATCAATGCCACCTTCTGGGACGAAGTGCTCACCCAGCCGCAACACCGCTGTGGGGTGCTAAAGCACGAGCTGCTTCATTTGGTCTTTCGGCACCCGTTTGTGCACGAGCCCACTCTCGACCCGTTGCTGCTCAACATCGCTTTTGACCTGGTGGTTAACCAGTACATAGAGCGCTCTTGGCTTCCTGACGATAGCCTCTTTCTCGACACCTTCACTACCTTGCACCTGGAGGCAGGGCAGACTTGGTTTTACTATTACAAAAAACTAGAGGAGCTACGCTGTTCGATGGGAAGTCAGACCTCTCGAGAAGGTCAGGGCGAATTGCCCTATAGCCTCCGCTCCGATATGCACGGCTTAGAGCGGCACAAACCCTGGCGCGACATTCGCCGTCGCAGTGAGCTGGACCGCAGTGTGGCCGAAAGGCACCTCAAGGACCTGCTTCAATTGGCTTGTCAGCGCACTAGGGACCGCGCCTGGGGAGTGCTGCCTGGCACCTTGCGCGAAGCGCTCCAACAGACGGTTGTTGGCGCGCCAGCACAAGTGCCCTGGAGCCAGGTACTGCGCTTGTTTGCTGCCACTGCCACACAAACCCGATTAAAGAACACCCTTAGTCGCCCAAGCAAACGCTACGGCACCACTCCTGGTCTTAGAATACTAAACCGCAAACGGCGCCTGCTGGTAGCTATAGACACATCAGGTAGCATTAACCAGAAGGAGCTTAACCTCTTCTTTCATGAAGTGCATCACCTCTGGCGCGCTGGCGCCAGAGTGGAACTGCTTGAAACCGACGTGTGCGTGCAGCGCCGTTATTCGTACCAAGGGCGGCGGCCAGAGTTCGTCTCGGGACGGGGAGGTACCGACTTTAACGACGCGCTGCAGCTGGCTAATGCCGAACATCCCGACGGCCTCGTCTTTTTCACCGATGGTTACGCCGCAACACCCGTCGTACGCCCACGCGTGCCGGTGCTGTGGGTGATTACGCCAGACGGCATTGATGCGGGATCGTACGCCTGGAAGCACCTGCCTGGACGGCGAGTCAAGATGCAGCTGCCAGCTGGTCATATGCACCCTGAAGAGAGCTCTTTCCAGGTCTTTTAGCGCAATCTGCCCCCAGGCATGGACAGAGCGAACCGGAACGAGGTAGCCGCCCAAGCGCCTTGCTCAAGTAGCTGACGAGGCAGAGGCCATTGGCTGGCCGCGTCTATAATGCAGCAGGCCAAAATCCGTTTATCTGCCGCATTTGGCCAACCTTAGCCGAAATTTGCGTGCCATAAGCGTGCTGCGAAGGGTTGCAATCGGCCGCCCGGTGCCTTGAATCTTTACACAAAACAGCTATGACGCGTCTGTTTCCCCGTTCCTCTAAGTCCCTAATTCTTGTTCTTCTCTTCAGTGCTTCTGCACTTTTCGCCCAAAAATCTGCTTATCAGGTGGTTCGCTGTGGTGCTTTGAGCCGTTCAGCGTCTGTCAGCCATATCTTTGTAGACAGCGACAATGTCAAATGGGTGTCTAGTAGTGCTGGACTTTATCGCGTAATGGCCTGCGACTTGGGCGCTGTCGTAGCGCTGGGCACTACGGAGCAAAGCGCCCTGCAATTTGCTGGCGGGAATTTCGACATGCGCTGGACCCCCGACGTACTGCAAATGGTGCTCGGCGTATCGCCTACCGTTACAGCGGCCTACTACGACAGCGACCGGGACTGGTTGTGGTTGGGCACGCAGGAAAATGGCCTCTTCCAGTTGAGCACCAAGCCCACGCTGAAGCTGCTGGCAAAATTCAATGCTTCCAACACCAAACTGAAAACCAATACCATCACAACCATCTTCCGCGAGCGTTCGGGTCGCTACTGGATAGGCACGGACGAGGGCATGCTCGTGGGTACGCCCGACCGCTGGAAGGTAGAGTTGGAGGGCTACGACGTACAACGCGTGCGCCAGCTGGGCACCGATATTTACGTCTTGGCGGATGGCGAATTTTGGCTGGCACAAAATGGCCAACGTTGGCAGCCTATCAACATCAAAGAGAAAGCCTTAGAGGGTGAAGCCGAAGATTTCGACCTCGACCAAGAAGGTAACTTGTGGATCCTATCACGCATAGTGAGCCGCTACAGTTTGCTGTCTGATGACTACGAGGTATTTAGCGGAGCCGAATACTTCACGAGCGAGTACGGCATGTGCATTGCCGCGGATGCTGAAGGCGCCATCTGGATAGGTACCGACGATAAGGGTGTTTACCTCATTAGCAAAACTTCTGCTCTATTAGTCAATTGTACAGTAGAACAGGAGGTATCGTGCAATGGAAAAGGCGACGATGCTGTCCTGCGGGTAAATGTCAGCGGTGGTACTCCGCCTTATCGCTATACCTGGTCGGATGCTCGAATGCAAGGAGCCACTCCTCAAAACGTGGAGATAGGCGCCTACACCGTAACCGTCACGGATGCGACAGGCAAGTCTAAACAAGGGAAGGTTGCTGTAGAGGACAAACGTTTGACCATTACCGCCGAGCAGCGCAAAATAGAAAGCGCTATAGGGGCTAAAGACGGCAGCGCTGAAG
>Ga0101944_10000774_pt1 | contig 84742 bp, 69 predicted proteins | sample DewCreD2012metaG_FD_75245 | JGI IMG/M metagenome (GOLD analysis project Ga0101944, IMG submission 75245) | Hot spring sediment bacterial and archeal communities from British Columbia, Canada, to study Microbial Dark Matter (Phase II) - Dewar... ... | reverse complement strand
CATCTGCACGGCGCGGAGCGCCACGCGCGACGTGATCCCGTAGCTCACCACCACCACATCGGCGCCGTCCAGCTCGTCCGCCTCCACCATCACCAGACGGTCGGCGGCGCGGCGGATCTTTTCAAACAGCCGGAACACGAGCTCCTTCTGCGCGGCGGGGTTCAGCGAAGGGTATCCGCGCCGGTCGTGCGTCAGCCCCGTGACGTAGAGCTTGTATCCCTCGCCCGCGTGGGCCATCTCGGGCACCAGGTCCGGACCCGGCTCGTACAGCAGGAACTCCTCGGGCGGCTTCTTCGTGTGCCGCCGCGGGTAAACTTCGATCTGCTCGGCCGGCGGAATGACCACCTTCTCGGTCATGTGCCCGACGCACTCGTCCATCATGAACATCACCGGCACGCGGAATTCCTCGGCCAGGTTGAACGCCTTCACCGTCAGGTCGAAGCACTCCTGCGGCGAGTTCGGGCTCAGCGCGATGATCGCGTAGTCGCCGTGCGAGCCGAACCGCGCCTGCATCATGTCGCCCTGCGACGGCAGCGTCGGCAGCCCCGTCGACGGGCCGCCGCGCTGCACGTCGACGAACACCACCGGCGTCTCCGTCATCGCCGCCAGCCCGATGTGCTCCATCATCAGCGAAAAGCCCGGCCCCGAGGTCACCGTAAAGGCCTTCTGCCCGCCCCACACCATGCCCTGGATGGCGATCGACGAGGCGATCTCGTCTTCCATCTGGATGAACAGCCCGCCCACCTCCGGCGCCCGGGCGGCGAACCGCTCCACAATCTCCGTGCTCGGCGTGATCGGATAGCCGGCCGCATACCGCGCGCCCGCCGCCAGCGCTCCTTCGCAGCAGGCGGCGTCGCCGTTGATGAAATGCGTCCCGGTCAGAACGCAGCGGGGATCAGCGTGCATCACGTGTTCGCTCCCTTGGACTCGCCGTTGGCCGCCAGACGGAAGCCGAAGATGGCGAAGTCCGGACAATACATCCCGCAGAGGTTGCAGCCCGAGCACTTCTCGGGCGCCACCATGTGCGGCGGGTGGTAGCCTTTCGCGTTGAAGGCGCTCGACAGCTCCAGCACGTGCGTCGGACAGAACTCGACGCAGAAGCCGCACCCTTTGCAACGCTCGGCCGTGATCGCAACCGTACCTTTGGGCATCAGCCCCTCCTTGACATCATCACCACCTGCAATTCCATTGCCAGTGTTTCAGGTGTGGAAATCTTCAACGTTGGCATGGCCGTTTCATGGGTTTGCAGATTCAGAAGCTTCGCGGTGGGTGACATGCCCCACCTCAGGCGGTGGGGCAAACTGCGAATCCCCGTCAGGATTCCAGGATCATGTACGTCGTCGAACCCGTGGCGATCAGCCGCCCGTGATCGTCCTTGACCTCGACTGTGGCGAACGCCAGCGTCCTGCCCATCTTCACGATGCGGGACCGCGCGTGCACCTTTCCGTGCGCGACCGGGCGCAGGTAGTTGACCTTCAGCTCCACAGTCGTCGCCGGCTTGCCGCCGAGAAACGCGATGATGGCCACCCCCGCCGCCGCATCCACCAGCGTCGCCGTCACGCCGCCGTGCAGCGTGCCGAGCAGGTTCAGCTTGTGCGGCTCGATCACGCACTCCATGCCGATGCCGTCGCGGTAGACGCGGGTGACGCGCAGCCCCAGGTGCTGGTTGAACGAAATGCGGGCCATGGCGCGCTCGATCTCGGCTTTCGAGGGCGTTTGCGTCTTCAAACCACCAGTGTAGGATAGGCCGTAGCATGGCAGCTTTCATCCGTCAGGAGCGCCGCGATGGCGCAGCCGTCGTCGTGGTCGACAATCCTCCCGTCAACGCCCTCAGCCGCGAGGTTCTCGAACAGCTGGCTTCCGCCGTCGAAGAGGCCGCCCGCGACGGCAGCGTCAGCGCCATCGTGGTCACGGGCGCCGGAAAGAATTTCATCGCCGGCGCCGACATCTCGATGTTTCCGAAGCTCGCCGCGGGCCAGATGCCGCCGGTTCCGTTCCAGGAGTTCATGAACCGCATCGAGCAGTGCCCGAAGCCCGTCATCGCCGCCATCGGCGGCGCGGCGCTCGGCGGCGGCCTCGAGACGGCCATGGCCTGCCACTACCGCATCGCCACGGCCGGCGCCCAGCTCGGCCAGCCCGAAATCAGGCTCGGCCTGATCCCCGGCGCCGGCGGCACGCAGCGGCTGCCGCGGCTCGTGGGCGTCGAAAAGGCCATGGAGATGTGCGCCTTCGGCGAGCCCTTGTCCGCGCAGGACGCCGCCGCGCTCGGCCTCGTCGACCGCGTGACGGAAGGCGATGCCGTCGAAGCGGCCATCGAGTTCGCCCGCACGGCGCCGCCGGTGCGCCGCACCTGCGACCTCTCAGACAAACTCTGCGACGCCGCCCAGGCCGAGTCGCTCGCCGAAGTGTTCCGCCAGTCCGTCCGGCGCCGGATGCCGCACCAGAAGGCGCCGGAGGCGGCCGTCGAGGCCGTCCTGGCCGCCTCCCGCGGCTCGTTTGAAGAAGGCCTCGCAGCCGAGGCGCGCCTGTTCGACGCCTGCCTCCGCGGAGAGCAGTCCCGCGCGCTGATCCATCTGTTTTTCGCCGAGCGCGCCACGGCGAAAATCCCCGGACTGAAGGCCGCGGCGCCGTCCCGCGAAGTGCGGCGCGCCGCCGTCATCGGCGCGGGCATGATGGGCAGCGGCATCGCCATGTGCTTCGCCAATGCGGGCATCGAAGTGTTCCTGTCGGACGTGGATTCCGCGGGCCTCGAGCGCGGGCTCGCCTCGATCCGCAAACAGTACGAGGCGGCCGTCCGCAAAGGCCGCATGAGCGAAGAAGAGGCGCGGCGGCGGACCGCCCTCGTCCGCGCCGCCGAAGGCATGGACGGCGCGGCGCAGGCCGATGCGGTCGTCGAGGCCGTCTTCGAAGACCCGCAGGTCAAGCGCGGGGTGTTCGCCGCGGTCGACGCCGCCGCGCCCGCGGGCGCGCTGCTGGCCACCAACACCTCCACGATCGATATCGATGAAATCGCCTCCGCAACAAAACGTCCTGAATCTGTTCTGGGCCTCCACTTCTTCAGCCCCGCCCCCGTCATGCGCCTCGTCGAGGTCGTCCGCGGCGGCGCCACCTCGGACGAAGCGATGGCGGCGGCCCTCGACCTGGCCAGACGGCTCAGGAAGATCCCCGTCGCCGCCGGCAACTGTTTCGGCTTCATCGGCAACCGCATGTTCCTGCCTTACCGCACGCAGGCCGTCTCCATCGCCGAGCAGGGCGGCGATCCCGCGCAGATCGACGCGGCCCTCACCTCCTGGGGCTGGGCCATGGGGCCGCTGGCCGTCGGCGACCTGATCGGCCACGACGTCTGGCTGATGATCCGCCGCGAGGGGCTGCGCCGCGGCGCGGGCCATCTTCCGGTGTCCGCCTTCGAGGACGAACTGCCGCGCCTCGGCCGTCTCGGCCAGAAGAACGGCTTCGGCTGGTACCGCTATGACGAGAACCGCAAGGGCCATCCGGATGAAGAACTGATCCGCCTGCTGCGCGAGTACGCGGCGGCGCGCGGCATCGAGCAGCGCGAATGGACGGCCGAGCAGATCCGCGAGCGCGCGCTGCTGGCCCTGGTCAACGAAGGCGGCCGCATTCTCGACGAGGGCATGGCCCTGCGCGCCGCCGACATCGACGTCGTCTTCGTCCACGGCTTCGGTTTTCCCTCGTGGCGCGGCGGCCCCATGCACTGGGCCGAAACCGCCGGCAAGGCGAAACTGCTCGAACGCCTGGAGGCCCTGTATGACGAAGAAGGCCCCTTCTGGAAACCCGCCGCCTGGTGGCGCCCCTGAAAAAGGGGACAGGAACACAATTCCCTTTTTTCCCGCCGCCGCGGCGCTGCTCCTGCTCTGCGGCCCCGCGCCCGCCGCCGACTACTACCTGGCCTGTGGACAGGGATCCGACTCCGCCTCGGGCGAGGCGCCCGATGAGGCCTGGGCCACGCTGGAAAGGCTCAGCCGCACGGAGTTCGCCCCGGGCGACCGCATTCTGCTGAAGCGCGGAACCGAGTGCCGCGGCCCGCTGATGCCGAAAGGCAGCGGCGAGCCCGGCCGCCCCGTCACGCTCGAAGCCTGGGGCGAGGGAGAGCCGCCGGTCATCGATGCCGCGGGCGCAGCCTGCGCTCTCTGCCTCTGGAATCAGAGCCACTGGCGCGTGCGCGATGTGGCCGTGCGCGGTGCAACAGAATTCGGCATTCATGTTTCGGGCGACCGGGGCGTGATGCGCGGCATCGAGCTCGTCGATGTGCGCGCCGAAGACGTGCACGGGCCGCTGAAGACCAAGGCCAGCGGGCTGATCGTCGTCGAGGCGCGCGGCGATGCGCTGTTCGAGGACGTTCTGATCGACGGCGCGCGCGCCGCCCGCACCACGCAGTGGGCGGGAATCCTCGTGCTGGGCGCGGCCTTCTCCAACCGGTGGGACAGGCCGCGCAGCCGGCGCGTGACGATCCGCAATTCGATCGCGCGCGATGTCTGGGGCGATGGCATCGTTCTGTTCGAAGTTGAAGACGGGCTGATCGAACGGTCCGCCGCCTGGCACACCGGCATGCAGCCCCGGCAGACGATCGGCACGCCGAATGGCATCTGGACATGGCGCTGCCTGCGGTGCGCGGTGCGCGAGTGCGAGGCGTTCTGGACCGACTCGCCCGGCGTCGACGGCGGCGCGTTCGACATCGACTGGGGCAACGAGCAGAATGTCGTCGAAGACAGCTACGGGCACGACACGCTGTCCTACTGCGCGGCCGTGTTCGGCGCGGAAAAACTTGTGACGCGGTCCAGCGTCCTGCGCCGCAACGTCTGCGCGGGCCTCGGGCGCAGCCCGCGGCTGGCGCGGCATCACGGCGCGATCCATCTCTACACCTGGAACGGCGGCAGGCTGGACGGCGTGCGCATCGAGGGAAATCTCATCGAGTGGGATCCGCCCGTCGCCGCCGAACCCGTCCGCGACGAGGCGGATTTTGAGGGCGGCCGCGTGGTGCTCGCCGGGAACGAAATCCGGGAGCCCGGCCGCGAGCCGCCGCTGTGGCGCGGGCGGCCGGCGAAGCTCGAGTTCACTCTCGATGACAGCCGGGACGGGCGCGGCCTGCGCGTGGTGGCCGAAAGCGCCCGCGCGCAATACGAAAGCCTTGGGCTTGAAGTGCTGGAAGCGGATGGCAAGCCCGGCGTACGGCTGTACTCGCCGGAAGGCGACCGGGTGCAATCCTGGACCGGCTACGCCAGCGCGGCGCAGGTGCTGTATCTGCTGCGCCGGCACTACGGCGAGCCGCGCCCGCGGGAGTGAAACCCGGCGAAAAGGGCAATTGTGTTCCTGTCCCCTTTTTGGCTAGAGTGGGCGGACATGGCGCAGGTGCCGGACTGGGATTATTACTACCTTGAGATCTGCCGCGTGGTGGCCAGGCGCAGCAAGGATCCGTCCACGAAAGTGGGCTGCGTGATCGTCGGCCCCGCGCATGAAATCCGCTCGACCGGATACAACAGCCTGCCGCGGCGTGTGAACGACAACGCGCCCGAGCGCTTCGAGCGCCCCGAAAAATACCTCTGGTTCGAACACGCCGAGCGCAACGCGATCTACAACGCCGCGCGCGCCGGCACGCCGCTGGAGGGCTGCACCATCTACACGGACCTGATGCCCTGCATGGACTGCGCGCGGGCCATCGTGCAGGCGGGCATCGTCGAAGTGGTGACCGACGAGAGCCGCTTCCAGCAGTACAAGAGCGACCAGTACAACGAGCACTTCCCGCGCGTGATGCGCCTGTTTGAAGAAGCGGGCGTGCGCGTGCGGACCATCCCCTTCGACCGCGGCGAGTGAACGGGCCTCCCCGCGGGCTTGAGCCAAATTGGCTGGCTTGGCTTGCCCGCCTGGGGCGCGTTGCGCTACCGTAGGAATGTCATGCTCCCGCCGGTGCGCCTCGATCCCCGATCGGAAGAGCCGCTCTACCGGCAGCTCTACGCGCAGTTGCGGGAGCGGATTCTGTCGGGCGCGCTGGCCCGCGGCGAGAAGATCCCGCCAACCCGTGAATTGGCCGGGCAGCTTGGCGTGAACCGGGCGACGGTGGCCGCAGCCTACGAACTGCTCGAACAGGAGGGCCTGATCCGGGGCCATGTCGGCCGGGGCAGTTTCGTTGCCGGGGCTGGAGGCGCTGCCATGGACTGGGAAGCGCGGCTGCGGGGAACGGGCCTGGAGGCCCGCGGCTGGGGCGGCGAAGCGCGGATCAATTTCGCCTCGGCGCGGCCGGGCGAGGATCTGATGCCGGTGGAAGAATTCCGCGCCTGCGCCCGCGACGTTCTGCGCGGAGACATCGAGCGGATTCTGCGGCTGGGCTCTCCCTACGGCTACGCGCCGCTGCGCGAATGGCTGATCGAACAGGGACGCGCGGAAGGCACGGTCCGCGAGGACGACGACCTGATCATCACGAGCGGCTGCCAGCAGGCGCTCGATCTGCTCGGGCGCACGCTGGCCGGCGCGGGCGAGGCCGTGGCCGTGGAAGATCCCGTCTATCCCGGGCTGCGCGACGTCTTCACGCGCAGCGGGGCGCGCGTGGCGGGCGTTCCCGTCGCCGGCGAAGGGATCGACCTCGACGCCCTGGGAAGGCTGCTCGAACGGGAAACCCCCGCCGCCGTGGCCGTGACGCCGAACTTCCAGAATCCGACCGGAGCGACGATGGGCCTCGAAGCGCGCCGCCATCTGCTGCGGCTGGCGCGGGGCGCGGGCGTGGCGGTGATCGAAAATGACATTTACGGCGGCCTGCGTTATGAAGGGCAGGATCTGCCATCGCTCAAGCAGATGGACGAGCACAGGCTCGTCATCCAGGTGCGCAGCGTGTCCAAGCTGGCCCTGCCGGGCCTGCGCGTGGGCTGGGTGACCGGACCGCGGGAAGTGGTGCGGCGGCTGGCCGAGTGGAAGCAGACCGCCGACCTGCACTCGGATCATCTGTCGCAGGCGGTGCTGCTGCGGCTGTTTGAAAGCAGGCGGCTGGAATCGCACCGGCGAAGGCTGCTCGATGCGGGCCGCGCGCGGCTGCGCGCGGCGCTCGACGGCTGCGCGAAACATCTGCCGCCGGGGAGCCGGTTCACGCGGCCGGAAGGCGGCGCCAACGTGTGGGTGCGGCTGCCCGAGGGCCTCGACGCCGAGCGCCTGCTGGCGAAGGCCGAAGCCGCGGGCGTCGGTTACCTGCCGGGCAGGCTGTTCGCCGTCCGGCGCGCGGAAACGGGCGCGCTGCGGCTGAGTTTCGCCGGACTCGAGCCGGCGCTGATCGAAGAAGGATTGCAGATTCTGGGCCGGATTTTCCGGCGCGAGTGGCAGAAGGCGCGCGCCTCGGCCTCGGCCGGGCTGGCGCCGGCGATCGTGTGAGGAGAATCCGCCGCGTGAGTTTCCGGTTCATCTGAAGAAGGGAGAGGGCAACGATGATTTATCTCGACGATGCGTTCCGCGTGAAAGTGGGCCTGGCGGAGATGCTGAAGGGCGGCGTGATCATGGACGTCACCGATGCGCGCCAGGCGGAGATCGCCGAAAAGGCGGGCGCCTGCGCGGTGATGGCGCTCGAGCGCGTTCCGGCCGACATCCGCAAAGAGGGCGGCGTGGCGCGCATGGCGGCGATCAGCAAGATCCGCGAGATCATGCAGGCGGTGTCGATTCCGGTGATGGCGAAGGCGCGCATCGGGCACATCGCCGAGGCGCAGGTGCTCGAAGCGCTGGAGGTCGACTACATCGACGAGAGCGAAGTGCTGACGCCCGCCGACGAAGAGCACCACATCTGGAAGCGGGATTTCAAGGTGCCGTTTGTCTGCGGCTGCCGCAATCTGGGCGAGGCGCTGCGCCGCATCGCCGAGGGCGCGGCGATGATCCGCACCAAGGGCGAAGCGGGGACGGGCAACGTGGTGGAAGCCGTGCGCCACATGCGGACGGTGATGAAAGAGATCCGCATGCTGACGGTGCTGCGGCAGGACGAACTGCTGGCGGAGGCCAAGCGCCTGCAGGCGCCGCTCGAGCTCGTGCAGTTCGTTCACGATAACGGGCGGCTGCCGGTGCCGAATTTCAGCGCGGGCGGCGTGGCCACGCCTGCCGACGCGGCCCTGATGCGGCAGCTCGGCGCCGAAGCCGTGTTCGTGGGCAGCGGCGTGTTCAAGAGCTCCGACCCCGAGCGGCGCGCGCGGGCGATCGTCAAGGCGACGACGAACTACAACGACCCGAAGGCGGTGCTCGAAGCCAGCGAAGAGCTGGGCGAGGCCATGCCGGGGCTCGACGTGCGGACGATGAACGAGTCCGAGATGCTGTCGACGCGGGGCTGGTAAGGGACGATGCCCGTCATCGGAGTTCTGGCCCTGCAGGGCGACTATGAAGCGCATGCGGCGGCGCTGCGCCGCGCGGGCGGCGAGCCGCGCGAGGTGCGCCGCGCCGCCGATCTCGAAGGGCTGGACGGGCTGGTCATCCCCGGCGGCGAAAGCACGTCCATGCTGAGGCTGATGGAATATTACGGGCTGATGCCGCCGCTGCGCGCCTTCGGCGAACAGAAGCCGATCTTCGGCACCTGCGCGGGCGCGATCCTGCTGGCGAGCGAGGTGCTGAACCCGCCGCAGCCGTCGCTCGCGCTGATGGACATGACAGTCGAGCGGAACGCCTACGGGCGGCAGCTCGACAGCCGCGTGGCGCGCATTTCAGAACACAGCCTGGGCGGCGGCGAGCTGGAGGCGGTGTTCATCCGCGCTCCGATCATCCGCCGCGCGGGCGCGGGCTGCACGGTGCTCGCAACATATCTTGGCGATCCTGTTCTGGTGGAATCCGGGCTGCATCTGGCGGCGACGTTCCACCCGGAGCTCACCGCGGACGGCCGCATTCACCGGCGCTTTCTCGAAAAGACCTCCGCGTGCGCACAGGCGGCCGGGCGATGAAGAAGCGTGTTCTTTTCGTCTGCATCGGCAACGCCTTCCGAAGCCAGATCGCGGAGGGTTTCGCCAAAGCCTACGGAGGCGATGCCGTCGAGGCGGAGAGCGCGGGCATCGCGCCGGTGCTCGCCGTGCCCGAGATCACAAAGACCGTGATGCGCGAGAAAGGCATCGACATCAGCGGACACTTTCCGAAGGCGCTGGTCCACATGGACCTGAAATCGTACGACGTGATCGTCAACATGAGCGGCATGCCCTTGCACGGACCCGCCGGCGTGGAGGTGCTACACTGGCGCGTCGCCGATCCAGTGGGCGCGGGAGACAAGGCTGTGCGGGACGTGAGGGACGAGATCGAGCAGCTGGTGACCGGCCTCCTGATCCGCCTGCGGCGCGGGCGGGAGGGCTGAGCCGGCGGCGGCTGCGGGGCACGGGCGTGCGGCGGAAATCCCTATATTTTTGAATAAGATAGAACTGGCTTCGGTTCGTTTCGCAAAATTGCGGTTTCGGCATTTGCGGGGTTTTCCGGGACAGGGGTTTCCCTGTCGGGGAGGTGTGCAGCCGCAGGCTGGGGTTGAGCGGGCGCCCGGGTTTCCCGTGGGTGGCTGGCTTGGACATCGGGGATGCTCCGGCAGAGAGGGTAGGCACGGGCTGGGGAGCGGAACCGGGCGGTGATGCCGCAAGTGGCTGGGAGCCGGGGCAAAAGATTGCGGCGACGGGTGTCACGGGGACGGCGGGGTCAACGGAGGATCGGGGAGCCAATCACAGCTGCCTGGACGAGGTCTGCGCCCCGCCCCTGTCTGGCTCCGCAGGACGGCTGCGGGGGAAAGGCAGACGGTGTTGAAGAGGATGGATTCGGGGGAATCAGATGGTCGGGCCGCCGGGATTTGAACCCGGGACCTCTTGCACCCCAAGCAAGCGCGCTAGCCAGGCTGCGCCACGGCCCGAACCGGAGGGTTGAGGCGCTCAAGCGCCTTTCCCAGTGTAACACTGTCGTCGGAGGCGGATGGTCGAGGCGGTTCGGCGCGCGCGTGGATCGCTCGGGGCAGGACAATGCTGCGGGTGCGCTGGAAGGCTCGCCCCGGGCAGCGGCTCCTCGCGTGAGACTCCCGGCGCCGGGGCGTGTCGATGCAGGAGCGCCGGAGGACGGGGCTGACAGGGACGGGCGGAGTGCAACGGGACGGCGGGGAATGCATCGGCCAGGGAGGCGCTTGCCGAAGCCTGGGTTGAGGGGGGTGAACGGCTAGACCGCGTTGCCGAAGACGGCACCGGCCTTGAGGCTGGGGTTCCGTTCCAGCCGGGTTTCAGGGTTCCAGGGGCCTCATGCCGATCCCGGAAGGACGGACTCTTTGTCCGGTCCCGCGAGAACGTGGCAGGCGGAGATTGGGTCGGCCCCGTGGCCCGCGCGGGGTTTCAGCCGGGGCTCAGATTCTCCTTCAGTTTTTCCTGACCGCGGCAAGACGGGCTACTTGCCGGGTTCAGCGAAGATGTTGCAGGCGGCGATTTCTTCCGCCGCAAGCCCGCGGCTGAACCAGAGGAGGCGGTCATCGAGGATCGCGTTGGGGAGTTCTTCCCCGCCCTGCCGGGCGGCCTCGCGCATGGCGTTTTTCAGGGAGTCGGCGGAGGGTTCCGGCTGCTCGTGATAACGCCGCCAGAGACCGACAAAACAGTCGGTCTGGAGCTCCCGCTTGCGAAGCAGAGAGTCCTTTTCACGCGGGTTGGCGGCGATGGCCTTTTCGACCCGCTCGTCGATGGTGAGCTCGCGCTGGACGTGCCGGGCGAGGGTGCGGGCCAGCAGATAGGCGCGCAGATCCGGCGGCGGGGCTTCGGGGCCTTCAAGCCAGCTGTTCTGGACGGAGATCGTTCTGTTCTCCGCGCAGTAGTGAAGGCCGCGCGAGATTCTGCCGCAGGGGGTCTCTTTATCGCCGTCGAAGAATTCGAGGCGCGCCATGCGGTACTCGCCGGCGCCATCGGTGGTGAAGATGTGGTTCCAGGCGGCCTGCATGGCGCGGAACAGAATCTCGAAATTCTGTTGCGCGCCGGATTTCGCCGGGGCGGGCTTCCGGGCGGAACAGGAAACAGCGGCGAGGAGAGCCATTCCGGCGGCGGCCAGCAGCCACGGCCGCCAGCGTATCGCGGTCGGGCGGACGTTTTCTCGAACCATGCTGATATCAGACTAACAGGGGAGCCTGGCCGCGCTGGGGTTGCGCCGGGGGCACGGTTGGAATGCGGCCCGCGCGCGAGCGCGAGGGAAAATCCGCCGGGGGAAGGCGAGGGGGGTGCGACTGGGACCGCCCGCTCCCGCGGACCGCGGCTGCCCGGCTCGCGGCTCCAAACTTGTTCCGCAGCGGGCGCGGCTGTTGCCCACAGACGATCTGTGTGGAACTGCGGCGGTGCCGGGAAGCGCGGGGGTGGCTCAGGAGAGGGCGAGCCAGGCGAAGGCGAGGAGCGAGCGCAGCGTCCACGCGGCGGTCCGCCACCAATGGGAGACCACGAGCGTGCGATGCAGGGCGGGATCGAAGCCGCGGGCGAGTTTCGAGTGCAGAGGCACCTGGACCGCGAAGGTCGACAGCCAGATGACGCCCACGAGGAGGACCCCGGCCCAGAGCTGCCAGACAGGGACGCCTTCAGGCTGCGCACCCGCAAGGAAGAGGGACAGGGCGGCTTCGGCGGTCATCAGAGGCGCGGCGATCCATGTCGTGCGCTGCTGGTGGAGGCGCTCGTAACCTGGAAATTCCTTCCTGCCGACTTCGGCCATCAGGGGATAATGCACCAGAGCCACGAACCAGGACAGGCCGGTCATGGCCGCGGTGACTGCAGCGTGGAGGGAGAGCACGGCGGGAGTCATTCCGGGCGCTCCGGGAGCCGTTCTTCACCGATTGAGCCTGAGCGCCGCAGGACGCGGTGGGGAAGCCGGCAGACAGTCATTGGCGGGGCGCCGCGACACGGAGGTCTTCAAGGACGGCTTCGGCGGCGAGGCGGCCGCTTTCCAGCGCCCCGTTGATGGAAGGCGTGGCCCGCCAGTCGCCGCAGGCGTACACACCTGGCGCGACTCGAGGCGCGGATCCGGGTTCCAGAGGCAGCAGGGCCGGCAGGGCCCGCTCGATGTGGTAGTGCCGGAGGAAGCGCCATTCCTCGGCGGCAGCGCCGAACCAGCGGCGGGCCTGCGCGCGGACGGCGGAGATGAGGCTGCCGGGCTCGCGCTGCTCGTAGCCGATGACGCTGGCGGAGATCAGGTGCTGTCCAGAGGGGGCGTAGGAAGGCGCGATCAGGCTCATCACGGCGAGGTTCGTGATGGGCCCGCGTCCGCCGCCGCTGAGCACAAGCAGCGGCTCTTCGACGGGCGCCTCGCGGGAGGAGAAATAGAGGCACCAGACGGAGCGCCAGGGAACGGCCTTTTCGAGCCGGAGCAGGCGAGCCGCCTCGCTGCCTTCGACTGCGACGACCACGGCTTTGGCCGGGATTCGGTCTCCGCCCGCGAGCCGCACGGCGCCTTCCTCCACTGCTTCCACGCGCTGCTGCAGATGAAGGGCTCCTTCCGGCAGGGATGCGGCCAGCTGGGCGGAAATGGCGCCCATGCCTTCGGCGGGCACGGCGGCGTCTCCGAGGGCGAACATGCGGAACATGAACTCGAACATGCGCGAGGAGCCCGAGAGCGATGTATCCAGCATGGCGCCGCCGATCCAGGGACGGAAAAAGTAGTCGATGAAGCGGCGGGAGAAGCCGCGGCTGCGCAGCGCGTCGGCGACGGAGGTTTCCGGCGCGGCGAAGATTTCATCCAGGCTTTTTCCGAGCACATCCCGGCGCAACCGCAGCAGGCGCCAGTAGTCGCCCCAGCGGGGCACGGGCGCCAGCAGGGCCGGCCAGAGCGAGGCGCGGTCGCGCCACGGATCGCCCAGATGGTAAAAGCGTCCGTGGTAACGGACGAGGGCGCCTGGCAGAAAGGCGTGCAGGTTCAGGGCCGGGTAGTCGAGCACGGCCTGCGCTTCCGGATAGGCCGTGAGCAGAACCTGGAATCCGCGATCCAGAAGGAAACCGTCGACCTCGTCGGTCCGGACACGGCCGCCGACACCGTCGGAGGCTTCCAGCAGACGGAAACGGACGCCAGCCTGAGCCAGGCGGCGGGCGCAGGCCAGACCGGCCATCCCTGCGCCCACGATGAGCACGTCGCAGTCAGGCATCTCCTTTGGACAACCCCTCCTGAGTTGCGCTGCGGGCTTCGCGCAGCTTCTTCAGCACAAGATACTCCGAGAGATTCTCGGCCGTCAGCATGCCGACGAGCCTATCGCCATCGAACACAAGCGCGCAGGTTCCGCCGCTGATGGCTCCGGCCGCCTCGGCCAGATCCATGTCGGGATGGAGGCGGGGGAATTCGCGATCCATGGCGGAGGCGACGTAGCCGTCGGGGCCCTCGGCGGCGAGCGCGCGCAGCAGGTGGTTGCGGCTCAGCAGTCCGGTGACGCGGGGGCCAGCCATGACGGGGAAGTCCTGCTGGGAGGTGGCCAGAAGCATTTCCGCCGCATCGCGGATCGTATCGCCGTGGTTCAGAGTGCGGAAGTCGGTGACCATGGCTTCGCGCACCTTGGCGCCCTGCATGAGCGCCTGCGCCGTAGCGGCCATGGATTCCTGCATGGCGCCGATGTAAATGAAAAGGGCGATGAACAGCAGGAGGAAATTCGCCTGCAGCAGGCCGACGAGAGCCATCAGAGCCGCAATGCCGGTGCCGATGCGGGCCGTGAGCCTGGTGGCCTCCTCGTAGGAGCGCTTTTCGGCCAGCAGCGAGCGCAACACGCGTCCGCCGTCCATGGGAAAAGCGGGCAGCAGGTTGAACAGCGCCAGCACCAGATTGGCGACGGCCAGACGGCTGGGGATATTCGCGTCGGCGGCTTCGCGCCAGTGGGAGATGGAAATGCCGCCGCCGCTCCAGAAGGAAACGCCCAGCAGAAGGAGCCCGATGGCCAGATTGACCAACGGCCCGGCGAAGGCGACCCAGAATTCCTCCGGCGCGCGCGGCTGGCGCTCGAGCCGCGCCAGGCCGCCGATGGGCAGCATGACAATTTCGACCGTGCCGATGCCGTAGCGGCGGGCCATCAGGGCGTGGCCGGCTTCATGCAGCAGGATCGAGAGGAACAGGCCCAGGATGAACAGCGCCGCCCCGGCCACGGAGTGCCGCCCGCCGGAGGCGAGCACGATCATCCAGATCACGATCAGCCAGAACGTAAAGTGGAACCGCACCGGCACGCCGAACAGGGTGATGGAGCCGGCGATGCCAGGGACTCGGCCTGCGGGGCGCGGAGGCGCGGGGCTGGGGCTCATCCTGCTGCCATGATAACGTCCTGCCGCAGCAATTCCTGACCGGGAAGAGGACGCTCAGCGGTCGCTGAATTCCGGGGCGGCGTAATTCCTGCCGGTGACGAGAGCCATGTAGTCCGGCCGGTCGGCCGCGCTCTGATGGCGGTAGCTGCGGAGGATTTCGCCGTGGAAGAGAAGGAACACGCCCGGCATCTGGAATCCGTCGCCCATCAGTTTGCCGACGCCGTGGCCGCCGAGAACCCCAGCCTGGAAGCCGCGCCACCAGACCTTGGGGCCCAGAACGTCGCCGAAGCGGCCGCGCGGCAGACCGAAGGCGCGGTACAGAGTGCGCTCGGGGTCGCTGATGCGCTGCACGTCGTCGAGCCCGTAGCGGGCGAAGAAGCGGGCAGCCGTTTCTTCCGAGCTCATGTGCACCAGAACCAGCCGCGCGCCTTCCTGCTCGATCTGCTTGCGCATGGCGGCCAGGTCTGCCAGAGCTTCACGGCAGAAGGTGCAGCCCATGTGACGAAGGAAGACCAGCAGGACCGGGCTCAGCCGGGAGAGCTCGTCCAGGGAAACGCCGAGATTGGTCTTGCGGCGCAAGGCGAAGCGCAGCACTTCCGGGGCGATCGTCCGCTTCTGAGCCAGACTTGCTTCGTAGGCGCTCTGGAGGATGGCCAAAAATGGGACGCTCCAGGCGAACGTGTCAAAAGCGATCCACCACCACATCAGGTCCGGGGCGCGGCCGTGCAGGATGTCCCAGCCGATCCAGAAGCCGGTGCCGGCCTTGCTGAGCAGACCCATCAGCACCACCGGCCAGTGCCGGTAAGCATCCCGCGCCGCCAGAAGGAAGCCGAGTCCGAAGACCGCCATCCAGACGGCCAGTGCGTGCCAGCCCTCCGACATCAGCGGGCTGGGGGGCGCGGAGCTCCCGAGACGCCGGTCCAGCCACTCCGCCATGACGATCACGCCGGCGGCTGCGATGACGTTGAACATGCCCGCCGACTGGAGGACGACGCGGGTCCAGGCGGGCGGGCGTTGCGAAGCGATACTCATGCCTTCCTAATGGATGACACCCGGCTGAAGCGGAATCAGAATTATTTGAGTCCCGGACAGCGCTCAATTTTCGGCCAGGATCGCCGCCTCCCACGGTCCGAGGCGCAGCTGCGAGCCGGCGGCCTGGCGGGCGCCGGAGAGCAGATCCGCGGCCGAACCATAAGCATAAGGAAATGTTTGTTCGCGGGACGAGTAGTTGAAGTAGAAATGGACCGGCTTGCCCTGAATCAGCCCGTGCTTGACGCGCACGGCCGCAGGGAGCTTCTGGTCGGGTCCGGCAAGGCCGGCGCGGGACAGAACGTCCAAAACAACGGCGCGCTGAAGGGCGTCGCTGAGAACAGTGCCCTCGTAGGTGAACGTGCCCTTGCCATGGCGGTTGCGCGTGATGGCCGGGTAACGGCCGAAGAAGGGGTGATCGTACCAGGCGAGCGCTTCCGCCGATTCGGGGATCAGCATTTCGGCCCACTCCGAGACGCGATTGTCCTGGCCGGCGCGGAAAGGATCGTCCCGCAGCGGGAGCGGTTCGCGGAGATTGGAGAATTCCTGGTAGCGGAAGCCGGCCGCCTGCCGCAAGGGGCCGGGCATCATCACATGGCGGACGGTGTTGAACTCGTTGGTGAATCCGCTCTTGAGCGTGGCAATCACATGGCCGCCATTCCCGACAAACTTGACGATCTTGTCGAGGGTGGCGTCGGATGCGACGTACAGCGGCGGCACGAGCAGCACGCTGTAGCGCGACCAGTCCGAATCCGGCGTGACGAAATCGACGCCCACGTTCAGATCGTAGAGGGTCTTGTGGAACTGCCGGACGAAGGTCTGGTAATTGACGCGGTCGCTGAACGGCATGAACTGGATGCCGTGATGGCTGTCGATGCTGAACAGGATTGCGGCGCGATTGCGGCGCTCGACGTTGGCCAGCTGCGGTCCCAGGCGCTTCAGCTCGGCGGCGGTGCGCGCAAATTCTTCATACACGCGGTTCGGTTCGAGATCGTGCGCGAGGATGCCTTTCCAGTAGGTTTCCTGGCCGTAGTGGAGCGAGTGCCAGTGCCAGTAGGCCACCATGTTGGCGCCGTCGGCGATGTGGCTGTAGACGTTCAGGCGGAGCTGGCCGTCGTAAGGCGGGAACTGGGTTTTCGAGTCCCAGCCGATGGTCTGGGCGTTGGTTTCGGTGACGAGGAAATTGCCCATTTTGAGCGAACGGGCGACGTCGTCCGTGAAGGTGGCCGAATGGCCGTCGAGCCGGTCCTGGACGTCGTAGTAGGGGTTGACGGCGGCGATGTCGAGGTGGCGGGCGATGTCCCACTGGTCGATATCGGTGTGAGCGCCGCCTGAAAAATCGTGCGTAATAAACTGATCTTTCCGCTTGTATTCGTTGACGATTTTCGCCTGCCACGCCAGGAAATCAGTGACCCTGTCCCGCTGGAAGCGCTCCCACTCCAGCTTGTAGCCGGGGTTCAAGATCCCGTCGCGGGGAGGCATTTCGTCCCAGTCCTGCACGAGCTGTCCCCAATACACGAAGCCCCACACGCGGTTGAGGAAGTCGACGGTTCTGTATTTCTTCTTGAGATATTCGACGAAATTTTTTTGCACCAGAGGCCCGGCGGCTCCGTAAGGAGACGTTTCGTTGTCGATCTGGTAGCCGATGACGGCCGGGTGATCTTTGTACCGGGAAATGATTTTGCGGATGATGCGCTCGCAGTAGAAGCGGTACGCGGGATGGGTGATGTCCATGTTCTGGCGGATGCCGTAGGTGGCTTTGCGGCCGTCGAGATGGGTGACGAGGATCTCGGGGTGCTTGTAGTACAGCCAGGGCGGGATGGAGTAAGTCGGCGTGCCGAGGATGACTTTGATGCCTGCCTTGTGCATGGCTTCGACGACGCGGTCGATGCAGCCGTATTCGAACTGGCCGTCGCGGGGCTCCCAGCTCGACCAGGTGGACTCGCCGATCCGGACGACGGTGACGCCGGCCTTTTTCATCAGCTCGACGTCTTTTTCGAGGCGCTCCTCGGGCATGTATTCGTGGTAATAGGCGGCGCCGTAGTAGACCGTGGGGAACCGCGGCACCTGGGCCAGTGCCGGAAGCAGCAGGGCGAAAGGGAGGACCTGAAGGCGCATTCCGCGCCGATTTTATCACCCGGGGCTGTTCACAACAGAAGTGCTGCCAGGCCGGCCATGGAGCCCGCGGCGGCGGAGGCGGCCGGGCCTGCGCGGCGCACCGCCATGGCTGCCAGGAGACAGAAGATGGTTCCGAGGATTTCCGTCTGCAGAACGGGTGTGGAAGCGCCGGTCAGGGCGCGGGCGGCGAGGAACAGGACTGCGGCAGCAGCCGCGCCCGTCCAGCTCCAGCGCCAGGCGGCCGCGCCTGCGCACCCCATGGCGAAGGGGAAGAGCAGGCGCGGATCGCCTGTCGACCACTCAAGCGCCAGCCAGAAAGCCGCGGCCACCACAGCGGCTGCGGCTGACGGAAGCCCGGCGCGGCGCCACAGAGCGCCGGCGAGGACAGCCGCGAGAGCGATGTGGCTGGAAACGCGAATCAGCAGCTCAGAACTCAAGGGCAATCATCTGATGCCCGTCGAGCACCGGAAGGCGGAAAACCGTGTAGGGCCCTTCGCGGCGCACTTCGATCGTGCGGCCTTCCGGAGCGAGCACGGCGCGGCGCACCGCGCGCGGAGTTTTGACCCGGACGTCGATGTTCGCCACGGGGATGACGTCTTCAATCACGTCGAAGGCCTGGCCGCGGCGTTCGGGGATGTAGTGCAGCAAGTGCACCACCCAGCGGTTTTCGTCCGGCTGCTCGTTGACGGCGGAGAGCACGGAACTCGGCCCCTTCACTTCCATCACCGGATCCGGCAGCAGCCGCCTGAGGGCATTGGCTACCAGACGCTTGACCCAGAGCGGAGCGTTGGCCTGATATTGCGCGAAGACGGGGTGCATGAAGTAAATGCAGCGGCCGTTCTGCACGATGCCCGGCCCGCCCGGCTTGCCCGCAGAGGGCGTGTGGCGGTGGGAGAAGAAGTGGTCCCAGGTGCGGTTGAAGTACGGCACGTGGGTTCCCATCAGCACCTGGGCGCCCGGGCGCGGCTTGACGGACTTGCCGCGCATGTACATGACCAGCTCTGTCTTCGGGAGGCCGTCGGCCAGCGGACCGTCAATGACGAGGAAATCGGGGCTGAACTCTGCCTCTCCGGCGTATTCGAGGCCCAGACATTCGAGCGCGAACCGCTCGCCTTTGGGATCGAGACCCGAAGCGTACGAGGCCAGCAGGCTGCCGCCTCTGGCGACGTAATCTTCGATCTTGCGCGCCAGCGCGGAATCGGTCTCGATCCGGTCGGGCAGCACCAGCACCCGGTAGCGGAAGAAATCGCTCTTCGAGTCGAGCACGTCGAACTGCACCTTCAGCTCGGTGAGCATCCGCGTGAAGCCGAAGCATGCGGGCGGAATCTGGCGGTCGGGGCCGACGTAGAATTCTTCCGGCGTCAACACTCCGACGTCGGAGATGGCGCGCGCGCCGCGGCACCACGGCTCTTTGGCTTCCACCTGTTTGTACACGGCTCCGATGAGGTCGTAGGTGGCGTCATCGAGTTTGCCCGACGGATGGAGCTGATCGCCGACCGAGCACTTGGCCCCGAGAGCGAGCATCTGGAAGCACTCGTATTCGAGAGCCGCGCGGTTCTTGAGCGAATGGAAATCGCCCCAGGAGGTGTGGAACTTGCCCGTCATGCCGAGCGAGTCAAGCCCGAGCGTGCGCGTGTAGCGGATCTTGAGGGGGAAATCGAGGTAGCCCCAGCCGCCGCTCGGCAGCGACTCGAGCTCCCAGTGGGTGAAGGAGGGGGCCATGCGGCGGTGGCGCGGACCGACGTGGCCGGCGTTGTAGAAGATGGTTGCGTCTTTGTGATAGCGGCGGACCAGTGCGCTCATCTCCGCCTGCCAGTCGAGCATGGTCTGGTGCATGAAGCGCCAGCGCTGCTCGGCGTCGGTGGGATCGATGCCTTTCTTGCGCATGAGCTCGCGGCAGTAGAAACAGGCGCAGGGGATGTCGTGCACGATGTCGAAGAAGAAACCGTCCACGGGCAGCATTTCGCAGATCTCGGTGACGTGGCGCCGCAGGAAATCGCGATAGGGCGTGTTGTAGCAGAGGCGGCGGTAGAAACCTGCTTCAAAGATGGGCGTGCCCACGGGGGCGCCTTTCTCGTCCACCACAAGCCAGTCGGCGTGACGCTGCGCCGTGTAGTGGTCCCACATGATGGTCACGTAGATGGGGACGCGGATATTGCGCTTGTGGCAGGCGTCGATCTGCTCCTTCAGGAGATTGCGCTTCAGGTGCGGATGGCGGCGCTCGGGGTTGGCTTTGGTGTCGTAATAGATCCAGCCGTGGTGGCAGCGGGCAAAGCAGGTGACGGAGTTGACGCGGGCGCGCTCGAGCGTCCGGGCGAAATCGTCGGGATCGAATTGCGCGGCGATGCCTTCGACGTGCTCGCTGGTATGAAAGTCGAGGTGGATCTGGCGGAAACGCAGGTCCGGCATTCCAGGCGCGAGTTGCGACGAAGCCCAGGCGAGATTTGGAGCGGCGAGCGCCGCGGAGGAGAGCAGGAATTCGCGACGGTTGAGGTCGGCCATGCGAGTCATTGTATCGCCGCCTCATGGCGCCGTTGGATATACTCGCCGTCGGACGCGGCCGCCGCACGGCGCGGCGGCCTGCGGCTGACAGGAAAGGAGTTTACGCTGATGGCGAAGTCCAGAAGAACGTTTCTTGCGGGGGCTGCGCTGGCGGCGCCCGCGGCTGCGCAGGCACAGGAGAAGCCAGTAAAAAAGGTGCATTATCGTGGCGCGAAGCCGCAGAAGACTCCGCTGTTTTCCGGCGCGGTGTCTTATGGCAATCTGCTTTTCATCGCTGGAAAAGGGTGGCACAAGGGCGGCGACATCAAGGTGCAGACGGCCGGAGTGCTGGACGAGATCGAGGCGGAGCTGAAGAACGCCGGTTCATCGATGGAAAAGGTGCTCAAGTGCAATGTCTACCTGAAGACGCTGGAGCACTACAAGCCGATGAACGAAGTTTTTCTGGGCCGTTTCGGCCCCGAGCCGCCCGTGCGCACCACCGTCGCCGTGGCTGACATTCCTGGCGACTCGCTGATCGAGATCGACGTGATCGCGTTCATATGACCTTCATCCCGGGCGTTGCGGCCAGCCCCATGCGGCAGGGCCGCAGCGCGGGGAGGGGGCAATTCCAGAATGATCATCCCTGGACGATGGCGGAAAAAAGTGGGCAACATCATCTGGATCTGGAATTCTATTTATCGATCCTGCTTTTCCGTTTCTGGAGACAACTCAAGCGCTGCAAATGGTTGAATTACCCGCCAATCAGGCGTACAGTTCTCCAAGGGAAAGCCGATAATAGTCATTTTCCATCCTCGGCCGGCAGGCCGAATGCCCGTCTGCCGGGAACGGGAAGGCAAGGATGCGACGAGCAGGATTGTGGATTCTGGGCGCACTCCCGGCTCTCACGGCAGAGGGGTGGGAGTTGCGGCTGACGTGGAATGAATTGCAGACACGGACGGAGCTTCCATCCTGAGCAATGATCCTGACGCGTGGCGGTATCTCCTTGGCCTCTGCGTGGATCACCTCTGCACATGTGTGACGCTGGAGCCGCCGCCGGCGGCTGAGAGCGAGGGGCAGGCGCCTGCTGGGGACGTACTGAACTGCATTCCGGGCGGCTTGCCCAGAGTGATTGACGTGATCGAGTTGATTTGAAATCTGGCGGCTGGAGGGCCGTTCACGGTGGGTTTTGCCGAATCGGATTTTTTGACCAATTCCTGACAACACCGGCGGGTGAAAAATGCCTTGCAAGACGGGCAAATTGCAGCATAAGATGTGGTGGGCAAGCGAGTCCGTTGACATTCTGGATTCCGCACTGAGCCTGAATGCACAGGGGAATCAGGGGCTGGGAAGCAGGTTGAGGAGGCAAGGAATGTCAAAGAACGGCGCCGTCTTTTTTCTTTTTCTGTGGCCTTTCTGTGGGTTTTCCGGCGACTTGCCACTGGCCTGGAACCAGCCGGGCGGGTGGTTGGGTCCTGATGCGCGCGCCAGGATCAGGACGGCGGACGGCGCCCGGATCGGGGCGCGCATCCAGAGTGCGCGGGAGGACCAGCTTGTGCTCGCGGTTCTGAAGTCATCTGACAGCAGGCGCTATGCGCCCGGCGAAATGGTCCTGGATCGCACCTCCATCCGGCAGTTGGAGGTCCGGCGGGAGAAGCCCGAATCATCCGGAGGCAGAGCCGGTTTTGCCACTTTGTTCGGCATCATCGGTGCGCTGGCCGCCAAGGGCGCGGAGGGAGACGCTCTGGCAGCCGCCCATCTGGGGCGGAGGGGTCTGGGCCGCGATCGGCTCTGCCATTGGCAGGAAAGTGGATACGCCGCCCTGGCACCCCGTCGATCTGAGCGCGGCGGCGCGGCCTTCGCCGTCCTCTGAGGTTTCGCCCGAGTGAAGCGCTCCGGGAGGCCGAATCTTCAGCGCGGCTCCATTTCGCCGCTCACGCCGAGCCGCGCGACAGGATCTCGCGCACGCGGCGGCCGACGATTTCGGCATCGCCCTTCTGCATCATCCAGACGGTGAAGACGAGCGCTTCCTTGTTGGTCATCGGGCAGGCTTCGATCGACGGGCGGCCTTCGCGCAACTGCTTCATGACCTCGGGCGGTGTGATCCTGACGACGCGCTGATCCCAGCGGATGCGCAGGTGCGGCGTGTGATTGGCGATCGGCGGCAGGTGGACTTCCGTGGTGACGGTGTTCACCTTTTTCGCCTCGCGGGCGATGATTTCGACGCGGCGGTCCCACTCGCGCGCTTCGGCGGCGTGGTCTTTCTTCAGGTACAACTCGAGCGCGACCAGCATGCCGACCATCTCTTCCTTGTTCACCTTCATGCCGCGGGCGATGGAATCGCTGTAGGGAGAGGTGTTGAGGCGCGCGGCTTCGATCAGATCTTTTCTGCCCAGGAGCAGTCCGGCGCTCTGCGGGCCGCGGATTCCCTTCCCTCCGCTGAAGGCGACGAGGTCGAAGCCCATTTTCGTGTAGCGGCTCAGGTTCCCGACGGGCGGCACGTCGGCGGCGCAGTCGTTGAAACTCGGGACGCCATGCCTCCTGCACAGAGCGACGAATTCTTCCGCCTTGATGGCGCCGCGCGGCTCGGCATCGTTGAAAAACAGCGCCATAGCGGTTTTGTCACTGACGGCGCGCTCGAACTGCTCCGCCGATTCCACCTCCACCATGCGGATGCCGGTGGCGCGCACGGCATGATCGTAAGCGAAGCGATGGGACTTCTGAATGATGACTTCGCTCTTCATGCCCGTCAGGTCAGGGATACGGCGGATCCTGTCGGGGTCCTTGCCGGTGATGCAGGCGGCGGTGCCTACGGTCAGCGCCCCGGCGGCGCCCGAAGTGACCATCGCCGCCTCGCAACCCAACAACTCAGCGATGCGCCTGCCGACGGCGTCCTGCAACTCGGTGAGGTTGACATAGTGCCTGGACGCCTCGCGCATCGCCTCGAACACTTCCTCCGGCATCAGCGACGCCGTCAGCATCGTGTACGTGCCGGCAGCATTGATGAAGGTGCGGACGCCGAGTTCCGAGATGACATCGCGGCGGCGGGGCGCGGCGAGGCCGGCTTTGCTGAAGATGGGCAGGCTGCCCAGCGCGCCCAGGAACGGTCTTCGGCCGAAGATCATGGCAAACTCCTTGCGCCTACTATCCTGTCACTGGCGCTCGCACAGCGCCAGCCGCGCTACAGAGGCAGACCGAAATAGCGCTCGGCGTTGGAGTAGCAGATGCGGCGGACCATGCCGCCCACAAGATCGTAGTCGGCAGGCAGCAGGCCTCTTTCGATGTCGTCGCCCAGCAGGTTGCACAGCGTGCGGCGGAAGTATTCATGCCGCGGATAGGACATGAAGCTGCGGGAGTCTGTCAGCATGCCGACGAAGTGCTCCAGCAGGCCGCAGTTGGACAGCGCGTTGATCTGCCATTCCATGCCCTCTTTCTGATCAAGGAACCACCAGCCGCTGCCGAACTGGATTTTGCCCGGAATCGAACCGTCCTGGAAGTTGCCAATCATGGTAGCGAAGGCGTAATTCCAGGCGGGGTTCAGGTTGTAGAGGATCATTTTCGGCAGCGCGCCTTCGCTTTCGAGCAGATCCAGGTAGGCGCCCAGCGCGTCCATCTGCGGCCAGTCTCCGATGGAGTCGAACCCGGTGTCGGGCCCAAGCTCGCGGAAGCGGCGGGAATTATTGTTGCGCCGCGCCATCAGGTGGAGCTGCTTGGTCCAGCCTTTCTCCGCATCCAGGCGGCCGAAGAACAGCATCATGAACGAGGCGAACTGCGCCTGGTCTTCATCGGATACCGGGATAAAGGCGCGGGCTTTTTCGAAGATTTCCGATGCTTTCTCTTCCGAGCAGGGCGTCGCAAAGCAGACCGTCAGTCCGTGATCGCTAAGGCGGCAGCCGAGCTCATGGAAGGCGTCGTGACGCTTCTTCAGAGCGTCGAGGAAGCTCTGGAAATCGGCGATGTCCTTGTTGGCCGTTTCGGCCAGGCGGCCCAGCCAGGCGTTGAACAGATCCGGCTGATGGACGAGAAACGCGCGGTCCGGGCGGTAGGTGGGGAAGACTTTCGTCTTCAATCCGGACGCGGCGATCTGTTTGTGCCAGCGGAGATCGTCGGCAGGGTCATCGGTCGTGCAGACGGCGCGGACCTTGAATTTGTCGAGGATGCCCCAGGCGCGGAGGCCGTCGCCGGCCAGCAGCGCATTGGCCTGGTTCCAGACGCGTTCGGCGGAGGTTTCGTCGAGCAGATCCTCGATGCCGAAATAGCGCTTCAACTCGAGGTGAGTCCAGTGGTAGAGCGGATTGCGCAGGGTGGCGGGAACGGTAGCCGCCCAGGCGAGGAACTTCTCTCTTGGCGAGGCGTCCCCGGTGATGAGCCTTTCCGGCACGCCATGGGCGCGCATGGCGCGCCACTTGTAATGATCGCCCTCGAGCCAGATTTCGAACAGGTTGGCGAAGCGCCGGTTTTCGGCGACATCCTTCGGCGGCAGGTGGCAGTGGTAATCGAGGATGGGCTCGTCTTTGGCGTACTCGTGGTAGAGGCGCCGGGCGGCCGCGGTGGACAGCAGAAAATCCTCATGGATGAAGGCCATATGGGTTCACCTCGTCTGAAATGCCAGTATATCGCCCCGGCAGGGACCGTCATAATGGGAAGGTGACCATGCCCACGTCGTCATCCCCCCTTGTCATGCAACCCCGATTCATTCCGGAGCTTGATCCGAAGTTCGTCCCCGCATCGCTGTGGAACCGCGCCTTCCGCGATCTTGCGCGGCGGCAGGGCGCCGTGCCGCTGGTGCTCGCAGTCGAACGCAGCGACGGCAGCATTTCGCGCTACGAGACTGTGGCGCTGCCGGAGGGCTCGGCGGAATACGAGCTGAACCTGCGCTACGCAGAACGGATCGTGAAGTTCCTGCTGTGGCAGCGCGGCGGCTGGAAAGTGCACTGCGGAGGTCCCGCGGCGATTGGCGAGCATCTGCGCGCCGTGTACGCTCCGGGCGGGGCGCGGGCGTTCGATCACGAGTTCATGAGCGGCGTCTACGAGCGCGAGTTCACGGTGGAGATCACCACCGCGGACCGCGTGCCCGCGGCGCGCGAGACCTCGAGCCCGCTGGGGCGGCACCTGGACGGCTGCCGCGTCGGATTCGATCTCGGCGCGAGCGACCGGAAGGCGTCGGCGGTGATCGACGGCGAGCCGGTCTTCAGCGAGGAGGTTCCGTGGGACCCGCGTCCGCAGGCCGATCCGCAGTATCACTACGACGGCATCATGGACTCGATCCGGCGCGCGGCGGCGCACTTGCCGCGGCTGGACGCGGTGGGCGGCTCGGCCGCAGGCGTGTACATCAACAACCGCGTGCGCGTGGCCTCGCTGTTCCGCGGCGTGCCGAAGGACGTCTTCGACGCGAAGGTGGCCGACATGTTCCTGCGCATCCGCGAAGAACTGGGCGTGCCGCTGGAAGTGGTGAACGACGGCGAGGTGACGGCGCTGGCCGGATCGATGTCGCTGAACGACAATCCGGTGCTGGGCATCGCGATGGGTTCGAGCCTGGCGGCCGGTTACGCCGACACGCACGGCAACATCACCGGCTGGCTGAACGAGCTGGCGTTTGCGCCGATCGATTACCGCGAAGACGCGCCTGTGGACGAGTGGAGCGGGGACGCAGGCTGCGGCGTGCAGTATTTCTCGCAGGTGGGCGCCAACCGGATCGCCACGCAGGCGGGAATCCAGTTCGATGGTGCACTGCCGCTGCCCGAACGGCTGGTGGAGCTGCAGAAGCGCATGAAAGAGGGCGACCCGCTGGTGCGCAAGGTGTACGAGACCATCGGGACGGAGCTCGGTTACACAGTGGCGCACTACGCCGATTTTTACGAGCTGAAACACATTCTCGTGCTGGGGCGCGTGACGACCGGCGCGGGAGGCGACATCATGATCGAGCAGGCGCGGCGCGTGCTGGAAGCGGAGTTTCCGGAGCTGGCCGGGCGGGTGCAGATCGCGCTGCCGGACGAGAAGAGCCGGCGCGTGGGCCAGTCGATCGCCGCGGCGAGCCTGCCCGTGATTCCGAAGAAGAGCTGAGGAGATCCCCGATGCAGTTCCATAAAACAAATGCGGAGATTTACGTTCCGGACGGAACGGCGATGCCGGAAGCGCTGGCGCGCACCACGCGGCTGGGCATCGCGGCCCACCAGGACGACATCGAGATCATGGCGATGGAGGGCATCCTGGCCTGTTTCCAGAAGCCGGACCAGTGGTTTTCCTGCGTGATCGTCACCGACGGCGCGGGCAGCGCGCGCGAGGGCGACTACGCGCACTACACCGACGCCGACATGATGCGCGTGCGCCGCGTGGAGCAGAAGAAGGCGGCGATGATCGGCGAATACGGCGCCTGCGTGTTTCTCGACTATCCCAGCCGCGAGATCAAGGACGGAGCGAACCGCAACCCCGCGGAGGATCTGAAGCAGATTCTGGAAACAGCCCGTCCGGAGATCGTCTACACGCACAACCTGTGCGACAAGCATGACACGCATGTGGCCGTGGCGCTGCGCGCCATCGACGCGATCCGCAGCCTGCCTCTGGAGCAGCGTCCGGCGCGGCTGCTGGGCTGCGAAGTGTGGCGCGATCTCGACTGGCTGCCCGACGCGAAGAAAGTGGTTTTCGACGTCAGTGCGCACGAGAACCTGTCAGCCGCGCTGCTGGGCGTGTTCGACTCGCAGATCGCGGGCGGCAAGCGCTACGATCTGGCCACGCTGGGGCGGCGGCGCGCCAACGCGACCTATTTCCAGAGCCACGCCGTCGACCAGGCGGAGGCGATCATCTTCGGCATGGATCTGACGCCGCTGGTGACGGACACGTCGATTGATCCCCAGGAGTACGCGCTCTCTCACATCCGCCAGTTCGAGGAGGAAGTGAAGGAGCGGTTCGCGAAACTGCGCTGAGAGACGCCGCCGGAGCCGCGGACGCGGCGCGTCCGTGCTGGTCGTGTGTGCTCATCCGGCGCTGCGCGCTGGACGGACCGTCCTTTCAGGCGGTTCCGCCTTCATCTGAAGCCGCATGGAGCGGCGGCCCGCTGCAGGCTACGGTCTTCAGCCACTTCCTGCAAGAATGGGGGGATGGCTACGGCAGCGGACATTCTGCGGCTGCAGGTGGATTCCATGATCTGGGCTTCCGCCCGGATCCTCGATGCAGCGGCGCTCCTCACTCCGGAAGAACTGGTGCGGGATTTCGGAACCGGCCACAGAAGCGTTTTCGGAACCCTCGCGCACATCTTCTCCGCCGACCGGATCTGGCTGGGGCGGATCCGCGGAGAAAGTCCCGGAGCTGGCGTGGACCCGAGCGCCCTCGATCTGCCGGCGTTGCTCGAGAGCTGGTCCAGTCTCCATCGGGAGTGGCGGGAATGGGCTGCGGCGATCGGCGCGGAAGAGGCATCCGCGGTGCTGTCTTATCAGGATCTGCGGGGGAGAGCGTGGCAGACGCCGCTGTGGCAGGTGGTCATGCATGTGGTCAATCACGGAACCCACCACCGCGGGCAGATTGCAGGCTTCCTGCGTGCGATGGGGCATGTCCCGCCGCCGCTTGACCTGATCGTCTACTGCCGCGGGCTCTGACGCTTTTCGGGTTTGGCTTTGGCGCTGCGCGCAACGAACGGGCCGAGCGCCCGGAGCGCACCCCAATGTTCAACGCACCGGGTCAGCCGGCCAGCGAGAGGAACCGCACAGGCGCCCGGCTCGCTGGACCGGGCGCCACCGGTTCTCCGCTGCGGAGTTCGTCCGCAACGCCTCAGCGCAGCCTGAAGTTGGCGGTCAGGTTCGCGATCTGCACCTTGTGCTCGCCGGGCTCCAGAATCCACCTGTTCTCCAGGCCGACGAACGCAAGATCCCTCGCAGCCAGCGTGAACTCGACCGTGCGCTCCTCGCCGGGCGCGAGCTCAATCTTCTGGAATCCCTTGAGCTCCTTGTTCGGGGGAGAGACCTGGCGGTAGAGATCGCTGACGTAGAGCTGCACCACTTCCTTGCCGGCGCGCGTTCCAGTGTTCTTCACTTTCACCGAGACGGTGATGCTGCCCGTACGAGGCATCGAGTCGGCGCTGAGCTTGAGATCGCTGTAGGCGAACTGCGTGTAGCTGAGCCCGTGGCCGAAGGGAAACTCCCAGCCAGTCGGATTGTCGTGGGTGTTTTCGAGCGGCTTGTAATCGTAAGTGGTGAAGCCGTTCACGTTGCGCGGGTAGCTGAAGGGCAGCTTGCCGCTCGGGTTGACTTCGCCGAACAGTACCTCGGCCACGGCGCGGCCGCCTTCATTGCCAGGCAGACCAGCCCAGAGGATGGCTTTCGAGTTTCTGGTAATGGTGCGGAGCACGCGCGGGCGGCCGCCCACGAGCACCGTGATGACAGGCTTGCCCGTGGCGGCAAGCGCTTCCACGAGGCGGATCTGGGGCTCGGGCAGAGCAAGGTCTTCGATGTTGCCGGGCGTCTCGCAGTAAGCGGGCTCGCCCATGACGGCGATCACAGCATCTGCGGAAGCGGCTGCCTGGACTGCAGCGCGGATGTCGATTTCCTTCTCCCACTCGACGCCCTTCACATACTCGACGGCGCCGCCGCTGTTCAGGGAGCGGAGGGCTCTGAGGATCGTAGGTTTGTTCTTCGGATACAGCTCTTCCTTGTTGCCCTGCCAGGTAAGCGACCAGCCGCCATTGAGGACGTTGAGCAGATCCGCGTTGGGTCCGGTGACCATGAGCCTGCGGCCTTTCGGCAGGGGCAGGACGCCATCGTTCTTGAGGAGGACGAGAGACTCGCGCGCAGCCGCCAGGTTCGCCTCATGGAACTCCTGCCTGTCAAACTCCGCTTTCATGGAGGGGTCCGGGCGCGGGCGGTCGAACAGGCCTACCTGCATCTTGACGCGCAGGATGCGGCGCACGGCGTCGTCGATGCGCGACATGGGGACGCTGCCCTCCTTGACGCACTGCAGGAGAAGCTCGGCGAAGCTGAAGTCATAGGGAACCATGCTCATGTCGACGCCGGCCATGACGGCGATGCGCACGGCGTCCCTGGGCGTGGCGGCCACACGGTCGCGCGTGTGGAGGCGCTTGATGTCCTCCCAGTCGCTGACGACGAAGCCGCGGAAGCCCCATTCCTTCTTGAGCACCTGGTTGATGAGCCAGGAATTGGCGTGGCCTGGAACGCCGCTGATCTCGCCCGAATTGATCATGGCCGTGGGAGCGCCAGCGCGCACGACGGCCTCATAGGGGGGCAGGATCACCTGGCGCATCGTGCGCTCGTCGAGAATCGCCGGCGTGCGGTCCTTGCCGTTGAACGGCATCGAATAGCCGGCGTAATGCTTGACGCACGCGGCGACCTTGTCCCTGGCAGACATGTCGCTGCCCTGGAGCCCTTCGGTGTAGACAGCGCCCAAGCGGGAAGCGAGATACACATCCTCGCCGAATGTCTCCCAGAAGCGCGGCCACAGCGGCTGCCGGCCGATGTCCTGAACCGGGTAGAACGTCCACGGGATGCCGGAAGCGCGCGTCTGGAAGGCGGAGATCTCGGCGGACCTCTTCACGAGGTCGAGATTCCATGTGGCTGCGGCGGAGATGGCGTTCGGAAACAGAACGGCGTCGAGCGTGTAGTTGGCGCCGTGGATCGAATCGATGCCATACAGGACGGGAATCTTCAGCCGGGATTTCTCGACGACATCCTGGATGGCGTTGAGGATCTCGTGCCAGTGATCCACAGTGTACGCTTCGCCGTTCACATTCAGGATGGAACCGACCTTCCATTTCAGGATCGCCTCTTCCAGCTTCTGCGGGTCCAGCCGGTGGTTGCGGCCGACGGCGTTCGGGACGCTGACGACGTCGATGGTCACCTGCGTCATCTGGCCGACCTTCTCTTCGACCGTCATCTGGCGCAGGAGCGCCTCGATTTTCACCTCAGGCCCGGAGACGGGCGCGCGGCGCTGCGGAGTCTGCTGGCTGGCCATCGGGAGAACGCTGGCGAGAACAAGGGGAGCGAGCCATTTCCGGGACATAGCGCTCCCATTTTCCTGAATCCGCGGCCCGGGGCGCAATGGAAGGGGCTATTTCTTCTGCTGCTGACCCCAGCCTTCCGACCAGGGCTTCGCCGGCTGCGGAGAAGCCGCGGCAGGTTTTTTCTTCTTCAGATCCTCCGTGACAAAGCGGTAGACGGACTCGAGCAGGGCTGCGCGGGGATACTTCTCCCCCATGACCAGAGCCATGTTGAGGTGGTCGGACCAGCTCATGCCGAGGTAGACGGACTCGGGAATGATCTGGTCCATGCGCAGGAGTTGCCCGTCATTCTTCGGATCCCACGCCGAGAGCATTCTGTACGTCTGCGCGGCGTTTTTCGGCACGCGGTCTGGCGGGATGACGGCAGCAAGCGAGTAGGTAGGCACGTACGGGTGCGGATGCGCAGCCAGAAACGCCCGGCGCACGTCCTGTTTGAGGCTCTTGAATCCTTCAGCCGGGTTGCCCTTGCAGCCCGCGCGGTCTTTCACTTTTCCCATCCATGCGTCCAGCTGCATGGGGAGCGAGTCGGCGATGGGCGAGCCCCCGCTGGCGCCGGCAGTGCTGATGAAAGCCGCCACCTTCCCGCGCAAAGAAGGATATTTCGCCAGCGCCGTCATGATATCCGGCGTGCCTTTGCTGTAGCCGACCAGGATGAACGGACGTTTGTCCACGAGCCATTTTTCCTCGATGTAGTCGGAAATGAGCTTTGCATTGTCGTCGCTCGAATCGTTTGGCACAGACAGGATGTCTGTGGAGACGCCGTATTTTTCAGAGAGGACTTTGCGGCCAACGGCGTAGGCGGGGTTGTCAGAGACGCAGGTGTTGAAGATGCCGGGAACGACGAGCAGGCGGTAGTCCTGGCTGACCTCGCCCAATGGAAGGTCTTCTCGTCCTGGCGTTTCGAGCCAGTGCGAGCAGGGCAGGAGGTCTTCGCCATCGGGGTTGTTCTGTTTCAGCACGGAGCAGAACAGGTCTGAGAACTCTTTCGCGCGGTTTCCGCTGTCCGGGCGGAGATAGATGACAAGGATGCGGCCGTCGGAGAAATACTCCTGGCCGTGAGCGGTTTTCGCTTTGGTCACGGTGTTTTTCGGCGTCACATATTCAGTTCTGACAACCTGGCCGCTCTGCTTCAGAGTCTCGCCGATGAACTCGCGCTCCTTGTCGGTATCCGGGTCGATGCGGTGGGTGACGCCGCCGGTGCGCTGGTCGCGGTCGAAGCCGACGTCATGCGTTCCGGCGCCCACCCAGAGAGTGAGGCCGCCGACCTCGAAAGGCGCCTTCCAGATGCGGAAGTGGTGGCGTTCGGCGACGGTCATGACGGGATCGCTCATGGCGAAGCCGTAATCCTGGGGACGGCCGAACACATACAGCTCGCTCATGGGCATCGTGAGATACGCCTGGCGGGAGAGCGTGCCAAGCGCGCCACGCAGGATGGCGTCTTTCACGGAGCGGTCCACGACAACCCAGCCGACGTCCAGCAGGGCGCGCTTGACCTGCTCTTCCGTGCCGAGAATGAGGAAGTTTACGCGGTCGCCTTCCAGGCCATCCTTGTCGACGACACGGCGGGGAATTTTATCCAGAATTTCATCGGTAATTGGAGGCAGTTCTCCCTCGAATCTGTCCATGGCGGCGCCGGCTTTTTCGAGGATTTCCACAACGACCTGATACTCCCCGCTGGAAGGCGAGCTGTTCTGGTTGACTCCGACAAAGAGCCGGCCTCCAGCCGTCATGCGGCTTTCGCGGCGGGAGCCGACGAGAAACGGCCTCGAGGCGCCGCCTTCGCCGACGCGGCCGAGGACGGCCCCGCGGCCGGCGTCGTTGAGGGGCATGGCGCGGATCAGATCGAGCCAGCCGCGTTTGAGTCCGTCGGGCGTGGCCTCCTCGCGCGCATCCGGGTATTTCAGGCGTCCAGTTGCTGTGATGCGGACGAGGTCACCGCGCTGGACGTCGACTCCGGTATCGACCCAGGTCTGCCTGCCGTCGAGAGTGACGGCGGCTTTCTGCGCCAGGGCCGGCGTTGAAGCCGCCAGCGCGAGCCATGCGAGGATCAGACCGTATCTCATCACTACTCCTCCCGGGCGGCGGCGCGGGCGGCCTGCCGGCTGCAGCGTGCCGCAGTTCCCATTCCTCCATTCTCATACGGCATTCCCGCAGAAACCGTTCCGGGTCGGGGTGGCGGGGCGTGTGCCGGATGGCGGTACGCTCGCCGACGACGGCGATGACGCCGGTTGAGAGCCCCAGACGTGCACCCACGCCGCCGAATTCTCGCTTCTCTTCAATCGCCAGGACGCCGCCCCACGGAATCCGGCGTTTTCCGAGCCAGAAGATCCAGAACTGTTCCACGCCGCCGGGACCGCAGACGATCTCGCGCGGCCAGAGGACAAGGAGGCCCAACGCAAACAGCGCCAGGGCGGCCAGTTCCCGGGGGACGGCTTTCGGAGCGCCGAACTCCACGACGAGCACGGATATCAGGAGGGCGGCGAACAGACCCGCCCCGATCAGGATGCGCGTGCGCCAAGAACCTGGGAATCGGAGCAATTCTGGCTGCAGCCGGTCCCGATAGGAGGCCACGAGCCTATTCTGACAGACCCGCGGCGCGGCGGCCTGCGGCATGGGGGACAATCAGATCATGCCGCGGCTGTTTCTCGTCGACGCTTTCAATCTGATCTTCCGCGCCTACCACGCCCGGCAGCGGAGCGGCGCGCCTCCCATGCGCACGTCTCGCGGATCGTCGACCGAGGCCATTTACATTTTTCACAACATGATCCGGCGGCTGCAGAAGCAGTACGCACCGGAATACCTGGCCGCCGTGTTCGAGAGCGAAGGACCGACATTCCGGGACAAGGCGTATGCCGGCTACAAGGCGACGCGCGCCGAAACGCCCGCCGAACTGCTGGAGCAGATTCCCGCGATCGAGCGGATGCTGGCTGCGATGCGCGTACCGGTCGTCAAAGCTCCCGGCTACGAGGCTGATGATGTGATCGGCACTCTGGCGCGGCGGGCGGCGGAGGCGGGCATCGAAGTCTGGATGATCAGTTCGGACAAGGATCTGCTGCAGCTGGTCGGGAACGGGATCTTCATGATGGATCCCATGAAGAACGACACGCTCTACGATCCGGCGAAGGTGGCGGAGTTCAAGGGCGTGCCGCCGGAGCGGATCGTCGACCTGCTGGCGCTGGTGGGGGACTCGTCCGACAACATTCCGGGCGCGCCGGGCATCGGCGAAAAGGGCGCGGTGCAGCTGCTCGGCGAGTTTGGAAGCCTCGATCAACTGCTGGAGCGCGCCGGCGAAGTGAGCCGGAAGTCGTACCGCGAGAGCCTGCTGAATCACCGCGAACAGATCGAACTGTCGCGGCAGCTGGCGACGATCGAGACGAATGTCCCGCTTGAAACGGCTCTGGAATCGCTGCGCGTGCAGCCGCCCGATCCGGAGGCGCTGGCCGCGTTCTACCGCGAATACGAGTTTCTGAGCTTCCTGAAGGAGCTGGAGCTGCCCGCCGCGGCGCCGCAGGAGGACGATTCAGACACGGGAGAGCCCGAGCCCGACACGGCCGTGTTCTACGACTGGAAAGCCGCCGGATGCCCCGATCCTGGCAAGCCTGTGGAGGACGTGCTGCTCTATGCGTTTCTCGTTCTCGCCGATCCGTCAGCCTGCGCGCTGGAATCGCTGATCGCGCGCTATCTGGAGCGCGCGCCGGCCACGCGCGAGGAGACGCTGCGGGCGCTGGCGCGCAGGCTGCGGCCGCAGGTCGCCGGGGATCTGCGCCGGCTGTACGAGGAAGTGGACCTGCCTCTGATGCCCGTGCTGCTGCGGATGGAGCGGGCGGGCGTGCGGATCGACACGGAGAGGCTGGCGGCGCTCTCTTCAGGGCTGGAAGCGGCGCTGGCGAAGCTGACCGACGAGATCTACGCGCTCGCGGGGACGCCTTTCAACATCAACAGCCCGAAACAATTGGGCGAGGTTCTGTTTGAACGGCTCGGACTGCAGCCGCAGGGCAAGACCAGCAAGACGAAAGCCTACTCGACCGCAGCCGACGTACTGGAAGCCCTCGCCGCGTCGCATCCCGTCGTGGCGAAGATTCTCGAGTTCCGCCAGATCTCGAAGCTCAAGGGGACGTATGTGGACGCCCTGCCGCAGCTGATCTCGCCCGAGGACGGGCGGGTGCACACGACGTTCAACCCGGCGGGAGCGGCCACGGGCAGGCTGTCTTCGACGGACCCGAACCTGCAGAACATCCCTGTGCGGACGGAGCTGGGGCGCGAGATCCGCTCCTGTTTCGTACCCGAACCCGGCTGGGTCCTGCTGTCGGCTGACTATTCGCAGATTGAGCTCCGGCTGCTGGCGCACTTCTCCTCCGATGCAGCTCTGGTGGAAGCATTCCGCCGCAACGAGGACATCCACACGCGCACGGCCAGCGAGATTCACGGTGTCCCGCCGCTGATGGTGACGCCGGAGATGCGGCGGGCGGCCAAGGCGGTGAACTTCGGCATCGTGTACGGACAGACGCCGTTCGGACTGTCGCAACAGCTGGGCATCCCGCAGGAAGAGGCGCGGCTGTATATCCAAAAGTATTTCGAGCGCTATCCGGGCGTGCGCATGTGGATCGACCGCACGATCGAGGAAGTCCGCAGCCGGGGCTTCACGCTGACGCTGTGGGGACGGCGGCGTCCGATTCCCGACATCGCCTCGAAGAACCCGAATGCGCGCGCGTTTGCGGAACGCACGGCGGTGAACACGCCGCTGCAGGGCACGGCCGCTGATCTGATGCGCAAGGCGATGATCGAAGTCGACGCAGAACTCCAGAGGCGCGGGTGGCGCAGCCGGCTACTGCTGCAGGTGCACGACGAACTGGTGCTGGAGTGCCCGCCGGAGGAGCTGGAAGAGGTCCGCGCCATGGTGAAGCGCGCGATGGAAGGGGTGGAGAAGCTCAGCGTCCCGCTGCTCGTGGAGACGGCGGCAGGGCCGAACTGGCGCGACGTGGAATGAACGAACTGCTGAAGCGACAACTCGATCAGCTCCGGCAGAAGATCGCCCGGATCGAGGCCCGCAGCGCGGCTCCTTCTTCCCTGCCCCCGGAGCTGGGCCGCGCCGTGGAGACGGCGCTGGGCTCGCACTGGGAGGTCGAGCGCCGCTGGCCGGCGCATCACCGCCATGGGAGCGCAGACGTGGGGGCGCTGGCGGATCTGCCGGCCGATCTGCTGGCCGTGCTCGATGAAGAAGCAGCGGGCTGCCCACCCGAGCAATGGGTGTTTCTCGATACGGAGACGAGCGGCGTCAGCGGCGGCACGGGGACGTTCGCGTTTCTTGTGGGCGCCGGCCACGCCACGCCGCAGGGATTCGTGGTGCGGCAGTTTTTCATGCGCGAGCACGGCGAGGAGCCGTCCATGCTGGCTGCGCTGGCGCAGCACCTGGAGCGGTTCCGGGTTGTCGTCACTTACAACGGCAAGGCTTTCGATCTGCCGCTGCTGGAAACCCGCTACCGGCTGGCGCGGCAGCGCGTTCCGCTTGGGCACCTGACGCACGTGGACCTGCTGCACTCGGCGCGCCGGCTCTGGAGGCTGGCGCTGGAGTCGTGCCGGCTGATGGAGCTGGAGGCGCGCGTGCTGGGCTTCGAGCGACAGGGGGATCCCGGTGGCGCGGCGGTGCCGCGGCTGTATCTGGAGTTTCTCCGGACGAGGAATTTCCGGCCGCTCGTGCCGGTGTTCGAGCACAACGCGCACGATCTTCTGTCGCTCGCCTGCCTGACGGCGATCGTGCCGGCTGCGTTCAGAGACCCGTCGCGGCTGACCGCACCGGCCGAGATGGTGGCGCTGGCGCGCTATTTCCAGAAGGAGGGGCGGCTGGAGGAGGCGTTGAGGCTGCTGGGAGAAGCGCTGAAGCGCACGCTACCCGAGGAGATGCTGTGGGAAGCGCTGTGGCAGGCGGCCGAGATGGAGCGCAGGCTGGGCCGCACGGATGCCGCAGTGGCGCGGTGGTCGGAGCTGTCGACGATCCGGAATCCGTATCAGGCGCAGGCTCTGGAGAAGCTCGCCGTTCATTACGAGCACCGGGAGAAGAATGCGGCTCTGGCGCTGGAAATGGCGTTGGAGGCGTTCCGGATCGAGCCAAACGAAGAGTTGCAGAAGCGCATCCGCAGGCTTCAGGAGAAGACGTCGAGGCCGCGTCCGGCAAGGCTGCTGTAAAAAAGCGCCGCGGACCACTGATCGTGAACCGCGGCGCATTCCCTTCCGGGCACAAGGAGAGTCAGGGCCCGGCAGCGCGATACGAAGCGTCGCTGAACTGCCAGGCGCCGTCGATGTAAGACCAGAGCCGCACGTAGATGACCTGTCCGTTGACCGGCAGGCTGCTCACCGTGACCGAGGTATTGGTTCCCTGATCCGCCCCGTAGATGTTGTTGTTGCCGAGGCTGGTTCCTACGAAGAGCCAGAACCGCTCGACGCGCGAACCGGGCGTCCACGTGAACGTGACTGACGGACCGGAGAGCGTTGAACCGGGCGCGGGCGAAGTCAGCTGGCCTTTCTGGGCCGCGGGCTGCGTGCCGGAGGCTGTGAACACGTAGTCGTTGAATTGCCATGAACCCTGAATCAGGGACCAGAGCCGGACATAGAGGGTGCTGCCATCGGTGGGCAGGTTCGAGACGGTGGCGCTGAGGCTCGTGCCCATATCCTGGCTGAAGATCGTGTTGCCGCCCTGCCATCGCCCGATGAAGAGGAAGTAGCGGGTCACAGACTGGCCTGCGCTCCACTGGAAGGTGGCGGTGGCGCCAGGCAACACCGAGCCGGGCGAAGGCGCGGTGAGGGCAGCTTTCACGGGAGTGACCGAACCCGCCGCGCGGAACGTGTAGTCGTTGAACTGCCAGCCGCCGTCGATGTAGGACCAGAGCCGGACATGGATCGTTGAACCGTCCACGGGCAGATTCGTCACCACGGCTTCGAGCGAGGCGCCCATGTCCTGGCTGAAGATCGTGTTGCCTCCCTGCCACAGGCCGACAAAAAGGAAGTAGCGATCCACCGCGGCGCCGGCGTTCCACCGGAAGGTTGTGGTCGAGCCGGCGAGCGTTGAGCCGGGAGCCGGCTCGATGATCTGGGCCTTCACGGGCGCCACGGATCCGGCGGCCTTGTACTGGTAGTCGTTGTAAACCCACTGGTTGTTGATCAGGGACCACAGCCGCACGTGGATTGTCCTGCCGTCGACCGGCAACCCGCTGACGGGCGCCGAGGTCAGCAGTCCCTGGTCGGCGGAGTAGAGCGTGTCGCCGCCGGGCCAGAGGCCGATCATCAGCCAGAACTGCTGGACTCCCTCGCCGGGCGTCCACTGGAACGTGACAGCGCTGCCGGGGAGAGTCGAGCCCGGCGCGGGCGACACCATGGCGCCCTTTTGCGCCGTGCGCGGGCCGGCGGAGGCTAGTGTGGCCAGGGCATCGCGCACGGAAAGTGCTGCGTCCATCAGCTGGGGCGGGCCCGATGCGGCGCGTCCCAGATCCACATACAGAACCGGCGCGGAGCTGTCAAAACAGGCGTCGCAGACTTCGGCGAGGCCGCCGGGCGTGCGGCGCTGCCATTCCCGGGCCGCTTCGCGGGCGGACCTGGACGCAACTGCGACGGCCTTGTCTGATCCGGAAAAGCGCAGAACGAGCTTCACTTCGGCGTGCGTGGAGCTTTCTTCAGGCAGGACCTCGAATCCTTCCGCGGCAGCGAGATCGGCCACGAGCGGGCGCATTCGCGCGGCCTGAGGATCGAGGGTGAGGATGCCGAGCCGGACAGCGCGCGGCGCCGCAGCCTGCTGCGACGCCGGGACGGGATGCCGCTGAGGATGGCCCGCGTTTTCCTGCAGATGCAGGGCGGCGCAGGGCAATACGAGAGAGCATGCAGAAAGGCAGAGGAGGATACGCCTGTCCATCTTCGTTCCCATTGTCGCCGCGGCGGCTGGCGGACGGACGGGGACGAGTCGGCTGTGAAGGCTAGTACCAGAGTTTGCCAGCCGCGGGGCCGGCGCTCAGGCGGCCTGCGGCTGGAGGAAGGCAGCGGCGGAGTCGAGGATCTGGGATTCGTCGATGAGTCCGACAAGTCCGGCGCCCTTGCTGCGGTGGGCGATGAAGCGGATGACGGAGGAATAGCTTTCCACTCCGCGGTCGTCCAGGGGCTGGATGGAGGAGGGATCGATCAGTTCCACGGACTCGACGCGGTCGACGGTGAGTGCGGCCAGAGTTCCGCAGGTATTGACGATGATGGCCACGGGGCGGTGGTTTTCCATGATGGCCTCTTCGAAGTGGGTGAAGAGGTCCAGGAGCCGGGTCAGCGTGGTTTCGCGGCAGGAGTCCACCAGCCGCTGCGCCTCCTCGAACTTGCCATCCGCCTTCAGATTCTCCACACGCACGGCAAGGGCATGGATCGCCTTATGGGGGGTGTCCATCTTCCGCAGCAGGGCGGCAACGGTGAGATTGCTGGTCGTGAAACTGTCGTACCAGCGTCCGAAGGCGCAGGCGTGGGGATCTGTGGTCAGCGTGAAGGGGCGGCGTTCCTCAACGGAGCGGTAGAGCTCTTCCATCCAGGCCATGTGATCGGCGGCGCGGGCGGTGATCATGCCGGCCAGCTCGCTCAGTTCCTGCTGTGCGCAGGGCATGCCGAGGCGGAGGCGCAGGTCGATGTTCGGGATGATCTTGCCGCGCCAGTTCATCACGCCGCGGATGTAATCCGGCATGCGCGGCACAGGCGTGACATCCGGTTGGATGACCAGTTCACGGACGACGGACGAGTGCACGGCTGCGTTCTGGTGGTAGACCTGGACGATAACCCAGGGTGCATGGCTGCTGGCTCGGATCGGATCTGGGGCCAATTGCATGAGAATTTGCAGGCGCTGCGCTGCAGCGCGTCTCCAAGCCCCTTATCGGCAGCCGCGCAACAGGTTTGAGCCGGAGAAGGCCGCCCTTCAGCTGGCCATCTGGGTGCGGTGTCCGTTGAGAAGGGCGTCTTCGAACGAATAGTCGATCTGCGCCTTGGGGTGATGGCGGAGGTACCAGCGGTAGGTCTCTTTCAGCCCGTCGAGGAAGGGGGTGGGCTTGAAGCGGAGAACGCGCTGCGCCTTGCTGATGACCATGGTGACCGGCGGCAGGTCGAAGTACATGCCGAAGTACAGGCGGGGCCCCATGGGATGGCCGCCGGCGCGGAGGATCCGCTCGCGGGGCACGCGCGCTACGGCGGTCTGCTTGCCGCAAGCCGCGAAGTAGGCCTCGATCAGCTCGGCCTGCGTCAGCGGCCGGGCGTTAGCGACGTTGAAGGCATGGCCGAGCGCGGCAGGGACTTCGACGGCGCGGATCATGGCGCCCACCAGGTCCTTGACGTAGACGAACTGCATCAGGCGCCGGCCGTCGCCCGGCAGGATGATGGGGCGCTTGTCGCGGATGCGGTCCCAGAAGAACTGTTCCCGGTAGATGGGATTGCCGGGACCGTAGACGAAGGGCGGCCGGATGGTGGTGATGGGCGTGCCATGGCGGTGGAAGAGCCGGAACAGCGCCCGCTCCGACTGGGCTTTGTTGCGGACGTAGGTATCGGGATGATCGTCGGCGGCCAGGGCGTCGCCCTCATGGTGGTTGAGCCCGTCTCCGTAAGCGGCCACGGAGGACACGAACACGTAGCGGCCGATGCTGCCGGTGAGGAAGTGGGCCGTTTCGGCGACGGCCGAGGCCGGCGTGCCGCGCTCCCAGTCGTAGGCCAGGTCGAAAACGGCGTCGAAGGAGTGTCCGTTCAGCGCCGCCTTCACCTGTTTCGGATCGTTCCGGTCGGCCTGGAAGTTCGCCACGCGCTTGCCGAGATCGTGGTCCGGCCTGCGGTGCAGGATGGCCACTTCGTGGCCGCCGCGCAACAGCGTCTGCACGAGGTGCCGGCCGATGAATTGGGTTCCGCCAATGACAAGAGCTTTCATTCCGGATTCCGCGCTTTCCGCAAACCGATCAGTCGTAATACTCGAGGCCGAGGTGCGTGATCAGATCCTCGCCCTGCATCCAGCGGAGCGTGTTCTTCAGCTTCATGAGCTGGATGAAGATGTCGTGCTCGGGGTAGACTTCCGGCGCGTGCATCGGGGCTTTGAAGTAAAAGCTGAGCCACTCCTGGATGCCGCGCATGCCGGCGCGGTGGGCCAGGTCGAGGAACAGCACGAGGTCGAGCACGATGGGCGCGGCGAGGATCGAGTCCCGGCACAGGAAATCGATCTTGATCTGCATCGGATAGCCGAGCCAGCCGAAGATGTCGATGTTGTCCCAGCCTTCCTTGGCGTCGCCGCGCGGCGGATAGTAGTTGATGCGCACCACGTGGTGGATGTTGCGGTAGAGCATCGGGTACAGGTGCGGCTGGAGGATGGTGTCGAGAACGCTGAGCTTGGTCTCTTCCTTCGATTTGAACGAGCCCGGATCGTCGAGCACCTCGCCGTCGCGGTTGCCGAGGATGTTGGTGGAGAACCAGCCGTGCACGCCCAGCATGCGCGCCTTGAGTCCGGGCGCGATGAGCGTCTTCATGAAGGTCTGGCCGGTCTTGAAGTCCTTGCCGCAGACGGGCAGGTTGCGCTCGCGCGCCAGATCGAGCAGCGCCGGGATGTCGTGGGTCAGGTTCGGGGCGCCGTTGGCGAAGGGCACGCCCGACATCAGCGAGGCGTAAGCGTAAATCTGCGAGGGAGCGATATCGGGATCGTTCTTTTTGAGGCCTTCCTCGAACGCCTGAAGCGACTGATGCACGGCCGTGGGCTGGTGGTAGACCTCGGTGGAGCCGCACCAGACCATGACGCAGCGGCTGACGCCGGTGCGCTCGCGGAACTGGCGGATGTCGTCCATGAGGGCGAGCGCCTTGTCGTACTTGGTGCCTTCAGTCTTGACGTGCGTGCCGTGCAGGCGCTTGACGTATTCCTGTTCGAAGACCGCCTTCATGGGGCGGATCGCTTCCAGCGGCTCGCGCACCTGCTCCAGAAGAGAGCGCTCGAGGACCTGAGCCTTGAGGGCGGCTTCGTAGGCGCTGTCCTCGAAGATGTCCCAGCCGGCGAACACCAGGTCTTCAAGACCGGCGAGCGGGACGAAATCCTTGATGCGCGGCGTGCGGTTTTCCGTCCGCTTGCCGAGCCGGATCGTGGCCAGTTGCGTCAGCGATCCCACGGGCTCGCCGAGACCGCGTTTGATCGCCTCCACGCCAGCCATGAAGGTTGTGGAAACAGCGCCGATGCCAGGAATCAGCACACCCAGCTTTCCTTCCGCCGGGCGGATCTGCACATTGGGTTGGGCGGGCAAAGTCAGAAACTCCTTGGGTAGGTCGAACCGAAGTGAAGCCGAATGAAGGCCAAGTCTCATCTTAGCAGCCGGCAGGCGGGAGCGGCGGAAAGCGGCTGCTATACTGTGGCCGATGAGCGGGCGGACGAGCGCGACGATTCCCACCGTGGTGGCCGACGATGAAGCGCCGGCGCTGGACGAGCTGCTCTATCTGCTGAAGAGCTTTCCGGAGATCGAGGTGGTGGGCACGGCCACCAACGGCGTGGAGGCGCTGAAGCGCATCGAGGAGCTGGAGCCGGACCTCGTATTCATCGACGTGCAGATGCCGGGGCTCGACGGTCTGCGCCTGATCGAGAAGCTGCACGAGCAGAAGGCGCCCTTGCCGGCGTTCGTGCTCTGCACCGCGTACGAGCAGTATGCGCTGGAAGCCTTCCGGATGGAGGCGCTCGATTATCTGCTGAAGCCTGTGACGCGGGAGCGGCTGGCGCTGACGATCGAACGCGTGAAGAGGATGATGCTGGAGCCCGAGCCGGCTGCGGCTCCGGCCGCGCCCCAGGTGCGCAAGGTGCTGATCCGCACCGGCGGGCGGAACCTGATCGTCGACGCCTCCGAGGTGATCTATGCGCGGATTGAGGACGGCCTGATCACGGTGTGCGCCTCGCAGGCCGAGGGCGAGAGCAACTTCAAGACGCTCGAGGAACTGCAGGAAAGCCTCGATCCGGCCGTGTTCTGGCGGCCGCACCGGAGCTACCTGGTCAACATCCACCGCATCCGCGAAGTGATCCCCTGGTTCAAGTCGAGCTATCAGATCCGCATGGATGACAAGAAAGGCACGATGATTCCGGTCAGCCGAGTGCAGTCGCGCCGGCTGCGCGAGCTGTTCCGGCTGTAAGGGAGGCTTTCAGACGGCGATGTGGAGGCGCCAGAGGAGGTAGCCGAAGGCCTGACGCAGGTAGAGCCACCGCTCGCGCCATCCGCCGCGGCGGGTGTGCGGCCGCGGCGAGCCGTAGACTTCCATTCCGGCGTGCTGGAGAATGCGCTTGGCGCGGTAGATGTGATAGCCGTCGGAAACCAGGATGGCGCGGCGCAGGCCCATGCGGCGCATCACTTCGCTGACCGCCAGCAGCGATTCCACGGTCGTGTCGCCTTCGGTTTCGACGACGATGTTTTCGCTGGCGATGCCCCGCTGAACCAGGTAGTCGCGGCCCACCTGGCCCTCGGTGAACTGCGGGTCGCCCCCCGCTCCGCCCGTCGTGAAAATCATGGGCGCGAGGCCGCGCTGATAGAGGTTGTAGGCGTGGTCGAGGCGGGCTCTGAGCACCGGCGAGGGACGCCCGTTGTATTCGGCGGCGCCGAGCACGACAATGATATCTGCCGCCCTGGCCTCGTCCACCTCCGACTGGCGGGCGATCCGGTGCGAAATGGCCAGCAGATAAACCGCGAGCGCGACGGCCCCGCCAGTGCCGAGGATGGCGAAGGTCCTCCGCATGGTCTGAGATGATTGTAGCCGGAATGAGCCGCGCTTCCGCCATTCAGAGCCCGCAAAACCCTCTGCTCAAGGAGATCCGGCGCGCCCTCGCCCGTGACGGTCTGACGCGCGCAGGTCTGTGCGTGGCCGAGGGCTTCCATCTGCTGGAAGAGGCGCTCCGCAGCGGCCTGCGAGTGGAGACCGTGGTGGCGGCGGAGGCGGCAGCCGCGCAGGCGCTCGCGCTGGTCGGACGCGAGGCGAAGGTGCGGGTCGCCGTCGTCGAGGAACGCCTGTTTGCGGGCGTATCAGCCACCGAGCATGCGCAGGGCGTGCTGGCGCTGGCCGAACCGCCGCGCTGGCATCCGCAGGACCTGTTCGCGCGCCGGGGGCCGGTGGTCGTGCTCGACCGGCTGCAGGATCCGGGCAACGCGGGCGCCATTGCGCGCGCGGCGGAAGCGTTCGGCGCCGCGGGCATCGTGTGGGTGAAAGGCACCGTGGCGCGGTGGAATCCGAAAACGCTCCGGGCCAGCGCGGGGTCGCTGTTCCGCCTGCCCGTGATCGATGTTCAGGATGCGGCGTCCGCGCTGGCGCTGCTGGCCCGGCGCGCGTTCGCCGTGAGAACGGCGGTGCCGCGGGACGGAGTGCCGCTTTGGGAAGCAGACTGGCGCGTCCCGTGCGCCCTCGTGATCGGAAACGAGGCGCATGGCGCGGGCGAGGAATGGATTCGGGCTGGCGAGCCGGTGCGCATTCCGACGGCGGGCGTCGAAAGCCTGAACGCGGCAGCCGCGGCCGCAGTGATCCTCTACGAAGCCATGCGGCAGAGGGGAGCGCCATGAGCCTGTTCGAGTTTGAGACGCCGCGTGAAGAGGAGCGGATGGACGAAGGCCGTCCGCTGGCCGAGCGCATGCGGCCGGAACGGCTGGAAGACTTCGTCGGGCAGGAGCACATCCTCGGCGCGGGAAAGCCGCTGCGCGTGCAGATTGAGACGGACCGGCTGACTTCGCTGATCCTGTGGGGGCCGCCGGGAACGGGCAAGACGACGCTGGCGCGGCTGATCGCGCGCACGACGAAGTGCGCGTTCGTGCCATTCAGCGCCGTGCTGAGCGGGATCAAGGAGATCAAAGAGGTGATGGCGGCGGCGGAAAAACACCGGCGTCAGGGTCTGCGCACGGTGCTCTTCGTTGACGAGATCCACCGCTTCAACAAAGCGCAGCAGGACGCGTTTCTGCCCTACGTCGAGCGCGGCGACATCATCCTGATCGGCGCCACGACGGAGAACCCTTCATTTGAAGTGGTGCCCGCGCTGCTGTCCCGGTCGAAGGTGTACGCGCTGCGCCCGCTGACGGTGGAGGAGACGGCGACGCTGCTGGAGCGCGCACTTCCGGTGATCGGCAAGACGGCGGAGCGCGCGCTGCTTGAGCAGATCGCCGTGTATGCCGGAGGAGACGCTCGGCGTGCGTACAACATTCTCGAGATCGCGGCAGCGGCAAGCGCGGGCGCGGAACTCGACCGCGCCGCCGTCGAGGACGCCATCCAGCGCAAGACGCTGCTTTACGACAAGAGCGGCGAGGAACACTTCAATCTGATCTCGGCGCTGCACAAGAGCGTGCGGTCTTCGGATCCGGACGCGGCGCTGTACTGGCTGGCGCGGATGCTGGAAGGCGGCGAGGACCGTCTCTACATTGCGCGGCGGCTGGTGCGCATGGCGATTGAAGACATCGGACTGGCCGATCCGCGCGCCGTGGAGCAGGCGGTGGCCTGCTGGCAGACGGTGCATTTCCTGGGCGAGCCGGAAGGCGATCAGGCGCTGGCGCAGGCGGCGATCTATCTGGCCATGGCGCCGAAGTCCGACGCCGCCTACCGAGCGTTGAATGAAGCCCGCGAGGCGGCGCGGCAGAAGCCGGTGGACCCGGTGCCGCTGCAGTTGCGCAACGCACCGACCCGCGCAATGAAAGAGTGGGGCTACGGCGAAGGCTACGAGCACGCGCATCAGCAGGAGGACGGCCTCACGGCGATGGAATGCCTGCCCGAGTGGCTCGCGGGACGCCGGTTTTACGAGCCGACAGACCGCGGCGTCGAACAGCGCATCCGCGAGCGGCTGGAGGGGATCCGCAAGTGGAAGCAGACGCACAGGAGCGAGAAGACGCCGCAGTCCTCCTGAGCCCTCCCGCCGGACCTTGCGCCTCCCCCGCCTTGCCCGGTTCGCGGTAGCCTGACAGGACATGGAACGGCTGTGTTTTTCGATGGCCATGGTTGCGGCGGTGGCGGCAATGCACGTGTTCGCCAGCGCTGCGGGCGCCGCCGAGCCGCAGGCGTTGGGCTGGCGGGAGGCGCTGACGAGCACGGTCAAGGTGATCCTCGCCTGGGGCGTGTTCCTTGGATCGTTGTGGCTGCTGAAACGGCTGCTGGATTGGGCGGCAGCAGCCATCCACAGCTGGTTTGCGAACCTTGCGGCGAAAAGGGCGGCGCGAGGGCTGGTGGCGCTTATGATCGAGCGGATCATGCTGCTGGCGCTCATGGCGGCGCGCGCGGCTGCGGCTGTGCTGGTTCTGGCGGGCGTTTCGGTCCTGCTGACTTACAGCTTCAGCCTGTTTCCCGCCACTGAACACATTTCGGTTTCCCTGCTGGCCGCCCTCTGGAGCGCGCTGGCTGAGGCGTTATCCGCGTTTGTACATTACCTCCCGCGGGGGCTGTTTGTCGTCGTCGTGTGCGCGCTGGCCTATTACGGGCTTCAGATCGCGCGCATCTTTTTCCGCGCGATTGAACGGGGAGAATTGCGTCTGCGGCAGTTTCATCCGGAGACGGCGGGCATCACCTATCAACTGCTGCGCGTGGCGACCGTCGTGCTCGTGCTGATCATCGTGTTTCCCTATCTGCCGGGGAGCCACACGGAGGCGTTCCGGGGCGTTTCGATTTTTCTCGGCGTCGTGATCTCGCTGGGATCGAGCTCGGCAGTGAGTAACATGCTGGCGGGCGTCGTGCTCGCCTATATGCGTCCGTTCCAGGTGGGCGACCGGGTGAAGATCGCCGACACCGTGGGTGACGTCGTGGCGCGGGGTCTGCTGGTGACGCGGCTGCAGACGATCAAGAACGTGGAGGTCACCATTCCGAACTCGGCGATTCTCGGCGGGCAGATCCTTGACTTCAGCGCGCTGGCGCAGAAGCAGGGGCTTATCCTCCACACATCGGTCACCATCGGCTACGACGCACCCTGGAGGCGGGTGCATGAACTGCTGAAACAGGCGGCGCTGGCCACGCCGGGCGTGCTCCGCGAGCCTGCGCCGTTCGTGTTGCAGACTTCGCTGAACGATTTTCACGTCACATACGAAATCAATGCTTACACGGACCGCCCCCAGGAAATGGTGCAGATCTATTCCGACCTGCACGCCAATATTCAGGATCAGTTCAATGCCGCCGGGGTGGAAATTCTGTCCCCGGCATACAATGCGCTGCGGGACGGCAACGAAACGGCAATTCCGGAGGCGGAGAGGAAGCCGCAGAAGCCGCCGCGGGCGTTCCGCGTGCGCCGGGCCGAGGACTCCGAAACCCGGGGCTGATTGACACGGCTGACCGCCGCCCGAATCTCCCTGGCGAGAGAATCAGGCAAAAGGTCAGCACGATTGAGGTCGAGAACCGGACTGGATCCGCTCTAGCATGGGGACGAAGCCTGGGACGGAGGGCCGTCCGTATCGCCTGGATTCCGCCGGGCCGCAGCGGGCGGTCCACCGTCAGACCAGCATCAGGAGGCCATATGCAACGGAGAGTCCTCGTCGGCGGCGCGGTGGCGGGGATCGCCACGCAAGGCCGGATTCCGGCAGCACAGGCAACCAGGGCGGGAGACATCCCGACGGTCGTGTTCGGCAGGACCGGCGTCCGCGTCAGCATCATCGCGCAGGGCGGCGCGCGCATGGATCTGCACCCGGATGTGAAAACGGCGGCTGCCCACGTGCGCGCGATGTACGACATCGGCATCACCTACTTCGACTGCGCCCGCTCCTACTGGGGCGGACGAGCCGAAGAAGCCTACGGCATCGGGCTCGAGGGCGTCCGCAAGAGCGTCTTCCTCACCAGCAAGACCATGGCGCGCACGGCGGAGCAGGCGTGGAAGGATCTGGAAACTTCTTTCCGAATGCTGAAAACCGATTATCTCGACCTGTGGCAGATCCACGACATCCGCACGCAGGAGGACGTCGCGCGGATTACCGCCCCGGGCGGCGCGCTGGAAGCCCTGGAGGCGGCCAAGAAGCAGGGCAAGGTCCGCTTCATCGGCTTCACCGGGCATTTCGATCCGGATGCGCACATCGCCTGCATGAAAGCCCACCGGGGTTGGGACACCGTGATGATGCCGCTCCACGCCGCCGATCACGCCTACCTCAGTTTCGAGAAAGAAGCGCTGCCGCTCGCGCAGGAGCTGGGCCTGGGATTACAGGCGATCAAGGTGTTCGCCAAGGCGAACCTGCTGCGCTCGCTGAATCCGACCGAATGCCTGCGCTATGTGCTCAGCCTGCCGGGCGTGCACGTGGCCATTTGCGGCGCGGGCACCGTGGGGCAGATGGAAGACAACATCCGTACGGCGCGCAGCCTGAAGAAGATGACGGCGGAAGAGCTGGCCTCGGTGCGCCAGCGCGCCACGCGCGGGCTCGGCGTGGTCACCGGACCTCCGCTCGAGTATTGGAAGAAGCCGGCTTGAGCCGCGCCGCCGCCTGAAACCAGGGCGGCAGAGGCGTGAAGTCTTGGGACCGGCATTCAGTCGCAGCAGGGAGCATCCGTCATGAAAGCCACGCTCGCAGGAATGTGTCTGCTGATCATCGCCGCGCCAGGCGGCTTCGCGCAGCAGGAGCGCCGATGGCTGCCTGCCCGCACGCACAGCGAGGCGGAGGAGGAGATTCTGAAGCTCTCGCGGGAGAAATGGCTCTGGATGGCGGAGCGCAGGGTGGATGCGCTGGACGCGCTGTTCCACCCCGAAGCCGTGTTCGTCCACATGGGCGCGACGATGACCCGGAGCCAGGAGCTGGACGTCATCAGGAGCGGAGGGATTCAGTACAGGCAGGCGGAGATCTTCGAGGCGTCCGCGCGCATTGTCGGCGACACGGCCATTGTGCTGAACCGCATCCGGCTGACGGCCGCGGTTGGCGGCAACGAGGTGGTGAATCCGTTCATGGTCACCGAGACGTATGTGCGCCAGAGCGGCGCCTGGAAGCTGGCGGCGTTGTCGTTTACTCGCCTGATGGAGCCGCCCGGCGCATCCAATCAGGGCGGCGCTCCAGCCGGGCGGCCGGCGCAGGGCGGCGCCCGCACGCCATCCACGGCCGGACAGCGAGTCATGGGCGATATGGCTCCGAAACTGGCCGAGTTGACCGACAGGGTGCTCTACGACGACGTCTGGGCGAGGCCGCAGCTTTCGCCGCGCGACCGGAGCCTGGCCACTGTGGCGGCGCTGATCGCCATGAACCGGCCGGATCAGCTACGGTCGCACCTGCGCATCGCGCGCCAGAACGGGCTGACGCAGGAGGAGCTGATCGAGGCCATCACGCATCTGGCGTTCTACGCCGGCTGGCCCAGCGCCGTCACGGCCGTGGGCGTGGCGCGCGAGGTTTTCGCCCAGGGACAGCCGCGGTAGACGCGCTGGCGAGATTTTGCACGCGGAGGCGCATTCAGCATGTGCGGCAACGACTCGTCCCTCGGGGACCGGAACCGCGTAGCAAGAATCCTCCTGCTGTGCTGCACGGCCGCGTCCGGATGGCTGGCGGCGCAATCGCTCCGGGATGTGAAGATGCCCGGCAAGCCGCTGGTTCTGAGCGCGCAGGGCAGCTTTTACGTCGGCGGGGAGAAATCGAAGCAGACGCGCGTCGAGCTGGGCAATCTCGGCCCGGAAGGCAGCATCACGGTGCACCAGATGTACGTCCGCTTCATGATCCCCAGAGGCGGCGAGAAGAATGTTCCGGTGGTGATGGTCCATGGCGCGACGCTGACAGGCAAGTCCTGGGAGACGACGCCCGACGGCCGCATGGGCTGGGACGAGTATTTCGTGCGCAGGGGCCACCCCGTGTATGTGCCGGACCAGGGGCGAGGCGAGGCGCGGCGGGGCATGGCATGGCGGCCACCCCGTGTATGTGCCGGACCAGGTGGGGCGCGGGCGGTCCGGCTTCAACCAGGCGGTCATCAACGATGTGCGGGCAGGACTCGCGCCGCCGGAGCGGCTGCCGAACTTCATCCGCTTCAGCGATGAAGTGGTGTGGCCGAATTTCCGCTTTGGCGCGAAGCCCGGCGAACCGTATGCGGAGACGAAGTTTCCGGTCGAAGCGGTGGATGAACTGTCGAAACAGGGCGTTCCTGACCTGGCTTACAGCGGTTTGCCCGTGCCTACGCCCACCATCCGCGCTCTGGCGGATCTGGCGGGAGAGCTGAGTGGAGCCGTGCTGATGGGGCACTCGCAATCGGGGCCGTTTCCGCTGGAGTCTGCGCTGCTGAACCCTGCGGCGGCGAGAGGGCTCGTGCTGGTGGAGCCCGGACGCTGCCCGGCCAGCTATTCCGACGAGCAGATCCGGACCCTGGCGGCGATTCCGATTCTTGCGGTCTACGGCGATTATCTGGACACGCAGACCGGAATCGCGCGGCTGCCCTCGTGGAAGATCTCCTATGACAGTTGCGCGGATCTCTTCGGCCGGATCCGCGCCGCCGGCGGCCGTGCGCAGATGCTGCAGCCGCCGGAGCGAGGCGTCCGCGGCAACAGCCATATGATCATGCAGGACCGCAACCATCTGCAGATCGCGGACTGGATTCTCGCATGGATCCGTCAGGAAGTGAAGGCGAAACGCGGCAAGAAGCGGGCTGCGGCCGTTCCATCCGGGCCAGCCTCCGCGTCAGAAAGAGCGCGCTGACCGCCCCAGCCGCCATCGGTCCTGTCCCCCCAGCGGAATCAGTCTCGTCCTGCCGTGCGGCCCGCCTTGCGCTTCTCGCGTAGAATGGCAGCGGAGGCAGAGGGACGATGACGGCAATCAACCGGAGACAACTGTTTGCCGCAGGCGCTGCAGCCGCGGCTGCGGGAACGCAGGCATCGGCTCAGAGCAGCGGGATTCCCACGCGGCCGCTGGGCAGGACGGGCGTCCATGTTTCCATTCTGGGCCTGGGCGGGCACCATCAGGCGCGGCCGAAAGACGAAAACGAGTCGATCCGTCTGGTGCACGCGGCCGTGGACGCGGGCATCACGTTCATGGACAACGCCTGGGACTATCACAACGGCCGGGCGGAAGAAGTGATGGGAAAGGCGCTGGCCATGGACGGCTACCGCAAGCGCGTGTTCCTGATGACGAAGGTCTGCGCCCGGGATTACGAGGGCGCGATGAAGCATCTGGAAGACAGCCTGCGCCGGCTGCGGACGGACGTCATCGACCTGTGGCAGTTCCACGAGTGCAATTACTACAACGACCCGGAATTTCTGATGGAAAAAGGCGGATTGCGGGCCGCTCTGGAGGCAAAAAAGCAGGGGAAAGTGCGCTTTCTCGGATTTACAGGCCACAAGCACCCGCGCATTCACCGCAAGATGCTGGCGCTGGATTTTCCCTGGGACGCCTGTCAGATGCCCATCAACATCATGGACCATTCCTTTGAAAGCTTCCGGCACGAGGTCGTTCCTGAGTGCCAGAGACGCGGCATCGGCGTCATCGGAATGAAGGGCTGCGGCGGCGACGGGCGGATGCTGGCCGATGGCGTGGTGACGGTGGAGGAGTGCTACCGGTATTTTCTGTCGCAGCCGGTGAGCGTGCAGGTGGCGGGACTGGCTTCCATGGAAGACCTGAACAGGGCGGTGTCGATTGCGCGGAATTTCCAGCCGCTGACGATGGGGGAGATGTCGGCGCTGCTGAAGCGCGTACATGAAGTGAGCGGCGACGGCCGTTACGAGCTGTTCAAGACAACGCAACGGTTCGACGCCGGGCTGCACCGCCAGCAGCACGGTTTCTCCTAGCGCGGCGATGGGCTCGTCCGCTCACGCAGCCAGCCCCAGGCGGGCGAGCAGTTCCCTGCCCCGCGGGGTGGCGCGCTGTTCGGCGAAGCGGGGATCGACGCGGAACCAGGCAAGGGCGATTCCGCGTTTGGCGAATGATTCTTCCAGCAGAGTCAGCAAGGCGGGCGTATCGCCCCGGCCGGCGGCCATCAGCGCGCACAGGTACGCCATGCGATCAAGCCGGCAGCGCGCGGCCACTTCGCGGGCTCGGGGCGATTCGCCCGCCCGGAACAGGGCGTGAGCGGCAGCCGCCGCGGCGCGGTGGTCGTCCGGCTCCGCCGCCACCAGCGGCTCCAGCCGGCGGACCGCTTCCCGCGGACCGGCGGTCTGTTCCAGAGCCAGAGCTTCGATCCAGGCGCCGGTGCGGTCTTCGGGTGATTTTTCCAGAATTCTCCGGGAATGGCGGAGCATTTCCGGGTAATTCCCGCGGTGATATCGAAGCATTGCCGCAGCGTATGCAGCCAGCCTGTGCCCTGGCAGCACTGTGGCGAGGACGTCCAAGAGGGCCGCGGCCTCATCCGCGCGGCCGGCGATGGCCTGGCTGTCAGAGAAATAGCGGACCTGCTCGAGACGGAGCGGCGCGGCCTGCATCGCGGCGCGGAAGGATTCCGCCACCCGGGCAAACTGCCAGTCGCGGAAAAACCGGACGTAGCCGAGGTTGAAGTGGGCCTTCCAGATGCGCGCGTCGAGCGCGACGGCTTTTTCGGCCGCCTCCCGGGCGCGCGCAAACAGCCGGGGATCGTAGGCGGCGCCCAGAACATTCAGCCAGGCCAGCTGGGCCTGCGCGGCCGCAAACGAGGGCGCCATGGCGGCCACGCGTTCCAGGCGCGCAACGCCGGAAAGCAGTTCCGCCAGGGGCCAGCCCTGCTCCAACTCCCGGGTCGTGAGCAGAAGCGAGTCCTGCGCTTTGCGGAATCCGGCCAGAACCTCGCCAAACAGGCGGCGGGCGGGCTCGGGCGTGCGGAGGCCTCGTCGCGCGCCACCTGAAACGCCTCCGCCAGGCGGCGGGCGAAGCCAGCGGCGCCTCGCGGTCCCCGGACTGCGTCCAGGCCGCCCTGACCGCGAGCGTCGTGATCTCGGTGGCCGTGGGCCGGCTTCGGCCACCATCACGGCACGAGGCTCCGGGCCGTTCTTCATGCCTGCGAGAACCATGCCATAGCGCTCAGCAGGCATCGACGAACCGCCCGGGTGGAGCTCCTGAAGCGATCCCGTCAAACTGATGGAGATGCTCTCGCGGCGGCGGCCCAGTTCGTGTGCCCGGGCGAGCCTGAACCGGTCGGCCTCGCCGCCGGAATGCGACTGCCCCGTGCCGAGGTGGAGGAGAGCCAGTTTTTCAGTCGAGAAGTTCTGCCACAGGTTCCAGCCGGTCCAGCCTGCCGCTGCCGCGCCTGCCGCAGCCCCGGCCAGCCAGAGGCGGCGCGGCATCCGCGGCGGACGCTCTGCTGGCGGTGAGGCAGCCGCTGCCGGCTCATCCGGTGCCGCTTCGTCTTCGCAGAATCGGAAGGCCGGGACATAGGCGCCCTTCGGCATTTCGATGCGAACTTCGGGCGGATCGGGCAGATTCCGGTAGTACTCGTCGAGCCTCGCCCGGAGCCGGGTGGCCTCCACGCGCACAATCGAATCGAGTTTGAGGTCGAAATCGACGCTCCGTCGATAGACCTCGGTGGCGATGACGAACTCTTTGGTCTCGCCGGCGCGGCCTTCCAGGGCCAATTCGACCACCAGGCGGAGGAACGCGGACACGCGGGGCGTCTGCAGGAACTGGGGGCTGGACAGCAGGCGGGCGAGTTGTTCGCGCACCGCCCGGATTTTTCCTTCCGGCTGCATCGGTTCCAAGACGATGATTTTTCAATGTTTCCTTCTGTTACTTAGCCTCGAGGGCGCGGGATCCGACTTGGCTCCGGAAAACGGAAGAACCAGAGCGGAACCAACAGGTTCGATCGCAAGGGGCTTCCGGAGGAGCAAAGTGGCCCCCGTCAGGCGAACGGGAAGGCCCGCCTCCCGCTGTCCTCAGAGCTGTGGGAGGAATGGCTCCCGGCCCTCGCCGAGGCAGGTTTCAGGTTCCGCCGGTTCCATTGGGAATCGTGCAAGCCCGGGATCACCGCCGGCCGGGTTGAGGCGTTGAAGGAGGAGAAGCCTCAGCCCGGCCAGGAATCTCTCTGTCGTGGGGATAGTTCGCGAGCGGAGGGATGCGGCGGACGCTGCGCTGCCCGAAGACCCCGCTCGGAGCCGTGCAATCTTCAAACGGCCGCGGGGACGGAGCGGGAGGAACCGGCGGCGCCTGCGCCGGATGAAGATCGAGCATTCCATCGCCGGCACACGACGGAACTGTCCCCCGCACGGAGCGCAGTCCGTAGAATGAATGCATGGAACTGCCCCGTTGCGCGCTGATCCGGCAGAATTTCCCGCGCCGCGGCCTGAACGATGTGCGCGCGGCGGTGCGTGATGCGCTCCTGAAGGCGCGGGAGCTGGAACGCCTGCCTGCGGGCGCCCGCGTGGCGGTGGGCGTGGGCAGCCGGGGCATCGCGCGGATCGATGACATTGTCAGCGAACTGGTGGCGTGCCTGAAACAGCGGGGCTTGCGGCCGTTCCTGTTTCCCGCCATGGGCAGCCACGGGGCGGCGACGGCGCGCGGGCAGGCGGCGGTGCTTGAGAAACTCGGCCTCACCGAAGAACGCACGGGCGCGCCCATCCGGAGTTCGCTCGCCGTCGTCGGGCTGGGACGGACACCGGAAGGGATCGATGTCGTATGCGACCGGCTGGCGTTCAGCGCGGATGCCATTGTACTTGCGGCCCGCGTAAAGTGGCACACGGACTTCGCCGGGCGGCTCGAAAGCGGCCTGTTCAAAATGATGGCCATCGGGCTGGGCAAGTATGCCGGCGCGCAGGTCTATCACGCGTTCGGACACCGGCTGGGGCTCGAAGCGGTCATCCGGTCTGTGGGAAGGCAGGTGCTGGCTTCAGGAAAGGTCGTCGGCGGACTGGCGATTCTGGAAGACGCATGGCATGAGGTGGCGCACGTCGAGTTCGTCCCCGCCGGGGTGATGGAGGCGCGCGAGGAGGAGCTGCTCGAGCAGGTCAAGAGCTGGATGCCGCGGCTGCCGGTGGATCACGCCGATCTGCTGCTGGTGGATGAGATCGGCAAGAACTGGTCGGGTTCAGGCATGGATCCGAAGATCATTAACCGTGACATTCACGGCAACGTCAATCCTTGGCCGTTTGCGCCTCGGGTGGGCCGGGTGATCGCCCGCGGGCTGCATCCGCTGAGCTATGGCAATGCGATCGGCATCGGCATGGCTGACGCCGTGCACCAGCGGCTGGTGCGGGCGATGAAGCGGCGGCCCACCTACGTCAATGGACTCACTTCAGGCGCATTGGCGTGCCTGAAGATTCCCGCCACGTTCCGCTCGGACCGGGATTGCCTTGCCGCGCTGGCGCGCAGCACAGGCTGCCTGCGAGGGGAAGACCTGCGTCTTGCCTGGATCCGCAACACGCAGGACCTGACCGTCGTGGCGCTGTCGGAAAATCTGCTTGAGGAGGCTCTGGCGCAGCCTCACGTGGAGCTGGTGCAACCGCCGGAGCCGCTGGAATTCAGTGAACGGGGGGATTTGCAGGAGTGGCTGCAGAGAAAGGAGCTCTGAAAACGGCGAGGGCCGGCCCCCCGCATCGCGGGGTGAGGCCGGCCTTCCGCCGTGGATTTAAGATCGGGCTACTCCTGGCTGGCGGTGTTGGCCAGCACGCGCGAGATGTTCTGGAAGATGCTCCGGATGCTGGTGACCACGCCGGGGATGACGGCGCCCGCCGCCACCGCGATGAAGCCAACCATCAGGGCATACTCGATCAGGTCCTGGCCGCGGGTGTCCTTGAAGATCCGCAGCTTCCAAATCAGGGTGTTGAGTTTCTTCATTCTGTCTCTTTCTCCTCTCCCGAATTCGCAACTCTTGTCCGTTGCTAGATCAAGCGTAACGGTACTCCGGTTCTACTCAAATCCGAGGGAAACCTTAGTTCGCACGGCGGAAATGTCTCACTCTGGTACTTTTCAGCCTGCAGAATACGGCCTGTGCGGGAGGAACCGGCCCTTGCGGGCGGACACGGGGCGGATCCGGGCCTCTGTCAGCTAGACTGTGACAGTGTCGGCGGCCGTGGGCGGCTGGAGCCTCGCTGTTGACGGCACGGGAAGCCTGCCGCGGCACCCTGCGAGAACGCATCAGGAAACGAGGAGCGAAACAGGAGTGGATACGCGATACATTCTGCTCTGGCTGATCCGGAAGGCTCTGCCCTGGGCCGCCCTGCTGCTGGCGCTCTCCTGGATCGCCGGGACGGCCTCGGCGCTGCTGGGCAAGGACTCATGGATCGAAGTATGGATCGCGTGGATGGGCAACGCCCGTGTGACGCGCCTGTCGGCCATCATTTTCGGGCTGGCCGGAATCGCTTACGGTCTGCAGCAGCGGGCTCTGCGGCGCGGGCTGGAAAGAACGCTGGCCGAGTATCTGGCTGAGAGGCGGCAGGGATGAGCGAGTGGTCCGCAGCGGCCGTTTCTTTCACTCTGCTGTCTTGGGTTCTCACCTGGTGGCTCATGTTCGAGCTCTGGCCGGAGCTGCGCGCCGCCAGACTGAGGCTGCGGCTGCGGCGGATGCAGCTGGAACAGAAAGACCGGGACCTGGTTCCTGCGCTCGATTCGGCAGTGCGGCATGCCGAAGAGTTCCGGTGGCTGCCGCTGCTGCTGGCGGCGGAACGACCGCCCGCGCGTCCTGCAGAAGAGCAGGTTGCCTGGGAGATCGTCCGGCATGCCGCCTGGGGCGCGCCGTGGCTCTGGCTCGGACTGGGAAGCGAGGCGGGGCGGGAGCGCTGGATGCGCCGCGCATGGGGGATGCTGGCGGCGCTGGAAGCGGATCCGCCTGGCGGCAGAACCGGCGGCGGTTCAAGAGCTTGACATCAGCGCGCTGGCGCCGCCGATCTACGTCAACCGGGAGATCAGCGCCAGGCCAACGGCGCCTAGAGCGAGGAACACGCCGCCGACGATGAAAGGAATCCGGTAGCGGCTTTCAAATCCTTCCAGTCCGGGCTGGAGCACCGCCAATTCCGGATTCTCCGGATGGCGGCGCGCAGTGACAACCGCGCCGCCCGGGTATTTCGCAACCCAGGCTTCCGCATCGGCCCTGGAGAAGTTCACCTGGACGGCAATCAGACGGTTCGAGTGGTACGTCCGCCCCTGCACTTCATACTCGTACTCGATTTCCGGATAGTAGTACACCATGTGCTGCGGCCCCATCCGGGAATCGCTGTCCATGGTCCGCGACTCTTCTTTGGTCACTTCCGAGCGGACGATTGTGGCGCGGACAGGCAGCCAGTGGCGGCCTTCCTCCGCCATTCTTCTCCCGCGCACCGCGTAGACCAGGACTCCCACGCCGAGCACGGTGAACACGGCCGCGTAGAACCGGACGAGATTCCATTCACCGAAATTCTTGTAGATCCAGAAATTCAGAGCGAGAAAAAGCAGGCCGAAAATCCAGTAGGTTTTTTCCCAAATCCGCTGAACCAGCAGCACAGGTCCAGCGTGCTCAACATTCCGGCGAGCCATGATCTCCTCCGCGCCGACACTACACCGAACCGCGTGGCACGTCAAGCGGCCGAACGGGATTCCTACCGGGATTCAGCAGCGCTGCCCCCTGATGACGGCGGGGAAGCCGCAAAAGCGACCGGGATTTCGAACAGCGCATCGACGGCAATACGCGCAGGGCCTCGAAGCGCAGGAAGAAAGGTCCACTTGGCCGCGGCCTCGAGCAACGGCGGTTCCAGCGCATCGTCGGGGCTCTCGAGAATCCTCAGTTCCGTCAGGAATCCGTCCGCGCTGATGACGGCTGCGAGGCGAATGGTTCCGCGGATGGCGCGGGGCGAGCGCGAGCCCGGTCCGAACGGATCGGTCTGGCGGAACGGCACGGGGGCGTGCATCGACTGCCCGCCGGCGGCGGTCTGCCCGCGTTCGGCAAACCAGAGGAGGATGTCGCCCGTGTAGTGGCGCGGATTGGGCTTTTCGAGAAACGTCAGGTAGACGGTCCGGTTACCGAACAGCTGCTGGGCCGTTTCCGGCACCATCGAGAGGCGCACGGGCACGGAAACCGCCCCGCGGCGCTGTTCGATTTCGGCGCGCGTGAGCATGACAGTCTGCGGAACGAAGACGGGCTTTCCCGCCATACCGGCCGCAGAGCCGCCTCCGTTCGAGATCAGCTCGATCCCGGAAGCGGGCGAGGGGTTGAGCGCGCCTCCCTTCTCGCTGCCCCCCGCCGGACCGGCGGACACGCTCGCCGGGCGGTTGCCTTCCGGCAGAACGGGCGGCGCGCCCGGCATGGGTTTGACTCCCGTCACCACGGCCGTAAGCTGGCCCAGAGCGGCCGGGTTCGGCAGGGCGTCGATCGGAGCTTCACTCAGTTCGACCGGCCTGGGTTTGCGCGGCGCAGGCGCCGGGGGCGGGGTGAAAGCCCGGAGAACCCGCTTTGGCGCGGGCGGAGGATCCGGCGGCGGCTCAGTTTTCGGCTCGATCTTCGGCTGTGGCGGCGGCTCAGGCGGAGGCGCCGGCTGAAAAGCAGCCATGTTGGGCAGCGGGACGCTTTTGGGAAGCTCGGCAGGCGCGGAGGGTTGGAAGATCAGCTGGTCGCGGGCCGGAGCATCCGGCACGGAAGCCTGAATGGCGACCTCTTTCGAGCGGACGCGCGCCCGCGGGGGGCGCTGGTCGTACCGCCGTCCAATGGAGACGTCCGGCATTCTTGTGTCGAGCCTGTACCAGACCAGCTTCCGGTCCGATGGCGGAAGGGGAAGAGGCCGGTGATCCTCGAGCCGGAACGGCCGGGGATTGGCTGCCGGGAGGTGGAAAAGGAGCGCCAGAGCGGCTGCGTGGAGAGCCGCCGAACCCAACAGGGAGACAGGCTGCGGCCGCACGGCAGGCTGCAGCAGCGCCTGCGCCAGAGGGGCTCGTGATTCCGGAGAGTTCCCAGCCGATGCGGGTATCAAGAAGGAATTATAGCGGCCGTGGTTGGAGCATGACAGGTTGGGGCGGGCGTGGGATTCGGCCCGCAGCGGGAGCGCGCATCCAGACGCGGTCTCTCAGCTACGACGCGGCTTCCTGAGGGCTGGCAGAGGAGTTCTGGAGAGGCTGGATCTGCCCCGGCGCCTGCGGAACGCTGCTGCCGGCGCTCGTGTGTTCGACGAGGCTTGCCAGACTGTCCGTGATCCCCGGCGAAGCGCAGATCAGGAAGCTGCCGGCGCGGCAGAATTCGGCCAGAAGGTGCAGTTCCTGGCCGAGGTGGCGGTCGGCGGCCAGCGCCCGCCACAGGGCGGAAGACAGCGCCAGAGCGTCGGATTTCGACACCTGCTGACCCGCCGCGGGATCGTAGGCGCCGTGCCACAGGACAGGCGCGCGATCGAGATCGATCGGAGGCGGCAGGGTGCCCCGCGGCTGCCAGCCCGCGGACCGGGCCAGTTCGAGCGCGGATCGCCACAGAACGGGGCTAAGAACGAATGCTTCGCCGTTTGCGTGGTACAGGATCACATCCGGCCTCCAGAAAATAGTAGCCTTCCGGAAGCATTCGTATCGGCCGGAATGGATGATCCTGAGAGGAAATTTTCCCCGCGAATCCGTTTCAGGCCAGGAGGCGGTCAGAAACGGAAAGCCCCCGGGGACCGCGCCGGGTCCCCGGGGGGATGATTTTGCGCCGGGGCGCCGGGAGAACCGGTCAGAACCGGATCCGGGCGCCGAGCTGAATGTTGCGCGGGAAGTTCAGCTGCGCTACGGGAAGCACGCCGAAGTCGGCGCCCGCCGGGTTGGTCGACGGCGGGTCGCCACGCAGAGGCGTGTTGAAGGCGTTGAACGCCTCGCCGCGGAACTCCACGCTCCAGCCCTCCCGGGGCAGATTGAAACGCTTCGACACCATGAAATCGAACTGCGGCGCTGTGTGGGACCGGATCTGGTGGAAGCGGTTGGGCAGGTCGCGGTACTCGAACGGGCGCAGCTGCCGCCAGCAGTCGCTGAAGCGGGTGCGGTCGTTGAAGAACCAGCGGTTCTCGGTGACCTCGATCCCGGCGCGGGGGTCGCCGCAACGGAACTCCCAGTCGCGCCAGGCGGCCAGCGGCACGCCGCTCTGGTAGATGAGGTTCATATTCATCGTCCACCCCCCGGCGAGGAAGTCGACCGCCTTGGGTGCGTTGGCGCCGAACCGGCGGTTCCGGCCGAAAGGCAGATCCCAGATGGCCGCGGTCGTGAAGTTGTGCGTCCGGTCTTCGGCCGTCACCTGGTTGCGCATTTCCTGCCACGCAAATGCATAATCGTTGCGCAGGAAGTTCTCCATCATTTTCGACCATGTGTAGGCGGTGATCCACGTGGTGGCGCCGAAACGGGAGCGGTCGCCGAGCATGCGCTTCTCGAAGCGCGTCTGCAGCGCGTGGTACCAGACGCGTCCGGACGGGTTGATGTTGTCAAACACCCCGGTGAAACCGGGGAACGCCCGCAGCAGGTCGCGGCGGGAGATGTTGGCCTGGGTGTTCAGCGTCGTGCCCGGGCGCGCCTGTCCGAAGAACGGATTCGGAACCGCCTGCTGGTAGAAGCTGACGTTGGCCGGATCCTGGGCGCGGTCCCAGTGCTCGCGCGCCATGTCGCCGATCTGGATGCCGCGGCCCTCCTGCGTCGTGCGCGAACCGACGTAACTGGCCTCGATCACCATGGCCCAGGGCAGCTCCCGCTCCAACGTCAGCGACCACTGGCGCGTGCGCGGGATGGGGCGGTTCGGATTGTCGAAGCTGATGCTGCCGCCGAAGTTGGTCTGGATGCCCAGCTGGCTGCCAAACGGCCGCACGACGCCGTCCGGGAAGGGGTTCTCCAGCGAGTACGGCCCCGTCAGGCGGCTGGAGGGCGTCTGCCCGGCGTCGAAGGTGTTGATGTAATCGGTATTGATGCTGAAACCGGTGGTGAGATTGCGGCGCGTGTCCGTGCGGTGAAAAATGCCGAAGCCGCCACGGAACACCGTCTTGTCGAGCAGATTGTAAGCGAATCCGAACCGCGGCTGGATGTTGGTCAGATCCCAGTTGTAAGTGCGCCGCGGCTCTCCGTTGACGCCGGCGAACTTCAGGCCGCCCACGATCGCGGCCGGCGGCGCGGGATATCCGGCCCCCTGCGCGGCCGCGATCTGCCGCCAGCGGTCGAGAATCTGCGGGCTGTTGGGGTGGACCGCCGTATAGTCGAAGCCGCGGTTCACACGGTTGTGGATCTCGTATTGCGGCCACTGCACGTCGTAGCGCAGACCGAGGTTGAGCGTCAGACGCCGCGTCACCCGCCAGTCGTCCTGGATGAAGCCGGCCGTGTAGGACTCGCGGCGCAGGAACGTGTCGTTGAACGCCAGGAACCCGCTCCAGATGTTGCCCAGCAGAAGGTCGGCCACGGAGCTGCCATCGCGCACTCCCTGGCTGACTCCGAAGAACTGCCGCGTCCACTGGCCGTTGAACGTGAACTCGCCGCTGGCCCGGCCCGCGGCGCGGTTGTGGAACAGCAGCTGCGCCAGCTCGATGCCGTATTTGAGCGAGTGCTTGCCCCGCGTTTCGGTCATGTTGGCCTGGAAATTGATCTGCTGGCGGGAGCTTTCATTCAGATAGTTGTTTCCGAAAAGAGCCGCAAATCCGCTGACATTCACGCGCGGCGCGAGATTGGTGGGAAAAGTGTCCACCTGCGGCATCTGGCGGATTCCCAGTTTGTCCCGCGTAAAGCCCGGATCGGAAACGTCCGGAAAATTCTCCACAAACCGGTCGTAATTCGCCTGAAGGTGCAGTACGCGGGACGGCGAAAGGATGCGGTCGTAACTGACGAGATAATTCTGGTTCCGCCTCACCGTGCCCGGCATGTTGCCGGTCTGCGCCGGCGGATCGAAGCCGTTCTGGTTGCGGAATTCGCTCCCGTCCTGGAAGGTGAACATGAAATACAGCCGGTTGTTGTCGTTGATGACTTTGTCGTAGCGCGCGATCGGCTGCTCATAACGGTACTTGCCGAGGTTGTCGGGCCGGGTGAAGTTGTTCACGAGCGACTGCGGCTGGAAGTTGGGCGCCGGATAGTAGCCGAGGATCGCCCGTCCGATCGGGCTGATGCGCGCAGCCGGGATCATGTTCCCGGGGAAGGGGTCGCGCCGGAAGACGCCGCCGGAAACGCACGTCACCTCGCCCCCGCAGGGACGGGACGTCAAGGGATCATAGACGGCGATCGGCCCGGTCTGGCCCTGGGGCGTGAAGCCGCTGAAGTTGCCCTGGCGGATCTCCATCGGAGGCACGCTCACATTCGAGGGGAACGGCACGCGCTCGCGCCATCCCTCGAAGGAGAAAAACACGAAGTCTGTATTCTTCCGCAATGCGAAGCCCAGCGTGCCGCCGAACTGGTGCTGGTTGCGGAACCCGCGGCCCACACCCAGCGCGTTGTTCTGCCGCGTGTTGGCGTCCAGGATCCGGTTGCGCCAGAAGTTGAACAGCGTGCCGTGCATGTCGTTCGTTCCCGACTTCAGCGTCGTGTTCACATGGCCGCCGCCCGAGCGCCCGTATTGGGCATCGTAAGTGTTCACCATCACCTTCATTTCCTGGATCGCTTCCACGTTCGGCGCCAGGTTGAAGGTGCCGTTGGAGGAGATCGGCGAGCCATTCAGCAGGAACTGGTTCGACCCGCTGCGCCCGCCGTTCATCACGAAACTGCCGTTGACGTCCCAGCCGCGGGTTCCCGAAAAACCCGTCGCGCCGAACGTCCGCTGTACGAACATCACGCCCGGCGACAGCCGCATCAGCATGTAGGCCTGCCGCCCGTTCAGCGGAATCTCCTGCATTTTGATCGGATCGAACACGACGCCCCGGCTCGCCGTGGCCGTCTGCACCAGCTCCTGCTCGCCCACGACGGTGATCTCCTGCGCGAGCGAGCCGACCTCCAGCCGGATGTCCATGTTCAGTTTTTCAGCTACCTGCAGCACAATTTCATTGCGCCGCACGGTCTGGAACCCTTCTTTCGTGTAAACCACGTTGTAACGCCCGGGATCCAGACCGGGAAGCGTGTAAAATCCTTCAGCGGTTGTTTCTGTTTCGCGGGAAACTCCGGTGTCTATTTTCGTGGCCCGGATTCTCACGCCTGCCACGGGAAGACCCGAAGGATCCAAGACCTGGCCAAGGATGGAAGCCCGGAACTCCTGTGCGAAAACCGGGCTGAAACACAAGACGACCACACTGCATATGCACGTTCGAAACATGCTTGACGCCCCTTTCAAGATCGAGTGTGGACGAGGAATATCAGGGCAATGCCAGGAAGTCAAGGGGGGGCTTTCGGATTCCGGAAAGGCAGGATGCAGCCTGCACGGCAGGCATGCGGCGGATTGTGGCTGCGCCTCTCAGGGCTGGCGCACGATTTCCGCCACCGCGGCTGTTGCCGGCAAGGCGTTCACAGAGGCCGCACCGCCTCGCGGTCGATTTCGACGGCCACGGACCGCTGCAGGAGCGTGACGCTGATGACCAGCCGGAATTCGTCGCGGATGCGGAGCAGGATGCCCTGCAGCCCGCGCATCGGCCCGCGCGCGACTTCGACTCGCTGCCCCTCCCGCAGGTAAGGCCATGGCGCCAGAGCCGCCCCGCTCGACGCCGCCGTGTGCAGGGCGCGGATCTCCTCGCGGTCCACGGGCGTCGGCTCGCCGTTGAAGGAGACGAAATGCAGCACGCCAGGAGTCTGGAGCACCGGCAGCCGCTGCCGCACATCCAGGCTGCAGAACACATAGCCGGCGAACAGCGGCAGCTCCACCAGTTTGATGCGGTCCGACCAGCGCCGCCGCTCTTTGTACAGGGGCAGGAATGAAGCCATGCCCTTGCCCGCCAGCGCACAGGCCACAGTCCTCTCAAACTTCGGCTTCACCCGCAGCGCGTACCAGGGCCACTCTGTCAAAGGACAATCAACAGGATTCGAATCAACCGGGGACGACTCCACACCGGCGCTCATTTCCAACCTCCCGAACAGCCCATTGTACTCCCAACGGGAAAACAGAATTCATCGCCAATGGTTTCATTCCCTCCACGCTCGGCTTCCAATCAGTACTATGAAGAAATCGTGTGGAAACGCATCGTCCGGATCGTGAACTGGGTTCTGGCTTTCGCTGCCGCCAGTCTCGCCGCGGCCGCATGGTGGATCGTCTGGCGCCCCGGCGCGGGGCTCGCCGGAAGCGCCCCGGCGCCCGTGTCCGCCGAGGTGAGGATCGACCGGGACCGCCTCGGAGTGCCGCACATCACGGCTGGCTCGATCGAAGACGCGCTGTTCGCGCAGGGGTTCGTCACCGCCCAGGACAGGCTGTGGCAGATGGACAGCCTGCGCCGGCTGGCCGCCGGCGAGCTGGCAGAGATCGCCGGCAAAGGCGCCCTGGAGCTGGATCTCCGCGCGCGCCAGTTGCGCATGCGCTGGCTGGCTGAACGGTGGGCGTCCCGGCTGCCCCAATCGCAGCGCACCCTGATCGCCGCCTACGCGCGGGGCGTGAACCATTTCATCGAACAGAGTCTGAAGCGCCTGCCGCCCGAGTTCACTGTGCTGGGCTATGCACCGAAACCATGGACCGTTGCGGACACGCTTCTGTGCGCCCTGGAGATGAACCGGACGCTGTCGGGCAATTGGGAGCACGACCTGCTCAAGCACCGCATGGCGAAGACGGGCCAGCGCACCCTGGTGGAGCAGCTGTTTCCGCCCCGGCTGGGCACTGAGCCGCTGCCCGGCTCCAACGCCTGGACCGTCGCCGGATCCAGAACGGCCACGGGCAAGCCGCTGTTGGCCAATGATCCGCACCTGCCCTGGACGCAGCCGGCCACGTGGCACCTTGTCCACCTGCGCGCGCCGGGTCTGAACGCCGCCGGGGCCGCCCTGCCCGGAATTCCCGGTGTCATTATTGGCCACAATGATCGGATTGCCTGGGGGATTACCGCCCTGCAATTCGATAATATGGATCTCTATTTCGAAAAACTGGACGTCCGGACCGGACGCTATGAATACGCCGGGCGGCTCCTTCAGGCGCAGCGTGCGGCGGAGCGGATCGCCATCAAGGGAGACCAGCCGGCAGAGGCCGCCTTCTGGGTGACGGCGCACGGACCGGTGATCGCCGAAGAAGAAGGCCGCCCCCTCGCTCTGGCATGGTCGGCAGCCCAGGTGGACGGCGCGGAATTTCCCATTCTCGACTGGAACCGGGCGCGGAACTGGCAGGAGTTCCGCGAGGCGCTGCGGCGGCTGCCGGGTCCGAACGTCAACGTGCTTTACGCCGATGTGGAAGGCAACACGGGCTGGCAGGTCGCCGGCAGGCTCCCCGTCCGGGAAGGCTTCGACGGAAGGGAGCCGGCAGACGGAAGCACGGGCAAATTCGACTGGAAAGGCTTTGTCCCGTTCGATGATTTACCGTCCTATTTCAACCCCGCGGGCGGGCTTCTGGTCTCGGCAAACCACAATCCCTTTCCAGCACAAACCCCCTACACGGTCAGCGGCTTTTTCTCTTCGCCAGACCGGGCGCTGCAGATCGCGGCGCGGCTCGCCCGGAAGCAGAAGTTCTCTTCCGCGGACATGCTGGCAGTGCAGAAGGACGTCTACTCGGCCCTGCATCACGGCCTGGCGCGGGCGGCGGCGGAGGCGGTGAAGCGGCGCGGCGACTCCAGCGAGGCGGCGCAGGCCGGCGCGCGGCTGCTCGATGGCTGGGACGGCCAGATGCGGGCCGATTCGGCTCCAGCCTTCCTGGCGCACCTGTTATATCAACACCTGAGGCGCGCCATCGGAGAAAAGGCGTCGCCCAAGCATGGCGGGGCGTACCGCACCTTCATCGCGCCGGGCGTCGTGGCGCGGATCGTCCGGGAGCGAAGAGGCGAGTGGTTCGAGGATTTCGATTTCCTGCTCGCCAGCGAACTGGCCGACGCTGTCGAGGAAGGCCGGCGCATGCAGGGACGGCGCATGGAAAGATGGCGCTATGGCCTGGCGAACCGAGTCTCCCTTTCCCACCCCGTCATGGGCCGCATTCCCTGGTTCGGGCGGTGTTTCAGTTTCGGGCCGGTGGAAATGGACGGCGGAGCCACCACGGTGCGCGCCGTCACGGAGGCCTATGGCCCTTCCATGCGTTTCGTGGCGGATCTGTCAAATCTCGACGAGAGCCTGATCGTCATCCCTACGGGACAGTCCGGCCACCGCTTTTCTGGCCACTACGGGGATCAGTGGAGAACTTACCTCAACGGGGGCGCATTCCGGCTGGAGTTCGAGCGCGTTGAAGCGAAGGAGACGCTCCGTCTGATTCCAGACAGGGTGCGCTGAGGCCTTTCGGCTGAGCTGAGGCGCCCGGGCCGTTCCTCGCTGCCAGAAGCCGCCGGCCGACCTATACTGGAATAAAGGATATACAGGTGCGAATTCGCGCGCGGATCACGGGGGCTGTGCAGGGTGTCGGCTTCCGCCCGCATGTGTTCCGGATGGCGCAGCAGCATGGAGTGGCGGGCTTCGTGCTCAATTCCACGTCCGGGGTGACCGTGGAGGCCGAGGGAGAGGAGAGGCGGGTGCACGCGTTCGTGGAAGACTTGCGCGGGAATCCCCCGCCGTTGGCGGTCATCGCATCTTTTCGCACGGAGACCCTGCCCGACGCCGGATACAGCGGCTTCAGCGTCCGGCAGAGCGACACGCAGGGAGAGCGAGAAGCGTTTCTCCTGCCTGACCTGGCAATGTGCGCCGAGTGCCGCCGCGAAATCTTCGACCCGCGAAACCGGCGCTTCCGCTACCCTTTCACCACCTGCACGCACTGCGGACCGCGGTATTCGATCGTCGAATCGCTCCCGTACGACCGCCCGCGCACTTCGATGCGGGACTTCCCCATGTGCCCGCGGTGCGAAGCCGAGTACTGCGACCCTGCCGACCGCCGGTTTCACGCCCAGACCAACTGCTGCCCGGAGTGCGGTCCGCACATCGAGCTGTGGAGGCCGGACGGGACGGTTCAGGCGCAGAGGGAAGAGGCGCTGCACGGGGCGGCGCGGGCGGTCCGCGAAGGATGCATCGTGGCGCTGAAAGGCATCGGCGGATTCCACCTGATCTGCGACGCGCGCAACCGCGCAGCGCTGCTCGAACTGCGCCATCGCAAACGGCGGCCCGCAAAGCCCTTCGCCGTCATGCTGCCTGAACACGATCACCCGCTCCTGCACACGCCCGCTTCGCCGATCGTGCTGATCGAAAACCGCCTGGATCTGCCCGCGGAAATCGCGCCCGGCAATCCGCTGCTCGGAGTGATGATCCCCTACTCGCCGCTGCACGCGCTGCTGATGGACGAGCTCCGCTTCCCCATCGTCGCCACCAGCGGCAACCTGACGGACGATCCCATCTGCATCGGCGAGCGCGAAGCCCTCGAGCGCCTGCGCGGCGTCGCAGATGTCTTTCTCGTGCATAACCGGCGCATTCTGCGCCCCGTGGACGACAGCATCGTCCGCGAGATCGATGGCGGACCGGTGGTCCTGCGGCGCGCGCGCGGCTATGCGCCGCTGCCCGTGGAGGCGCCGCGCGAGCTGCCGGAGATGTTTGCGACCGGCGGACACATGAAGAACACGGTCGCCTTTGCGCGCGGCCGGCGCGTCTTCCTGTCGCAGCACCTCGGGGATCTCGACACGCCCGCCGCGCTCGCGAACCACCGGCGCATGACAGCCGATTTCCGCCGCATCTACGAAGTGCGTCCCCGCGCCGCAGCCTGCGACCTGCACCCGGATTACGGCTCGACCGCCACGGCGCGCGAGCTCGGCGTGCCTGTGTCCGCCGTGCAGCACCATGTGGCGCATCTGTTTTCGGCCGTGCTCGAACACCGGCTCGAACCGCCCGTGTTCGCCGCTTCATGGGATGGCACCGGCGCCGGCCCCGACGGCACGGTCTGGGGAGGCGAATTCCTGCTGTGGCAGGGCAGGACAGTGAAACGGACCGGACATCTGCGCGCGTTCCGCCTGCCGGGCGGCGAGCAGGCGGTTCGCGAGCCGCGCCGGGCGCTGCTGGGCGTAGCCTGGGAAATGGGCCGCCCGGAACTGGCGCGGCCGCACTTCCAGGACAATGAATGGCAGGTGCTGCTGCGGATGCTCGAGCGCGGATTCAATGCGCCCTGGACCACGAGCGCGGGACGGCTGTTCGACGCCGCCGCGGCGATGCTGGGGCTGTGCGGCCGTGCTTCGTTCGAGGGCGAGGCGGCGATGCGCGTCGAGTTCGCGGCGCGCGGAACAGCCGCGGTGGAGCCGGTTGCCATGGAGGAAGACTGGGCGCCGCTGTTCCAGCGGCTCGCGGACGCGAACCTGTCCGCCGGCGAAAAGGCCGCTCTGGTGCATGCTTCGCTGGCCGAGTCAATCGTTTCTGCCGCTCGTCGCGCCGGGGTTCCCACGGTCGTCCTGACGGGCGGCTGTTTTCAGAACGCGCGGCTGGCCGAGACGGCGGCGCGGCGGCTGCGGGAAGACGCATTCCAGCCGGTGTTGCACCGGCAGGTTCCGCCCAACGACGGCGGCCTGGCGGCCGGGCAGCTGCTGGCCGCGGCATGGGAGGTGAAGCTCGATGTGTCTGGCCATTCCGGGCGAGATCATTGAAATCACGGGCGGCGACCCTCTGACGCGCATGGCGCGCGTCTCGTTCGGAGGCGTCGTCCGCGAAGCGTCGCTGGCCTACGTGCCCGAAGCAAAACCGGGCGATTATGTTCTGGTGCACGCGGGCTTCGCCCTCCAGACCATCGACGAAGAAGAGGCCCGCCGGACGCTCGAGCTGATCGCGCAGCTGGGCGGCGCAGAGGAGGAAGGCGCGCCTTGAAGCATCTGGACGAATACCGGGACTCGGGACGCGCGCGGGCTCTGGCGGCGGAGATCGCGCGCGCGATGACGCGTCCGTGGAGGATCATGGAGATCTGCGGCGGGCAGACCCACGCCATCCTGCGCTTCGGGATCGGCGAGCTTCTTCCGCCAGGCCTCGAGCTGGTCCACGGACCCGGCTGCCCGGTGTGCGTCACGCCGCTCGAGCTGATCGACCGGGCGATCGAGCTGGCGCAGACCTCGGGCGTCGTGCTGGCCTCTTTCGGCGACATGCTCCGCGTCCCCGGCTCGAAGACGGACCTGCTGGCGGCGAGGGCGCGGGGGGCGCAGGTGGCCATGGTGTATTCGCCTCTCGAGGCCGTGAGGCTCGCCGTCCAGAAACAGGATCGGCAGATTGTGTTTTTCGCCGTCGGCTTCGAGACCACAGTGCCCGGCGTCGCGCTCGCCGTGCGCGAGGCGCGCCAGCTCGGGCTGCGGAACTTCTCCATCCTCTCCGCCCACGTGCTGGTGCCGCCCGCCCTGCGCGCCATCCTCGGCTCGCCGCAGAGCCGCATTCAGGGAGTCCTGGCGGCGGGCCACGTCTGCACGGTGGAGGGCTACGAGGACTACGAGCCCATTGCAGCGGAATTCGGCGTGCCGGTGGTAGTGACCGGGTTCGAGCCTGTCGATCTGCTCCAGGGCATTCTGCTCTGCGTGCGGCAGCTGGAGCAGGGCCGTGCGGAAGTGGAAAACCAGTATGCACGCGCCGTGCGGCGCGAGGGCAACCGCGAGGCGAAGGCGCTGGTGCGGGAGATGTTCGAGCCGGTGGACCGCAAATGGCGCGGCATCGGCGTGATCCCGTCGAGCGGCCTCGCGTTGCGCCCCGCGTGGCGCGAATTCGATGCCGAGGCGCGCTTCGCCCTGTCGACGGGCGCGGTGGAAGAGCCTTCCGAGTGCATCAGCGGCCTGGTGCTGCAGGGTGCGAAGAAGCCTTACGAATGCGCTGCGTTCGCCACGCGCTGCACGCCGGAGCGGCCGCTCGGCGCCCCCATGGTGTCAAGCGAGGGCGCCTGCGCCGCGTACTACCGCTATGGGAGGCACCATGCCTGACTTCGCGCTTTCCTGCCCTGCTCCGCTCGCGCAACACGACCGCGTGCTGATGGCGCATGGCGGCGGCGGGCGGCTGATGCGCGAACTGATCGAGCGCATGTTCGCCGTCCGTCTCCATCCGCAGCACGAAACGGATGCCGCGACGCTCGCGCTGGCCGGCAAGAGGCTCGCGTTGACGACGGATTCATTCGTCGTGCGACCGATCTTTTTCCCCGGCGGAGACATCGGCTCGCTGGCCGTGCACGGCACGGTGAACGACCTCGCCATGGCCGGCGCCGAGCCGGTGGCGCTGTCAGCCGCCTTCATCCTCGAAGAAGGGCTCGAGATGGAGACGTTGAGCCGCGTGGTCGACTCGATGGCCGAAGCCGCGCGGCGGGCTGACGTACGGATCGTCACCGGCGACACGAAAGTGGTGGAGCGGGGCCATGCCGACCAGCTCTACATCACCACCACGGGCGTCGGCATGCTGATCCACGACGGCGAACTGGCGCCGTGGCGCGTGACGGAAGGCGACGAGGTCGTGCTGTCCGGCGACATCGGCCGCCACGGAATGGCTGTGATGAGCGCGCGCGAGGGCCTGACATTTGAATCGGAAATTGTTTCCGATTCCGCACCCGTGCACCGCGAGGCGCTGGGGTTGCTCTCCGGCGGCGTCCGCGTGCATTGCATGCGGGACCTCACACGCGGAGGGCTGGCTTCTGCCGTGATCGAAATCGCGCGCGCAGCCCGCGTGCGGGTGGAGCTGGACGAGACGCGCATCCCGGTGCGCGAGGACGTCCGCGCTGCCTGCGAGCTGCTGGGCTTTGATCCCCTCTATGTCGCCAACGAGGGGCGCTTCATCGCCTTCGTCGCGGAAGGCGATGGCGAGCGCGCGGCGGCGCTGCTGCCGGGCGGCGCCGTGATCGGAAAAGTCAAAGAGACAGGCTCGGGCGTGGTGACGCTGCGCTCGCTGATCGGAGCCCAACGCGTGCTGGATCTGCTGAGCGGCGAGCAGTTGCCGAGGATCTGCTGATGCACGAGCTGGGCATCACCGAGGCGATCCTGGACATCGTGCTGCGCCACGCCGGCGGCGCCCGCGTGCGCACGGTGCAGGTGACGGTGGGCGAGTGGACCGGCTATGTGGGCGATTCCATCGAACTGTTCTGGCAGGAGCTCGCCCGCGGGACCGCTGCGGAAGGAGCGCGGCTCGAATTCCGGTTCGAGCCGGCGACGCTGAAATGCCGTACGTGCGGAACCGTGTTTGGCGCGAACGGCTCTGATCTGCAGTGTCCGCAGTGCGGCGCGCTGGGAGGCGAACCCTCCGGAGGGCGGGACTGCACCGTGGACGCAATTGAAGTGGAAGGAGGCGATACGGCATGAGCACCCGGGTTCCCGTGGTCGAGCGCGTCTTGTCCGCCAATGACGCGGTGGCGGCGGAAGTGCGGGCGCAGCTCGATGGCAGGGGCATTTTTTGCGTCAACCTGATGGCCAGCCCCGGCGCGGGCAAGACGTCGCTGATTGAAAGAACTGTCGAGGCGCTGAAGGGCGAGATTCCCATCGGCATGATCAACGGAGACACCTCCGCGGCGGCGTTTGACGCGGAGCGCAGCCAGCGCGCGGGCGCGGTGTCGGTGCACGTCAACACCGGCGGCAAGTGCCACCTCGAAGCCGCCATGGTGCGCGACGCGCTCTCACTGCTGCCCCTGGATGAGATCCGTCTTCTGCTGATCGAGAACGTCGGCAATCTGGTGTGCCCGATGAGCTGGAAGCTCGGAGCGCACGTGGACGCGCTCATCGGCTCGACGCCGGAGGGCGATGACAAGCCGTACAAGTACCCGAAGATGTATGCGGGCGTCGATGTGGTCATTCTGAACAAGATCGACCTGCTGCCCTATGTCGGCTTCGACTGCGAGCGTTTCCTGCGCGGCGTCGAGGCCCTGAATCCCGGGCTGCGGCATTTCCGCCTGAGCTGCCGCACCGGCGAGGGGCTGGAGGAGTGGATTGCGTGGCTGAAGCAGCAGATCCGCGCCGCACGCTGATCGCCGCGCTCGGCAACGCCTTGATGGGCGATGACGCCGCTGGTCCGTCAGTACTCGCGGAGCTCGCCCGCCGCGGCGCGGAGCGGCGGGCGCGGCTGTGCGAAGTCGGCATGGCGGGCGTGGATCTGCTGATCGAGCTCGAAAACACCGACGCGCTGATTCTGCTGGATGCGATCGCGAGCACCGATCCGCCCGGAACCGTCCGTGTTTTTCGCGGCGGGGAATTGTTCGTGTACGCCGAGTCGCGCGGCGGAGGCTCGCATCAGCCGTCGCTCGCAGACACGCTGCACATGGCGGAGAGGCTGGGGATGCGGCTGAAGCATCTGGCGCTGGTGGGCATCGCTGCAGAGCAGTTCGAGCTCGGCGGCAGCCTCTCGCCCGCTGTGGCGGCTGCGGTAAACCGGGCGGCGGACGAGGCGTGGCGTCTGCTGGAAGAGTTCGCCGCCGGGACGCCGCGGGAGGACGGAGACGTCCGGCAGGAAGGCTGGATCAATCCTCCAGTTTGACGGACAGCGTGTTGACGGGCGCCGGGTGGCTCTGCTCGAACGCCGCGATCTCGGTTTCGTGTTTCAGCAGGAAGCCCAATTCGTCGACGCCTTCGAGCAGGCAGGTCTTCGCGAACGGATCCACCGGAAACTCGACGGCTGTACCGTCCGGCAGCGCGAGCGTCTGCGAAGCGAGATCCACGCGCACCGTCCCGAGCGGATCCGCTTCCAGCATCTTCAGAAGGCGCGAATGGATTTCCGCCGGAACAACAATCGGCAGGAGTGCGTTTTTCAGGGCATTTCCCTTGAAAATGTCGGCGAATGACGTTGAAATCACCGCCTTGAATCCGAACTGCGTGAGCGCCCACGGGGCATGCTCCCGCGAGCTGCCGCAGCCGAAATTGTCGCCGGCCAGCAGCACCTGCGCCCGGTTGCCGGGCGGGCGGTTCAGCACGAAATCCGGCTTCGGATTGCCGTCGGCGCCGTAGCGCCAGTCGTAGAAAAGCTGATCGCCAAGCCCCGCTTTCGATGTCGTTTTCAGAAACCGCGCCGGAATGATCTGGTCCGTATCGATATTGTCCACCGGCAGGACGGCGACCCACGATTCAAAAGCCGTGAATTTCTCCATGGTGCGACTCTCCGTTGCTTCAGCCGAGCAGCGTGCGGGGATCGGTGACCGCGCCGGCGATGGCGCTGGCTGCAGCCGTCAGCGGGCTGGCCAGGAACGTCCGCCCGCCCTTGCCCTGGCGGCCTTCGAAATTCCGGTTCGACGTCGAAACGGCATACTCGCCCGGGGCGAGCTGATCGCCGTTCATGGCGATGCACATCGAGCAGCCGGCTTCGCGCCACTCCGCTCCCGCCTCGCGGAAGATGCGGTCCAGCCCCTCGGCTTCCGCCTGCCGCTTGATGGACTGAGAGCCGGGCACAACCAGCACGCGGACATTCGGATTCACCTTGCGGCCCTTCAGCAGCGACGCCGCGGCGCGCAGATCGGACATGCGCGAGTTGGTGCAGGAGCCGATGAAGACCACATTCACCGGATGGCCCGTGAGCGGCTTGCCGGGCTCCAGGCCCATGTAGGCGAGCGCCTTGCGGCGCGTCTCGCGCTCGACGGCATCCGGAGCTTCCCCGGGGTCGGGCACTGGGGCGGAGATCGGAATGCCCATGCCGGGATTCGTGCCGTAGGTGATCATCGGCTCGAGCGCCGAAGCATCGATCGTGACTTCGCGGTCATACGCGGCGCCTTCGTCCGTCGGCAGGGTCTTCCAGTACGCCACCGCGCGGTCCCACGCCTCGCCCTGCGGCGCAAAGGGACGCCCGGCGAGGAACTCGAACGTCGTCTCGTCCGGCGCAATCAGTCCGGCGCGCGCGCCGCCTTCGATCGACATGTTGCAGACCGTCATCCGCTCTTCCATCGAGAGCGCGCGGATCGCCGCGCCCCGGTATTCGAAGACGCAGCCGGTGCCGCCGCCCACTCCGATCTTCGCGATCAGCGCGAGGATGATGTCCTTGGCGGTCACGCCCGGGCGGAGCTGCCCGTCCACATGCACGGCGAAGCTCTTCGACGGCGCCTGCAGCAGGCACTGCGTCGCCAGCACGTGCTCCACCTGGCTGGTTCCGATGCCGAACGCGAGCGCCCCGAACGCCCCGTGCGTCGCCGTGTGCGAGTCGCCGCAAACGATGGTCATGCCAGGCTGCGTCAGTCCATGCTCCGGCCCGATCACATGGACGATGCCCTGCCTCGGACTGCGGAAGCCGAAGAACGGAATGCCGAATTCCCGGCAGTTTTTCTCGAACTGCTCCACCTGCGCGCGGGCGACCGGGTCGACAATCGGCAGATCGCGCGGCGTGGTCGGCGTCGAATGATCGCAGGTGCCGAACGTCCTGTCCGGACGGCGCACCTTCAGACCGCGCTGCCGCAGCCCTTCGAACGCCTGCGGCGACGTGACCTCGTGCACCAGGTGCAGGTCGATGTAGAGCAGCGCGGGCGCGCCTGGCGGCTGGCAGACGACATGGGAATCCCAGATCTTCTGGATGATCGTGCGTGGCTGAGACATGGCTTTCAGATCGCTTCGCAGACGGCGCTGCCGACCTCGCTGGTGGAGCGCGGCGCGCCTTTCGGTTTCAGATCCGCTGTGACGTGTCCGCTGTTCAGGACGGCCTCGATGGCGCGTTGCACGGCGGCGGCTTCTTCTTTCAGCCCGAACGAGTACTCGAGCATCGCCGCCACGCTGCCGATCGCGCCCAGCGGGTTGGCTTTGTTCTGTCCGGCGATGTCCGGCGCCGAGCCGTGGACGGGTTCATACAGTCCGACCCACGCGCCCGACGGCCGCTTCGGCCCGATCGACGCCGACGGCAGCATGCCGATCGAACCGGCCAGCACGGCGCCCTCGTCGCTCAGAATGTCGCCGAACATGTTCTCGGTCAGCACGATGTCGAACCGCGTTGGGTTCAGGATCAGCTGCATCGCGCAGTTGTCCACAAGCACGTGCTCCAGCTCGACGTCCGGATATTCGGGGGCCAGTTCCGTCACCACGCGCCGCCACAGCTGCGAGCACTCCAGAACATTGGATTTGTCGACGCTCGCGAGCTTGCGCCTCCGCTGCCGCGCCAGTTCGAACGCCATGCGCGCGATGCGCTCGATCTCCGGCCGCGTGTAAGCCATCGTGTTCACCGCGCGCTCTTCGGCGCCCGAACCCTCGATGCCGCGCGGCGTGCCATAGTAGATGCCCCCGGTCAGCTCGCGCACGATGATCATGTCGGTGCCGCGGACGCGCTCGTTCTTCAGCGGCGAGGAATCCAGCAGAGCTTCAAACGCCCGCACCGGCCGCAGGTTCGCGAAGACGCCCAGCAGCTTGCGGATGCCCAGCAGCCCGCGCTCGGGCCTCTGCGCCGGAGGAGCATTGTCGAACTCCGGCAGCCCCACGGCGCCAAGCAGCGTGGCGTCGGCTTCTGCAGCCAGCCGCGCCGTCTCTTCCGGAAACGGGTTGCCCGTCTTGTGAATCGCCACGCCGCCGAGCAGCCCCTCGGACAGCGCGAGCTCATGGCCAAACTTTTCGGCGACACGCTCCAGCACGCGCACGGCCTCGCGCGTCACTTCGGTTCCGATGCCGTCGCCCGGCAGGACAAGGATATTCAGCTTCATAGATCGACTTTCGGCTTCAGGCGCAAATCGAGAGTGTAGCGCGCCGCGCCGCCCCGGCGCAGGTCTAGTCCGCCGCCACGCGGTCGGCGCGCACCTGTTCTCCGGCCTTCAGCGTATGGATCAGCGCCAGGATCTCCTGGTCCGTGACGCCCTTCTTGCGGTCGGCGATTTCGATGAAGCCGTGGTAGACGGCTTCGAGCTCTTCTTTGGTCAGCTGGTAGCCGAGATGCTCGCACTTGGCCCGCAGTGCGTGGCGCCCCGAGTGCTTGCCCAGCACCAGGCGCCCTTCCGGAATGCCTACGGTCTTCGGATCGATGATCTCGTAGGTGGACTTCTCTTTCAGATACCCGTCCTGATGAATGCCCGCTTCGTGCGCGAACGCGTTGGAGCCGACGATCGCCTTGTTCGGTTGCGGTCCGAACGTGATCAGCGAAGACAGCAGCTGGCTCGCAGGGAAGATCTGCTCTGTGACGATGTTCGTGTAGAACGGGAACCGGTCGGCGCGGGTCTTCATCGTCATCACGATCTCTTCCAGAGCGCAGTTGCCCGCCCGTTCGCCGATGCCGTTGACCGTGCACTCCACCTGCCGCGCCCCGGCCAGCACTGCGGCAAGCGAGTTCGCCGTGGCCAGCCCCAGGTCGTTGTGACAGTGCACGCTGATGACCGCACGGCCGTTGACCGCCCGGACCATGCGCCCGATCAGCTCGGCATGCTCTTCCGGCACCGAGTAGCCCACCGTGTCTGGCAGGTTCACGGTCTTCGCGCCCGCCTCCACCACCGCCAGCGTCACCTGTTCCAGATAGTCCGGATCGGTGCGCGTCGCATCTTCGGCCGAGAACTCGACGTCATCGGTGAACTGCCGCGCCAGTTCCACCGCCGCGCAAGCCTCTTCCAGCACCTGCTGGCGCGACTTCCGCAGCTTGTACTTCAGGTGAATGTCGCTGGTGGCGATGAACGTGTGAATCCGGCTCAGCCGGGCAGGCTCCAACGCGCTCGCCGCGCGCTCCACGTCCAGCCGGCAGGCGCGCGCCAGCGCCGCCACCCGCACCCACGGCAGTTCCGTGCTGATCAGCCGCACCGCCTGATAGTCGCCTTCGCTGGCGATCGGGAACCCGGCTTCCAGAATGTCCACTCCCAGCTCGGCCAGCTTCTGCGCCATCCTCAGCTTCTCCGGCACCGTCATCGAGCAGCCGGGCGACTGTTCGCCGTCCCTCAATGTGGTGTCGAAGATGTAGACACGCTCACGCTCCTGGACAACATCCATACTCAGGTTCGAGCTCCTTCCGTTTTCGACTCTCGCTGCGCGGCCGGCTGGTTGGCCTGTTGCCGCGTTTCCTTTCATTGTCCTCAACCCCGCGGCATAGATCAAATTTATAATGCGATGGCATTGAATAACGGAGACGTATGTGATAAACGTTGTTTATACGAAACGGAGGAAGGAGGATGCTGAATTGGAACTGTATCTGCTCAGAGTCTTTCACACGGTGGCCACGGAGGGCAGCTTCTCGCGCGCGGCCGAAAAACTGATGCGCACCCAGCCCGCTGTTTCCCTCTCTCTCCAGAAGCTGGAGTCGGAACTCGGCGAGAAACTCGTGGATCGGGCCGGACGGGACCTCATACTGACTGACGCCGGCAAGATTGTCCTCGACTATTGCCGCCGTTTCCAGAACCTCGAAGCCGAGATGATGAATGCCCTCGCCGAGCTGCGCGATCATGCCGCCGGGCGTCTCTCCATCGGCGCCAATGAATCGACCGCTCTTTATCTGCTCAAGCACATCGAGGCCTACCGCAGGCTCTATCCCAAGGTCAAGGTGCAGGTGCGCCGCTGCCTTTCCAGCCGGATTCCGGTCCAGCTGCTCGATGGCGACCTCGAGATGGGCGTGATCAGCTACGACCCGGAGGATGACCGCCTGGAGACGCGGGTGATTTACATCGACCACCTGGCGTTCGTCGTCAGCCCGGAACACCGTTTCGCCAGCCGCCAGAGCGTCTCCATTTCCGAGCTCGGCATGGAAACCTTCATCGCCCACAACGTCCTGTCGCCTTACCGCGAGGTCGTTCTGCGGGCCTTCCAGCGGGCCCGCGTGCCGCTCAACATGGACGTCGAGATGCCCACCGTCGAGACTATCCGCCGCATGGTGCAGCAGAACGAGGGCGTCGCCTTCCTGCCCAAAATGTGCGTCGAGCAGGAAATCGAACAGGGGCTGCTGAAGGAAGTGGAGGTCGAGGAGCTGCGCGTCGAGCGCAAGATCCGCCTCGTCTATCCCGCGCGGCGCGCCCTCAGCCATGCCGCGCGCGCGTTCCTCGAGATCGTCGGCGCGCAGGCCCCTGCCCCGCAGGCGGCCGCGGCTCTGGAGTAAACTGGACTAAAAGAGTTTACTGTCTGCTATCCCCAGTGCGTATGTGGAGAATCGCCCGCTCAGCGTGTCTCGTGTTCCTCGCCGCCGCGCTGCCGGCCCAGCCGCCTCAGCCGGAACAGGACCAGCCGAAACAGCAGGATCCCCTTCCGCCGCGCCGCGACGTGATTGTCGTCACCGGAACCTGGGAGCCGCTGCCGCTGGAAGAGGCCGACCGCTCCGTCGCTTCTCTCCCCGTGAAGGAGCAGTCCCTGCTCTTCTTCAACGTGATCGACTTCCTGCAGCTCGACTCCTCTCTCGACGTGCGGCGGCGCGCGCCCGGCGGCGTGCAGACGGATCTCTCCATCCGCGGCGCCACGTTCGGCCAGACTCTGGTTCTGCTCAACGGCCGCCGCATGAACGACCCCCAGTCCGGGCACCATTCGCTCGATCTCCCGACGCCTCTGGATGCGGTGAAGGCCGTCGAGGTGCTGCGCGGCTCCGGCTCGGCGCTGTATGGCTCGGATGCGCTCGGCGGCGTGGTCAACATTCTCACCGCGCCGCCGGAAGGCTGGCAGGCTCGCCTGCGGCTGGCGGGCGGCAGCTTCGGCACGCAGCAGCAGATGGCTACGCTTTCCGGCTCCATCGGCAAGGTGGCGCAGTCCCTGTCTCTCTCCCGCGATTTCAGCCGTGGCTTCATGCCGAACCGGGATTTCCGCAACCTGGCCGCCAGTTCCCATACGCTTGTCGAATCCCGCTTCGGTCGCACGGGGCTGGACCTCGGATATGCGGACAAGCCGTTCGGCGCGCAGGATTTCTACGGGCCGTATCCCTCGTGGGAGCGGACCAAAACGTGGTTCGCCGGCCTGCACCACAACTTCCCCGACAAGTGGGAGGCCGCGCTGAGCTACCGCCGCCACTCGGACCTCTTCTACCTGTTCCGGGATAACCCGCAACGCTATCAGAACCACCACGTCGCCGACGCCCTGCACGCCTCCCTGCGGCGCAGCAGCCGCTGGCAGAGCGGCGTGACGCTGCACACAGGCGCGGAGGTGTTTACGGACCATATCGAGTCGTCCAATCTCGGGGCGCACAGCCGGGCGCGGGGCGCTGCCTACGCCGCGCTGGACATGCGCGCGCTGCGCCGCTTCTCTCTGTCTCTCGGCCTGCGCAGCGAAAGCTACCGCGGCGCTTTCGATCAGCTGAGCCCCACGCTCGCCGGCGGCTGGTGGGCCAGTTCGCGGCTCAAGTTGCGCGCTTCTTTGAGCCGTGCCTATCGCCTGCCCACGTTCACCGATCTCTACTACCGCGACCCCGCCAACCGCGGCAACGCCTCGCTGCGCCCGGAGACCGCCTGGAGCTATGAAACCGGCGCCGAATACCGGCCGTCCGGCTCATGGCGCCTGCAGAGCACGTTGTTCCACCGCCGCGACCGCGACGGCATCGATTACGCCAGCCCGTCGCCGCTCGGCCCCTGGGAGGCCCGCAATATCACGCGATTGAACTTCACGGGCGTGGAAGCCTCGGCCTCCTGGCGCCGGCGGGCCCACCTCGCGGAGTTTTCCTACACGGGAATGCGCGCTGTTTCTTCTCTTCCGGACGGCATTTTCACGAAATACGTCATGAATTATCCCATCCATTCCGGCGTCTTTTCCTGGACCGGAACGGCAGGAAAATTCACCGCCCGCACGCGGCTGGGCGCCGTGGAACGCCGTGCCCGTGCTCCTTACGCGGTCTGGGATGCCGCGCTCGCCTGGCGCGGCCGCCGTCTCTCGCCTTTCATTCAGGCGGCAAACCTCGCCAACACCCGCTACGAAGAGATCCTCCGCGTCCCCATGCCCGGCCGGACCCTGCTTGCCGGCATCGAGCTGCGCTGATCCCGCCGCGACGGGATTGACACCGGCCGCAGGCTGCATTAAGAAACCTGCGTGATGAGGTATTGCGCTCTTTTCTTTCCTGCTCTTCTTCTCGCTCAGGGCCCATACCTTGCGGAAGGCTTGCGGATCGGCGAGATCACGGAAAACTCGGCATCGGTGCGTTTCCGGCTTTCGCAGCAGCCCCGGCAGAACAAAGGGCGGTACGAGCCGCCGAAGTACGAAGGCCAGCGCCCGCCCGCTCTCGCCGACGACCAGGACCCCTGGCTGCTGCCGGGCGGCGTGCCCGGCCTGGCAGGGCGCGCCCGGCTCTGGGTGGCCACGCGTCCGGACATGAAAGACGCCAAACCCGGCGAGTGGCTCCAGGCGGAAACCAGGAGCGACTTCGTCCTGAAAACCGCCATCACCGGCCTTCGCCCGGGAAGAACCTATTACGTCGGCGTGGAAATCCACACAAAGCCCGACAAGCCCGCCGCGTCCTTCACGACAGCCCCGGAATCGAACCGTCGCGCCCCGGTCAAGTTCACCGCGGCCAGCTGCCTCGCCTACCGCTCTCTTGACCATGAAGAAGGATTTGAAATTTTCCCGTCCATGGAAAAAATCGCTCCGCAATTTATCGTCTTCGCCGGGGATAATGTCTATTACGACAACGACCCGCCTCTGGCCAACACCACCGAGGCGGCCCGCTATCACTGGCAGCGCCTCTACGCCATGCCCCGCCCTCTGGCCCTCTTCTCCAGAACCCCGCAGTATTGGATGAAGGACGACCGCGACACCCTCTGCGACGACTGCTGGCCCGGCCGCGATCCGGACTGGATGAGACCGATGACCTTCGCCGAAGGGCAGCGCATTTTCCTCGAACAGACGCCCGTTGAAGGGAAAACCTACCGCACATTCCGCTGGGGCAGGAGTCTGCAGATCTGGCTCCTGGAAGGCCGCGATTTCCGCTCCCCGAACGACTCGGCCGACGGCCCGTCGAAGACAATTCTGGGCGCAGAGCAAAAAGCCTGGCTCAAATCCACGCTCGATCAGAGCGACGCGGACTGGCGCATCATCATCAGTCCCACTCCCTGGGTCGGCCCCGACCGCCCGGACAAGGCCGACAATTACGCCAATGCCGCCTTCGCCACGGAAGCAAAAGAAATGCGCGCCTGGGCCTCGCAGAAGAAAAATGTCATCGTCATCTGCGGCGACCGCCACTGGCAATATCATTCCGTCGATCCTGAAACAGGCCTGCACGAGTTCGGCACGGGGCCCGCATCGGACTCGCACGCCGGAGGCAGCCCGGGCGAGGATCGGCGCTTCCACCGCTTCCACCGTGTGGCGGGGGGCTTCCTCAGCGTCAGCGTCGAGCCCTCCGCTGCGGGCAGCCGCCTGGTCTTGCGCCACCACGACGTCAAAGGCGCCGTCGTCTACGAATTCTCCACGGGCAGCTGAGCGGGCATGGGTCCTCGCACGCAATCGCCCCGGGGGCGCGAGCCGCGCGGTTGACCGCTTATTCCCGGCGTCTCACAACCGTGCCCCGCTGCTCACTCCCAACGGACTTCCCCTCGCGCTTGCGCGAGGACCGCATCCCAACCGTGCTTGCCGGAGCCGCTCGAGCGTGCGGTCCCCCACAGAGCCGCGTGGCTGATCGCGCATTCCGGCCTCTGCGCTGCCTTTGGGCAGCGCGGCTCCAGCCGCTGCTTCCCGGTCTGGCTGCGCGTTGCTGTCCGCCTGGGCCGCCGGCCCTCCCTTGTCTGCGAATGCGGGACTCTGATACCTATCAGGCAGGAGTTTCCATGCATCGGAGAACTTTCCTCGCCGTGTCCGCCTTCTCCGTCGCCGCTCCGCTGCCCGCGGGAGCCCAGAAGCTCGGCGAGTGGACGGCCCTTGGCGCGCTGGCTGAAAAGGACGGCGCCACGCCGATCGACGGGGCGCGCTGGTTCGAAGCCGAAAAGACGGGCGATGGCATGGCCTACACGTTCCGGCCCGGTCTGCTGGCTGGCGCGAAAGCCATCGCCTGCGACATGCTGATCGACGGCCGCGACGTCGTCGCTTTCCGCATCACGCTGGGCGAAGGCGAAAAAGGACGCCGCTTCCGCTTCGATTTCGGCGGCCTGCCCCAGTGCAGTTTCCGCGTTCGGATGGACCTGTCGCTCGTCGACCAGAACCGCTGGATGGCGGACCGCGAAGCCGCGTTCCTCAAACCCCTCTGCGGCGGCGACCGCGTGGACCTCGCTCTGGTCGACCGGTTGACCTTCACCGTGCTGCGCAAGGCGCCGCGCACCGCCCGCTGGTGCATGACCGATCTCCAGGTGCTTCCGAAAATGCCCGAAAAGCTGGCCGGGCCCGTGCTGCCGAAAGGCCCCCTGATCGACGAGTTCGGCCAGAGCGCGCTGCATGAGTGGCCCGGAAAGACCCGCAGCGCGGATGAACTGAAGCAGCGCCTCTCCGTCCAGCTCCAGCTCGCGCCGGAACAGAAGTGGCCGGAAACGTTTTCCCGCTGGGGCGGCTGGAAAGAGCGGAAGCTGGGCGAGGGCACCGGCTTCTTTGCGGTGCGGAAAGAAGGCGGCCGCTGGTGGCTGGTCGACCCCGACGGCTTCGCCTTCTGGTCCGCCGGGCTGGACTGCGTCCGCGTGGATTGCGAGGCGCGTATCGACGGGCTCGAGACGGCGCTCCAATGGCGCCCGGAACTGCCGGAGTTCGAGGCCGCATGGAGCCTGGGCCGCCCCGGCCGGCAGGGGGCGAAGTTCGTCAATTTCCTTGCGGCCAATTTCATCCGCGTCTTTGGCAGCGACGGATGGCGCGAAAAATGGGCCGCCATCGCGCTGGCGGAAATGAAGCGCCTCCGCTTCAACACGGTCGCCAACTGGAGCGAGTGGGAGATCGCCGCCCGCGCCTCGTTCCCCTATGTCCGCCCCCTGAATTTCCGCCCCGCCCGCAGCGGCGCCATCTACCGCGACTTCCCTGACGTCTTCCATCCCGGCTTCGAGCAGGACGCCGCCGATTTCGCCCGCCAGCTCGAGAACACGGCCAAAGACCCGGCCTTCCTCGGATACTTCCTGATGAACGAGCCCACCTGGGGCTTCTCGTCCGAACTGCCCGCGGCGGGGATGCTGTACACATCCGATCTCTGCCACACGCGCGAGGAACTCGCCCGCTGGCTGGCGGCGAAATACGAAACCGCCGCCGCGCTCTCGAAAGCCTGGGCCATGGAGGCGTCTTTTGATCAGATCGCCCGCGGCCGCTGGCGCAGGCCGCTCTCCAGAGAGTCGCAGCCCGACCTGCGCGAGTTCAGCGTGCGGATGGTGGAGCGCTACTTCGCGGCGCTCTCCCGCGCCTGCCGCAAGGTGGATCCCAATCACCTCAACCTCGGCATGCGCTGGGCCGGCGTGCCCCCCGAGTGGGCCGTGGCCGGAATGAAGAGCTTCGATGTCTTCAGCCTGAACAACTACCGCGGGAAGCTCTCGCGGGACGTCTCCGACAGGATTCACGCCATGCTGGGGATGCCCGTGCTCATTGGCGAGTGGCATTTCGGCTCGCTTGACGCCGGCCTGCCGGCCAGCGGCCTGGGGCACGTGCGCACGCAGGCCGACCGCGGCCGCGCCTACCGCGTTTATCTCGAAGACGCCGCCGCCAACCCCAACTGCGTGGGCGCGCACTGGTTCACGATGTACGATCAGAGCGCGCTGGGCCGTTTCGACGGCGAGAACTACAACATCGGCTTCCTCGACATCTGCAACCGGCCCTACGCGGAAATCTGCGCCGCGGCCGCCGCCTCGCACGAGCGGATGTACGAGGTCGCTTCCGGCGCGGCTGCGCCGTTCGCGGACGCGCCGGAATACCTGCCGATTCTCAGCGTCTGAGGCGAAAACGTCCGCTCAGGCCGACAGCAGCTTCACGGCCTTCTTGATGTCGCCCTGCGCCACCTGGATCAGCGCACCGAAGCGGCCCTCTCCCGATGCGATCGCCTGCATCGCATGGATGCCGATGCCTGCCGCGGCCAGCTTCGCCGTGGCGTCGGCCGCCGCCCCCGCGCGGTCCTCGCCATTCCAGCAGATCACGTTCTGTTTGGGGCCGCACTCCAGCTTCAGCTTCTTTGCGGCTTTCGCGAACAGCTTCGGGTCCGCGGGCACCAGGTCGAACTGCGCCTTCTTTCCCTTCACCGGATAGGCCCACAGCCCGAGCAGATTCACGCCTGCGTCGCGCAGAGCCCCCAGAAGCTTGGCGCCTTCTCCCGTCTTGTTCGGCACGGTCACGGAATAGTAGGGCAGCACGGCAATGTTGTCAGCCATCGGTTTCTCCTTCCGCAGAGGACGGTATCAGACCGATTGTATCCCGAAGACCGAAAAAAAACGGCGGCTCCCGGGGAAAGAAATTTCCCCGGGAGCCGCCGACGCGATGCAGCGTGCAGGCAAAAATCAGGAAGCTGGCACGCGCTTGGCCTCGAAGGGCCGCCCCTGGCCCTGCCCGCCCTCGCGGCGCGACGTGCCCTTCAGCATGTCACCCTCGACAGTGCCTTCATACACGGAGGTCATCGTGCCATTCGGCGTCTCCATCACGGTCTTGAACGAAAACTTGTTGCCTTCGATCTTGCCTTCCTGGATTTCCATCGTGCGCGGCTCCATCTGGCCGAACTGCATGGAGACGGTTCCCGTCAGCCTGCTGCCGTCCGACTTCAGGTTGAAAGTCTGGCGGACGGTCACTTCCTCGCCGCCGCGGTTCATGGTGCGCTCCGACACCCATTTGCCGTCGATCTGACCGGCGACGGCCAGACCGGCGGCCACGAGAAGAACAGTCAAAATGGAGAGACAGGTTTTCATCGGGTACTCCTTCAAGCGCAGAAGCGCAGACGGAACGCCCCAGGTTACGCATGCAGCCGAATTTTGCATTCGCCGACGTGAGCCTCCCCGTCCCGCTCGACCGCAGCTTCACGTACCGGCTCCCGGAAACCCTCCGCCACCGCGTCCAGCCGGGCTGCCGCCTGCTGGTCCCGTTCGGTCCGAGAAAAATGGCGGGTGTCGTTCTCCGCGTCCACAACGACCCGCCCCCCGTCGAAGCCAGAGAAGCCCTGCGCCTGCTCGACCCCGAGCCCGCTTTCGACAGCGATCTGCTCGAACTCGGCCGCTGGGTCGCCCACTATTACTGCGCCCCGCTCGGCGAAGTGCTCCGGTCGATGGCGCCGATTTCCTCAGAAGTCCGCCACGCCCGCATCTGGGCCCTCACCGCCAAAGGCGTCGACGTCACCCGCCAGCTAGGCCTCGACGGCGCGGAGACAGACCCCGCCACGGAAATCCTCCGCGCCCTGGAAGCCCGCCCGCTGGCTGAAGCCACTCTTGAACGCAAGGTCCCGGGCGCGAAAAAGCTGCTCGCTTCTCTGGAGAAAAAAGGCCTGGTCGAGTCCGAACACTCTGCAGGCGTCCGCGATCCTCTGCGCGCTCCCGCTGCCAGGCTGCTCGCCGAGTTTCTCGCTAGGCCTGCGGAAGGGACAAAACTGCCCCGCGCCGAGCGCGAGCTGCTCGCCTATCTCGAACTCCACCCCGGACCGCACCGCCTCTCCGATCTCGAACAGGCCGTCAAAGGCGCATCCCAGGCCGGCCGCGCGCTCGCCCGCAAACACTTCGTCCGCCTCCGCTATGACCTGGCCGCCGGCGACGCCTCCTGGGCGCGCCCGCGCCACACGCTCACCGCACCCCAGCAGCAGGCCTTCGATTCGATCCGCGCCGCCCTGGCCGCGGGCCGCTATCAGGCTTTCCTCCTTCATGGCGTCACCGGCTCCGGCAAGACCGAGGTCTATCTCAACGCCATCGAGGCCGCTCTCGAACTCGGCCGCGGCGCGCTGCTGCTGGTGCCCGAAATCGCCCTCACGCCCGCCGTCGCCGGCCAGTTCCACGCACGCTTCGGCGATCAGGTCTCCATCCTCCATTCCGCTTTCAACGACGCCGAGCGCGCCGAACAGTGGCGCCGCCTGCGCTCCGGCGCCGCCCGCGTCGGCGTGGGCACGCGCTCGGCCGTGTTCGCCCCCGTGCAGAACCTCGGCCTCGTCATCGTCGACGAAGAGCACGACCACAGTTACAAGCAGGAAGAGACGCCGCGCTACAACGGCCGCGACGTCGCCGTGCTGCGCGCGCAGCGCTCCGGCGCGGTGGCCGTGCTCGGCTCCGCCACGCCGTCGCTCGAAAGCCGCTACAACGCCGGGCGAGGCAAGTACGCGCTGCTCGAGCTCCCCGCCCGCATCGCCGACCGGCCGCTGCCTTCCGTGGAAATCATCGATATGCGCGAGGAGTTCCTCGAAACGCGCCAGAGCGCGCTGTTCTCGCGCCGCCTGCTGGAATCCATCGCCGCCAAACTCGAAGCCGGCGAGCAGACCATCCTCCTGATGAACCGCCGCGGCTTCTCCTCTTCCGTCTCCTGCCGCTCCTGCGGCGA